>JAAUXZ010066585.1_pt1 | contig 20853 bp, 14 predicted proteins | sample 7278131 | NCBI WGS metagenome assembly JAAUXZ01 (sample SAMN14350119, study PRJNA611818) | marine sediment metagenome | isolation source: surface marine sediment (3m) | place: French Polynesia: Moorea | collected 2018-08 | reverse complement strand
CCTCCTGAGGTGAAGCCCCGGGATAGGTAATATTTACGGCAATATTCTTTGAATCGGTTAAGGGAAAGAAAGACGATTTCAGGGAGGTGGCGCCAACGATACCGAAAATAAAGAACGCAATGATGATGACGTTAACCGCCACATGGTATTTAATAAAATATGCGATTAAGTTTCTCATTATTTCAGGTTTTCGGCAGTCTCTCCTTTATATTGTTTGACCAGCATCCCGGCATAAGCACCTACAACAGGTTTAGTGATTATGGTAGTACCTTCCGGTACTTCTTTGAGTACTACTTTACGGTCTGAGAAGTACACTGGTTTTACATCGATAAGGTCCAGAATGGTATCCCGAACTACAAAGATCTGGTTGTTCTCTAGCAATAATTGCCGGTCTATTTCTATGGCATCCTTTTCATCCTTCGCATTCAGGTTGGCTTCCAGATACATCCCTTCTTTAAGGTCAGGATGACGTACTTCAATATAGGCCTTGATGGTTTGGGTAGCCTGATCAATGCGCCCGTTTATCCGGGTTACTTTGCCCTGGTATGTTTTGGTACGCTCCAGGTTAACCAATTCCACAACCTCTCCCAGCTTCAAGAGGTCGCTATACGTTTTACTCACGGAAACCTCCAGCTCATATACATCAGTATTGATGAACTCCCCCAGCTTTTGGCCTACACGCACCAAAGACCCCTCTGTAACCAGGGCTTCAGTGAGTACTCCGGAAAATGGGGCGGAAATGGTATACTTTGCCAAACGTTGTTCCAGGTTCTTTACATTATAGTAACTGGTGAGGATACCCCGACCGGTTATAAAGAACTTTTCCTTCTCGGAGGTCATTTCAGGAAGTTCCGGTGTTGACCTGTTCAGGTCAAAACGCTCAAGATAGGCTTGCCATTTGGGGTATATCTCCGGAAAATCCAACCTGAGATCCGGCATAACCGAGGTAATCAGGTTAAGTAAGTTACTTTTAGCCGATTGTACACTGGCGTAGTATTCTGCCGCATCAATCCGAATAATGGTTTCTCCCCGCTTATACTGTTGTCCAGGACGAAACAGTTTTGCTCTTCCACGAAAAACCCCCTGAACCTCTGCAAAGAGTTCTACTTTGGTCTTGGCGGTCAGGTTCCCGTTGGCCGGAACAATAATGGGTACTGTACCGTTAGAAATTACTTCGGTAAATACGGTTTTAACCACTTTTTGAACCTGCGGACGGTACTGGGTCTTACTATTTACGATTTGCTTGGCCACAAATACCGCAGCCACGATAATCACAATTCCCAATACGGACAATATTATCTTTCTCATATTTTTTCTTCTATAATTGCTTTTTGAGCATTAAAGTTTTGTTGTACTTGCTTTAATACGCGGATCGTTTCCTGTATCTCAGCTTCACATAAATTGTTCTCCATGGTATGCAGGATATCTTTTATGACAACCTTGCACTCCTGGAATATTTCCCGACCCAGGGCCGTGAGGAATACTTCGTTAATGCGTTTATCTTCTTCATTTTGCTGGCGATAGAGATATCCTTTTTTCTCCATTTTTGCCAACAAGCGTGCCAGGGAGGATTTATCCCGGTAGGTCAGGAAAGCCAGTTCGTTCTGGTTTAATCCATCCTGATCATTCACTTTCTTCAGGACCACCATTTGTTCTTTGGTAAGATCGAGCCCATATTGCTGCAAACCTTCCTGGATATAATAATCTACCATCTTGGACGTCCGCCCGATCCAGGGCCCAAGGGATTTCTCAAAATCAATCAATACATCGGTCTTTTCCATGGCTGCAAAAATAACGCAATCCTATTTAGTTGCATATGCAACCATAGTTAAATATATCTTAAATTTTGTTTAACTTTTATTGAGATATATATAAACAAAAAGAAGAATGCCTCAACATTCTTCTTTCTGCAATTTAACTAAACTATAAAGTCAACTACTCATTATCATCCTCATTATCATCTTCAAATTTGGTATCTGCCATTCGCGTTCTCTGGAAATTGATATCCTTGAAATTCAACTTCACATCGTCCTTGTCATAATCAAACACTAGGAACTGTTCGGTATCCATCATCTCCAGGTTCTTGTAAGAATCGAATTTATTATGCTGGATCTGCAGCACTTCCAAACTGGCGAGTTGGCTAAATTCACGTGGAATCTCTCCACCCAATTGGTTGTTGGCCAATACCAGTTCCTTCAGCATCACAAGATTTCCCATTTCCGAAGGAATATTTCCCTGTAGCCCATTTTCAAAAAGTCCAAGCGTTTCCAATCGGGTAAGGTTTCCCAAAGCCTGTGGGATTTCTCCCCTGAGACTGTTGCTGGACAGGTTGAGTATCCTGAGGTTCTCCAATTCCCCAAGGCTTTCCGGAATGCTGCCGGAAAAGAAATTATTAAAAGCTGTTAATTCCAGTAAAGAGGTCATATTCCCCAATTCCGATGGTATTTCCCCTTTAAATCGGTTCATTTCGATCTTTAAAACCTCCAGGCGCTTCATTCCGGCTATCTCTTTTGGTAGTATTCCGGTAAGTTTATTGAATGCCAGGTTTAAAACCCTCAGATGTTCAAGTTGTCCTATGGTCTTGGGTAAAGACCCATCCAGGTTATTCCGGAATAGGTTGATTTCCACCACATGACCCTTTTCCACCCGAACACCATGCCATTTGGAAACCGGTAACTCCGGATTCCATGGCTTAAGCCACTGTTCCCCCTGAGTGCTGTTGTACAGATCAAGTAACGCCGTTCGCTCTTCGTTCGATACCTGAGCGAAAGCGAATTGAACCGCAAGCAACAGAAGTGTTAGTAAGGCCAGGGATTTCTTCATGTTCATCAATTTTTATAATTCCTGTAATAATCTGATATTTGATTAAGAATTACCTTACAAATTTAACGCTTCTTACAGACAAAATGCCAATTTTATCGATGAACGGTACGTTTTTGTTGCGAAACCCCATTTATCTGTGGTGAAAAAAATTAGAAAAAAGGGAGCTAGGAGGAAAATGTAAGGTTTTCAAGGGTTAAGGTAAGGGCTTCCCATTGTTCCAGCAGCGTTTCCAGGGTGTTTTTTCTTTCTTGATAGTTATCAAAAAAACCTTCTTTTGCTATGGTAGCATCATAGTTCATATGAAGCTCATGATCGATCTCTGCAATTTCTTTTTCCATTGCTGAAATCTTCTTCTCAATGCTACCTATGCGATTTTTCAGGGACTTTATTTTCTTCTGATCCTGGTAATCCCTGGATTTAGCAGGTGCTTCTGATATCGCAGAAACCTCAGGTGATCCCTTTTCTATTTCTCTGAAATTCGCAGCCTGACGTTGTTCCAGATAATACTGAATATCGCCCAGGTATTCCTTGATAGTCCCTCCCTTAAATTCATAGACCTTATTGGTTAGCCCCTGCAGAAAATCCCTGTCGTGTGAAACCAGAATAAGGGTGCCATCAAATTGCCGCAAGGCTTCCTTCAGCACTTTTTTAGACTTCATGTCCAGGTGGTTGGTCGGCTCGTCCATAATAAGCACATTGAATGGCTGCAGCAAAAGTTTGGCCAATGCTAGCCTATTCCTTTCGCCTCCTGAGAGCACCTTCACATATTTCTCCACCTCTTCCCCACTAAACAAAAATGATCCCAGGATATCCCGTACCCTGGGCCTCGTTTTCTCATTGGCGGCATCTATCATCGTATCCAATACTGTCTTCTCGCCATCCAGTAAATCGGCCTGGTCCTGGGCAAAATAGCCCAGTTGCACATTGTGCCCCAGCTTCAGTTTACCGGTATGGTTGAGCTCGCCAACGATAATTCTGGCCAGGGTGGTCTTCCCCTGCCCGTTTTGGCCTACAAAGGCTATTTTACTTCCCCTTTCCAAAAGTAAATTGATCCCATCCAGTACGTGTTTTTCTCCAAAGCTTTTACAGACCTCCTCCATTTCCACAACAACTTTCCCTGGGACAACAGAAACAGGAAAGCGAATGTTCAGGGTGGCGTGTTCTTCCTCATCCACCTCGATTCTATCCATCTTTTCGAGCTTTTTAATGAGGGATTGTGCCATAGAGGCCTTGGAAGATTTGGCCCGAAACCGCTCAATCAGTCGCTCTGCCTGCTGTATTTCCCGGTCCTGATTCTTTTTAGCGTTTCGTTGCTGTTGCCTGATCTCCTCACGCAGTTTCAGGTAACCCGAATATGGCTGGCTATAGTCGTAAATCCGACCCAAGGATATTTCCAGCGTTCGATTGGTGATATTGTCCAGGAACATGCGATCGTGTGATACCAGGACTACAACTCCTGAGAACTCTCTCAGAAACTGTTCGAGCCAGAGTATGGATTCAATATCCAGGTGGTTGGTCGGCTCATCAAGGAGCAGCACTTCGTTTTTTTGTAAAAGCAGTTTAGCGAGTTCAATACGCATCCGCCAGCCCCCGGAAAAAATATCGGTAGATTTGTTGAAGTCTTCGGCACCAAAACCTAATCCCTGAAGTACTTTTTCGGTTTCTCCCTTATAGGTATATCCCCCTAAAATCTCATATCGATGGGTAACCTCGTTTAGATCAACCATCAACTGGTGGTACTCAGGGCTCTCATAATCAGTTCGTTCCCCAAGATTGGTATTTATCCGGGTCAACTGTTGTTCCAGCGCCCTGAGCTCGGAAAACGCCTCGTATGCCTCTTCCAGCACCGTTCGGCCCCTTTCAAAATCAATATCTTGTTTGAGAAATCCTATTTTGACGCCTTTTTCATAGGCAAGTTCCCCCTGGTCTGGGCTCAGCTCCCCGGCAAGGATGTTTAGCAGTGTAGACTTACCTGCGCCATTCTTACCCACCAACCCTACACGGTCACCTGCGTTTAACCGGAAAGACAGCCCGTCAAACAGCAGTGCTCCCCCAAAGGAAATGGAAAGGTTATAGACGCTAAGCATATTTGTTACTGAGGTTACAGGAACTGAAAAGGCAAAATCCTATTTTTACCAAAAATCTTTGCAAATGTTAAAAAAAGGCAGCAAACTCTATAGCATTTTAACAGGAAGGTGCCCCAGATGCCATGAGGAAAGCATGTACACAGACCGGAATCCTTATCACCTTGGGAACCTTTTTAGTATGCATGAACGCTGTTCCCATTGCAACACCAAATATAAGATTGAACCTTCCTTCTTCTATGGGGCCATGTATGTCAGCTATGCTGTGGGTATTGCCTTTGCTGTTGCTGCATTTGTAATCTCATTTCTATTTTTCGGAGCTTCCCTGCTGAATACCTTTATTGCCATTATCGCCACCCTGGTGGTATTTATGCCAGTTATTATCCGTTTATCACGGAATATCTGGATCAACTTTTTCATCAAATATGATCCCAGTGCAATAAAAGCCAAAGCCTAAGCCTGCATATATTTTTTCGCGAATCTTTCAATATCCATATCTCCCTGCAAGCCTGAGCCTTGTTCAATATGTTGCAGCAGCTGATGGGCTGCATAGGGGGCTATAAGGACGCCCCGGGAACCCAAGCCATTTAGAACAAAAACGTTGCTGTGTTCCGGGTGACGGCCCACCAACGGCCTTCTGTCTGTTACTGTTGGGCGGATACCTGCTACATGAGCAACCACCTCATAGTCGGCTTTCAGAAAAACGTCCAGCTTTTGCAGTAATTCATTCCTCGAGGCTTCTGTGGGGGTGTTGGTCTTATCCTTCCATTTGTAGGTGGCCCCTACCCGATACAGCTCATTACCCAGGGGGATAATAAATACGGACGATTTAATGACATTTTTTTCTTTGAGCTCAGGCGACTTAATGGTCAGCAATTCTCCTTTGGTACCATTCAGAGGTAAATATTGGAAATAGGGGTTTTCCTTTAGTCCAAACCCACAGGCAAAAACGATCTTCCTGGCCGTGAAAGTCTGGTAGCTTACCCTGTCCGGAGCCACTTCCAAGTTTCCGTAATCAAAGGTATTTTCCTGCAAACATCCCTTTTCCCTAAGGTAGGCCGTATAGCTTTCCAAAAGGATTTTGGTAGCCACCCTTCCGGTATACAACACCTCACCAAATCCAAAAGGCGCATCCAGCAACGGATTGTGATTTTCCCGTATGTTAAGTGATAGAAAAGGTTGAAGTTGTGGTCTGTCTGCGGCCTGAAACCAGTTGTTCTGTTCTTCAATAGAGGCAAAACGCCTCAATACCGGTAGTTTATAGTCCAGTTTTGTCTCTAGTTTTTGCTCCAGCTGCTCATAGAATGGCAGGGCTATCTGTAGCTGCTCCTGTGCCCTCCAGGCCGGAGTAAAGCGTTTTAATACAACCGGGTTATAAAGCCCTCCGGCTACCACTGAAGCTTGTTGCGACCTATCGGTGATACAGACAAAGGACTTTCCCTGCCGTTCCAGTAATTCGCAAAAGGCCGTGCCTGCAAGCCCTAGTCCAACCACGAGGTAATCTAACATGGTGCAAAGGTAGCAATATGGACAGCCAAATTGAAGCGGATTACCAGCACAAAAAAAGCGCCGCTAGGTAGCGGCGCTTTCTTATCAGTATTGAATTGGAATCATATAAGGCTAGTAAGCCCACATATCCTGTTCGCGATCCCGAATCTGCTCTTTAATACGGTTTGATTCAAGTAATTGGAACAGGGCATTGTCTGCTATATACTCGGTGATTTCACGATCTCCGTGTACATTGTCTTCCTGATAGATCATCCCATTGAAACGCCTCGAATTAAGAAGCATATCAAAGGACAGGGGTTGGGCAGAATTCCGCTGGTTGAAAACCTTGGCCTTGTGCAGGATCTCACGGGCACTGGGGTACCATACCCAGAATAATTCTACTTTGTTGCTCTCGGGGTCAACAGATTCATCATCGATGAAGTTAACATCGGGAGCCACAGGAGCGATACCAAGAATTCGGTACTTAAGCTCCCCCTGGCGTTTATCAAAATACCAGATACCTTTAATTCGATACTCCTCTATCTCTGCAGCCGTAATATCCCTTCGGTTTACAAACTCTTCAGAGAGTTCCTCCCCGGCATTGATCTGTTCATATCCCAGGTCAGTGGTATCTATCTTGGTCAGGGTAGCTTCCAGGTCACTGAACTTACGTTTCTCTGTGAAGTATGAGTCCACATAGACATCCTCCAGCTTCCCATTCTTGATATTTTTCATCAAAACATCATAAAGGGACCTCCTGTCAGAACCAATATTAATGGTATCAAGCGGATAGTACAGCGGGAAATTCACCCGCTCGTCCAGATCAACAACTTCCCAAATGGTTTTGGACCAAAGGATATCCCTGTCGTCCACATACCCATAAGGCAGGGGTTGGTCGTTGTCTGCCGCTACTTGAGCCGCGGTTTTCTTACCTATTTCCTCAGGTTTCTTGGCATTCAGGATATTAGCCTGAGCCGCCAAGGAAATCGGCAAGCAGGAAACCGCTGCGACGATAATTACATTCTTCCAATTCATAGATCTGTAAGTTTTCAATTTTAGTTGGTTAGCTCGATAAGTACCGGAGATACCTTCTTGAGCTTATAACTTTTATTGTTGGTGATATACGCTTCGATATCAAATATTTGTAAGGCTTCACCTCTTTTCGCCCTTTTCAAGGCAGACTTGGCACGGGAATCCAGCTTGTTACCCTTAACACTAACGGTAGGCTGACCGGGTACTTTGAATTTAAATCCGCTGATAGCAAGATTCAGGTCAAAGTCGAAGTCTTCCAGCATAGCGCCAACGGTTGCGATCTCAAGGTTTCTCCTTGGCATTTTAGCCGATCCGGTTTCTCCCCGGACAGAACCAGCAGGCCTTGGGATATCCTTGATCCTGAACTCAGATTTAGAACTCACTCGCTGACCATCTGGCAAGATACCAGAAGCAGTAATGGTTACTGTTCTACCTTTTCCAGGGTTCATCACGTACTGGCTTCCGCTTCTTTTAGAAAGTCCGGGAGCAGAGGCACTCACCTTATTATTTGGAATCCCAGGAATTGTAATCGACATTGGATTAGCAACTCCACGATACACAACATTCATCTTATCTGCAGCAATAAGCGCAGCATTTGGCTTGGCAATGGTAGAGAAAGTATTCTTTACAGGCACTTCTTTCTCTACACCATCCTGCAAATAAATAAGATTTCCACTGATTTCGTGATCACCTGGATTTCCGGCTCCAATCAACATTTTAACACCACCTTCTTCTAATTGGTAATCCCTGCCTTCAGTGAGTTTACGACCGTCTAGTTTAAGGTCTGCACGTACAGGCTTGGCCGACTTATCAGTTTTACCAAGTACAATACTTCCTGTGAATCTCTCTCCGGAATAGAAAGCAGATTTCTCTGATTCAATTAAGGTAGAGAAGTTAGAGAGTGATACCTGAGAGGTAAGCTCACCCTGTAGCATTGCTTTCAATGCAGACTCTTCAGTAGCTTTGATATCGGACTGAAGGGAAGTCAGATTCGTTAGGGAAGCGATCAAAGGAAAGCCTTCGTAGTGGTAGTTAATCCAATCTACTTTTACGCCATCTCTTCGTTCTACTTTACCTTTTTCATCACCAGTCTGAAAGCGTGCATTAAGTGCATCCGTAACTTCTGGGAAGCCATCTCCGAGGATAGCCGCCACCTGTGTGCGGTAATCTGTAATGCGCTTCATAAATTCCTTTCCAATGGGGGCAAGGTTATCGCCCTTGAAGAATTTCTGGTCAAGGTAATCGGACTTATCCATAATCTGATAGTCGGTAGGATCGTCGATATCGGCGATCATTTCCTTCTTCAGATTTTCAATCCAAGTGTAATACTCCTGGGAAAGCTCCTTAATCTTCTGAGCATCTTTGTAAAGATCCTCATATTTAGCAGCGTCTTCCGAGGCTTTAGTTTCAAGGCTGGCCAAGAACGAATCGTTGTTCTCAGTGGCCTTATCATTATAAGCTCCGAGTTTCTCATTCATTAATCCGAATGCGGACAGAACTTCTTTACTCATATTCAACGCCAGCATTGCAATGAAGATCAAATACATAAGATTGATCATCTTCTGACGTGGTGACAATTTTCCTGATGCCATGTCTTCTAATTAGTTTTTGATTAATACTTGATTTAGGTATGACAAAAAACCAATTAGTTTCTGTTCATTGCAGTCAGCATACCTCCATAAACACCGTTCAGTGAACTAAGGTTAGAGGCAAGTGATTCCATTTGATCCTTAAGCGTAGTTGCGTTTTGTACCACCTCTTCATTGATGGAAGCTTGTCTGCTGGCGCTTTCCAGTTGAACTTTGTACAGGCTGTTCAGGGATTCCATCTGAGCAGCAGCCGTAGATAACTCTTCAGAATATTTCTGAGTAGATTCCATAGCATCTGCAGTAGGAGCAATTCCTTTAGCAGCATCTTCGAAGTTGCGAATGCTTTCTCCGAGGCTGGACATAAGTTCAGCGTCAACACCTGCTTCTTTCAAGAGGTTATCCAGTTTTCTGGACAACAGGCCTTCGGCTTCTTTAGCTTCTTTGGCTTCGTTCTTGGCTTTGGCTTTTGCTCCGTTTAATTCAGGATATACCAATGACCAATCGTATTCGTCTTCCACAGGCTCGAAAGCACTGATGGCGAAAATTAGGGCTTCTGTAATAAGACCTACTGCCAGTAACAAACCTCCGGTAAGGAACCCAATTTCCCAGTGCAGGATTTTGAAGAGGGCCCCGATAATCACAACGGAAGCTCCAAGGCCGTATGCCATATTGAATAGTTTCTTTGTTGATTTTGACTGTGCCATAATTAGAAATTTAATTTAAGTTTAATGTTAAAATAAGTATTTGGTTTATGTTTGATCTTCTTGTTTATTGTGTTGAGTCTTCTTCTCCCATATAGTCCTGAACCGTACGGAAACCGATATAACTCCTCGCTGAATCCTTGTACTCGTAATCCCTTGTTGAGACCTGCAAGAAATAAGCAACGTCTTTCCAGGATCCTCCACGGATTACCTTTCTGGCATTGTTATTAGAGTCTGCATTCGGGTTCATGGTAGAGGCATATTCATAAGAGCCTGGGAAATAGCTGGAATTGGTCCACTCCGCTACATTACCTGCCATATTATACAGGTTGAAATCATTGGGCTCGTACGATTTGGCTTCTACGGTATATAAGGCCGCATCAGCTGCGTAATCTCCACGTTGTGGTTTAAAGTTTGCCATGAAGCATCCGGTGTCACTAATCACATAAGGACCACCCCAGGGATAGGTTCCTCCCTCGATGCCTCCACGGGCTGCATATTCCCATTCCGCTTCCGTGGGAAGCCTGAATCGGTTCACAAATTGTTTTCCGCGATCTTTCTGATCATCATTCTTGAACTTGGTCCTCCAGTGGCAAAATGCACGGGCCTGAGACCAGGAAACCCCTACAACCGGATAATCGCTATAAGCATCATGCCAGAAATAATCATTGTGCATGGGTTCGTTATAGGAATACTCGAAATCACGGATCCAAACTGTGGTATCTGGATAGATCTCTAATTCATCCGTTTTGATAAATTGTTTTCTCCTGCCATCTCTAGATCGTGCAGCCGCCTCGATATCCATCCAGGTATAATTGTATTTAAGCTGGGTGATATCCATAATACGCTGACCGTTATACGATTCCTCAATAGGCAAGTAAAGCGAGTCCATGACTTCAGCATAGTATTCATCCGGATAGTCTGATGTATCCCAGATCAAATCTTCATCCGTATTAAGGGCACGGCCTTCATAGCCCGTCTCTCCCATTCCGGAATAATTATCTAGCATGTAACGATCGTATACCGACATCTTAGTGGTATCGGCATCCTTAAAAGCGAATTCTCCAATCCCACCGTCATCCGGTCCTAAGCCTAACTCATCAGCGAGCCTGGCCAGTTTGAACCTTGCAATGGAATCCCGAACCCATTCTACAAATTGCCTGTATTCACTATTGGTGATCTCGGTATCATCCATATAGAAAGATCGTACGGTTACTGTCTTGGTGGGAGCATTCTGGACCTGAGCAACATCTTCCTCGGCCTTACCCATAATAAAAGAACCCCTGGGAATGAGCTCCATTCCGTAGGGTTTCTCAGGGTGCCATTTCTTGCCCTGAACCCCAACAAGTTCTCCTTTTGTTTTGGACCCACAACTTGTGAGTAAAAAAACAAACGCTAATGATGATAACAATAGCTTCTTCATACTTTAGGTTAAATTTCGATTAAGACTTTATAGCGGTAACGCCAATTATTAAACCTTAAACAGTGTTTTAGTCAAATTATTGTATATCCTGGCTTTATCGCCTTAAATTATTTCCAATTAGTTAAACCCTTTCTTATAGGCTTTAAACCACCGATCCGGAATATTTTGATCGCAAGCGTCCAGATAGTCTTTCTCGGTGCATGGTAATAACGCGGGTGAACCTATTTTAGTATGTGAAGAAATAAGGGAAGGAACCTCAACCCACCACCTTTGGGTCAACAGGCTTTTGAAGAAGACCAGTTCTTCCGTTTCAGTTGGAACTATGAACTTAGTGAAGTTTTTGCTTTTGGAGTCAGGGTATTCCTGTATTCTATAGTTATGACCCTCAATGAAATACCAGATAATCTGGGCGATCAGCTGAAAGGTCTGGATGGTGTTCTCTGCTTCGAAAACACCAAAGGCAGAGACCTTATCACTGATCCCGGCATAGCGTGCAATGGCACAAATCTCTCTCCCGTTAAAACCATTGGGAGAAAAGTTTTTGGAACCGTTTATTTCACTGGATTTTATTGCCCTGAAATCCAGGCTCACCAAATGGGCATTTCGAAGTACAGGTTCTGCCAAGGTGATGTCTGAGGCGATCTCCCCAAGACGATAGGCATCAAAAAATAGCCGGTCCATCAGGTCTATCTCTTCCTGGGCATTGAAATAGCTTTGGTAACCGATATTCGAAAAGTTAAATAGATTATTCGGTTTTTCCGTGATGATTTTGCTCATGTAGGAATGGGAGGAAATGAGTTCCTCATCGATTCCAAAATCAAACCGACTGTCTACCGAAACCAGGTTTACCATATCCTTTATACGGTCATATGCCCGGTACATGGGGTAGGTTATGTCCTGCGTTGGCCCAATAATTATTGGAATGATCTGCTCTTCAAGAAGGCCGGCTACGATTTCCTTTACCACAAAATACGTGTCCTCAACAGACTCACCTTCCTCAATATTACCCAGGTCTACCAGTGAAGCATTCCAATTACCCATCATGAGACGGTACAGCTGGATGCGTATCTGGGCCAAGTCCAGTTTTTCAGGCTTTTTCTCAAAGGCATTCCTGGATTCATTAACTCCAAGCAGGGCAAAGGTTACGTTCGCCAGAACGGGCAACCCTTCTTTTTCAGTGTGGATGTGAATATGCCTCCCCAGGGCCTGTGCTGGCAACAATTCATTATGGGCCAAAACCTGATCTGCTACGGGAACCAGAAAATCAAACGCCATGCCCTTTCTCTATGTTTTGGATTTTCTCGTTTTTTTCTTTGGTGCTTTCTGGGCAAGCAGGGTTTGCGCCTGCTCCAGGGTAACGCTCAGGGGATCAACTTCCTTTCCAAGTTCTACCTTGGTCCTACCTTTAATTATATTGTGTCTTCCCCATCTCGCTTTTTCTATACGAATTCCTTCCCCCGGCCATTCGTTAACTAACTTTTCGGCCTCCTTTTTCTTTTTGTCTTCGATGAGTTCCGCGATATCTGCCTCAGTCAACCCATCAAAATTATACTTTTTCCCTACGCTGATGAATATGCCATTCCATTTAATAAAGGGGCCAAAACGTCCTTTGCCCCTGGTCACTTCATGACCTTCATAATGAGCAATAGGAGCATCTGCCTTTTCCTTGGCTTTTACCAGTTCCACGGCGCGTTCAAAATCTACATCGAACACGCTCTCCCCTTTATCCAGGGAAACGAACTTCCTGCCGTACCGGATATAGGGACCATAGCGGCCAACATTGGCCTGCAGTTCTTCCCCGTTATATTCACCTAGTGTACGTGGTAATTTGAAGAGGTCCATAGCCTCTTCATAGGTAATCGTATTGAGCGACTGATCAGGCAATAGGCTCGCAAATACAGGCTTTTCTTCTTCGTCTACCGTCCCGATCTGCACCATAGGTCCAAACCTTCCCAGCCTTACTGCTACCTGCCTTCCGGTACTTGGATCCGTGCCTAAAATGCGTTCCCCGCTGGCGCGTTCTGCAGTGGCTTCCACTTCCGTTACATTGGGGTGAAAATCCTGGTAGAATTCGCGCATTACTTTTTGCCAGTCTTCCTCTCCGGAGGCGATCTCATCAAATTCTTCTTCCACCCTGGCAGTAAAATGATAATCCAGAATATTAGCAAAGTGGGCTACCAGAAAATCATTGACAATCATACCGATATCCGTTGGGACAAGTTTGCCCTTATCAGAGCCTACCTTCTCGCTAAGAATCTTGGATTTTACTGTACCGTTTAAAAGTGTGAGCTGATTGTATTTTCTCTCCTGACCCTCTATGGTGCCTTTTTCAACATACCCCCTGTTCTGTATGGTTGAAATGGTGGGGGCATAGGTTGAAGGCCGACCAATTCCGAGCTCTTCCAATTTTTTTACCAACGTGGCTTCCGTATAGCGATAAGCGGGACGCGTAAACCGTTCGGTTGCAACGAGCGATTCATTGCTGAGCCCTTCACCCTCCTTCATTGCAGGAAGTAGTCCTGCCTGTTCTTCCATGAGGTCTTCCTCGTCTTTTCCTTCCAGGTATACCTTTAGGAATCCATCAAATTTAATTACCTCACCACTGGCTGAAAATTGCTCGTCATAGACATTTGAACCAATTTTGACCTGAGTACGCTCCAGTTTTGCATCACTCATTTGCGAGGCAACTGTACGTTTCCATATCAGTTCATACAAGCGCGCCTGATCCCTTTCCAAAGACGGGGATTGCAATTTCATGTCCGTGGGCCTGATGGCTTCGTGAGCTTCCTGAGCCCCCTTGGATTTGCGATTGTAATTACGTACCTGGCTGTAGGCCTCTCCATATGTGCCCACAATGGCATCACGGGCCGCATTCAGGGCTTCCTTGGACAGGTTAACACTGTCTGTCCTCATATAGGTAATAAGACCAGCTTCATATAATCGCTGGGCGACCTGCATGGTACGAGCCACCGAAAAGAATAGTTTTCGCGAGGCTTCCTGCTGCAGCGTCGAGGTTGTAAAAGGTGCTGACGGGGATTTTTTCCCAGGCTTTTTTTCCAGGCTGGCCACATTGAAATTCGCATCGATACTCTTTTTTAAGAATCCCTCTGCTTCTTCCTTGGTGCGAAAGGTTTTCCCTAAACGTGCCTGGAAGGATTGCCCTTGCTGGGTCAAAAATTGACCGACTACCCTGTAAGAGGCTTCCGGAGTAAACGCAGTGATTTCCCGTTCGCGTTCTACGATCAACCGCACGGCTACAGACTGGACCCTACCTGCAGACAAGCCTGGTTTCACTTTCTTCCAGAGCACAGGTGACAATTCATACCCTACCAGTCGATCCAGGACCCTTCTGGCCTGTTGGGCATTGACCAAATTGTAATCAATATCCCTGGGGTTTTCTATCGCACGCTGGATGGCGGATTTGGTAATGGAATTGAATACAATTCGCTTGGTCTTATTCCGGTCCAAATCAAGCGTTTCCACAAGATGCCAGGAAATGGCCTCCCCTTCGCGGTCTTCATCACTGGCCAGCCAGATGGTATCTGCTTTCTTAGCCAGTTCCTTCAACTTCTTTACTACAGGTTTCTTGTCTGAGTCGACTATATATTTTGGTTTGAAATTATTGTCTATATCCACTCCTAGTTCCTTGGAAGGCAGGTCCGCAATGTGTCCGAAACTACTCGCGACTTTATAATCCTTACCTAGAAAGCGCTCGATAGTCCTTGCCTTTGCAGGGGATTCCACAATAACTAAATTCTTTGCCATGCACTGGTTTTTGTGGAAACAAAAGTATGGGAATTTTTTTATTTGTGATTTTGACCTCCTCTTACTGGTATGGGAAAGACAGGTGGAAATACGCAAATTAATATGTATTTTAGTCTGATTTAGAACACTATCCCATGAGAGTAATTACACTATTCCTGGTCGGTATATTACTGATCCTCCCCTTGCAAGAAAATGAAGCACAGCGAAGAAAGCAGAAATCCTCAGACATCTCCTTTGATGAGACCCTCTATGAAGGAATGAGCTGGAGACAGTTGGGTCCTTTTCGGGGAGGTCGGGCAGGTACTGTGTCCGGGGTTCTGAATAATCCCAACCTGTATTATATGGGTACTGCAGGCGGCGGCGTATGGAAAACAGAGGACGCGGGAAGTACCTGGAGCTGTATTTCTGACGGGTATTTTGGCGGTTCAATTGGAGCCCTGGCCGTTTCAGAAACCGATCCCAATATCATATATGTGGGAGAAGGGGAGCAAACCCTCAGAGGTAATGTTTCCTCTGGGAACGGTATGTGGAAAAGTATGGATGCCGGGAAAACCTGGGAATTCATTGGATTGGAGGGTTCGGAACATATTGCCCGTATTCGCATTCATCCACGAGATCCGAACCTTATCTATGTGGCAGCTATTGGAAACCTCTGGATACCGAACGAGACAAGAGGGGTTTACCGATCCCGTGACGGCGGACAAAGCTGGGAACGCATCCTTTATGTAAGTGATAAGGCTGGGGCTGGCGATCTTATTATGGATCCCAATAATCCCAGGATCCTGTATGCGGCTACCTGGCAGATGAAAAGAAACGGATATCGTATGGATAGCGGCGGTCCGGACAGTAAACTCTTCAAGAGCACTGATGGTGGTGACAGCTGGAAGGAGATCTCCCGAATGCCTGGTCTACCAGACACTCCCTGGGGAATAGTAGGGATCGCTGTTTCTCCATTGAATTCCAACCGTATCTGGACCATTATTGAAGCCGATAACGGGGGTGTATTCCGATCCGATGACGGAGGTGCTACCTGGAAAAAGGTAAACGAAAACAGAGCCCTCAGGCAACGGGCCTGGTACTACAGCCGAATATATGCCGATACACAGAATGTAGACAAGGTATATGTAATGAATGTGAGTTATGGGGTCTCCACTGATGGTGGGAAAACCTTTACCCTAAAAAATGCACCCCATGGCGATCATCACGATTTGTGGATAGACCCCAATAACAACAACAGGATGGTCATAGCCGATGACGGAGGCGCTCAGGTCTCCAACGATGGTGGCAATAACTGGACAACATATTACAATCAGCCAACCGCTCAGTTTTACCGGGTTACCACAGACAACCACTTTCCCTATCGTATCTATGGTGCCCAGCAAGATAACAGCACGGTTCGGATACTTCACCGAACTGCTGGTAATTCGATCACAGAAAGAGACTGGGAACCCACTGCCGGAGGGGAAAGTGCCCACCTGGCCCCGGATCCGAACAACAATGATATCGTTTATGGGGGAACTTACAAGGGTTATATGATGCGACAAGACCACTCGGTAGATCAAACCCGGTCTGTCAATGTCTGGCCCGATAACCCGGCGGGTTCGGGAGCAGAAGTGATGAAATATCGCTTTAACTGGAACTTCCCGGTAATGTTTAGCGTTCATAATCCGAAACGCCTGTATGCAGGCTCTAATTTCCTGCATGTTACAGAAAATGAAGGGCAGTCCTGGAAAGTGATCTCAACCGACCTCACCAGGGGACTTCCCGAGACGATATTGTCATCTGGTGGCCCCATTACCCAGGACAATACGGGGGCAGAATTCTACTCCAACATTTTTGCAATGGCCGAATCTCCTTCTGAACCCGGAGTCATCTGGACGGGTAGTGATGATGGTCTTATTCACATCACCCGTAATAATGGAGAGAGCTGGGAAAATATCACCCCTCCCCCAGGAATGTCTCCCAAGCTCAATATGATCAATTGCATAGATCCAAGCCCATTTAAACAAGGTACGGCCTATGTTGCCGCGACTTCATACAAGTTCGGGGACTATACCCCATACCTCTATAAGACAGCGGACTACGGCAAAACCTGGAACCTAATTACCAAAGGGATCAAGAGTAATCATTACACCAGGGCCATACGTGCAGACAAGGTAAGGCCGGGACTATTGTACGCCGGGACTGAATGGGGTATGTATATTTCTTTCGACGATGGCACTAGCTGGAAACCTTTTCAACTCAACCTCCCGATTACCTCTATTCGTGACCTGCATGTAAGGGATAACGACCTTATCGCTGCAACGCACGGCAGGAGTTTTTGGATGATAGATGACCTCACTCCACTGCACCAGCTTTCAGCAGAAATGTCAAAAGATAAGGCCCTGCTGTTCAAACCAGATAAGGCTTACCGCATGCAGCAGTCCGGTTGGGGAAGAGCAAATCCGAAACTGGAGGGAACCAACCATCCCAATGGAGCCATCATTCATTACTATATTCCTGAACTAACTGAAACCGATACCGTACAAATAGAAATCAGGGAGGCCAATGGAGCCCTGATCCAGGGTTATTCCAGCCATGCCAAGGAAGACAAAACCAATCCGGCGGCAACAAAACCTCTAAAGGTAAAATCCGGAGGAAACCGCTTCGTGTGGAACATGCAATATCCCGGATTTACCGCCTTCAAAGGCATGGTCTTGTATTCATCCCCCAACAGAGGACCAAAAGCGGTACCCGGAAAATACAAGGTTATACTTCGTTATAATGGCGAAGTTTCAGAAGCAGACCTAACCATAGTAAAGGATCCCAGGCTACCCAACAGTCAGCAGGATTTCCAGGATCAGTTTGATTTCCTTATTGCTGTAAGGGATCAGGTGAGCCGGGCAAATGAAGCTATTGTTTCCATTCGCAAAATTAAGCGCGACCTGGATTACCTTAAAGGAAAGGCCAACGACCAATCGGGGTTAAGGGGGATATTACAGGATTTTGAGACTAAACTCTCAGTAGTGGAAAACAACATTCACATGACCAAGAACCAAAGCCGGCAAGACCCCCTTAATTATGGTATTCGGATAAATAACAGACTCGCATTCCTTATGGCTGATTCTCAACGGGGAGACTATCCCCCAACTAACCAGGCCCGCGAATTCTTTGAGGAGGTCAAAAAGGAACTGGACGTGGAAATACAGGCTCTGGATACCCTGATGAGCACCTATGTAGGGCAGATTAACAGTAAAGTAAGCGATAGCCAGATCAAAATGATCTCAATAAATTAAGCTTACAGGGGCAGGGTATTCATTAGGCTGATCCCTTCGGGACTGTATTCATATTGGTAGAGAATATCATCCCCCACCATCAAGAGATGATCTTGCAGAGGGATGACATCAAAGGTTACAATATCTTCAAAGTGATTGAGGAGTTCCAGGTTGTTCACATCCGTTTTGTCATATACCTTGAGGCCAGAGGATCCGTCGCATATAAATAATTGATTGTCTTTTACCCCTAGTCCGTAGGGTTCATCCATGGGATAGCTGATGGTAAGCTCGGGATTGGAAATATTGGAGATATCCACGATAAATAAACCACTTTCCGTTGCCCCACAATTATTTCCTCCACGCAGGGTAACATAGGCATAATCGCCGTCTACTACCACAGGATCGCAGGCCGTTCCGTGTTGAAATTCTGAAACAAATTCAGGTGAAGCGGGAACCGACAAATTGTAGATATACATACCCCGCATACTTCCCAGAAATAGATATTGCCCGTTGGAGAAGATGGTTTCAATATCGAAACCAGCAAAAACATCTTCCAGGTCAACAGGATTTTCCAAATCCCCAATATCAAAGACATTTATATTGTGGCTGTCTACAGCATACAAATAGTCTTCAACGATCTTGAAACGCGCCAGGGAACCTCCCTGCCCTACATTACCAGCATCGTTTGCTTCTGCAAACAGAATATCAAACTGCCCCCAACGCTCATCATATTCAGCAATGAGACGTCGTTCTGTTACCACTTCCCATCCAATCAGGATATCGTTCTCATAGTCCCAATCGCCATACTCATAGAAATCGGCTTCCGCCGGCCAAACAACATTATCCCTCAGTACATCATCCAGGCGGTTCACAATCTGGATATTCCCAATATCGGATATATCAAATACCATGAGGTCCGTAATACTGTCTGCATACAGATAGTCGCCCTTGACCGATATGTCGACATTCCCGGCTATTTTTATAAAGGATACCTTTTGTGGATTGCTCGGATCACTATTGTCGATCACATGTACCCCTTTATACTTGTCATTGACAAAAATGTAATCCTCATAAGCGTAGATCTTCCCCGACTCATTGACTGGAATAGGGGCAATGATCTCAACACTATTCTTAAATTCTTGGATACTCATGGTAAGGGGGCGTGCCACGAGATAATCTGCATATAAATCATCGTTATTCTCCTCGCAGGAATCAAAAGTGATCAGAAAGAGCAGTCCGAGGATGGGATAGAAAATCTTCTTCATAGCTTGTTTATTTCATTAGATTCGGTTGTGTAAATAAGATACGTTATGACAAGACCAGTTGCGTAATATTTGGTAATATTTTAACTGTCAAATTGTCATAAAACCTCGAGAAACCTTATCTTTGCAGCCTGTTCAAAAAGACTTGACAGTTAACGTATATGGAGAAGGTAATTGATGAATCGGTTCAGGGGAAAGCCCTGATCGTTGAACATAAAAATCAGAATGCCCGTAAGCTTTACATCGAAAGTTACGGATGTCAGATGAATTTTTCTGATAGCGAGATCGTCGCTTCCATTCTTACAGAGGCAGGATACAATACCACCGACCTCCTGGAAGAAGCTGACCTGGTACTGGTCAATACCTGTTCCATTCGCGAAAAGGCTGAACTTACCGTGCGCAAACGACTGGAGAAGTTCAATGCCGAAAAAAAGTCTCGTCCCCATATGAAGGTTGGGGTTCTGGGGTGTATGGCAGAACGTCTGAAAAGCAAATTGCTGGAGGAAGAAAAAATCGTGGATATGGTCGTAGGACCAGACGCCTACAAGGACCTCCCCAATTTGTTAAAAGAGGTGGACGAAGGTCGGAATGCGGTGAATGTGATCCTTTCCAAGGAGGAAACCTATGGAGATATTGCCCCAGTCAGGCTCGATTCAAATGGCGTCACCGCTTTTGTTTCCATTACACGGGGATGTGACAATATGTGCACCTTTTGCGTGGTCCCATTCACAAGGGGAAGGGAAAGAAGCAGGGATCCTTACTCTATCGTAGAAGAAATCAACCAGCTTTGGGAGAAGGGTTTCAAAGAGGTAACCCTCCTGGGACAAAATGTGGACAGCTACCTCTGGTATGGTGGCGGTTTAAAGAAGGATTTTGAAAAGGCCTCTGAAATGCAGAAGGCTACTTCGGTGAACTTTGCTGGCTTATTGGCTATGGTCGCCGAAGCGCAGCCGGGAATGCGTATCCGGTTTTCTACCTCAAATCCCCAGGACATGACTGTGGAGGTAATTGAAACTATGGCCAAATATGCTAACATCTGCAACTACATACATCTGCCTGTGCAAAGTGGTAGTGACCGAATCTTAAAGCAGATGAACCGATTGCATACACGAGAAGAATATTTTGAGCTGATTGATACCATACGCCGGTTGATCCCCGATTGCGGCATAAGCCAGGACATGATCTCCGGATTCCCTACAGAAACAGAGGCGGACCACCAGGATACGCTAAGTCTGATGGAGTATGTGAAATACGACTTCGGATTTATGTTCGCTTATTCTGAAAGGCCAGGTACCCTCGCTGCCCGGAAACTACCGGACGACGTACCCATGGAGATCAAAAAGAGGCGTTTACGGGAGATAATCGAGCTGCAACAAGAACACAGCCTTTATCGAAATCAGCAACACCTGGGCAGGATTGAAGAAGTCCTGAT
>JAAUXZ010075110.1_pt1 | contig 20871 bp, 23 predicted proteins | sample 7278131 | NCBI WGS metagenome assembly JAAUXZ01 (sample SAMN14350119, study PRJNA611818) | marine sediment metagenome | isolation source: surface marine sediment (3m) | place: French Polynesia: Moorea | collected 2018-08 | reverse complement strand
CTGAGTTAGACCAATGCAGGAGCTATTGTCGAGCATATAAATAATATGTGACCATTTGAGTACGAAAATAACGCAGAAATGGAGCGATAGACAAGTGCTCTGGATAGTGACCAAAAAAAAGGTGTGCAGCGAAGCTTACACACCTTTCGGGGAAATCTGAAACAGATTTTTGTTATAACTTTTCCTTGATTCGTGCTGCCTTTCCGGTACGGCCACGCAGATAATACAGCTTGGAGCGACGGACCTTACCACGACGCTTGACCTTGATTTCAGCGACCAGCGGGCTGTGGGTCTGGAACACACGTTCCACGCCTTCACCATTGGAAATCTTGCGCACGGTGAACGCGGAATTGATGCCGCGGTTGCGCTTGGCAATCACCACACCTTCGAACGCCTGCAGACGCTCACGATCACCTTCCTTAACCCTGACCTGGACCACGACGGTGTCGCCAGGACCGAATTCCGGTAAGTCTGTCTTCAGCTGTTCAGCTTCCAGTTCAGCGATAATATTACTCATGATAGTTCCTCGATAATCTCTTAATCAGTTCGACCGCGACGCCCGCGTCTCGGCTATAAATTCATCCAGCAATGCCTGTTGCCTGCTGTCCAGTTCAAGCTGTTGCAGCAAATCCGGCCGGCGCTGCCAGGTCCGGCCCAGCGCCTGCTTGTCACGCCAGTCCGTGATCTGCTGATGGTGGCCATCCAACAGCACCTGCGGTACCTTCAGACCTTCCACCTGTTCCGGCCGCGTATAATGCGGACAATCGAGCAGACCGTTGGTGAAAGAGTCCAGCTGTGCTGAATCCTCGTGGCCCAGGGCCCCCGGTAGCTGCCGGGTAATGGCATCGATACAGATCATCGCTGCCAGCTCGCCGCCGCTGATGACATAGTCACCAATCGACCATTCCTCATCCACTTCCAGTTGGATCAGTCTTTCATCGATACCCTCGTACCGACCACACAGCAGGATCAGATTCGGCTGTTGTGCTGCCTGATTGATCAGGCCTTGTTGCAGTAACTTTCCTTGCGGACTGAGATAGACCAGTTTCGCATCCGGGTTGTGCTGCCTGACATCTCGGATGCAGGCACGCAACGGCTCGACCTTCATCAGCATCCCGGGGCCGCCTCCATAAGGCCGGTCATCCACGGTTCGATGCTTGTCCACCGTGTAATCACGCGGATTCCACAGCTTAAGCTCGAGCAGACCCTGGTTCGCGGCACGGCTGACGACACCATGCTCGACCACCGTCCGTACCATATCGGGGAACAGTGTTATGACGTCAATGCGCATCTGCTGTACCCTGCCCTGAGTTACTCCGTGGTCTGCTCAGAACTCGGCATCCCACTCGACGATGATCTGTCCCTGGTCCAGATCTACCTGTTTCACCACCTCATCCATCACGAATGGAATCAGGCGTTCCCGGTCACCCTGCACCACCATGACATCGTTGGCGCCGGTTTCCAGCATATGGTCGACCCTGCCGAATGCCTGGTCCTCGGTAGACACCACGTCCAGGCCGATCAGTTGCGACCAGTAAAATTCTCCCTGCTCCAGCTGCGGCAACTGCTCAGACCGGATCAGGATACGCGCCCCGCTCAGTCCAATGGCCTGGTCACGGTCATCGATACCTGCGAGCTGGGCAATCACATTTTTGCCCTGGCGCTTGCCCGTCACTTCGACGGTTTTTTGCTCCCCGGCCTGTTCCAGAACCCAGGGGCTGTAAGTCACGATATTCTCGCGCGGGCTGGTGTTGGAATACACCTTAACCTGCCCTTTTACCCCGTGTGCGGCGAGTATATGACCTATTTCTATCAGGTCATCATCCGGTGATGACATAGTTCGCGGATTGTTTAAGCCGCTTTCTCCGCACATTTGATTAGGTTAGCAACACGATCAGACGGTTGCGCACCCTGGGATAACCAATAGTTGATGCGATCAGAGTCCAGGCGAAGATCTTCCGCTGCACCACGGGCACCCGGGTTGAAATAACCCACACGCTCGATGTAACGACCATCGCGAGCACGCCGGCTATCACTGACTACAACGTGATAGAAAGGACGCTTTTTGGAGCCGCCACGAGCCAAACGAATTGAAACCATATTAATTAAACCTCTAAATTACCGACAGGCAATAGTATTCCGCCTCACCGGCGGGTCAGGAAACCGGGTATTGTACCCATAAAGTTACGTTTGTGAAGGGTTTGCGGGGACTATTTTTGCCCGGGACGGAGAAAAAAGCGGGTTAAAATGGCATCCCCGGCGGCATCTTGCCCTTCATCTGCTGCATCATGCCGCGCATGGCGCCCTTGTTACCCATTTTCTTCATCATCTTCTGCATCTGCTTGTGCTGCTTGAGCAGGCGGTTGACGTCCTGGATCTGGGTGCCGGAACCGTTGGCCACCCGGCGCTTGCGCGAGCCGTTGATGATCTCCGGTTTACGCCGTTCCTGCGGGGTCATCGAATCGATGATCGCCACCATCCGCTTCATCTGTTTCATATGCTCCGGGTTCTGCAGTTGCTGGCTGATATTGCCGCCGACGCCGGGCAATTTATCGATCAGGCTGGACAGGCCGCCCATGTTTTCCATCTGGGCAAACTGGTCGCGCAGATCCTCGAGGTCGAAGCCCCTGCCCTTGCGCACCTTTTGGACCAGCTTCTTCGCCTTATCCTGGTCGACTTTCTGTTGGGCCTCCTCTACCAGGGTCAGGATGTCGCCCATGCCAAGGATACGTGAGGCGATCCGATCCGGGTGGAATGGCTCCAGGGCCTCGGTTTTCTCGCCGGAGCCGATGTATTTGATCGGTTTGCCGGTAATCTGGCGCACCGACAGCGCCGCGCCGCCGCGCGCATCACCATCGGTCTTGGTCAGGATCACCCCGGTCAGAGGTAACGCATCGCCGAAGGCCTTGGCGGTGTTGGCCGCGTCCTGACCGGTCATACTATCGACCACGAACAGGGTTTCCTGAGGTTCGACCGTCTGGTGGATGGCCTTGATCTCATCCATCATCTGCTCATCGATATGCAGACGTCCGGCGGTATCGACCAACAGTACATCGGCATTCTGCCGGCGCGCCTCTGCCACCGCATCGCGCGCGATGTTGACCGGTTTCTGGCCTGGATCACTGGGAATAAACGTCGCCTTGACCTCGTTGGCCAGGGTTTGCAGCTGGTCGATCGCGGCCGGACGGTAGACGTCGGCACTGACCACCATGACGTGTTTTTTGTGTTGTTCGACCAGGCGCCGCGCGAGTTTGGCGACGGTGGTGGTTTTACCGGCACCCTGCAGGCCGGCCATCAGGATCACGATCGGCGGCTTGGCGTTGAGTTCCACCCCGTCATGGGTTTGTCCCATCAACGCGACCAGTTCGTCATTGACCACCTTGACCAGAGCCTGGCCGGGCGACAGGCTGGACAGCACTTCCTTGCCCACCGCTTTCTCGCGGATATGCTCGATAAAGCTGCGCACCACCGGCAGCGCGACATCCGCCTCCAGCAGCGCCATGCGGATCTCGCGCAGGGTGTCCTTGATATTGTCGTCGGTTAACCGGCCCTGACCGCGCAGGCTCTTGACCGTACGACCGAGGCGTTCGGATAGATTGTCAAACATAATGATTGGTTGTGCTCGGAGTTGAGCGGCAGATTATAGCGCGAGTTTTACAACTTGAATACTTCGCCGCCGGACAGGTGATGGACTTGAAAATCCTCGATGGATTGCTGGCACTCCTGGTAGATGAGATCTTCCTCACCCGGTTTGAAATGGGTCAGCCAGATCTGCGGCCGCTGCTGCAACTTTTCCAGGTCTGCCGCCAGCAGGCTCGGACAATAGTGCTTGGAGATACGGGCGATCTCCAGATCATGGTTGGCAAACGCCGCCTCGACGAACAACAGGTCGACATTATCGAACTCGTTGAGCCGCGCCCATAAGCTGTCATTGGTCGTGGTATCGCCACTGAACACCACCCGGTGGCCGTCCTGGCTGATACTGTAAGCGACACTGGGCACGGTATGATTGACCGGAATCATCTCGAAATCACGATTATTAATGCTGACAATCTCGTTCGGTTGCATTTCCACGAAACGGATGGTCGGCTCGTCCTTGTTCGGCAGCTCGGAAAAATCCGGCCATATCACCCAGTTGAAAACGTGCTTCTTCAAGGCCTCGATGGTCGCGGCCTGGGCGTGCACGATGATCGGTTCCTGATGGACACCGAACATACTATCCGCCAGCAGGGGCAAGCCGGCGATATGATCCATGTGGGTATGGGTCAGAAAGATATGACGAATGCCAGTCATTTGATTGAGCGGTAAGTCACCCAGACCGGTGCCCGCATCGATCAACACATCATCGTCAATCAGGAAGGATGTGGTGCGAAGTTCACCACCTATACCCCCAGACCAGCCCAGTATCTTGATTTGCATATAGTCTTGATCAGCTCTTTATTTATTCTTAAGGTCCGTGACAGATTTTCCTAAGCCTCTGTATTCTCTAACAGAATATAGCAATATGTAAGGATAATGCATTGAATATCCATCGGCGATGGAAATATTTCCCCAAACTGGAGAAGTTGCAGCGCCCCGCCCGGTAGTTTCTATCATCAAGCGGTCAGAATATGCTGTGAACCAGTTCAATAAAACTATGATAGCGCCCGCAACCACATTCGTCAGCATCTAACCATAGTGAAACTTCTACTTGTCGGGTATTTGGGCTAGAATTCTGCTATCCATCCAATAACACCAATTCAATAGTGACCTTTCTCAGTTTTTTCATTCTATTCAGTTACAGCCTGTCCGCCGTTCTAATCTTTAAAAACCTGGGAAAAACCACCTCGACCTCACGCTGGATGGTACTGACCCCAGCCCTGATCGGCCTGGCTTTACAGGCGCTGTTGCTGAACCACCTGATCTACCAGGAAAATGGTCTGATCAACCTGGGTTTCTTTATCGCGTTTTCCCTGATCAGCTGGCTGGTCAGTGCGCAGATTTTAATCAGCAGCCTGTATCGGCCAATGGAAAGCCTGGGCATCATCATGTTCCCACTGAGTGGCCTGGCCAGCGTATTTTCGATGGTCATGCCGGCATCCGAACCGCTCAGCGGTGTCACCAGCCAACTGATTCAGTGGCATATCATGATTTCGATCATCGCCTATAGCCTAATCATGCTCAGCGCATTGCAGGCCCTGGCCCTGGCTTACCAGGACCACGCCATCCGCTCGCATCATCCCGGCGGCTTTATCCGCTACCTGCCCCCGCTGCACGACATGGAGACCCTGTTGTTCCAGATGCTGGGGTTTGGTTTTATCTTTCTCAGCACGGCCCTGGCCAGCGGCTTCTTTTTCGTCGAAGACCTGTTCGCGCAACAGCTGGTGCACAAGACCGTGTTGTCGATCATCGGCTGGTTTATCCTGGCGATCCTGTTATTCGGTCGCTACAAGTTTGGCTGGCGCGGCAAGATAGCCATCCGCTGGACCCTGGTTTCATTCGTGTTCATTATGCTGGCTTATTTCGGCAGCAAACTGGTGCTGGAATTGATTCTGGCAAGATAGTGTCAACCGACTCTCGACCTCAGCTCAAGCCTGTCATTTCGTGAACGAAATCCCCATCAGTGTTCTGTTCATCATCCTGGTCGTCCTGATCCTGTTATCCGGTTTTTTCTCCGGTTCGGAAACCGGCCTGATGAGTCTAAATCGTTACCGCCTGAAGCACCTGGCGGAAAAAAAGCACGGTGGCGCCCGCCGCGCTTTCGACTTATTGCAAAAACCCGATCAGTTGATCAGCCTGATCCTGCTCGGCAACAATTTCATCAACATCGTCATTACCCAGCTGGCGACCCTGATCGGTTTACGCCTGTACGGTGATGTCGGGATCGCCATCGCCACCGGGGTGCTGACCCTGGTGTTATTGCTGTTTGCGGAAATAACGCCGAAAACCCTGGCCGCCAGCAAACCGGAGAAGATTGCCTTCGTTGCGTCTTATGTCTACCAGCCCCTGTTGAAGATCCTGCTGCCGGTTATTTTCCTGATCAACTGGCTGGTGAAAAGGATATTCAACCTGTTTCAACTGGATGACAACAAGCCGGTCAGCGCCGATGCCCTGACCTCGGATGAACTGCGGGTCGCGGTCAGTGAAACCTCCGGCCTGATTCCGGATTCGCACCGCGATATGCTGTTGAGCATACTCGACCTGGAAAAGGTCAAGGTCGATGACATCATGGTCCCGCGCAGCGACATCGTCGGCATCGACCTCAACGACGACTGGGACGACACCCTGGACCTGATCCCGAAAATACCATTTACCCGGATTCCGATCTTTAACGAAACGATCGATAACATCGTCGGCATCGCGATGATGCGCAAGATCATGCCGTTGTTGATGGCGGATGATTTCAACCGTGACAGCCTGGAAGACATCATGCGCAAGCCCTATTTCATTCCGGAGGGCACCCCGCTGACCACCCAGCTGCTGAATTTCCAGAAGAACCGGCGGCGGATGGGATTTGTCGTCGATGAATACGGGGATATCCAGGGCCTGGTGGTGCTGGAAGATATCCTCGAGGAGATCGTCGGCGAATTTACCACCGATCCCAACGCTCCCGTGACCAGCTTCTACCAGGACGCCGACGGTGCCTACCTGATCGATGGCGCCACTCACATCCGCAACATCAATCACCAGTTGAATATCAAATTACCGACCAAGGGACCGCGCACCCTGAACGGGCTCATCCTGGAGCACTTGGAAATGATCCCGGAAGCAGGCACCGGGCTCAAGATCGGTGATTATCCGATGGAGATCATGCAGATCAAAAACAATATGGTTAAAACCGTGCGCATCAAATTGCTGGAAAAGGAAGCAGAGTCAGATGCGAGTGATGAAAGTGGCCATACTTCCTGAGCATGGCCAAGCAGACCGCGAAATTCCAATGCCAGCAATGCGCTACCGTATTGACCAAGTGGGCCGGTCAATGCCCGGAATGCAAGAGCTGGAACAGCATCCAGGAACTGCAGCCGGTCAGCAGCGGCGCGGCCGGTCGCGGTAACTGGGCGGAGCACAAAACCAGCAGCGAGATCGTGACCCTGCAGCAGGTACCCGACAGCGAGGCGGTGCGCTTCAGCAGTTGCATCGATGAACTGGACCGGGTTCTCGGCGGCGGCCTGGTGCATGGCTCGGTGGTATTACTCGGCGGCGATCCGGGGATCGGTAAATCCACCATCCTGCTGCAATGCCTGACCCAGGTCAGCCAGCAGCAGGAGGCGCTGTATGTCACCGGTGAAGAGTCGCTGCAACAGGTCGGCTTGCGCGCCAAACGGCTCGAGTTGCCACGCGACAACCTGCAGTTGCTCAGCTCTACCTGTGTCGAGGAAATCATGGCGCATGCGGTCAAGCGCAAGCCAACGGTGATGGTGATCGATTCGATCCAGACCATCTACACCGACAGCCTGCAGTCCGCGCCCGGCTCGGTGAGCCAGATCCGGGAGAGTACCGCGCTGCTGGTACGCCTGGCCAAGCAGTACAACATCGCGATCTTCCTGGTCGGTCATGTCACCAAGGAGGGCCAGCTCGCCGGACCGCGGGTGCTCGAACACATGGTCGACACGGTGCTCTATTTCGAAGGTGACAGTTCCACCCGCTACCGGGTGATCCGCGCGGTGAAAAACCGCTTCGGAGCGGTCAACGAACTCGGTATCTTCGCGATGACCGACCTGGGCCTGAAAACGGTTAGCAACCCTTCAGCGATCTTCCTCGCCAATCACCAGCAACCGGTGTCCGGCAGTGTGATCATGGTGTCGCGCGAGGGCAGCCGGCCGATCCTGGTCGAGGTCCAGGCCCTGGTCACCGAGAGTCACCTGGGCAACCCGCGCCGGATCAGCGTCGGTCTCGAGGCCAACCGCCTGGCGATGCTGCTGGCGGTGCTGCAGCGCCATGGCGGGGTGCCGTTGTATGACCAGGATGTGTTCATCAACGCGGTGGGCGGAGTGCGCATCAGCGAGACCGGCGCCGACCTGGCGGTGATCCTGGCAATCCTGTCCAGCTTCCGCGACAAGCCGGTCAGCAATCGCCTGCTGGTGTTCGGTGAAGTGGGCCTGTCCGGCGAGATCCGCCCGGTGCCCAATGGCGAGGAGCGACTCAAGGAGGCGAGCAAGCACGGGTTTGAAACCGCGATCATCCCGGCCTCCAACAAACCGCGCAAGGGCCAGTTCAAAAATATGCGCCTGATCCCGGTCAACCATTTGGCTGATACCCTGAATGCTATATAATGCCGCGGTGTTTCTGACCGGGTCCAAGCCATGGCATCCTCTGATAAAACGATAAAAGATTTCGAAAAATCCCTGCAGCAGCTCGAGACCATCGTGCAGCAAATGGAAAATGGGGAACTGGGCCTGGAAGAATCGCTGAAACAATTCGAACAGGGCATTCAACTGGCGAAAAGCTGCCAGGATGCATTAACCAACGCCGAGTTGAAGGTCAAACAATTGATCGAACAGAACGGCTTGCAGCAGACGATGCCGTTCGACGAACCCGATGCTTGACCCCGCCAGGTTCGAGCAACTGCTCGACGACTACAAACAGCGGGTCGATGCGGCCCTGGAACACTGGTTACCGCCCGCCGAATTGAATCCGGGCAGACTGCACCAGGCGATGCGCTACGCGGTACTGGGCAGCGGCAAACGGGTACGCCCGGTGCTGGTGTATGCCACCGCCAGCGCTCTGGATATTCCGCTGGAGCGGGTTGACGGGATTGCCGCCGCGATCGAGATCATTCATGCCTATTCCCTGATCCATGATGACCTGCCGGCGATGGATGACGACGATCTGCGCCGTGGCCGTCCCACCTGCCATAAACAGTTTGATGAAGCCACCGCGATCCTGGCCGGTGACGCATTGCAATCGCTGGCGTTTTACATCCTCAGTCATGACCCGCAGATGACGCCGCATGTCGACAAGCGGATGCAGATGATCGAGATTCTGGCGCTCTACTCCGGCTCGCGCGGGATGGCTGGCGGCCAGGCCATCGACCTGGCCTCGGTCGGCAAAAACATCAATATCACCGAGCTGGAAACCATGCATATCCACAAGACCGGCGCCCTGATCCGCACCTGTATCCAGATGGCGGCGCTCAGCGGTGACGACGTCAGCAATCACCAGTTCGATGCGCTCGACAGCTACGCGAAAAAGATCGGCCTGTCATTCCAGGTCCAGGATGACATCCTCGATGTCATCGGCGATACCGAGACCTTGGGCAAGCCGCAGGGTTCCGATGCACACCTGGATAAACCGACCTTTCCCAGCATCATCGGCCTGCCCGCAGCGCGCGAGAAGGCGCAGGAATTACACCAGCAGGCCCTCGCCGCAGTGGAGGATTTTCCGGCCAAGGCAGATATCCTGCGCAGCATTTCGCAGTGGTTCGTCGAACGCAGTCATTAACAGCCTGCTACCGATTGGCGTTTACCTGACATCCGGCCCTATTTTTTACACGACAAAACACCATATATATGCTGTACTTAGCGGTCCATGAGTGAGAATGTATTACGGTCATGCCAAATTCAGCCATGTTCGATCTGTCTGGCCAGCAGCATAGGCTAGCTGCATAGCACTGCCGGGTAATTTCGATGAATATCTTCCAGGATCGTCGCTATCCGCTGCTCGATACCATTAACCTGCCCGCTGATTTGCGTCAGCTGGACAAGGACCAATTGCCGCAGCTGGCCGACGAATTGCGCCAATACATCATCGAGCTGGTATCCCGCACCGGTGGCCACCTGGCTTCCGGCCTGGGCGCGGTGGAAATCACCATCGCCCTGCACTACCTGTTCAATACCCCGGATGACCGCCTGATCTGGGATGTCGGCCATCAATGCTATCCGCACAAGATCCTGACCGGACGCCGCCATCTGATGCCCGGCTTACGCCAGAAAGATGGCATTTCCGGATTTCCCAAGCCCGCTGAATCGGAATACGATCATTTTGGCGTGGGCCACTCCAGCACCTCGATCAGCGCCGCCCTGGGGATGGCGATCGCGGCGCAGGCGCATGATGTCGAACGGGATATCGTGGCCATCATCGGCGATGGCGGCATGTCCGCCGGCATGGCGTTCGAGGCCCTCAACCATGCCGGTGCGCTCGACACCAACCTGCTGGTGGTCCTGAATGACAACGAGATGTCGATCTCACCGAATGTCGGCGCGATGTCGAAATACCTGTCTCGTATCTGGTCCGGCAGTTTTTACTCGCATCTGCGCTCCGGCTCGAAGAAAGTCCTGTCGACCATACCCAGCGCCTGGGAACTGGCGAAGCGGGCGGAAGAACATATCAAGGGCATGGTCGTGCCCGGCACCCTGTTCGAGGAGCTGGGCTTTCATTATTTCGGCCCCATCGACGGGCATGATCTGCCCAGTCTGCTCAAACTGCTGAGCAACCTGAAGAAGATCGAGGGCCCGCGTCTGCTGCATATCGTTACCCAAAAGGGCAAGGGCTATGAACCGGCGGAATCGGATGCCTGCAAGTACCATGGTACCGGACCATTCGATATCGCCACCGGCGCCGGCACCGCCTCGCCCAGTACGGATAAACAAACGTTTACCCAGGCCTTCTCGGCCTGGGTCGTGAAAAAGGCCGAGGCAGATCCTTACCTGCACGTCATCACCCCGGCCATGCGCGAGGGTTCCGGCCTGGTCGAGTTCTCGAGTCAATATGCGCAACGCTTTCATGATGTCGGCATCGCCGAACAACACGCGGTAACCCTGGCCGCGGGGATGGCCACGGAGGGCCTGAAGCCGATCGTGGCGATCTATTCCACCTTCCTGCAGCGGGCCTATGACCAGCTGGTACATGACGTTGCCATCCAGAACCTCGATGTGCTGTTCGCGGTGGATCGGGCCGGCGTGGTCGGCGCCGATGGCGCCACCCACAGCGGCAACTTCGATATCAGTTATTGTCGTTGTATTCCGGGGATGCTGATCATGACCCCGGCCAATACCGAGGATTTACACGCCCTGTTGAATACCGGTTATCACTACCCGGGGCCGGCGCTGGTGCGTTATCCGCGGGATAACTGCCAAATCAGCCCAGACATCAATACCGACGTTTCCATCGAGATCGGCCAATCAGAACTGCTGCGCGAAGGCAAATCGATTGCGATCCTGGTATTCGGTCCGTTTCTCGATCTCGCCGGCGAGCTGGCCGAGCGCTATGACTGCAGCCTGGTCAACATGCGCTTCGTCAAGCCGCTCGATGCACAACGCCTGCATGAACTCAGCCAAACCCATCAGCATCTGCTGTGCCTGGAAGACAACTCGATCATTGGTGGCGCGGGCAGCGCGGTCGGCGAATGGTTGCAACAGCAAAATCTTCCCCTGCACTGCGTATCCGTGGGCTTACAGGATAGCTTCCCCAGCCAGGGCAGCCGCCAACAGGTGCTCGAGGAATACCAGTTTGACCAGCAGCATCTGGCGCAAAAAATAGAACAAATCCTCGCTAAAGCTTAGATCAGCCGGCCGCCAACAGCGCAAACTGAAATAAAAGCCTGGCATTTTGGATTGCAGATAAAAATCAAAGTATTTTTCCAATTTTTGGTTACAAACCCCCAATCAGGTCGTTGTTTAGATCCGCACAATAATAATTTTTGATTGCCAGCAGTAAACTTTCTCGCATACAATGATCGCAACAAACTGGTATAAAAAAAGTTTGATTGTTTTTCCACCACCAAAGAGATTGCTATGTCTGATCAAGTAGCCGGCACTGTGAAATGGTTCAACGATGCCAAAGGTTTTGGCTTTATTTCACAGGAGAGCGGACAGGATGTGTTTGTCCACTACAGCGCCATCAATGCAGATGGTCACAAAACCCTGAAAGAAGGCCAGAAAGTTACCATGAGCGTAACCGAGAGCGCCAAAGGGTTGCAGGCTGAAAACGTTACTCCCGAGTAATAACGTTTTCCAGAACCAACGATCAGAAGCGCTCTTTCTGATCGTGTTTGCAGCAAACACCGAACATTCGACTTCGGACTCGATCACTTGTGCCTGATCTGGCACAGATCATCATGCCTATCCACAGCGGCTTCAGACTCGCAGCCGTTCATCAATGTGATCGCGCGGCCGCATCTTCAGCTCCTTTAACCCTATGATTGCTGTGTTTAATCTGGGTACATAAAGTCTAAAATACCTGACTAATTTAATCAGGTATTTACGAGGATACTATGCAAGCACAAGTGAATGGTCAAACCATCCAACTCAGTGAAGCCGGCTGGCTGGAAAACCTGGATGAGTGGAGTCCGGAACTGGCGGAGCAAATTGCGGTCAATGAAAAGGTAGCGGAACTGACCGAGGAACACTGGGATATCATCAACATGGCGCGTGAGTATTTCCATGACAACGGTGTCGTCTGTGAACCCCGGGCCTTTTCCAAATTGATGAAGCAGAAATATGGCAGGGATCGCAGCGATCAGAAGTATATCTATTCGCTGTTTCCGACCGGTTTGATCAAATGCGCCAACAAGATTGCCGGCCTGCCCCGACCCAAAGGTTGTAGTTAGCAACTATTGATTGACATTGCTAAAACCTGGCCGAACAGTATAATGATCGGCCTTTTTTACATCGAGACCGTGGGATTGCAGTTCAACGGCCTCGCCCGATTGAGGTACTCAGATGAATCAATCTGCCACCATTCCTGACGTTCAAGGTAGCGCAGATAAACGCAAGATCGCCATCAACAAGGTTGGGATCAAGGATATTCGTCACCCGATAGTCGTCCGCGACCGCTCCGATGGTCTGCAGCATACGATCGCGACCTTCAGCATGTACGTGTTCCTGCCGCATCATTTCAAGGGCACCCACATGTCACGTTTCGTCAAAATCCTCAACGATCACGAAAAAGAGATCAGCGTCGATTCCTTCAAGGAAATGCTGAAAGAGATGTCCGAGATGCTGGAAGCGGACTCCGGCCATATCGAGATGAGCTTCCCCTATTTCGTCAATAAGAAGGCGCCGATTACCGGGGTAGAATCCTTACTCGATTACAATGTTTGCCTGATCGGTGAAATCCGCGATGGCAAGACCCAGACCCGGATCAAGGTCGAGGTACCGGTCACCAGCCTCTGCCCCTGCTCCAAGTCCATCTCCGATTACGGGGCGCACAATCAACGCTCGCACGTGACCGTCAATGTCCGTACTCAGGGCTTCATCTGGATCGAGGAAATCATCGAGCTGGTCGAGAACCAGGCTTCCTGCGAACTCTTCGGCCTGCTCAAACGCCCGGATGAAAAGTACGTCACCGAGCGTGCCTACGACAACCCCAAGTTTGTCGAAGACATGGTGCGGGATGTTGCCGGTACCCTGAATGATGATGAGCGGATTCGCGCCTATATCCTGGAGTCAGAGAATTTCGAATCCATCCATAACCACTCGGCTTATGCGATGATCGAGCACGATAAGGACCTGGACGCCTGACCCGCAGGGGTTAATCGAAATTCGCCGTCCTCGCGACCTGGTTGATCGGTCGTACGACCAGACCCGACTGGCCCACCGAAACCTGATAGTGAGCACCATCACGCATCGGCATATACACACTCTGACCAAACAAGGCATCGACGAAACTGAGCCTGTCGCGTAATACCTGCTTCAGTTTCCAGATATCCAGGCCGCGCGGGGATTGACTGAGGTCGTGCATGCTGGCGAGACTGGTGCTGGCCTGGGCAAAATCCTGATAGCGTCCGCTGAGCCGTTCCAGCTGATAGAAACTGTCAAGGCCCAGCAAGTTGGCCCAACCCTTCCACTTCAGAATCCTTGCATCCAGCTGCCACTGGTCACCCTGCAGTACGTAATAATGCTGGTCCTCGTCGGCATTGGAATAGGAAAATGACAATTGATATTTCTGCGTCTGCAACTGGCGCACATAGATATCCGCAATCACCGACTCATGGGTCAGGCGCTGGTAACTGTAGAGGTTGGAATACACCAGCAGCACCAGGATAAAGCCGAGGAAGAACAGGCCGGCCTGGGTGCTCCACAGGATCCCCGAAACCAGCCGGCGATGTTTTATCTGGTAGATGAAGCGCCAGCCCAGGGTCAGGAATAACAGCGCCAGAACGCCACTGAGTACTAATAGCCCGTCCATGTACAACTATTCCTGCTTATATGTTGATCCAACCAAATCCCTGTTGTTGGCAGGCTAACACCGGGGGAGCGTTGAGTTCCAATTGCTCCAACAGGCCGGCGACGATGTCCGGCGAGTTATTGTTCTCGGAGATATGCGCCGCGATCAGGCAGTCGAGAGCGGAGATATCGATCTTCTGCAGCAGCTGCAGTGACTGCTCATTGGATAAATGCCCATGACTTCCGGCGATACGTTGTTTCAACATCGGTGGATAAGATCCTTGTGCCAACATATCTTTATCATAGTTGAATTCCAGCAACAAACCATGCAGACCATCGTACATTTGCAGCATATGCGGGCTGACGTGGCCACTATCGGTCAATACGCCGAGCCGGCGCCCCGATTGCTGATCGGTGAATACGAATTGCACCGGTTCCGCGGCATCATGCGGCACGGTGACCACCTGCACCGCCAGATCGCCGAATTGCAGCTGTTGACCGCCATTGATGGCACGGTATTCCGTCAGCTGCAGGGCATTGGCGGTGCCGACCGTCGTATACAGGGGTATTTGATAGTTGTCTGCCAGGCGACAGACTCCGGCGGCATGATCGGAATGTTCGTGGGTTACCAGGATCGCATTGATAGCGGCGGGGTCCAGCTGCAAGCGCTGGATTCTTTTTTCGAACTGGGCCAGGGAAAAACCGCAATCGACCAGTAAACAGCTATCTGCACTGCGCAACAGGGTGGCATTACCCTTGCTGCCGCTACCGATGGACGCTATCTGCATCGCGATCGCAGCGGATTATTTCAATTGTTGTAACAGAAACTGCAACAATTGCCTGGCCTCGTCGCTCGGATTGACCGTACCGTTATCATTTAATACCTCGATGCGCGTGGTATTGGTACTACGCGACCCCTCGAGATGCAGGTTCAGGGATTCCTGATCCGGCTCGAAACTGGGTAGCACCTCCCTGGCCGCCATGATTAACCTAGCCTCGTTATCATCCTTGTCGACCTGGTCCAGATTGATATCCAGACGATCCATTTGATGGATAAATCGGTTCCAGGTCTGGGAAAACCCCTGTTTGACCAGCAGATAACTGTCACTGTTATCGTCTTCGTCGTCATAAAAAGCTAACCTGGCACGAGATGCAAACAAGCCGATTTTCTCCAACTCCAGTTTGATCTGTGGCTCTTGCATGCCCAGGAAAAGCATGAATCGCGACAATATTTCGTATTCCTTGCCCGGATCGGCCGGCGTCAATCTCCAGCCTTTGGTCAGCTCACCCTGCCACTGCGGCCCGTCATCTTCATCGACCATGTATTCGAGCCCCCGGTGGGCGACGCTAACCAGCGACATCTCCGGTTGTGGACCACGTTGAAGACGGGTTTTATACATATCCTTGTATTCCGACGAACGCAGGGTGGCAAGTATTGAAGCAAAGAAAGATTCATTGTTGGGCTTCATTGACAGCCATTCAGTTTCCATGATGCCGATTGCCGGTTCGTCAACCGCCAGGCGGAAACCCTGCTCGGCCCAGAATGTCCGCAGTTGTTGATAAACTTCGTGGGGAGGGCTGTTGACCTCCAGCCAATACCAATCACCCTGGCCCTGGATCCGAATACCCTCGATTTCGGGCAGGGTTCGAAGCTCAAGATCCAGCGCACCGGTTTCGACAAATCGACCGCTGCGCGCTGCGGTCCCGACGTCTGAGCCTGGTAATGCTAGATTTTCATCGGTGCTGCGAGCGATCAGGTCGGGCGGCAATTCCAGGGTCGGGGTGACCTGGCTGCCGCGGTAATTGATCTGGTTGGACCCGCCGGAACTGCAGGCCAGCTGGGTTAACAACATCATGGCTAAAACCGATAGTGCGCTGAATCGTTTCATAACACACCCGCATCCTTCAGCGCCTGGCGCAGCTGAGCATGATATTGACTGGATAAGGGCGTCATCGGCAGACGCATGGTCGGTCCGCACAAACCCATTTCGCTGACCGCCCATTTGACCGGAATCGGATTCGCCTCGACAAACAGGACTTTGTGCAGCTGCTCGATCTGCTGGTCGATGCGCAAGGCTTCCTCGGCCTCGCCCTGCGCCGCCGCAGCGCACATCGCGGCCATTTGCGCCGGCGCGACATTGGCGGTCACCGAAATCGTGCCATGGCCACCCTGCAGAATAAACTGGCGGGTGGTGGCATCATCACCGCTGAGCAATACGAAGGCGTCATCGACCAGATCTTGAATCTCGGCCAGGCGCTGCAGGTCACCGGTTGCCTCCTTGATACCGATGATGTTGGGGACCTGGGCCAGACGCTGCACCGTTTCCGGCAGCATGTCACAGGCGGTACGCCCCGGCACGTTGTACAACAACTGATCGATCGCGACCGCCTCGGCAATCGCTTTATGGTGCTGATACAGCCCTTCCTGGGTCGGCTTGTTGTAGTAAGGGGTAACCAGCAAAGCGGCATCCGCCCGGGCCTGCAGTGCACAGTCGGTCAGATGGATCGCCTCCTTGGTCGAATTGGCGCCGCTGCCGGCGATCATCGGCAGCCGTTGATTGATGATTTCACGGGACTGGTTGAGAAACTCGCAGTGCTCCTCGAAATCCAGGGTCGCGGATTCACCGGTGGTACCGGCGATGACCAGACCATTGGTGCCCTGATCAACATGAAAATCGATCAGTTTTTCCAGTTTAGGGTAATCGATATCACCACTTTCCAACATCGGTGTAACCAACGCCACTAAACTACCTTTGAGCATATACTAAGTACCCCTGAATACTGTTCATAATTTGCAGCTGGCTATGGTATAAAGACTGCCCTGATTTAACAAGCAAACAATTAACCCATAAACTAGAGGTGAAACATGGCAGCACCGGAAATCGGTAAAAAAATCAGCAATTTCTCGCGCCCGGCAACCGGCGACCAGACCATCAGCCTGGACGATCTGGCGGGCAAGAACCTGGTTCTGTACTTCTATCCCAAGGACAGCACCCCCGGCTGTACCACCGAGGGCCAGAATTTTCGTGACAATATGCAGGCATTCGAAGACGCCAATACGGTTATTCTCGGGGTATCGCGCGACAGCATCAAGTCACATGAGAACTTCAAGGCCAAGCAGGGGTTTCCATTCGAACTGTTGTCCGATCAGGATGAGAGTCTGTGCAAACAGTTCGACGTGATCAAGCTGAAAAAAATGTACGGCAAGGAACACATGGGTGTCGAGCGCAGCACCTTCCTGATCGATGGTGAGGGCAAGCTGGTCCAGGAATGGCGCAAGGTCAAGGTCAACGGCCATGTCGAAGAGGTGCTGGCGGCAGCCCAGGACCTGAACTAAGCGCAGGCGTCAGGTTTCTTCCGCTGGCAGGTTTTTCTGGGTTGGCCAGACATTGATCACGGCCTGGATCAGGGTAGCCAGCGGGATCGCGAAGAATACGCCCCAGATGCCCCACAGGCTGCCGAAGAACACCACCGCGACGATGATTGCCACCGGGTGCAGATTGACCACCTCGGAAAACAGCAGGGGCACCAGCAGGTTGCCATCGAGGAACTGGACAATCGCATAATACAACAGCACGTAGCCGAACATCGGCTCGGTGCCGAACTGGAAGAAGGCAATCAACATGACCGGAATGGTCACCACGGTGGCACCCACGTAGGGAATGATGACCGACAGGCCGACCAGCAGGCTTAGCAGCATCGCATAGTTCAACCCCATCAGGGCAAAGCCGATATAGGTCGCGATCCAGACGATCGCGATCTCCATGAACTTACCGCGCACATAACTGGCGATCTTCATATTCAGCTCGGTCCACACATCATGCACCAGTTCGCGGTCTTCCGGTAAAAACCGGCTCAACCAGTAGAGGATCAGGTGCTTGTCCTTGAGAAAGAAAAACAGCATCAATGGCAGCAGGATCATGTACACCACGAAAGTGATGACCCCGACCACCGACGACAGGGACAGGGTAACCAGTTGCTGCCCCAGGTTGGTGATCTCGCTGCGGATCAGACTCAGCACTTCCTGTACCTGTTGATCGGAAATAAAATCCGGATAGCGCTCGGGGAGTTGCGACAACAACTGCTGGCCCTGCCCCAGCATGCGGGGTAATTCGCGAAACAGGTCGGTGATCTGGGCCGACAACAGCGGCAGCAGGACGAACATTAGCAACAGGATCATAGTCAGGAACATCGCCGTCATCAGGCTCGCGGAAATGGTCCGGTTGACCCCGATATAACCCAGTTTCTGCACCGTACCCTCGAACAGATAGGCGATCACGATACTGATCAGGATCGGCATCAGGTGCTTGCTCATGACAATCACCAGCACACTGCCGATGATCAGGATCAATGCCAGGATGACGGTCTGCGGGTTGGCAAAATTGCGCGTGTACCAGCGCTTGAAGACATTGATCATGATTGCAGGTATTTCTGATAATGGTTATCGAACAGCTGTTCCAGGTCATCGATGACCGCGCTGGCGTCACGCCCCTGGATCATGAACTCCGCCATCAGCGACGAGGTTTCATTCAACAGATCATCGGTGTTGAGCATGAAATAGCTGGCGCGTAGGCGTTTGATCGCAGCCACCACATTTTCTTGCTGCGGGCGGGGCTGCTCGAGAGGTTGCTGCTTCGACTCCGATGATTCGGCAGCAGCGGATTTCTGCAGCAGGAATTCGGCATAATCGAGCAGGCTCTGCTGCTGCTCAGGGTTCATCTGCTCAAGCAGTTTGCTCAGGCGCTGTTTTGCCTTGGCCATAACCTTTCCTACCCTGTGGTGGATTTATGAATCCGCTTCGCAGTAGCTCTTGGCAAATTCCAGTAACTCTTCCATCACTCTGACCCTGAATTTCTGGCGCTGGCGCACGAAAGAGAACGGACGGCTGAGAGGAGGATCGAGCTGGATTTCCGCCAGGGTGCCGAGCCTCAGCTCCTTGTCGATGGTGGTACGTGACAGGATAGATATACCCATACCTGCTTCTATGGCACCTTTTAAAGCTTCAGGGCTGCCCAGCTCCAGGCAAAAATTCATCTCGGTCTGGCTGATATCGTTGTCCTGCAGATAGTCGAGGATAACCTCACGGGTGCCGGAGCCTTCCTCGCGACAGATGAATGGGTAGCTTTTCAGGGCATCGGCTTTGACCGGAACGCCCGAAGTCACCAGTTCATGGTTGGGCGGTGCGGCGACGACCAGTTGATCATCGTGGCATACCTCGACGATCAGATTCTTGTTCGACACCGAGGTTTCGACGATGCCGAGGTCGATGACATTGTGTTCCACCATCGACACGATACCCTCGGAGTTGGAGACCTTGAGACGAATATTGATATCCGGGTACTTGGCCTTGAACTCGCCGAGCAGGGTCGGCAGCATGTACTCGGCGATGGTGGTACTGGCACCGATCGTCAGCGCCCCCGATATCTCGCCGGTCAACTCGCGTACCGAGTTTTCCATCTCATCGTAGAGATCGAAGATACGATCAGCGAATTCATAGACCTTCTTGCCGGCCGGGGTCAGGTTCACCTTGTTATGGGTCCGGTCAAACAGGCGGGTATTGAAATACTCCTCCAATTGCCTGACCTGAAAGGTTACCGCCGGCTGGGTCATATGCAGGGCTTCGGCCGCCTTGGTAAAGCTCAGCAACTTGGCCACCGCATGAAATACTTTTAAACGTCTATCGCTCATCGACTTCGGCTAATATAAACAGGGGCGCCATTATATATTAATTTTATTGATGACTACAGACTTTCTATTAGTACTTTGATTAATCGTTTGCTGCCGCGGCAAATTCTCCTTTCTTGATCTGGTAATACAACACCGGGATGATGACCAGGGTCAGCAGGGTCGACACAAAGATGCCGAAAATCAGCGATATCGCCAGGCCTTTGAAGATCGGGTCATCGAGGATGAAAAAAGCCCCGAGCATGGCCGCCAGGCCGGTCAACACGATCGGTTTGGCCCGGACCGCGGCCGAGGTGATCACCGCGTCGGCAAAATCCATGCCCTCGGCGATCAGTTCATTCATGAAGTCGACCAGCAAAATCGAGTTGCGCACGATGATCCCGGCCAGCGCGATCATGCCGATCATCGAGGTCGCGGTGAACTTGGCATCGAGCAGGTCATGCCCCGGCATGACCCCGATAACGGTCAGCGGAATGGGCGCCATGATCACCAGCGGCACGATATAGGAGCGGAACTGGGCGACCACCAGCAGGTAAATCAGCAGCAGCCCGATCGAATAGGCAATGCCCATGTCCCTGAAGGTTTCATAGGTGATCTGCCATTCACCATCCCATTTAATGCTGTACTGGTAAGGGTTATCGGGCTGGTTGATATAGTATTGCTGCAGATCCGGGTCAGACTGCTCAAGCTGATCGACAATCTCGAACATACCGTACAACGGGCTGTCCAGATCACCGGCCATGTCGGCGGTGACAAAGACCACCGGCAACAGGTCTTTGTGATACACCACTTTTTCCAGCGTGCTCTGCTCGATTCTGACCAGCTCCGATAACGCCACCATCTTGCCTTCGGGGTTGCGCAGTTTGATCGCCAGGGTTTCATAAAGTTCTTCCTTATTCGCCTTGGGCAGACGCAGCCGGATCGGCGTCGCGAACTTGACGTTGTTGCCGTGAATGAAGCTGATATCCTCACCCTGCAAAGCGGTTTTCAAGGTGGTCACCAGGGACGCCTGGCTGATACCGAAGGAGGCGGCTTTCTGGCGGTCGATATGCACGATAAATCTATCGGCGGGCGCTTCGATGCTGTCGTCGATATCGACGAT
>JAAUXZ010078727.1_pt1 | contig 20873 bp, 18 predicted proteins | sample 7278131 | NCBI WGS metagenome assembly JAAUXZ01 (sample SAMN14350119, study PRJNA611818) | marine sediment metagenome | isolation source: surface marine sediment (3m) | place: French Polynesia: Moorea | collected 2018-08 | reverse complement strand
GCCCGGGAGATCCTGGATAACTCCACCAGCTGCAGCCTATTCGATCACTGCACCCGGGTCGACCTGGATGCCATCCACTGCCCGGACATCAGCTGACTCATCACAGGATGAACTCGGCACTGGCCAGTATGCGCCCCTCATCATCCTGAAGCTCCACCCGCCAGGTACCTTGCATGCTGCGGGTGATGGTCTTGCTTGAAAAACTGCGCCAACGATCGCCCCGGATGTTGACCGTCACGCGAGCGACCTGACTGCCCTCGTGCAGCCAGACATAGTGAATCCGGCGGTCACGCTGATTGATCACTTCGCTGAACGCCCAGACCAGTGTGCTGCCATCTGCCTTGAAGCCGATTTCACTCAAATCGCCCATTGGCTCCCGGTTCGAAATGCTGCTGGCCAATAAAAAACGTTTAACCTGGGGCGCGATGCGTTTTTGGTCCTGTAACTGGAAAGAACCGGAAGTGGTATCTGCAGCAGGTAAACTGACAGTATCCTCAAGACGACTCCCCTCAGCTTGAAGAGGTTCGGGTGCAACATCTTCAGGCATCGCGGCAATCGCTTCAAAAGTCTCTGCCTCAACCTCTGGGTTGAAAATAGGTATCGGCTCGGCTGTTGCCTCCTGTACCGTTTCAGGTTCCGCAAGATCGGCAACCGGTTCCGGCATTGGCTCGATTGAGAGCGCTGCGGATTCCGGCAACTCATTAGTGATCGGCCTGGCTGACACCTCCGCGACTCCATCCGACTCCGCAACATCAGCAACCGGTTCCGGCACTGGCTCGATCGAGAGCGCTGCAGATTCCGGTAACCCGTCAGTGATCGGTTTGACTGCCGCCTTGTCCACCGCATCCATCTCCGCAAGATCGGCAGCCGAATCAGGCGCTGCCTGGCTCAAGAACCCTGTGGATTCCGACGACTCGATACCAGCCATGTTCTGCGGCAGCTCATCGGCCCTCATGATCGTTTCTTCCAGCAATGGCTTCACCCTGTCCTGACTCTCAGGGGCAGGTGGAATTATGTCGGTGATTGGTGCAGGTTCGCCTCCCTGACCATCGAGCGACTGTTCGACGACAGCCCTCTGCGTAGCTACGGTTGATTCGGTTTGAATTGGTTTCTCCACCAGTTGCCTGCCCTCTCGCGCTGAGGACGAGAACACGGCTTGATACCCATACAAGACCATGCCGCCAATCACCAGCAACACCAGGACAGCGCCAAGCATCCGCCCCCAATGGTAGTCATACTCCGGCCTTCTGGGTGGCAGCAGCGGTTTGTCGGTGGGTTTATGGGTTGCGGGTGGTCTGGAGGATTCGGTCATGTTAAAGGATACTTGGGTTCGTTAAGGCAAGTCTCTGGCTTTCAACCCAGCTTCAATGCAAAGTTTCGACTTCTGCTGGAGATGAATGCACGCAGACAAGCAACCTAAATGAAACGCGCAACAATTGCCAGCGCACATCCGCGTATCAGATGTTGCATGGATTCCAATTCAGACAATGGCCAGGACCACCGGAACCATTTCCAACCTGGATAGGTAATCAGGGTTCTCCAACAGGCATCTTTATCCCTGGCCCGAACGGATCTTTAACAGCTTCAGCCACCCTGTGAAGAAATGGCTAGGTGATCTGTCTAGCAAGAAAATATCACCCACTCCCTGAAACCCGATATTATCTCTATGTATTTGTTGTATTTTTTATCGAACACTACAAAAGTACAATGTGTGACCACAGCATACTGAACCTGCCCGCGTAGCGGGTTCTCGCTGATGGAGCGATTTGCTGCATCTCGGTATCAGTCTCCGGCGATATGCTTGTAGTCGGGGACAGCCTGGGCCGGCTGCATTGCCTGATCCTGGCGGTTTGTGTTGCATACAATGCAGCCTGGATGGAGCGCAGCGAAAACCGGGAGCCACCATCAGATCGAGACATACCCTTAGCAAAAAAACCTCAATCTCTGCCAGCCTGATTGGGCATGGCAATCCAAGCAAATATTCAGTATATTAGATTTTGTTGATTTACTTTTTTATCTGAATTGAAAACCCCATGCGTCATCTGAGGTGGAAGCGAAAGTATTTGAGCGGTTTTTCAGCCCTGGACCGGCCGAAGCAGACGCTGTATGAAGACCTGCAAAACCTGCAACGGGAAATGGAGCACAAGGAACACTGCCAGGATATGGAAGATCTGATGGGTGAGCTTAATGTCCAGGCAAAAAGCCTGCTTGAAGTCAAAGTGGGGAGTCCGCAAGAGATCGATACCGCCGTCTCCGGGCATACCGCGTCCATTAATCAAACCCTCGACCAGCAACTGCCCTTGGCGGCCCTGGATACACCTGCGTGCCACGATTGTGGGATCTGTGAGCATGCAGACCAAAGGATCCATGAATGGATCGAACAGTCCACTGTATCGCAAGAAGATAACCAGGACTTCGCCGCCTGAGCGAATCATCTGTACACTGCAGCCTTACAGACAGAGGATCTCTACACGACTTGGCCGATGACCTTCAGTCCAGGTCTCAACCGCTAGTTAGACCTGATTTTCAGCACATCATTCCCATCGTTGATCTATCTTCAACTTATCCCCTTTGGATAATCGGGAGCGATCCACATGACCATTGCAACCTCTGTTATGAACGCCCTCACCTCGATGCACGCCGACTACGAGGTGGTGGCCCATCCGAAGAGTTTTTCCAGTGCAGAGACGGCATCGGCTGCCCATGTGGCGGACGATCATATCGCCAAAGGCGTCTTACTGAAAGACGACAACGGTTATCTGCTGGTGCTGGTTCCGGCCAGTCAATGGGTCGATTTTCACCGTCTGCGGGATGACTTGGGTAGGGATTTGCAACTGGCTTCGGAAGCGGAAATTGCACAGCTGTTTGGTGATTGCGATCCCGGCGCCATCCCGCCGCTGGGCAATCTGTACGGTGTGGAGGCCGTGCTGGATAAATCCCTGACCAGCCTGGCCCATATCTATTTCGAGGCGGGGGATCACGAAAATCTGATCAAGGTCGATGGGGCACAGTTCAAGATCCTCATGAGCGGGGTCAGACAGGGTCATTATAGCGACGAGACTTGAAGCCGGAATTCGTTATCCATGAGCCATTGGGAACATTTTCATCACCAGGCGGATATCGGGGTGCGCGGCTGCGGCAACGACCTGGCAATCGCCTTCGAACAGGCGGCCCTGGCGCTGACCGCCGTGATCACCGATCCGACCAGGGTGTCGGCCGCCCGAGCGGTCCCGATCCACTGCACGGCGGATGATCTGGAACTGCTGTTTACCGACTGGCTCAACGCCCTGATCTATGAGATGGCGGTCCGTAAGATGCTGTTCAGTCGCTTCGAAGTCAATCTGCATGACGGGCGACTGGACGCCACGGCCTGGGGTGAGCCAATCGAGCTTGAGCGCCACAAACCGGTGGTGGAAATCAAGGGCGCTACCTATACCGAACTCTATGTAGACAATATCGAGGGTACATGGATCGCCCAATGTGTGGTGGACGTGTAAGCCAGGAAGGATGCCGTGATGTCGAAGAAAACCCGTAAAACACCGATCAAACCGCTGCAACGCGGTGAATATGCATGGGAGATCCCGCCCAGCGGTCAGATGCGGGTACCCGCCATCATCTACGCCAGTGCCGAGCTGATCAGCAAGATGGACGACAAGGTCTTTGAGCAGGCCGCCAACGTGGCCAAGCTGCCGGGTATCGTTCAGGCCTCCTATGCCATGCCAGACGCCCATTGGGGTTACGGTTTTCCGATTGGCGGCGTGGCGGCTTACGATCCGGCCGAGGGGGGTGTGGTCTCCGCCGGGGGGGTGGGTTTCGATATCTCCTGCGGGGTCCGCTCACTGCATACCGGCCTCAGCAGGGACCAGATCGAGGCCAACCGGGACTGGTTGGCGGACAGCCTGTTTCAGACCGTGCCCGCGGGTCTCGGCAGTACCGGCAGTATCCGCCTGCAGGCCAAACAGATGGACGCGATGCTCAGCGGCGGCGCCCAGTGGGCGGTCAAGCAGGGTTACGGCTACCGGGAAGACCTACAGCATATCGAGGAAGGCGGTTGCATGTCTGGTGCCGATCCTGAAGCCGTGTCCGATTACGCCAAGAAACGCCAAAAAGACGAGATGGGCACCCTGGGATCCGGCAACCACTACCTGGAGGTACAGGAGGTGGTGGAGCTGTTCGACCGCACCGCGGCGGATGCCTTCGGTTTGAAACTAGGGGACATTCTGCTCAGCATTCACTGCGGTTCACGGGGCCTGGGCCATCAGATCGGCACCGAGTTTCTCAAGAAGATGGTGATGACCGCCGGCCAGCACGGTATCCAGCTGCCGGACCGGGAACTGGCCTGTGCCCCCATCAACTCCAAGGTAGGGCAAAGCTATCTGGGAGCGATGCGCGCCGGCATCAACTGCGCCCTGGCCAATCGGCAGATCATCACCCACCTGGCCCGGCGGGCCTTCGAGCGGGTGTTGCCCCGAGCCGAACTGGCACTGCTCTACGACGTCTCCCACAACACCTGCAAGCTGGAGACCCACCGGGTGGGCGGTAAGGACCGTCGGCTCTACATCCATCGCAAGGGGGCTACACGGGCCTTCGGTCCCGGCCACCCGGAGCTTCCCAAAGCATACAGAAAGGCCGGACAACCCGTGTTGATCGGCGGTTCCATGGGCACCGCCTCCTATATCCTCTGCGGTACTAAGGAGGCGGAAGCGCACTCATTCAGCTCCGCCTGCCACGGCGCCGGGCGGGCCATGAGCCGACGGGCCGCCAGCAAACAGTGGCATGGACATCAAGTGATCGACGACTTGGCCGGTCAAGGCATTACCATCCGCAGCCCCTCCCTGCGCGGCGTGGCGGAAGAGGCCCCCGGGGCCTACAAGGATGTGTCAGCGGTCGTGGAGGCCAGTCAGCAGGCCGGACTGGCGCTCAAGGTCGCCAAGCTGAAACCACTGATCTGCATCAAGGGTTGAGAATCAGGAATCACGACTGAGTTAACTCCAAACTGACTGCAAGGCCCGATACAGGACCCGTGGCTAGCGGTTACCCGGACGGGATTTTCACCCGCTAGAATGTGCGGCATTGCCAAGCGGCGACTGTCCCCATAACTCCTTACGCACCCAGGATATCTGGTTGCACTGGCAGTCATACCAAACATCATTTCACGCCCGCAGGCTGGCGCCCGATCAAGTTGCTGTACTCAGAATTTACCGGCTATCGCCTTGATAAAAAACTCGACCTGTAACATCTCACCAGGATTTAGCTGGCAGCCATTGGACGTCAATCTTCACCGACCTCTGTATCCACGACTGGCGTTTTAATAAGAGAACAAATGAGGAACATAAAAAACCCGCAGGTCGCTTAATACGATCTGCGGGTCCGGAAGTCTTACAACAGATCAGTCATTACATCTGGTAACCATCCGTCAGGGTTTGCATGAACTCGACTATGGCGTCTTCATCGGCATCACTCAGTCCCAAGTTACCCAATTCACCAGTATTGACGTTTTCTGGAACTTCAGGTGCAGGCCATCCCTCAGCGGCAACGTCACGGGTATTGTAGAAGTGGGTGATCTCTTTCAGGCTCTTGAAAAAGCCATTGTGAGCATAAGGCTCGGAAATCGCGATGTTTCTCAATCCCATGACCTTGAACTTGCCGTTATTAGCAGCCTGACCAACCACAGGACCCAAACCAAGGTCTATGGGCTGTGGACCTGCCAGAGCTGCAATTTCTGGATTAACAGGCACACCCAGATTGTCGTAGCTAAAGTCAGTGAAGACTGGGGGAGCCAGTTTGGTTTTCTTACCAAATGTCTTCTTGACCCATCTCGGCACATTCGCTTCCAGGCCAGCTGGAACCGGTGCCCAATCAGCCACGTGGCACAGGACACAGGCCGCTCCCTCATCAGGGTCGCGAACGTCACCGATCAGATCGTTGTTGGGATTCATGAACAACTCCATACCCAGCAGTTCTCTGGGAGTGAAGTGTTTTTGCGCAACAGCTTTAACTGCACTCGTTGAAGGATCAGCGCCCACATCACCATTTGCACACAGAACAGGATCCAAGTCATTGTTCGCAACACAGTCCTTTAGATAGGCATCATATTTCGAGGTAAAAGGTGCAAAACCTTCGGTACGTTCGAAAGCCGCTATAGCGAGTGCCATGCAGTCGTATGCAGCGTTCACCCCTACCTTGGCCACTCGCCCGCATTCACGTTTGAAAACCTTTGCGTAATCAGAGACTAATATTTCCTTGATCACTTCTTCTTTGCTAGTGTTCGCCATCTCAACTGGATTCAGGAAAGGTCCACGCGCCTGATCGGCCAAAGGATCACCCAAACTTGGATCACCCATTACCCCAGGAAGTCCGTCAAGCGCGGGATTACCTGTAGCACGGCCATCCCAGAACTGGCCACCAATCCAAAATTCACCCGCTGGATCTTCATTGAGATCTGCAAACAAAGGCGGTGCAAACATGGCGTAGGAAGCCGAAGGCGCATTTCTGCCACCAAAAAGGCCTTTGATAACTCCTTCAGAAACCGGAAGATTGGAATCCGGGTCAACAAAACCATTCACTGGGGTGTGGCAACTCTCACAGGCCTGACCTTTCCCGTGAAGATCAAGAGACAGGTTAGTATCGAAATACAGGTTTTTCCCCAACTGTTCCTGCTTAGTCAAACCTGCGGCTGTGGCAACACTCGCGGCAAGGGACAAAATGACAAACCCGGCCACCCGGGTCTTCTTGACTATATTATTATTCATTGATCGCTCCTCGAAACCCTTCCCTATTCTTGGCCGAGTCTCAAAATGTTTAAATGTTGTTATTCTCACATTGGTTATTATTCTTAATGGCTTATCTGGTTTAATCACCTCCCGCTTAACAGCACGATCCCTCACTCCTGTACTAAAAAAAAGAAATCTTGAATGGTGTAGATTGATTGACGGGGATGAACGTTAACGTAAATCCTTCATAGTGAAATAGTCGTACTATTACCCATCACATAGTGGGGTAACTAATCAAATGAAAGACTTTTTTCAATTTCAGAAATTCATTCTTAAGATGTAAGAGACTCTATTGAAAAGCAATGGCATGGAGATCAGGTGACCGAGGACCCGGCAGGTCAATGCATTACCATCCGCAGCCCCTCCCTGCGCGGCGTGGCGGAAGAGGCCCCCGGGGCCTACAAGGATATGTCAGCGGTCGTGGAGGCCAGTCAGCTGGCCGGACTGGCGCTCAAGGTCGCCAAGCTGAAACCGCTTATCTGCATCAAGGGCTGATTTCTGACAATGTGAATTTCCGCAATAAAGCAAGGGGGCTTGGCGGTCCCCCGTTCAAGCGCTGAGTTTTAACTCTCTTCTCGGCACCACCCTAGTGCTACCCGTTGCCGTGTCGTTGCTGGGATCACTGTCTCCCACTGCCTCGACCAGGGCCAACCAGCCAAAGATGACACCACCTGTCACAACATGCGCGCCATCCCATGAGGATGCCGCCATTCCTGCACATGCTGTCCACTCCCCAGTGGTCAGCCATCTGCGCTCATTTGCAAAGGTGCAACGAGAGGAAGTCATATCTCTGCCTGCGATCGACCGGGTTATGCCGAACAGAATACGACAGTTCAGGCCAAACGTCTGTTCCGGGATGCCTGTGCTGATCCAGTCATGAGGCTGATGAGTACAATGGCAACTGTCGAGACCAGAATACCCGGCAGGATCTCGTACAGGTCGAATAGCCCGCCTTCCAGCTGTTTCCAGATTACCACGGTGAGCCCACCCGTGATGATGCCGCCGAGTGCTCCCAGCCGGGTCATAGGCCGCCAATAGAGAGATAGGATGACAACCGGACCAAAGGCGGCGCCAAAGCCGGCCCAGGCGTAAGCCACTAGATCCAGCACACTGCTGTCCGGATTCATCGCCAGGATGTAGGCGACCAGGGCAATGGCCAGCACCGCCAGCCGGCCGACGATCACCAGCTCCCGGTCACTCGCCTGCCTGCGGAAAAAAGTCTTGTAGAAATCTTCGGTGAAGGCGCTGGAGGCCACCAGCAGCTGCGAATCGGCGGTACTCATGATTGCCGCCAGGATCGCCGCTAGGCAGATACCTGCCACCAGCGGATGAAACAGCAAATCCACCAGACGGATAAACACCTTCTCGGCATCCGCCAATGGGGCGTCGAATACAACACCACCCGACAACCCTACGAGGCAGGCAGCAGTGAGACTGAGGGCTACCCAACTGACCGCGATGCGCCGTGCCTGGGGAATCAGCACCACGGACTGCACCGCCTTGAAGCGCGCCAGGATATGCGGCTGTCCGAAATAACCCAATCCCCAGGCGAGTAGGGAGACGATAGTAATCCAGCCCAATGTCTCCCCGTGTTTATCCGTGAAAGGGTTGAGCAGATGGGGATTGGTTTCGGCCAAACGGGTGTATAGGTTTCCGTCGGCACCGAATTCGGCCATTGCCATCAAAGGCACCGCCAGCAGCGCCACTGCCATGAGTAGCCCCTGCATCAGATCGGTCCAGGAGACCGCCAGAAAACCGCCGAAAGCGGTATACAGGATGACAGTCAGGGTTCCCACAGCCACCGCCCAGTGATAGGGCAGGCCAAACACCGACTCGAACAGTTTGCCGCCGGCCACCAGACCCGAACTGGTGTAGAAAAGAAAGAACAGCAGGATGAACAGAGCGGAGACGATACGAATCAGACCGCTGTGGTCGTCGAAACGGTTGGAGAGATATTCCGGCAGGGTCAGGGCATTGCCGGCCCGCTCCGAGGCCTCTCTCAGGCGAGCGGCCAGGATACGCCAGTTGAGCCAGGTCCCGACCAGCAATCCACCGGCCAACCAGATGGATTCCATGCCGGAAAGGTAGGCATAACCGGGCAGCCCCAGTAGCAGCCAGCCACTCATATCGGAGGCACTGGCACTGAGCGCGGCCACCCAGCTGCCCAAGCGGCGGCCGCCCAGTACGAAGTCCGACAGATTCCGGGTGCGCCGCCAGGCCACCAGACCAATCCCCAGTACCACGATCAGGTAGAGGAAGAAGGTGAGGCCGATCAACAGTTGACGGTCATCCCCCATGACCTGTCCTCCGCTGCGCGATCTTTCGCAGGTAGCTGGCCTTCATCGCAGTCTCGAATGTCTCGTTGTCGGTATAGTCAAAACCGAAGACGGGCCGCCAGAGGCGCTGATTCTCCATGCACAGATAGAAGAACACCTCAGCATGCCAAGTTCTCAGTGACGCATAGGCGAAACCGAACATCTCGAGTTTGATCTCGTCCGGGTAGGAGAGCTTGCCGTCCGTCTCCACCATCGGCATCTGCAGGATCTTGCTTTTGAAACCGCTCCTCGCCCGCAGCTGCTTGATCACCGGTTTGATGTAGGTCAGGGTGCCGAGAGAGACCAGTACGACCTCGTCGACGGAGAACATATGGGTGATCTGCTCAAAGATCTTCGCATAATCCTGCCGCCAGTTGTCGTAGTGAATCATTGGGTGAAAATGAAAACCCACCAGCACACCCTTATCCGCGACTCGACGCGCAGCGGTGAGGCGCGCCTCCAGAGAGGCGCTCAGATGTTCTTCATGGGCGATCAGGGTCGGGGTATTCAACGACCAGGTGCAGAGGATGTTCTCGGGTATCCGGTTTTTCAGCAGATAGCTGATGTTCTTCGACTTGGTTTTCAACTCCAGGATCACATTGGGATTACGTACGGCGAAATCCACCAGGGCATCCAGGATCCCCGCCTGGTTGCCCCACATCAGAGAGTCCGACGATTGACCGGTACCGATGTGATAGATCTTGTCTGGATCCAACTCAAGCTGCTTGAGCTTCTCGGGGAAACGGCTATCGAAGCGTACCTCGTCACCGTGATAGAAGGACTGGATGCTGCAGTAGCTGCAGTCGAAACCGCAATTCTCCACGGCATCCAGGGTCAGCAGATTGCAGCAACGGGTGCGCGGCGACGCCACCGGGCAAGCACCCAGGCCGAGTTGGGGTCTCTGCACGGTCAGGCGTTTGATCCTCTCCGGTCGATACTCCGTGCGGGTAAAAGGTGCCGGATAGCTGTTGGGTTTTTCCTTGAGCCCCAGCCAATGCTCCCGCAGGCTGGCCAGCAACCGCTGCCGAAGCTGTTTGTGTGAAGCCCCACCCACCTCGACCCTGGGCCAGACCTGCTGAATCGGCGCTTCGTCCCACATGTTGAGATCCCGGGCAATGTCGCCCAATTGGCGCAGCTCCTGCTGGGTGAAACGGTAACGCCCGGCCTGCTCGATGAGAAACGCCCGCTGTGTCTCCGGCAATCGTTCCAGACCGACCGCCTCGAGCATGCCCGAGAGTTTTTCCGCGTCGTTGGATTTGCTGCTCATCGGTTGCGATTGACGAATCGTTTCAAGCGCTGGCGTCGCTGAATCTGCCGATTGGTTAGCTTGTTCTTGCGCCCCTCGAAGGGATTACTGCCGGATCGGAACTCCAGGCGGATCGGCGTGCCCTGTAGATCCAGGGCCTTGCGGAAACGGCTGATCAGATAGCGCTTGTAACTGTCGGGGACCTGTTCGGTCTGATTGCCGTGAATCACGATGATCGGGGGGTTCTTTCCCCCTTGGTGCGCGTAGCGCAGCTTGATACGCCGGCCATGCACCTGAGGTGGCTGATGTTCCTGCACCCACAACTCGAGCAGACGGGTCAGTTCCGGAGTCGACAGATCACGGACCGCATTGGCATAGGCCTTGTCCACCAGATCGTAGAGATCCCCAACCCCCGAACCATGCAAGGCGGAGATGAAATGCAAGCGGGCGAAGTCGAGAAACGCCAGCTTACGTTCGATCTCCTCACGTATTCGCTCCCGTTGATCCTGCGTCAATCCGTCCCATTTGTTGACTACCAGCACCAAGGCCCGACCACTTTCCAGCACATGCCCGGCCAGATGGGCATCCTGTTCCCCGATACCTTGTCGGGCATCCAGCACCAGCAGCACCACATTGGCCTGTTCGATCGCCTGCAGGGTCTTGATGATACTGAATTTCTCGATCGCCTCCCTGATCCGCGCCCGCCGTCTGACACCAGCGGTGTCGATCAGGGTGTAGGATTTACCGCGATGATCGAAGGGGATAAAGATGCTGTCCCGGGTGGTACCCGGCTGATCATACGCCACCACCCGTTCTTCACCGAGCAGGCGATTGACCAGGGTGGATTTACCCACGTTGGGCCGCCCGACTACCGCGATCAGTGTACCGCGGTCTTCCAGTTGCTCGGCTGCCTCGACCACCGGGAGTGAGGAGAGCACCTGGTTGATCAGCGGCTTGACTCCTCTGCCGTGGGTCGCCGCAATCGAGATCGGATCGCCCAGACCCAGGGTGTAGAAATCCGCGGCGGCGACCACTGCATCCAAGCCATCACTCTTGTTGGCCACCAAGGTGACCGGGGTGCCAGTGCGGCGCAGCTGCTCGGCAAGCATTTCATCACCGGCTGTGCATCCCTGCTTGGCATCGAGTAGGAACAGAATATGGTCCGCCTCACCGATCGCCTGCCTGACCTGCTGCTCCATGAGCAGATCTAGCCCCTCGGCCTGCGCGCTGATCCCACCGGTATCGACCAATAAATATGGACTCTTGCCGAGCTTACCGATGCCGTACTGGCGGTCACGGGTCAGACCCGGCTGATCCGCCACCAGGGCGTCACGGCTGCGGGTGAGACGATTGAAGAGGGTTGACTTACCCACATTAGGGCGACCAACCAGGGCGATGACGGGCAGCATGCTGCGTTAGTCTGAAATCGGCTTGGCCTGCAGAGCGGTCACCCGGCCATTCCTATCGAACACATATACCACGCCGTCCACCACCAGGGGCTTGGTATGGATACCGTCCCGACCGGGTCTGATCCTGGCCAACATGCGGCCGTCATCGCGGGACAGCCAATGCAGATAGCCTTCCAGGTCGCCCACTACCAGATAATCACCGACAATCGTCGGCGCAGACAAACGCCGGGCGTGTAGCGTCTGCTGCTGCCAAAGAGTCGCGCCATTGGTCGCGTCCAGGGCCCAAATGTGATCTTCCGCATCGCTCACATAGACATCCCGCCAACTGGCATCCAAACCGGCATGGGTGGAAAGCTCCCGCTTCCACAGCACCACCCCGCTGTTCGCCGAAACGGCAGCAACGCCTCCCTGAAAACTGCCGGCGTAGATCGTGTCCTCCACCAATACCGGGTCGGCATCGATGTCCACCACCCGCTCGAGTTCGGTTCGTCCACCGGGGATAGAGATCGCCGCCTCCCAGATCAGGCTTCCGGACTCCAACGCCAGACACGCCAGTTTGCCATTCGCAAAGCCGACAAAGACCTGAGAATAGTTGACCACAGGCGACCCATTACCACGCAGGGTCAGGACCGGTACGCTCCGGTCGAAGTTCCAACGGCTTTCACCGGTTCCGGCATTCACTCCGAGCACCCGACCATCGGTGGTCCGCACCACGACGATACCCGATTCCCCGCCGGGAACGGAGAGGACCTCACTGCTGACCCGGCGGCGCCACCGTTCCTCTCCACTCTGGGCATCCAGGGCAAGCAACTCGGCCTCGCCGGTGCCGAGCAACAGTTGATCGCCAACCAAACCCGGACCGCCGGTCAATTCAGTATCCAGATCCTTTTCCCAAATCACCTCGCCGTTCATGGCATCCACCGCCGCCACATCGCCATCCGGATCGGCGATATAGAGTTTTCCATCCCGCACGATGGGGCGGATCGCCAGAAACTTTTCGTCACTGCTGCTCACGGAAAGATCCCACAGGATTTCCACCTCGAGGGATTCCTCGAATTCAACCAACTCAGCCGGCGGGTCCGCATTGTCCTTGGCGCCGAACATACTGCAGCCTGTGAGCAGTATGCTCAGCAGAGGCGCTAGCCATAATCGGGACATGTCGACCTCAGTTAGTGGCGATCGCCAGGTCGTCGAGCTTCATCTGCACCTGGTCCGGGTTCGCCACATTGAGCGTCAGGGCCTGGCTGTAGGCATCGTGCGCGGCGGCCCTGTCCTGTTTCGCCAGGGCGATATCACCGCGCAGCTCAGCGTACTCTCCGGCAAATCCCCCGTCGCTGATATCGGCCAGTTTGGCGGCGCCGTCCAGGTCTCCGTCGCTCAGCAGGACCCGCGCCAGGTTGAGTTGAATCAACTGCTCGAGGCTTGTGTTCGGGCTGTTCTGCATGGCCCACTCCAGTTGCGAGCGGGCCGCCGTGCTGTCACCCTGCTCCAGCTTGACCCGCGCCTGGGCCATCGCCGCCATGACTGCATAGCTGGTGGATGCATACTCACCCCTGAGCAGTTCGGCCTGATTGCTGGCCGCATCCAGATCGTTATTCTGAAAAGCGTTCATCAGCTGACTGAATGAGACCGAAGCCTCTCTGCCGATCCGTTCCTGATAGCTGTTCCATCCCTGCCAGCCGAAGACCGCCCCCAGGCCGATCACCAATCCGGCCACCACCGAGGTACCGTTCTCCTTCCACCACTTCTTTATCGCTTCAACTTGCTCTTCTTCAGTTTGGTAAACGCTCATGCCGTTTTCCCTTTATCTTTCTCTTGATTAAAACCATAGCGATCATACCGCTACAAACGCGTTGGACACTGGTGGTCAATTGTTACAAGCGGGCGTTCAACAGATCCACCAGTTCCGATATTTTCACTTGCTGTTGTGTGCCTTCACCACGCAGGGGTTTCAGACCTGTCTCGCCCCTTGCGAGTTCATCATCCCCCAGGATCAGGGCGTACCGGGCGTTGCTCTTGTCCGCCTTCTTGAATTGGCTCTTGAAGCTCCCGCCACCACAATGAGAGATCAATCTCAAGCCGGGCATGGCGTCCCGCAGGCGCTCGGCAAGCAGCAGACCCTCCCGCTGCGCCTGCTCCCCTACCGTCACCAGATAGAGGTCGATACCGGGCAGACGCTGGGCGAGATCGGTCTGTTCGAGCAGGGCGATCAAACGCTCCAGACCCATCGCGAAGCCGACCGCGGGCACCGGCTTACCGCCCAATTGCTCCACCAGGCCGTCGTATCGGCCACCGGCGCACACCGTGCCCTGGGCTCCCAGCTGGTCGGTGACCCACTCGAAAACGGTGCGGGCATAGTAATCGAGACCGCGCACCAGTCGTGGGTTGACCAGGTAGGCCTGCCCGACCGCGTCCAGGCCTGCACAGAGCTGCTCGAAATGCTCTCGCGACTCGTCTCCCAGGTGCCCCATAAGGCTTGGCGCAGCGGCCACCAGCTCAGCCATCTCCGGGTTTTTCGTATCCAGGATACGCAACGGATTGCTCTCCAGACGACGCCGACTGTCCTCGTCCAGAGAATCGTAGCAATCATGAAAATAGCTCATCAGTTCCTTCCGGTACTGGCTCCGCTCAGCAGCTGTGCCCAGGGTATTGAGCTGGAGCTGCAGATCCTGCAGTCCCAACGCCTTCCAGATACGCGCAGTGATGAGGATCAGCTCCAGATCCACATCGGGGCCCGCAAGACCGAAACTCTCCACACCGATCTGGTGGAACTGCCGATAACGGCCTTTTTGCGGCCGCTCGTGGCGAAACATCGGACCCTGGTACCAGAGCCGCTGCACCTGATTGAACAGCAGTCCGTTCTCCAAACCCGCCCGGACACAACCGGCGGTCCCCTCCGGGCGTAGCGTCAGACTGTCGCCATTACGATCCTCAAAGGTGTACATCTCCTTCTCGACGATGTCGGTCACTTCGCCGATAGAGCGCTTGAACAACTCGGTCAGCTCGAGGATCGGCATACGGATCTCGGCATAGCCATAGCGTGAGAGCACCGCGCGGACGCTGTCCTCGAGGAACTGCCACAGGGGCGTCTGCTGGGGCAGGATATCCTTCATCCCGCGAATGGCCTGGATGTGCTTTGCCATCGGTTGAAACTAACTTAGCGCTGCTTGAATCAAACGGCAAAGGGTACCACGGTTGTACACCGACTACCTAGCCGGTTTTTTCCGCCAGCAATCGCCGACTTGCCGATTGCCCGAACCGGTGGCTGAATTACTCGGGATTCAGCACAAAGCGTGCGACATTCCCGCGGGTGTGGGGGGCGAGATCGTATGACTCGCCATCGAGGGTTACGCGCACCACACTGGCATCGCCCAGGACGATCTTGAAGGGCCCGAGATCGGTATCGATCTCCTGACGGAATCCGGCACGCTTCTCACCATGGATCCGCGCCCTGCCGGTGGCATCACGTACCTCGGCCCAACAAGGGCCGTCAAACTCGAAGACCAGTTTTCCACTTGCTTCCGGTTTGGCCGGCGCAACCGGTTCGAGCTCCGCGACGGATTGCACGGTGTCCTCGAATGGCACAGTCGGCTGCTCGGCGACGGCGATCTCGGGCTCCTCCGGTACAGGGGCCTCCTCGACGACCGGCAGTGACTCGGTTCGGTCATCCGGAATGCGCTCCGACGGCTCCGGGAACTCCACCCGGGGTATGGGCTCGGCGGCTAGCGAGATGCTATCCGAACTGTAGTCTTCAGCACTTTGCACGATCACCGATGGTTCCGCCAACGGCTCGTCCAGGTCCAGTGGCTGATCGAGGCTGTCCACTTCCGGGAGCAGGTCCACCAAGGTATCTTCCTGCCAGCCAAATCGGCCCTGCCACCAAAAATACAACAAAACCAGCAGGCCGAGCGCGATCGACCAACTCACCAACCGCACCAGCCCATGGCTGCTGCGTACCTCCTGTTTGAGGGTCACCGTGCCTTTGGTGCTGAGGTGTTCCTGCTGATCCCCCGGCACCAGGTGCTGATAGGCAGCCAAAATCTCTGACTCCGGCAAATTCAACAGCCTGGCATAGTTCCGCAGATAGCCCTGGGTAAAGACGCTGCCTGGCAAGGCATCGAAGTCATCCCATTCGAGAGCCTCGACCATCGCTTCGCTCAGATGTAATTGAGCGGCCACCCGGGACTGATCCAGGCCGAGAGATTCCCGCTGCTTGCGCAGCCGAGCACCCGGTCCCACGAGGGGTTCTGCGGCATTTCCCGGCTCTGGATCATTGTTGGACAAGACGGTCATTCCGAGCAAACCACTCGTGTGAGTCCAACCTCGAAGGACCAGGCGGGATTGATGAAACAGTTGATAAGAGTCATGGCATTGAGCTAGAAACGAATGTGGATGTCAGGGATCACCATCCGGCTTGGTGTAGTGATTGAACCTCGGGGGCGTCGGGAAACTTTTCCAGCAGTTCCTGGCTATAGGTGCGGGCCTTGTGCCTGTCCCCGAGATTCCTTTCAATCTGCACGCCCAGCCATAGCGAACCGGCCGTTGCCTGAGCCACCCCGTTGTAGCGTTCCAGATAGGCACGGGCCGACAGGTAATTGTGTTGCTTGAACGCGATCTTCGCCATCTGATAGAGCGCTTGAAAATAATCGTCTTTCGCAGTCAGGGCCTCTCGGTAACGCCGCTCGGCGGTTTCCAGGTCACCCGAGCGTTCGGCACAAAGACCCGCATTGGTCATCGCCACCCAGGGAGTGGGATAGAGCGGATTGTTCAAGGCGCTGTCAAATTCGGCCTGGGCCTGCTCATACTCTTCCTGCTTGCAATAAAAACTGCCCCGCGCGTTTCGGATGTAGGGATCCCGCGGCTTCAGGCTGACCGCTTTCGTGTAATGCTCATCCGCCAATTGCGTCTCACCCAGGCGTTCATAGAGAATTGCGGTCACATTGTAGGCCTCGGCATATTGCGGATCGATCGAGATCGCCTTTTTCAGCTTCTTCAATGCCACCGCCGGCTGACCTTCCCGCAGATAGGCTATGCCCATTTGTACATAGATAGCTGCCGGGCTTTCACGTTGTTCAGCCCCCAGATCACCGGTGGTGTCGTCGCTGCCCCCGACTGGACCCTGCGTGGCGCAGCCAGTGATCACCAGCGACCCCAGCATGATCGGCAGTAGCGCTCGCAGGATCTTCGACCTCACGATGCGCGTACCATGGCAGAGGGGGGTTGTCCGCGTCTCAACTCCCGCCGACTGCGGTCCCTGACCTTGCCGACCAATTGACCACAAGCGGCAGCGATCTCGTCCCCCCTTGTCTTGCGGGTCGTGGCGATGATGCCGGAACGTTTCAGGCGCTGCCGAAAGGCCTCCACTCGCTCGTCAGGTGAGGCTCGATAGGGTGTGCCCGGAAATGGATTGAAGGGAATCAGATTGACTTTGGAGGGGGTACCTTCGAGGAGACGGATCAGGGCCTTGGCATGCGCCAGACTGTCATTGATCCCGTTCAGCATCACATATTCCCAAGTTACCTTGCGTCTTTTGTCCCCACGTACGAACTCACGACAGGCCGGGATCAGTTCCTCCAGCGGGTATTTCCGGTTGATCGGCACCAGTAGATCACGCAAGGTGTTGTCTGGTGCATGCAGCGAGACCGCGAGACTCACATCGCTGACCTTGCGCAGTTGTTGCAGGGCCGGTACGATGCCTGAGGTACTGATGGTGACCCGATATTTCGACAACATGTAGGCCAGATCGTCCTGCATGATGTTCATCGCCCGCACCACCGCATCGAAGTTGGCCAGCGGTTCCCCCATCCCCATCATGACCACATTGGTCGGTGGATGCCCCAGTTCCCGGGTGGCGATCCATACCTGGCCGATGATTTCCCCGACCGTCAGGTTACGATTGAAACCCTGTTGGGCGGTGGAACAAAAGGAACAGTCCAACGCACAGCCTACCTGTGATGAGACACAGATCGTGCTGCGTCCCTCGTCGGGGATATACACCGTCTCGATGCGCTGGCCATCCACCAACTCGATTAACCACTTGCGCGTGCCGTCCAGGGCAGGCTGTTCGAACACCAATTCCGGCAGTCTCACCAGCGCCACGTAACCGAGTTGTTCTCGCAGGCGTTTGGAGATATCGGTCATGGCGTCGAAATCGATCACGCCATGCTTGTGGATCCACTTGAAAACATTACGACCATGAAAGGCCTTGGAGCCCAGGCCGAGAAAGAATGCCTCCATCGCCGGCAGATCCAGATCCAACAGGTTGGTTTTTTCGACTTCGCTCAAGACCTCAGTCCAATCTTCAATATAAGGCAGCCAATCAGTATTCCGGCTGCGGATTCCGGGGCAGGTACGCGCACTGCAGTGACATCTTGCCAGTTTAGCCGGGCGACAATACCCTGGCAATCGAGGGTTGGCCAGGATGGTGAATCACAGCTGCCGCTTGACTTCCATCACATCGGGCAATTGCTCAACCTTCTTCAGAATGCCGTTCAGCTCACCGATATTACTCACTTCAACGGTAAATTGCATGGTCGCGGTGTCCATGCGACGGTCACTGGAAGTATTCACCCCAATGACATCCACCTCTTCGTTGGTCAGAATCGATGAGATATCTCGCAACAATCCCTTTCTGTCACGGGCATGAATCAGGATATCCACCGGATAGGCGGTCTCAGACTGCACCTCACTCCAGCGGACCTCGACCAGCCGCTCCCGCTCAGCGCTTTCCATCGCCAGGATATTGGGACAATCCCGCCGATGGACTGTGACTCCCCGGCCCCGGGTGACAAACCCGATAATGGAATCATTGGGCACAGGCTTACAACAGCGGGCGATACTGGTCATCAGATCATCCACCCCCCCGACCATCACTTCACCTTTCGCCACATGCCGCTGTTGCGCAGGTTTGATGGAGGGCTCCCGTCGCTGGGCTTTATCCTGCTCGCCGATCCCCGCGATCTGAATCGGCGAGAGATCCCCTCGACCGATGGCCGCATAGATATCTTCGGCGTGCTGGAAATTATAGCGGGGCGCCAGGGCCTCCAGGTCCGGGCGCCCCGTCACCGACAAACGGATCATCTCCCGTTCCAGGGCCGCCCGGCCGAGGTCCACGTGATGCTCGTAGTCGAGGTGTTTGAACCACTGCTTGACCCGGTTGCGCGCCTTATTGGTATGCAGGTAGCCCAATTGGGGGTTGAGCCAGTCACGACTCGGCGCCCCGTTCTTCGCGGTGAGGATCTCCACCGTTTCACCACTGTGTAGTGGTCGGGTCAGCTGTACGATATGCCCGTCCACCCTGGCCCCCTTACAGCGATGCCCCACATCGGTATGGATGGCATAGGCAAAATCGAGGGAAGTGGAGCCTTTCGGGAGTTCCACCACCTTGCCCTGGGGGGTGAGGACATACACCCGGGTCGCCTCCAGTTCGGTATCCAGCAACTCCCGATAGCTACTGTCTTCATCACCCTCATCCTTGAGTTCCAGCCAATGACGCATCCAGACGATGCGTCGCTCGAAATCCGCATCGTGTTTGGTATTCTCCTTATAGCGCCAGTGAGCCGCCACACCCAATTCACTGTGATGGTGCATATCCCGGGTGCGGATCTGCACTTCGAGGTTTTTCTTCTCCGGACCGATCACCGCTGTGTGAATCGACTGATACATGTTTGCCTTGGGGGTGGCGATATAGTCGTCGAACTCGCCGGGGATATGATTCCACAGGCCGTGCACCACCCCCAGGGCGGCGTAACACTGGGCGATATCGTCCACCAGCACCCGCACTGCCCGCAAATCGAAGATCTGCTCAATATCCACCGACTTGCGCTGCATCTTCCGCCAGATACTGTAGATGTGTTTCGGGCGACCGGTAATCTCCGCCCGCAGGCCCACTTCTGCGAATTTTTCGTGCAAAATCCCGATCACCTGTTTGATGAATTTCTCCCGATCGGCGCGACGACCATCCAATTTACTGGCGATCGCCTTATACTGGTCCGGTTCGAGAAACCGCAAGGTCAGATCTTCCAATTCCCACTTGATCTGCCAGATACCCAGCCGGTTCGCCAAAGGCGCATAGATATCCCGGGTGTGTGTCGCCAACAGACGACGCACGGGATCAGGAAAGCCCCGGGCAATACGCATCAGGTGAAGCTGTTCCGCCACCACCACCAGGACCACACGCACATCGTCCGCGATGCCCAGCAACAGACGCCGCAGATTTTCCGCGTGTTCCTTACTGTTTGCGATGGTGGCAGGACGTTTTGTCTGAACCGCTGCCGATGGCGTGTCACCGGCAATGGTGGAGGCATCTCCGGCGGTTTCTGACTCTATGTCGCTGGAAATATCCGTCAATCTGCCGATGCGATCGAGATCGTCGACCATCCTTGCCGTGGCTTCCCCAAAGGCTTCGCGCAATCGCGCCAGGTCGACCTCATCACTGCGCAATGCACCCAACAGGATCGCCGCTGCCAAAGTCTCCCGATCGAGCCGCAGACTGGCAAGTATCTCCGCGACCGACAAGGCATGTCGAAGTTGCAATTCGCCGGACCATAGGTGCGCGACACTCCCCGCATGCATGGCAAGTACCGAGGCCCGCCTGAGATACTCCCTGTCCTCCTTATCGAACTCACTCGGCAGGGTTTCGAGCCATTGCTCGATGGCCGATTGATCGACACTATCCCCCGCAGGCAGACTGGTAGTGACAGTAACCATTTTCGCTTAGGCGCCGAAACCCAGCTCGGATTTCAATCCAGGACGTGGCTCACCAGACCATCGGCGAGTTTGGGCTCGAACCAGGTGGATTTGGGCGGCATGACCTCACCGGCATCCGCTACCGCCATCAGGTCTTCCATACGGGTGGGAAACAGGGAGAAGGCGACCTGCATCTCACCGCTGTCCACCCGCTTCTCCAGTTCTCCGAGGCCGCGGATCCCCCCCACAAAATCGATCCGGCTGTCCCGCCGGGGATCGGATATGCCCAGAATCGGCTCAATCAGATTGTCCGCCAACAAGCTCACATCGAGTCGGGCCACCGGATCATCGGCAGGTATCCGCGCCGCATCCAGACCCAGTCGATACCATTGATGGTCAATATACATCCCGAACTCCGCCGGTGCGCTCGGTCTGACCGGTT
>JAAUXZ010012357.1_pt1 | contig 20962 bp, 18 predicted proteins | sample 7278131 | NCBI WGS metagenome assembly JAAUXZ01 (sample SAMN14350119, study PRJNA611818) | marine sediment metagenome | isolation source: surface marine sediment (3m) | place: French Polynesia: Moorea | collected 2018-08 | reverse complement strand
TTAGCGTCGCCGACACGGTCCGCCCCGGTAAAACGATTCCGGCGAAACAGTTGCCCAAAGCTGAAGGTGGGTTCACCGGTATCAAACAGGGGGATGTCGTCCTGGTTATCTTCAGGGGTGTAGAGATAGAAGACACGGGGTTCCAGGGTCTGCCTGACGGAGTTGCTGGCTGAACGGTCAAAGAACAGCCCACCATCCAGGCTTAGGGTAGGCAGGGCACGATCGATCTGGCTCGGGTTCAGTCCACCAGTTTCCTCCAGGTCGTACCGGGTCAAGCGATAACTGAGTTTTGGATCAAAGAAGTAGCCAAGCCGTCTGACCGGGAAACTGACATAGGGATCGAGATCCAGTCGCTTACCCGTGACACCTTCATCGCGATAAAAATGGACCCACTCACTGTTCAGGCCTATGTCCAGCCCTGCCGGGCCATCTGCGTAACGGCCATCCAGGCGGAACTGGGGCAGGCGCTGGTAGGGGCGGTTCTCAGGCAGTATGGTCGGATCAATGGTCTGGAAGTTCTGCACCCTGGCAAGGGCATTCCAGTGCCGGGTGGTGTAGGTCAGTTCACCAAGGCGTTCCAGATGCGTCGTACTGTTGACCGCGAGGTCGGTACTGAAGTCCTGGAAGTAGTTTGAGTCCGATGCCGAGTTGATAAACAGCCGGGTACGCAATCCCTGCAGCGGGTTGCCGCGATGGCTAATGGAATAGAACCATCGGGTATCGCCGGTAGATTTATCTTCGTGCAGGTAATCAAGGCCGATCTCGCCACTATTCTTCTGATGGAGATAACGGAATTCGTTGCCCAGTTGCAGGCCACGCTTGCCCATGAGGCGTGGCGTTAGTGTGTAGTCATAGTTAGGAGCAATATTCCAGTAATAGGGCAGGGCAAATTCGGCGCCTCGGTTACTGGAGGTGCCGATCTCGGGGTAGAGCAGGCCGGATTTGCGGCGATCATCGATCGGGAAGGTTACCCAGGGTGAGTAAAACAGCGGAACCTTCTTGAATCTGAGTGTGGCATTTCGTGCCGTACCCTGACCTTCTTCTCGGTCCAGGTAGACCTGCTGACCTGAAAGTCGCCAGTCTTCCTTCTCCGGTGGGCAGGTCGTGTAGTAGGCCTCGTCCAGCTCGATGTGCATCTGATCAATGATCTCGATCTGCTCGGCAATGCCTCGTCCATGCTGCTTCTTGAGGCGATAACTGGCGCGTGGGAATGATCCTGATTCCTGGTTGAGATTGAGTTTTGCACCGGGGCCTCTGACCTGGACCTGGTCGCTGTCGAACAGGATGTTGCCATTGAGTTCTACGGTATTATTTATCTGGTCATAGATCGCTTCGTCAGCCATCAGGGTCTTGCCCTGATAAATCGCAATGACGTTGCCGCGCATCAGTGTTTTATTGCCTATCACCAGCTGCCCCATGTCGGCACTGAGCTGAAGATCATTTTCGCTGGCAGGAGGTTCGTCGATTGCTTCCAGCTCGGGCACGACATAGGGTGGGCAGAGTGCCCAGGGGTCATAGACCCATTCCTCCGCCATCAGCTGGACAGGCAGGGCACAGATAACTAAGGATAGAATGCGAAAAAAATTGGTCACAGTGCGGTGGTTCATGGCAATTGGCGCACAGTTTAACCCAGGAAGCTGATAACTCGTGATAAAAACAAAGATTAAAGGCACAGCGCGTTCATGGCTGGGCCTGGTTTCAGCGATTGCGCTGATCACTGGACTGATTTTTCTCCTCAAACCTGAAGCTGATACCCAGTTACGTACGATACCTCCCCTGAGGGTGGTGCTGACCGACGTTGAGCAGGGTGATTTCATCACACGAGAGCGGTTTGCCGGGCGGTTAACGCCAAAAGGCAGTGCCAGGCTTAATTTCGAAGTGGCCGGAAGGGTGGCAGAACGCCACGCCGAACCTGGTGAATACCTCGAGGCTGGTACACCAATACTCAGCATTGAAGCAGGAGACTATGAGCGCCTCATGATCGAGGCAGAGTCCCAGCTTCGGCAGGAAGAGGCCGCCATACGCAGGGACAGGGAGCTACTGGGCCTGGCCAACAAGAACGTGAAATTACAGAAGGCCGAGGTCGGACGCCTCGAGTCACTGGTCAAGCAGAACCTGACCTCTCGATCCCAGCTGGATGCCGCGGTTCAGAAACAGGCCCAGTATCAGACCGAGGCGGCTAATCTGCGTTACTTCGTCGATACCGCGGAGGCTCGCCTGCAGTCGAGACAGTCGACTTATGAACGGGCCAGGACTAATTTCGAGCGCACAGTGCTCAAGGCCCCGTTTAATGGCCGGCTCAATAGCATCAGCGTGGATGTCGGCGATTATGCCAGGTCCGGTCAGGTTGCAGCAGAAATGATCGACAATGATGAGCTGGAACTGGTGCTACATATACCCGGTAGTGCTGCATCCTATGCCGAGATCGGGGACAGGGTTGAAGTTGAACTGCAGGGTAACAGGCTGCAAGGGCAGCTTCGCGCCATCCAGTCTGACCCCGATCCCATGACGTTTACCCATGAAGTTCGTATTCGTCTGCCAGCCCAGCAGGGCCGCTCCGGCCAGATTGCCAGGGCAGAGCTCGTCACCGGTAAGTTCCAGCAGGTCTATTCTGTGCCGGTCACGGCTGTTTTAAACCTGGATGGCAAGCGTTTTATCTATGCCTACTCAGAAGACAGTATCAGCCGAAAACCGGTCGAACTACTGCAACGTATGGGCGACCACCTCTTGCTTTCCTCAGGGGTCACTGCCGGTGAGCAGATCGTTGCCCGTGATGTCGCGGCGCTCTCGGATGGCATTGCCGTAGAAGTGGTTAAGTAAAGATGGGCGTGATCCGTTTCTCCATCGCCCAGCCCCTGCTGGTCAACCTCATGCTGGTGCTGATCCTGATTGGCGGGGTGCTTGCCTGGAATGCCATGCCACAGGAGATGTTTCCCACGGTAGACCTGGACAAGGTCAATATCTCTACGGTCTTCGAAGGGGCGCCCCCGGTCGAGGTGGAAAGGCAGATCACGATCCTGATCGAGGAAGAGCTGGATGGCCTGCCGGATATCGACACCATTACCTCGACCAGTGCTGAGGGCATCTCTAGCGTGCTCGTTGAGCTCAAACCGGGCACAGATGTCGACGAGTTTCTGCTGGATGTGCGGGACACGGTCGACCAGATCACCGATCTGCCGGACGAGGCAGAAGATCCGAAGATTACCCGCCTGAAGACGCGCTTCCCGGTCATCAGCCTGGCCGTGTTCGGCGATGTCGCGCCGGGTTATCTCTATGATGAGTCGGAAAAGATCAAACGCCGCCTGCAGCAGATCCCCGGCGTGGCGAGTGTCGGTGTGGCCGGAGACAGGGAGTGGGAGATCTGGGTGGAAACCGATCCCCATGTACTTGCGGCGATGGGGGTCTCCCTGGATACCGTGTCGCAGGCCCTGATCCAGAACCTCAGAGACCTGCCCGGTGGTTCACTCAAGGCCCGGGAGGGTGATGTCATCCTCAGGGGTATGGGCGCGGCACCTGATCTTGAGCGCCTTGAGCGTCTGCCCCTGCGCAGTAATGATGCCGGTGGCGTGTTGCGTTTATCCGATGTGGCCCGGGTAGAGCTGCGCCTCGAGGAGGCCGAGACCATTGGTCGTTTCAATGGCCAGCCCTCGGTGAACCTCACCGTGACCAAGACAGCGGAATCCTCCACCATCGATGTTGCTGATCGGGTAAGGGCATTATCGCTGCAGTTGCAGGAAGAGCTGCCGGCCAATCTGAATGTAGGTGTATTCTCGGACCTCTCGGTCTATGTGCGCACGCGTCTCGAGACCGTTAAATCGTCCGGCATACTCGGCCTGGCCATGGTGCTGACCTCGCTCTACCTGTTCCTGAATTTCCGCGTTGCCGCAATCACCGCCATGGGTATCCCGGTTTCCTTCCTGGTGGCCGTGATTATCATTTTCTACCTGGGTTACACCATCAATATGATCTCCCTGTTTGCCTTCCTGATTGCGCTGGGGATGATCGTGGATGATGCGATAATCGTGACCGAGAATGCCTACCGTCACCTGGAGGAAGGCATGGCCCCACGCGAGGCGGCAGAGCAGGGCGCGCGTGAGGTGTTCTGGCCCGTTGTTGCCTCTACCACGACGACCATGGCTGCCTTCCTTCCCATGTTTGCCATTGGCGGCACCCTGGGAGAATTTATCAAGGTCATCCCCATCGTGGTCTCTGCAGCGCTGTTAGGCTCGCTACTCGAGGCATTCATCGTCCTGCCTTCCCATGCTGCTGAGATGCTCAGGGTCGATCGCAGGAAACGTGAAACCCGTATCGACTGGGGTCATTGGCTGGATCGTTATACACGCGTGATTCGCTGGTCACTGGGGCGGCGCTATTTTGTCGGAGCAGCCACCATTGGTGTGCTGATTATTACGCTGGCCCTGATGACCACAAGGGTGCCTTTTCAGTTATTCGGCCAGGTCGAGGTTGGTCAGTTCTTTGTCAATATTGAGACACCCAATACCTATTCGATTGAAGATACCGACGCCCTGGCGCACAAGCTTGAGCAGGCCATAATCGAATCCATCGATGAGAATGAGCTGGACACCATGCTCACCAACATTGGCGTCAGTTTCATCGACTTCAACCGGGTCCGTTTTGGCAGTCAGTACATTCAGCTGATCATCGATCTTGAACAACGCAGGCCCGAGGGCTTTATCGAACGATTCATCTCACCGGTGGTGAACTTCAAGTTTAAATGGGAAGGCACCCGCGAGCGTGAGACCGATGACATCATCAATGCCGTGCGCGAACGTATTGAAGGTATACCCGGTGTTCAGCGCTTCTCCATCCTGCGTCCACAGGGTGGCCCGGCCGGTGCCGATATCGAGATTGGTCTGGTCGGTGCCAGTGTCGATGGCCTGCTGGGCCATGCCAACGATCTGACCGATGCCTTACGACGCATACCGGGCGTTAAGGATGTACGTCAGGATATGGAGCCCGGCAAGCTGGAATACCGCTACAGCATCAACAGTCGTGGGCGTGAGCTTGGGCTTACCCAGGCACAGATCGCCAACGTGGTACGTACTGGATTCCTGGGGCAGGAGGTGACCCAGGTGAACTGGGACAATGACCGCTACCCTGTCCGCGTGATCTACCCTGATGAGCAGAGGCGTAAGGGTGACGTACTCCAGACCCTGCCTGTCACCCTGGCCGACGGCAGAACGGTCTATCTCGGTGATGTTGCCGAGATCGAAAAGACCCGAGGCCTGAGTACCATCAATCGTCGTGACCAGCGCAGGCTGGCGACCATTACCGCCGAGGTCGATTCGGATATCACCACACCCGGCCAGGTCACGGAGCGACTCGAGAAGACCTACGCAAACTTCGCCCAGGATAATCCCGGTTATGAATTGCTTTACCTTGGCGAGAAGAAAGAGGCCAACGAGTCCATGGCGGACATGAAACGTGCCCTGCTGATCTCGCTGGCGATCATCTTCGTTATCCTGGCCGGCCTGTTTAAGTCACTGCTGGATCCGCTGATTGTCATGTTCGCTATACCCTTTGGCATTATTGGTGTGGTGGTCGGCCATCTGTTATTCGGCCATAACCTCCAGTTCCTCTCCATGGTTGGGTTCCTGGCCCTGACGGGTATTATCGTCAATGACTCCCTGATCCTGATCGATTTCGCCAAGAAGCTCAGGAACAAGGGCTATGACCGGGTTGAGGCACTGGTGCAGGCGGGCAGGGTGCGTATACGTCCTATCCTGCTGACGACCATTACCACCTTCCTGGGCATTTCTCCGCTGATCTTCTTTGCAACGGGTCAGACAGCCTTCCTGGCGCCAATGGCCGTGAGTCTTGGTTTCGGACTGGTGTTCGCAACTGGCTTGATTCTGGTTGCCCTGCCATGCTTTTATCTCATCGCAGACGATCTGCGCGAACGTGTGGCCCTGACCATTAACCGGTTATTACCAGAGCATGCTTGATTACATCTGTTTTGATGAAGAATTCACCCTCGCCTTTAAGGGCTTTCTCGAGTCCAGAGGAGTTGAATACCAGGTCCGTGAAGACGATATGGGCACGATAGTCGCCATCCCGGATGATCTTGATGATGCACTGGACGATGAGATCGATGAGCAGTTTGAGGTCCTGGAGCGCGCCTACGAACAGCGCCTCAAGCAGGAGATGCTCAACGAGGAGAAGAACGTCACGGCGATCAGCGTGAACCTTGCGAACGGTGATACCTGTTATGTGCCGATCGCGGAAGAGATGATGCAGCGCCTGCTCAGTGTATTATCACCCCAGGAGGTTGGTGACCTGGTCGATGCCATCGTCAGTGTTGTCGAACAACCGGACACCCGCTTCATCTGTGAACATGACGGAGTATCAGATTCATGATCCAGACGCTTAAACGCTTTGCCGTCATCTCGATTGTTGCGATCAGCCTGGTAGCCTGCGCCACCACGCCGACCGGTCGTAAGCAGTTCATGATTGTCTCTGAGGAGCAGGCCATTGTGGCTTCGAAGACGGCCTACGTGGATATGCTCAAGCCACTGGAAAAAGAGGGCAAGATCGATTCTGACAAAAATTCGGTTGCACGGGTAAACCGCATTACTGATGAACTGATTGAACAGGCAATCATCATGCGTCCGAGTACCGAGAGCTGGGACTGGCAGGTAAAGATCATCGATGATCCGGAAACCGTGAATGCCTGGTGTATGGCGGGTGGCAAGATGGCCGTTTATACCGGCCTGCTGGAAAAGCTCGAACCCACGGACGATGAACTGGCCCAGGTCATGGGTCATGAAATCTCCCATGCCCTGGCCAATCACACCGCAGAGCAGATGTCAGTGGCAATGGCCACTTCGATTGGCATACTGGCCGTCAGTATTGCCTCGGACCGTCCCGCCGCGGCCGCGGCTGCCACAGCCCTTGCTGCCAAGCTCGCCATTGAACTGCCCAATAGTCGTACCGCGGAATCGGAGGCCGACCGCATCGGCATCGAGCTTGCTGCGAAGGCCGGCTATGATCCCCATGCGGCTGTCACCCTGTGGCAGAAGATGGGCGAGGTCGGTGGTGACACACCGCCGGAATTCCTCAGTACCCACCCCTCACCCGGTAATCGCCAGGAAACACTGAAGTCGTATATTCCCGAAATGTTGCCTTACTATCACGCCGCTAAGACTAAAAAGGAAATGCAATGAAATTAATCCAGCTTGTCCTGTTCGCAATGATCGTCCTGCTACCGTTGACCTCGGTGGCAGAAAGCCTGATGGAACGCAATGAGCGAGAAGGCAAACTCTTCCTTGAGCAGAATGCCAAGAAAGACGGCGTGATGGTTACGGCCAGTGGCCTGCAGTACAAGGTGCTTCGCGAGGGTGATGGTCCTAAGCCCAAGGCCATCGACCTGGTCAAGGTGAACTATGAAGGACGTAGTCTCAATGGTGAGGTCTTTGACAGCTCCTATGCGCGCGGTAAACCAATCGAATTTAGTCTGAACCGTGTCATCAAAGGCTGGGGTGAAGGCCTGCAGCTAATGAATGTAGGTTCCAAATACCGTCTCTACATTCCCTACAATCTGGCCTATGGTGATACCGGCGCAGGCAGAAAGATTGGTCCCCGTGAGACCCTGATCTTTGATGTAGAGCTACTTGGGATACGTTAATCATTTAGCTGGCCTGTGGAGACGCGGACATGCTGGATTTTGATCTGGATGAAGAACAGGGTGTCCTGACCGTAATACCCAGGGCAGCGCTCTCAGAAAAGGATTTTGAAGAACTGGATGTCGCAGCGGATGCGTATCTTGAGCACAGGGAAAAGCTTGCTGGCCTGCTGTTACTGATAGATCATTTTCCCGGCTGGGAAGACTTTCCGTCCTTTCTGAAGCACATCCGTTTTATTCGTTCACATCATGAACATATCGAACGTGTCGCCATGGTCGCAGATGAGACCTTCCTGCTTTTCCTGCCATCGATCGCGAGCCATTTTGTACAGGCGGATATTCGGCATTTCCCGCGAGACCAGGAAGCCGCCGCCAGGCGGTGGATTACTGAATAACAGTCATGCGCTTTTTCATCGTTGCCAGTATCTTTCTGCTCGTCATGGCAGTGATGAACCTTTATACCTACCGCCGTTTTCTGCGCCGCCTGAGCCCCCCGTTTAATCGCTACGCATTTATCCTGCCGTTGGTACTGATGCTGGGTGAAGTGGTGTTCGCCATTGAGGTGTTGACCGGAGCCATAGAGCTGGCAAGTCTTGCCCACCTGGTCCTCAGCGCAACCATAGGGATCACCTTTCTCCTGTTCGTCATTGCTATTGCCTATGACCTGTCGGTCACGATCTCGGCAAGGGTGCCCATGCAGCAGGAGCGTCGTCAGTTCATCAAGGTCATGTTTGATGTTGGTGTCCTGATTGCGGCCAGTTCTTACCTGTTCCGTGGTGTCTTCGAGGCCATACGTCAGCCAATGGTGAACCAGGTGGAAATCAGGCTTAAGGACTTTCCCTTTGATCAGTACTCGATAGTCCAGCTGTCTGATGTCCATATTGGCCGCACGATCAGGCGTGAATTTCTGGAAGAGGTGGTGGCACGCACCAATACGCTTAATCCGGACATGGTCGTCATTACCGGTGACCTGGTCGATCTGCCCGTACAGCGTATAGATGATCAGCTAGAGCCGCTAAAAGATATCAGGGCACCCTGCTATTTCATTCCGGGTAATCATGAGTACTTTCATGGTGTGGCCGAGATTGCGTCCTACCTGGAGACGCTGGGCATTACGCCCCTGATGAATGCATCCACACTGATCGGGGATGATGAGCGTGGTTTCGAGCTCATCGGTATCAATGACCTGGTCGGACAAAGCATGGGATACATGCAACCCGATCTGTCCATGGCCTATTCATCGACAGATCCCCGGCGTTGCCACATCGTCCTGGCTCACCAGCCTAAGACCATCGAACTGATAGATAACCAGCGTTGTGATCTGATGCTAAGCGGTCATACGCATGGTGGGCAGATATTCCCGTTCGGTCTCCTGGTGATGGCGGCCCAGCCTTACCTGGCCGGCCTCAATCAGCATAGTGAAGATGTGCAGGTGTTTGTCTCACGGGGAACAGGCTACTGGGGGCCTCCAATCCGAATCCTTGCACCCAGCGAAATCAGCTACCTGAAAATCAGGCCTGCCTAGTTTGGTTGATGGTGATTTTTCAATGCAGGGATGGGTGGTTTAATACAGAGTGAATGCAATGGGTACGCTGAAGTCCAGCCAGGGTTCTTCAATTTCATCGGGTAGACGAAGACTACCGTCAATTGCATGAATCGTTTTTTGGGCAGCCTTATCCAGCATTCTGTGACCGGCACTTTCAATTAGGGCGACATTACTGACATGACCATCACGGTCCATGCGGAATGTAATTATGGTTTTGCCCTCTATTCCGCGACGTCTTGCCGCCATTGGATAATGGCGATGTTTATTAATAACCGCTACGACATGAGCGGTAAATAAACTTATTGGATCAACTGTGCTTGCTGAAGATGTTGATCCATGCCTTTCTTCATCGGGCAGTCTGGAACCCTGTACTGGCGCTGCTTCACTGGCCGTTTCACTGACAGTCTTTACCGGCTCTGTCTTCGCTTCTTGTTCTGTTACTGGCTTTGGTTCTGGCTTTGTTTCTGGAACCGTAGGTTTTTTAGAAGGCAGGGGTTTTTTCTGGTGGACGGCTTTTTTTGGCACCGGTTCATGTTGTTGTATTTTTTGTATTGGTCGGTTTTCTTCTGCAATCCCCTGGTCTGGTTTGTCAGGGATCTGTTCTATTCCATTATGTTTGCCAGCACCAGCTTTGCTTATCGTAATTAAGATCGAAGGTGCTGGTTGGTCGGCAATTTTGACCCCTTTAGCCAGGAGTTCCATCCATACCAGCCCGAGCCCTGTTATATGCAGAAAAATTGAAAATACAGCGCCGAACAGCAAGGTTCGTGTTCCGGACCATTGCCTCTCTTCAGGAGCGCTGATATCAAACCAGAATTGATGAGCATCGTAGGTAATCATTTAGGCACTAATAATCATCCTGTTAATGCCTATGGCGATGAGTACAGATGCTCCGAGCCAGATCATCCACTTGCCTAGCCAGGGTCGCCCTTCCTTTAGCTTGCTGCCAAATACTCCCAGTAATGGGATGACCAGGAACAGGGGAGTCAATGCTGCACCCAGGCCAAAGGCAACCCCATAGCCTATTCCAAGTAATGTATCGCCAGTTGTTGCACTGGCTGCTACCAGTGCAGCTAGAGGCGCACAGGGGGTAAAGCTGAGGGCATACCCCATCATCAGGGGGGAGAGGCGTCCCTGATTACGCAAGGCCATGCAGGGAGCATGGCGGCGGCCTGGCATGAGTAAATAAATACCGGCACCAATACTGGCCGCTCCGATCATGTAGTGACCTACACCTCCTTCCAGTAATGAAAGTACGAATTCACCCAGCCACCCTGCAATGCCGCCAAGCGTTGCATAAGCCATCACCTTGCCAGTTGCAAAAGCAAGCGTGTCTACATAAGCCGATCCACCACCCTGCGCGCGCCCCAGGGCCCAGGTACCCAGGTAAGGCATGCAGACTGCGGTACAGGTTGTCATGCCAACAGAGAGGCCAAGTAACCACACCGAGGCCCATCCAACATCGGTGAGGATGTTCAGCTCGCTCATTGCTTCTTGCCTTTTCTGACGCCACCTTCAGGCAGTTCCAGCCTGATGGCCCGTTTGTAGTATTCACGGGAGGATTTAAATACAGGCACAGTGGCAAACTTAATTGCGATGACATCGTCATCTGGGCAGTACTCTGCGCACCGGCCACACAGGGTGCAGTCCTCATGGAAAGCCTTTGCACCGTGTTCTTTCCAGATCTCATGAATATCCATGGGGCAGGCCTTGGTACATATTCCGCACTTATCGCATTTTTCATGCGCCTGCTTGGTAAGGCGCATCGGGGATATACGCCTGAACAGGGCGTGAAGTGAAAGCATTGGGCAGATGCGACAGAAGGGCTGCCTGATGGTAATCGCGGCAATGATGACAAACCCAAACAGGGTCATGCGCAGGGCCTCGAAAAACATGGCCCAACCGGGATAGAAGCTGACGGCAGCCTGCGTAGTGTCGGCGGTGGTTAGCGTAGTAATGATTCTTGAAGGGCAGACCTGGCAGAAGGCATCACCTGCTTCATGCGGTGCTACACCAAGGCCAGCCAGCAGTGGCAGAACAAAGACCAGCCCCAGAAGCATCAACCATTTCACCGGACGCACACGCCCTACATTATCCTGTGTCAGACGGTGCATAGGACGATTCAGTTTACGTCCAAGCTTATAAAGCCATTCCTGGACGCTGCCCAGGGGACAAATCCAGCCACAGAATGCCTTGTTGAGCACCACAAAGAACATCAGGAATGAAACGAAGGTGAAGAATAACGGCAACAGAAGCTTGAAGCTGAACTGTTGCATACGCACGATGGCTTCACCCACGCTATGGTGGAGTTGATGCTGAATTGGAATCAGAACACAGTAATCACCATTTTGCTGATCATACGCACAGGACAAGGCCGGCAGGGTTCCGGAAACCTTATCAGCAAGATAGTGACCCATTACCGACCCACCGTAGACCAGCAGGATGAACATGACGATTTGAACGGTGGTGCGAATTCTGCCGAGCGTTAATGTCTTAGCCATTGCTTTTCTCCCTGCGACGGAGCAGCGGGGCAGCTAATAACATGCCCAGAAGAGCAAACCCGCCACCAAGCAGTGTGCTGCGTCCAGTATGAGGACCTATCTGGTAATCCATGGAGAAGGTCGAGTAATACATCTGATCCCCGGGCTTGTGCCGTGCGCTTAGAACAAATTTCGCCTTGGGCGGACGATGCTCGGTCGCTGCCTCTTCCATTGAGTCAGGAAAATCATGTGGAAACGTGATGCTGAAAGACCCCTGCTGATCCGTATCGATGAGGGTGCGCGTGCCATTCGAGGTTTCAAAAACGACGGACTTCTCACCAGCAGGTTTTCCAAGATAGCGCACCTGGAATAACCAGGTCTGTCCGGCTCTGTAGTACGCGTGTTCACGGGGAAGTTTGACCGGCACAATTTCCAGGTCGGCTCTTCTTGATCCGAGCATATGCTCAGGATTCTCCCCTGGCTTGGAGAAATAAGGTGCGGTAGTGACAGAAACCAGTGTGTCATTCTGACTCTGGCTTGCGACTGCAAGATGCCATGCGCCATGATCGCGAAGGGGCATGAGTGCAGTCCCGTTTTTAACCTCTAATTCGTAAGTAGCCTGATCAGGATCCTGTTTAACGGAAGGGAAGACTTTTATCTGCTCAGACTGAATCCCTTCTAACTGTAAGATAAGTCCGCCACGGCCTCTCCTCGCTGACATATAAGGAGTGCTGGTCCATTCCTCGATCTGTTCCTGCATACCATGATGCTGATGCCCGTCCTGCTGCGCGGCTATGGCAGGAGCCATGGCCGCGAGCAGGGCAACAAGAATGATTGATTGTTTCATCTTTGCACCTTAGAACATGAGTCGATAGCTGACATTGATGGTGCGTGGTGCGCCAGCATCAAATTCTTTGGTGCCCCTGGTATCCTTTTTGACCTCAGTTGCGTAACGCAGGTCAAACAGGTTGTCGACGTTCAGGGAAAGTTTGTGCTGTTTACGCTCATAACCCAGATAGAGGCTGGTCAGGAATTCGTAACCTTCATACTTCTCGGTATTTGCATTGTCGAGATAGTATTCACCCCAGGTATCACCCTGGATACGCGCAGAGAATCCCTTGGGCATCTTGTAATCAAGGTAAAGGCTATACTGATGCTGAGGAATGAAAGGGAGCTGGTTGCCGCTATAATCAACGGGTAGTCCGTTTACTACGGTATTAAAGCTATCGTAGTTATATCGGCTATAAGCATAGTTCAGCCCGCCACGTAAGCCATTAATGAATTCGTATGATCCTGCGAATTCAAAACCTTTCTTGATGGTTTTACCCGCATTACTGAACGTTGTTTCAGTGTTGACCAGGGTAGCAACAATTTCATCGCTAACAACGTTGTAGTAGATCGAGGTATCCATCGCCCATTTTCCACTTCGTCCTTTCAGGCCTGTCTCAATATTTCTGGACGAAGATGGATCAAGATCCGGGTTCTGCTTTAGTTCGCTTGAGAATGGAACCTGCTGAGCCTGAGCCAGGCTACCAAACAGGTTCAGCATCGGGTTGATCTGGTATGTGGCACCAATTTTTGGTGAGAACAGGTTGAATGACCGGTCAATCGAATACTCACCAATACCAGTTACATACTGGCCAGTGGCATAATCGTAGCGGCCAATTTCATTCGTATTTTGATTGTAGGTGATACGATCAATTCGGCCGCCTATGTCGACCATCCATTTTTTACCGGGCCTCCAGCTCTGGAGGGCGTAAAGGCCGACCTGATCGCTAACAGTATCACTGGTTTCCAGGAGTGCACCTTTTTCATCAGAAAGTGTCTCGATAATACGGCCAGCCTGAGGGCCAAATGGAATTGTGACGACATCCCTGTAAGCGAATCTTTGATCATTCTTATTACTGTCGCGGCGTAAGGTGACACCTGTAACAAGTTTTCCGGATTTGCCTGTAAGGTTTGGCATTGAGTACTCAATATCTGTACCAAATACCTGGCTGCCAGGTGTTACTACTATCTGGCCTGTAACCGGGTGAAATTGTTCATATTCATTGAAATAAAATTTCGGCTTGATGATTCCTGCACCCAGCTGCCTATCAAACTTGGTAGATAGAGCAACGGTATCTGAATAACGCCCTGTGTTTTTAAAAGCACTTGAAGTCTCGGTTTGTTCTCCAGTTTCCTTGAATTCTTCAAACATGGCCTCGTTCATGGGGCCAGGTATCTGCATATCTGCGCTGGATATATTGAGCTCTGTTTCCCAGGCATTATCTCTGCCTAGCAACATACCGTGCTTAATCGATGCCATTTGAGTATCGAATTTATTATTACGGCGCCAGTTGTTGTCTTTCTTCCGTAACGACCCGGTAAAAGACATTGCCTGATTCTCGGTTATTTCGTCGGCATAACGTAAGTGCAGGTTTCTTGCGCCAAAGCTACCTGCTCCGAGCTTGACATTATTTGCACTATCATCAAAAACGGATTTGGAAAGTATCTGGATAGTGCCGCCTGAAGACCCACCGGAATAAAGATTTCCCGGGCCCTTGGTTATTTCGATCTGATCAATATCCTGCGTGTCGATGTAATCAAGACGTGTGAAGCTGTCTGGGTCAGTAATAGGAATACCATCTCGAAGCACATTAATTTCACGGATACCATAGTTTGCCTTTAATCCGGCACCTCGGATAATCAGGCGTGCATCATAGGCACCATTATTACTGTCCATCAGTACGCCTGGTGTGCCACGAATGGCCTCGCTGAGATTAAACATGGGCACCTGTTCGATGCGGTGTTCGTCGATAACAACGATGGCTTCTGGAACTTCCTGGGTTTTACGTTCAATTCGGGTAGCAGTTACGCTGACTTCATCAACTGATACTTCTGCGACGGAGATCAATGGAGTTGCGCACATCGCAACAACAATTAATTTAAAACTTTTATTTACTGTCATTGTGGTTCACTTTATTCAGCTAATTCTGTCTGAAACAGAATGAATGTTTAGTTATCTTCAGGCCGGATAGTGGATTGTGTTATTTGCTTGAGTATCGGAAAAAAACCCCGCCGAAGCGGGGCTACCCGGAGTGACCTGCGATATGTTTAAAACTCGCCTGTCAGTTTGATCCAGCCAGTGATACCCGGCTCTGCAATCTGGATGCCCTCGCCAGTAAAGGCATCAACGGCATTCAGGTGATTGGCGTAGTAACGGTCAAAGACGTTATCAACGCCTGCCTGAAGGTTGACGAAGCGATTGAAACTATAGCTGCCGTAGATATCGACCACGGACCATCCTGGAGTCTCACCGACATCCAGGCCGCTGTTTTCGTTGATACGTGTCTGTCTTGCAGCCGCACGAATGCGTGTACCTGCGGTCCACTGACCAGGTGCATAGTCCAGGGCAACCTGACCGCTCAGAGGCGGAATCTGTGCCAGGGGGCTATCGTCGGTGGTGTTCTGGCCATAGACATAAGCCGCGTTTGCACTCAGGCGCAGTGGCTTGCTGATCATGTATCCGCCCTCGATCTCGGTGCCATAGAGCCGGGCATCGATGTTGTCGTACAGCAGTACACCGGTCAGGTCGGTGGTACGGAAGGCATTGATGTAATCCTGAACGAAATCAGCATAGATAACGGCATTACCATCGAACTGATTGTGCTGCCAGTTCACGCCGAAATCGATCTGGTGATGGGCCTCAGGCTTGATGTCGGGATTACCTACCCACTTCATCGAATCCATCATGGCCCACTTCGCCATGTATCGCTCGGTGGCATCAGCAGTTCGCATGCTGCGGCTTACACCGGTAAACATACGGGTACTGGCACCAAGGTCCTGTTCATAGCGAAGCAGGAAACCAAAGTTGTGTTCAGTACCTTTCTCTGCCGTGGTGCCATAGTAGGTTGAATACAGTGCGTTTGGTGTACTCATCATGGGCATGATGTCAGGCTGATCACTGGCCTTGGTCGCATTGTAAGTGACGTAGTCATATCGTAGGCCAGCCTTAACGAGGCGGTTACCGCTGATGAAGTGCTCACCTTCAAGAATCAGTCCGGTCTGATCGATCTTGACACCTGGCCACATAAATGAGGCCGAAGTATTGACGTTGTTAATGTCATCGGTCGGAGAGGTAAAGAACGTCGCATCACGATCATTATTCTGAATATCGAAACCATAAGTCAGGTTCCACGAACCGACTTCACTATCGAGTAGCAGGCGGCCGCCAACGGTATCTGATTTAGTCGGTACCCGTGCCGGAGAGAAGGTCATAGATGGTAATGGTGGAGTCGGACGTAAGGTGTAATTGTCCATCAGGTGATCAATAGAGGTGCTGTAGGCCTCAACGCTCATCCCTGTTACAAAGCCGATGCTGCTGTCCTGGTCATATTTCAGTCTGAATGTATCAGCCGTGGAATCCGGCGCATCCATACGACGACCCTCGAACAGGGCATCCTTGATGTTGTTGTACTCGTAGGAGAATTCCAGGTTCTTGTCATCGCCTGGTGTCAGGCCGAGTACAACAAGGCCGTTGGTGCTACTGAATGAAGAGCGGATATCGTTACCTTCTCCATCCTTGTAGTTGTCAGCATCCTTGGCGTTGGCGAATGCGCGTACATAACCTGTGTCATTACCTGCGGTCAGATCGGCAAAGGCATCGTACTTAATCCCATTGCTGGTGCCGCCCAGTCCGTATTTCACATCCAGGCCATCTTCAGGTGCCTGTGTGTGACGATCGAACAGAACGGTACCGCCGCTACCGCCACCACCATAGAGCAGGGACTGCACGCCCTTGAGGATGGTGACCCTGTCGTAGCTATCGAGGGCGGCGTAACCGGAAGGCGGATCCATGCGGTTGGGGCAGCCACCATAGATGTAGGCGCCATCGAGGAGGACGTTAATCCGGTTTTGCTGCTGACCTCGGATATTGGGTTCGAAACCGTGACCGCCAATACGACCGGCATCAACACCCAGGGCTTCACGCAGAAGGTCGCCGCCGTCATTGGCAATACGTGGAACCTCTGCGGGTTTGATCTGGCTGCTGTTGGGCTCACTGGCCACTTCGCCAAAGACAACGATGTTGGGCAGGCTGGTCTGGCTATCGGCAAGCACCATGGAGCTGGCCATGGTTAATGCGCCGAGCAGGAAGCGTTTCTTCATTAAAAATCCCCTAGTTAAGTGTGTTTTTATCCCTGTCTACATGGCAAGGGGTGTGCCAGTTTCTGAAAGATGCGTATAAGTAATTGATTATATGGTTGAGGGTGCCTGGAGTGTCCAGGAAAGGCTATCTGATCAGCGTTTAAATGCGTGTGATATGACGCGATGCTGTGTGATATGCCGCAGTTTTAATGGTTGTGACTGATGTGGAATGATGGATTCTTCGGTGCAGTGTTTCCGCATGGAAAGGCAGCTCAGGAGGAGACCCTGATGAGCTGTTTCATCCAGTCAGGGTTGGGAGGGCCCTTATGCAGGGCAATATGCTTTCCAAGTTCATTCTCGTACCAGCCGGCATGGTACTGAAGAGGTTCCACTTCATAGCCCCACCATTGCCCATCGGCATCCTGGGCAAGCCAGTGAACCCAGTCAGGCAGGGTGGATTTATCCAGCCAGCCCGGCAGGCTCATGATTTGTGGCGATCAAAGAGCCGGGTAAAGAACCCGGTCCTGGCATCAGGTACGGCCTTTCGCAGTTGTTCGATGAGCCGTGTCACTTCTTCGCTGAAGGATGACTGGTGAAAACTGTCGCGAAGGTCCTGCTGGATCGTGGCTGTATTCTGGCCCTTCAGGAAGGCAGAGTAGGGGAGTTCTTCGGGCTCTGCCTGCTCGGGAATGGGTGCGATGACCAGGAATTCGGTGCGTGGCTGACCGGGATTGATCTCAACCACGAAGAAGGTTGCGAACACCGCGACATCGAATTCCTCGCTGCCGCTGAAGCGGTACAGGAATCCGCCCTGATCCTCGAAGAGTTCTTCAGAGAATATAGGCTGGGGTCGTTTCCACTTAGGATCAGCCTCGCCAAGCTCTGGCACACCCACATAATCAGCAATACGGTAACCCTCAAACCAGTCAGACTGGCCGCCCAGGATTTCCGGTACAGGTTGCATCTGGTAGATGGCTTTTTGCAGAGGGGCGTAGTTCAGGCGTCCGGGATTGATCATGTTCATACTAGCTTGGAAAAAGAGGCAGGGAGTATAACTGATGGAGCCAGCAGTTTATCCGCATGATTGGTAGGGGCAGGTGTAATGATCATGTCTGCCTCTGGTAATGATCGACCAGGTAGCGCAGGTGCTCAGCTCCGGTGCCACAGCAGCCGCCCAGTATTTTAATGCCGTGGTCGTGGTTCAATGACAGCATCAGTTCACCCCACTCGGAGAGGTCATCGGCATGTAGTTCACAGGACCCATCAAGATCACAGTGGTCCAGGGCAGATGCGTTGGCCTGGAACCCTATGAGGCGATGGAATAGTCTGTCAGCTTGTTCCTGAGGATTCAGAAAAGATGGGTGTGCGCAATTGACCATATAGCCCAGAGGCCTGTGCGTGGTACCGGCATCAATCTTATCAATGGCATGTTCAAGTGTTGTGCCATCGAGGATCTTACCGTCTCGTCCAATCACAAAACTGATGATATACGGTAGCCGGGTTTCCTCCATGGCCAGGGCAATGCCCAGTGCCTCGTCGGTATCAGGCAGTGTTTCCGCAATCAGAAAATCGACGCCTCCCTGCACAAGCTGATCGATCTGCCATGAATGGAAGGTCTTCGCCTCGTCGCGACTCAGTGCCTCGTCCGGCTGATAGCAGTCGTTTCTGCATCCAATCATGCCGCCAATATGAATCCTGGCACCACGTGCGATATAGGGCTCACACAGGGTACGCATGAAGCGTACCGCATCGATGTTGATAAAGTGTGCCCGGTCAGAGTCATGAACGCGTGACCGGCTGGCTCGCCAGGTCGGCGTGCATAGCAACAGGGGGAGTCCATCCTGCGCGGCAATCTCGATATATTCCTGATAAATCCTGCCCAGGGCGGAACTACCCACTTCATCGTAGATAAGAGGGGCGTTGATCAGGCTCTCATGCAACTGCACGCCATCGGCTCTGCGCAGGCGCTCGACAATGGCCGCCTCCATAAGGACCAGGTCGTGTTCATCGAGTAGTTCTATCATCTTGTCGGGGTCAGTAACGTCATGCCCAGAGCTGATGAATCATGTATAGCATCAGGAACAATGCCAGCAGGATCATCAGGCCGGACAGGATAAGATTACTCCTGCGAACAGAGTAAACGACCTCTTCCTCTGACTCTATAGATTGTTTATTGATAAAGAACCTGATTGTTGCACCGATGATCGTGATGATGCCGACCAGGAATAGCCCGATACCGACGATCTCAGCGGCGATGGAAGGCTGGAACTGCTCGGGATGACCCGTTGCCTGGCCTATGTAGGCAATGAAGAGATCAAACTTTTCGATCAGAAATCCAAAGGCCATGATCGTAATAGCCGTGCGTATCCACGCCAGGTAAGTGCGTTCATTGGCAGAGTGGTCAGTGAAGCGTTTTATCATAGAAGTGTTCTTATACCGGGGGTGCAAGTCGTTCCATCAGGTAACCCAGGCAGTCCTGGCGGATGACCCGTTCATCCAGGGTTAGCATGGAGGGCATCACGGGTTTACGGATGACCAGGCGCTGGTTGTTGATGTCGAAATAGTCGCTGGTGACAATATTGCCCTGTTCGTCACGGGCAACGGGACAGGCCCCGTCCTTGAGGATGGTGCCCCACTCGGTACCACGCGGTAGCTCCCTGAAATTCATGTGGTCGATATCCGGATTAAAACGGATGTCGACTTCTTCATGATCAAAACTAAAACTGGTGTCCTCGGACAGGGTGACCTGGGCCACGGTATGGAACAGGTCGATATCCTGTTCAGGTACCGGGTGATCAGGTAAATCGGTCATATGCAGGCAGCCATCGACAAAATTCATCGCATGCTCCACCCCGTTGGGCTGGTGCGGCTTGCCGCATTCCAGGGTGGTCGCCGGGCACAGTTCGGCAAAGGCCATGGACTGTACACCTCTGGGCCGAATGAAATAGACCACGGTGCGACTGAACATGGTGGCCAGGTGCAGAAAGCGGTGGTCGAGTTTGTTGACGCAGGCATAGTGCGGATTGAGACCGGTGTTGTTATGGATATCGACACTGGCAAATACGCTGCGCCTGCGCATCTCTTCAACTACGGCCCGGGTCATGGCATGTTCAGGCGAGTTGCAGTCACCTTCGCAGCCAGGCCATACGCGGTTGTAATCATGCTGGCCATCCAGTCTTCTCAAACCATCGCGCGCGGCATCGACATTGCCAAAGAAGATGGAAAGGCTGCGGGGTAGCTCCTTGCCTGAGTACTTGTTGAGCAATGCCTGAATCGCCAGCAGGCCGGTATCTTCATTACCGTGCAGTAGCACTGAGACAAACAGGGGATCAGCGCGGCGACCCTGAAGATGGACCAGGGTGGGGCTATCCAGGTACTGGTGTAGCTCAGTCGCCTGGCAGCTGAGCAGCGGCTCGGGCAGATAATCAAGTTGTTGCAAAAGTTCGGACATCTAAAGATCCCATTCGTGTACTGGCAGGTCCTTGCTTTGCAGGTGCAGTATTGCTGCCGTGAGTTCATCATAATGCCGGTCATGCACGGTGCAAAAGCGCCGTTGCCACTCGCTGCCATTCTGGCCTGTCTCGATACGTGCCTGCATGATGCCCATGTAATGATCAATGTCGGTCTCATCAAGTCCAAGTCGACCGAGTCCCTTTCGGGCTTCAGGTATCAGCTGTTCAAGCAGTAGTTGCCTGATCGAAATATGTCCCAGCTCCGGCCAGACGATCGTGGCATTCAGTCCCGACTTGGCGGCCTTGTAAAAGTTATCCCGCGCCGTAGCAAATTCGATCTGTTCAGCCAGCCGCTGGCTCATGAACTGTTCTGCCAGGCCGTAGTAAAGGGCGGCATTGGCAATCGAGTCGCTCAGGCTGGGGCCGGCGGGTATGGGTCGATGCTCTATGCGTATGTGCGGCACGCCATCCGGGTCAAATCCGATCAGGGGGCGGTTCCAGCGCCAGATCGTACCGTTATGCAGGCGCAGATGCGCAAGCTGTTCCTCGGGCTTATCAAATTCAATGGGTAACAGCACCGGGAAATGGTCAAGGTTTTCAGTAAAGCACTCGATGATCGAGTTGCGCGCATAGCCACTGCCGAAACTCACCCTGCGCAAGGGACCACCGGCAACCCCGGCATAGCCACCAATCTCTACTGACTGTTCAAACAGGG
>JAAUXZ010022184.1_pt1 | contig 20978 bp, 17 predicted proteins | sample 7278131 | NCBI WGS metagenome assembly JAAUXZ01 (sample SAMN14350119, study PRJNA611818) | marine sediment metagenome | isolation source: surface marine sediment (3m) | place: French Polynesia: Moorea | collected 2018-08 | reverse complement strand
CATCTTCAACTTCCACACTGTCGCCATTGCTGACATGGACTTCAATGACTTCAACGTTCTCAAAACCACCAATATCCGGCACGATAAGGTCTATTTTACTCATTATAAAAGTACTCTTCTAATGTCAGAGATTATCTGACTCAAATAGTTGGTAAAGCGTGCACCCTGGGCACCATCGATAACACGATGATCATATGACAGTGCCAATGGCAGCATTAATGCTGGTTTAAATGTTCCATCCGGCTGATAGACTGGTTGCATCTTTGAGCGGGCCACTCCAAGTATGGCCACCTCTGGTGCATTCACGATGGGGGTAAATTGTGTCCCACCGATCCCACCCAGGCTGGAGATGGAAAAACACCCACCCTGCATTTCAGCAGGTGTCAGTTTACCTTCACGGGCACGACCAGCTGTTTCAGCCAATTCTCGCGACAAATCAAAGATTCCTTTCTGATCCACATCTCTTATCACCGGCACGACCAGACCATTAGGTGTATCAACTGCAACCCCGATGTGGAAATATTTTTTTAATATTAGGTTATCACCAGTCGCGTCCAAAGAAGCATTAAACTCCGGATAAGCTTGTAATGCAGCCACAACAGCTTTCATGATAAATACCAATGGTGTCAATCTGACACCTTTTTTATCTGCTTCCTTAGCAAGTGACTTTCTGAAGGCTTCCAGATCGGTAATATCAGCCTCATCGAACTGGGTAACATGCGGAACCGTTACCCAACTACGATGTAAATGAACACCAGAGATTTTTTTAATTCGACTTAATGGTTGATGCTCGATTTCACCAAACTTACTAAAGTCTATAGAGGGGGCTGCAGGAACAGATAGCCCACCGCTAGCGGGTGTCGCACCTGGACCACTGGATAATGCACTCTTGACATATGTCTGAACATCTTCCTTAAGAATGCGCCCCTTGTTACCTGAACCATTAACTTGTGTGATATCTACGCCCAGTTCACGCGCAAATCGTCGAATCGCCGGACTGGCATGCGCACTAGCCCCACTGACTACTATATCGTTATTGGATACTGGTGCAGGCCCTCGAGGCCCAGATTTAATCTCTGTTGAAGTCTTCTCTGGAGCCGGCTTCGCTGGACTGGGAGTTTTTTCAGTTTGTTCAGGTATTTTTTCTTCTATTTCTTCTTGCACTGCGGGAGTTGATTCTGTAGCGGTGTCATCCGTGCTTTCTATAATTGCAATTTCACTACCTTCAGAGATTCTGTCGCCTACCTTGACACTGACACTTTTTATGGTGCCTGTATAAGGGCTGGGAATTTCCATAGTGGCTTTATCTGATTCAAGGGTTATTATGGAATCATCTTTATCGATTACATCACCGTCACTGATAATAACTTCAATAATTTCGATATCATCGAAGTCACCCACATCTGGTAACAAGATTTTCTGAGTGTTAGCCACGCTATTCTCCGCTACTTAATACTTATTTATCGCTGTAAGGTTTTTACACCAAAAGTGGATTAGGTTTTTCCTGATCGATATTGTATTTTTTAATTGCCTGTTGAACGACCTTGGACTCTATGGCGCCTTCGTCCGCCATTGCCTTTAGTGCTGCAACCACAATATAAAAACGATTAACCTCAAAAAAGGTTCTCAGGTTAGCCCGGGTATCACTGCGACCAAAACCATCGGTACCCAAGGTTACATAAGTCATTGGCACAAATTCTCGAATCTGGTTGGTATAGGTACGTGTATAATCTGTCGCGATAACTGCAGGACCTTTACGGCCCTTTAATTGTTGCTCAATGTAACTTAGCTTCGGTTTCTTAGTAGGGTGCAATTGATTCCAGCGTACAACATCATTGGCTTCCCTGGCCAACTCATTGATACTGGTCATACTCCAGATGTCAGCCTCTATACCATGATCCTGTTTTAATAAATCAGCAGCTGCGATGACTTCGCGTAAAATCGTACCCGACCCCATTAACTGCACACATTGCCCCTTGGAATTGCTATCTCGAATTTGATACATTCCTTTGAGAATACCTTCCTCGGAACCTTTAGGCATAGCCGGGTGATGGTAATTTTCATTCATGGACGTAATGTAATAGAACACGTTTTCCTGATGTTCATACATACGTTTCATGCCATCATGGATAATCACAGCCATCTCATAGGCAAAGGTGGGATCATAAGAAATACAGTTAGGTATCGTTCCGGCGACAATGAGGCTATGCCCATCCTGATGTTGCAAACCCTCACCGGCAAGGGTGGTCCGACCCGCAGTTCCCCCGATTAGGAAACCCCTGACCTGCATGTCTCCCGCTGCCCACGCCAGGTCACCAATACGCTGGAAACCAAACATAGAGTAATAGATATAAAACGGAATCATATTATGGCCATGGGTATAATAGGCCGTGCCAGCCGCAATCCATGACGACATAGCGCCTGCCTCATTGATACCTTCCTGAAGAATTTGGCCCTCTTTATCTTCGCGATAGTACATCACCTGATCAGCATCCATGGGTTTATACAGTTGTCCACTATGCGAGTAAATACCCAGCTGTCTAAACATCCCTTCCATACCGAAGGTTCTGGCCTCATCAGGCACAATAGGGACAATATTTTTCCCGATAGTTTTATTTCGTGCCAGAGTGGAAAGCATTCTTACAAAAGCCATCGTAGTGGAAAATTCACGCTCACCGCTATCTTCCAGCAAGGCACTAAACATATCTAGGCCCGGTATATCCAGAGGCTCAGCCATATCCTTGCGGACGGGCATATAACCGCCCAGGGCCTCGCGCTGCTTGCGCAGATACTGCATCTCTTCACTGTCTTCTGCAAAGCGATAAAAAGGGGCATCAGCAATCTGGTCATCAGAAACCGGGATATTGAATCGATCCCTGAAAGCCTTTAAGGCGTCTTCACCCATTTTCTTCTGTGAGTGCGTGACATTCTGACCTTCTCCAGCCTCGCCCATCCCGTAGCCTTTGACGGTTTTGGCCAGGATAACCGTGGGTTGACCGGTATGTTCCATCGCCGCTGCATAAGCTGCATAGACCTTATTGGGATCATGCCCGCCGCGGTTAAGACGCCATATGTCTTCATCTGACATATTGGCAACCATAGCTTTTAATTCCGGGTATTTGCCAAAAAAGTGTTCTCTTGTGTAAGCACCACCATGAGCTTTATAAGCCTGGTATTCACCATCCACGGCCTCTTCCATGCGTTTTTGCAAGAGCCCATCCTTATCCCTATCTAACAATGCATCCCAATAACCACCCCAGATAACCTTGATTACATTCCAACCCGCTCCGCGGAAAACGGCTTCCAGTTCCTGAATAATCTTACCGTTACCACGTACGGGGCCATCCAGACGCTGCAGGTTGCAGTTGATAACAAAAATCAGGTTATCGAGTTTTTCCCTGGATGCCAGAGAAATGGCGCCGAGAGACTCTGGTTCATCCATTTCACCATCACCCATAAATGCCCAGATTTTACGTTTCTGGGATTCCAAAAAGCCCCGGTTTTCCATGTATTTCATAAAACGCGCCTGGTAGATCGACATAATCGGGCCGAGTCCCATGGAAACAGTGGGAAATTGCCAGAAATCAGGCATCAACCAGGGATGTGGATAGGAAGATAGCCCATTTTCGTCAAGGGCTTCCTGTCGAAATTTAAGTAATTGTTGCTCACTGATGCGACCCTCAAGAAAAGCTCGCGCATAAATACCGGGGGCTGAATGCCCCTGAAAAAACACCAGGTCTCCCTTGTTTTCATCAGTTGGGGCTCTGAAGAAATGATTGAAGCCAATATCATAGAGTGTTGCTGCGGAGGCAAAGCTTGCAATATGCCCCCCCAATTCAGTCGATTTACGGTTAGCCTGTACTACCATGGCCGCAGCATTCCATCGAATTACCGAACGTACCCGATGTTCGATCGCACGATCACCGGGTAAAGGTTTCTGATGAGCCACCGGGATCGTGTTTAAATAAGCCGTATTGGCGGTATAGGGAAGATAGGCTCCTGAACGACGCGCCTTATCTATCAATTTTTCCAATAAAAAATGGGCTCGATCCACACCTTCATGCTCAAGCACGGATTCCAGGGATTCAATCCATTCTTGCGTTTCCTGCGGATCAATATCTTTTTTCTCGGTCATTTATTCTGTCTCTTTTATTAGGTCGAAGCTTAAAGCTGGTTATATAAACCTTGGGATTGATCAATCCGAGCCTCTGAATAGATGGGGCGCATTATACGTTAAATTTAGAGTTTATCAGCTTTTCGTGAGATAATTTACGCAAACAACCCAGGTAAAAAGTCTACACATTATATGCAAAGTATTACGATAACCCGGCCGGATGACTGGCATCTGCATTTACGGGACGCTGACCATCTCCAGGCCGTGGTTAATGACACTGCACAACAATTTGCCCGTGCCATTGTGATGCCCAACCTGACGCCTCCCGTGGCACATTGCGACCAGGCGTTGTCCTATCGTGAACGTATCATTGCAGCACTCGATCCAACCCGCTCTTTTGAACCTTTGATGACGCTCTATCTGACAGATCAAACAACCTCAGAAGATATCCGCGAGGCTAGCGAATCGCCTTTTATTCATGCCTGCAAACTATACCCGGCCGGAGCAACGACAAATTCAGCTGCCGGAGTCACGCATATCAACAAAATATATACCGTGCTGGAAGCCATGCAAAAACATGATTTCCCACTGCTGGTTCACGGTGAAGCCACCGGCGATGACATTGATATTTTTGATCGAGAGAAAGTCTTTATTGATCATACCCTCAGTAAAATCAGACATGATTTCCCTGAATTAAGAATCGTGTTCGAACATATCACGACTGCAGATGCCATAGATTATGTTCTTTCCCAGGATCATCATTTAGGTGGCACGATAACAGCTCATCATTTATTGATTAATAGAAATGCCATGTTTAAAGGCGGTATGAATCCACACCACTACTGCCTTCCCATCGCCAAACGCGAGACTCATCGGCAAGCCCTGTTAAAAGCGGCGACCACTCAAGCACCACGCTTTTTTGCAGGGACAGACAGCGCGCCTCATGCCCGTGGTGCCAAGGAGTCCGCCTGTGGATGCGCCGGTATCTATACGGCTCACGCCGCCATTGAATTATACGCTGAAGCTTTCGAGCAGACAGGTAACTGGAGCCAGTTTGAACAATTCATGAGTTTATCAGGCCCCGCTTTTTATCAACTACCCGTCAATGCCGAACAGGTCACCATAAGAAAGTTAGATTGGACTGTACCCGACTCCGTCCCCTTTGGGGATGAAACGCTGATACCTTTTAAAGCCGGACAAACCATTAGCTGGAAACTGGATCTTTAATATGTCTCAGAAGGTAGCGATGGGAAATAGGTTCCGCGGATTTTTGCCCGTGGTTGTTGATGTTGAAACCGGTGGTTTTAATGAACAAACTGATGCCTTGTTGCAGATTGCCGCTGTAATTCTGGATATGAATGACGAAGGAAGCATCTATATCAAGGAAACGCATACCTGCCATGTGAACCCGTTTGAAGGTGCTAATATGGACCCCAAATCACTTGAAATCAATGGAATAGATCCAGATCATCCTTTACGTATGGCCATTGATGAAAAACAGGCCTTGCCCAAGATTTTCAAACCCATACGTTCGTCACTAAAACACCACAATTGCAAAAGGGCCATTTTGGTTGGGCACAATGCCAATTTCGATTTAAAGTTCATTAATGCGGCTGCTGATCGTAGTGGTATCAAGCGTAACCCTTTCCATCCATTCAGCACTTTTGACACGGTTTCCCTGGCGGGTCTGGCTTATGGTCAAACGGTATTATCCCGATCTGTTCAGGCAGCCGGCTTGGATTGGGATAACCGTGAAGCACATTCCGCCATCTATGATGCAGAAAAAACCGCTGAACTTTTTTGTAAAATTGTCAACGATATACCTTTTCCTCCCCTAGAAGTTTAACCTGGCGTTTTTAACCCGCCTGTCTGATGATTAAAATAACCAATGTCTCGCAGTAAGTAGGTGAATACTCCAAGGCGTAAAATAATTTTCTCTGGTTAAAACTGATATTCCTGCCAAATACGCTATACTGACGAGAAATAATAAATCTCATGTTCAATGATCAAAAAAGAAGAGCTTTCCGTCATCATTGTTGATGATCTTCAGTTTAGCTGCGAAGTGGTCAAATCAGGACTGAAAAAATCAGGTTACAAGGATATTCGCACCGCCAATTCCGCCAATGACGCCATGCTTCTCCTCAATCAGCGTCGCGCCGATGTCATTCTTGCAGATTTCTGGATGCCGGAAATGAACGGCCTGGAAATGACTGACCTGATACGTCGTTGGGATGAAAGCAATAATCGTTATACCGGAATTATCTTATTAACGGCTGAGGATAATACTTCAAGCATCGTCGTGGCATTTGACCGGGGTGTGGATGATTTTCTGTCAAAATCTGTCAACCAATTTGAACTGGCCGCGAGGGTTTTTGGTGCTGGACGCACAGCATGGCTGCAAAATCAATTACGTAAGAAAAATAACGATCTATCCAACCAGTACCAAAACTATCATCATTTGAGCCTGATGGATGCTGATACGGGACTGGCTAACCGTAAACAATTGGAACGAAGCATGGATTCCATGATCAGCCATTGCGAAACCCGAGGCGGTGGTTTTGCCCTGGCGATGATTCGGTTAACTGTCGATAGCCACCCGGAGGCTGGCCAGGAACCGTTAAAGATCCGAAAAGGTACTTTAAGAACGGTATCTAATTCCTTGCAATTGGTACTGCGCCCAATGGATCAAATCGCACGTTATGATGAATGTACTTTTGCTATCGCCCTGGTGTATGCCGATCTTGAAGCTTTTTCACCTGATATGTTTGAGAGAAGCACTAGCAGTATCTTAAAACACACCCATCAAAAGACAGATAAGGGAGAAAAACTACTGCTATCCATGGCTACCTGGAATACCGATCAGTTTGATCCGGTACCGAATGTCATGGACATTTTGCTGCAAACTGAGAACAGCCTTAAACCCTTGGAAATTGATACTGACTTATAAAAATACCCTGTCCATCTCTCGCGAGGCAGGGTATTCAGAATAACAGCCTAAATTTAGTGGGTCTTTTTAGCGATCGCTTCTTTAGCCAGTTTTTCGAGTTCACCTGATTCCCGCATTTCCAACGTGATATCACAGCCACCAATCAATTCGCCGTCAACATAAATTTGAGGAAATGTCGGCCAATCGGCATAACGGGGCAGATTTTGGAAAATTTCAGGATCCGTCAACACATTAACATAGGCAAATTCTACTCCCAGGGACATTAAAGCCTCAGCAGCACGACTTGAAAAACCACACTGTGGCAACTGGGGTGTTCCTTTCATGTAAATGACCACAGGGTTGGTTTCAACCTGCTCTTTGATACGATCTAAAACATCCATAAAATTTACCTCGATTAATAACTTACTAATTTACTCAGGTATTATAAGGGCATGTTCTTAAAAATAAAGCCCATCAGGTAAAAATTCTTAATGCAAAGACTCCATGGGTGATAACTGAGTCTGAAGCCAATACTCCAACAAGGCACAGTGCCAGAGCTTGCTGCCATTTAATCGAGTGAAATAGTGTTCAGGTTCTGCCAGCAGTTGATCAATATACACTCTCGAGAACAGTCCTCGCTCTAGACTAGCTTGGGAATTGAGGGTATCGGCCATAAACTCATAAAAAGCACCACGCACGTACTTCAAAGCGGGCATTGGGAAATAACCCTTTGGACGATCGATAACCTTGTCCGGTAATCTCCCTCGAGCAATCTGCTTTAAAACACCTTTCCCCTGGTGTAACAACTTTAATTCGGGAGGGCACTGCGCTGCAACTTCAACCAGATGTTGATCCAGAAAAGGTACCCGTGCCTCGAGTCCCCAAGCCATAGTCATGTTGTCTACCCGTTTCACAGGATCATCCACCACTAAAGACATGACATCAAAACGCAGGACGGCATCCATAAAGGTATCAGCATGCTCTGTCTCCAGTTCCGAGGCAACCAGACTGGAAGTCACATCCTCCACATGATATTTCGACGCTATCATTTGCAAATACTCATTATGATCCCGATCAAAATAATGGGGCGCAAAACGTTCGATCGGTTTGCCTGGACTGGCCATCATTCGTGGGTACCAAAAATAACCCGCAAATACCTCATCAGCACCCTGCCCGCTTTGAACCACCTTAACCGATTTAGCAACTTGCTCAGAAAGTAAATAAAAAGCCACTGCATCCTGACCAAACATGGGTTCAGCCATGTTAGCCACGGCCTCCGGTAAGCGAGCTAACACCTCGCTGTTGGGTATCAGATACTTGTGATGATCCGTCTGATAACGCTCGGCTACGGGATCTGAATATTCAAATTCATTACCTTTTTCCTCGGGCTGATCCTCAAAACCGATACTAAAAGTTTTGATGTCCTTGACCCCGGCTTCAGCCAGCATTGCAACGAGCAAACTGGAATCCAGTCCACCCGATAGTAAAACGCCAACGGGCACATCAGCGATCGTCAGACGTTTTTTAACTGCATCCAACAACGCCTGATGAATTGCTTCTGTCCATTCTGAATCCGACAAAGGTTGTTCGGGTCTTCGTGCGCTTAAATTCCAATATCGTTTAATCTCACAATCACCCCTTTGATTAAGCATCATGGTATGAGCCGGTGGGCATTTTCTAATGCCCTTAAACAAAGTACCGGGGGCTGGTATGACGGCATGTAAACTAAAAAGATGATGCAGTGAAGTGGCATCAAGCGAGGTGTCAACTTTACCTGTAGACAACAAGGCCTGGATATTGGAGGCAAAGTAAAACGCATTCGTGGTCATTACATAATACAGTGGTTTTATACCCATGCGATCACGAGCCAAAAACATTTGATTTGCTTGATGATCCCAGATTGCAAAAGCAAACATACCGTGCAATCTGTTCACACAGGATGCTCCCCAATGGGCATAGGCATTCAAAATGACTTCCGTATCAGAATGGGAATGAAAGTTGTAACCCAGTTGGATTAATTGCAGACGCAACTCCGGATAATTGTAAATGGTGCCGTTGAACACAATGGTCAGACGCCCGCTCACATCTGTCATGGGTTGATGACCATGTTCACTTAAGTCAATAATCGCTAAGCGGCGATGTCCTAAAAAAACCGGACCTTCAATCATTTCTCCCTGATCATCGGGCCCCCTGCGGGCTACAGCCTCCGACATTTTCTGGATGATGCCACGATCAATCGACTGACCGGTAAAATCAACGCCGCCAAAAATACCGCACATAAAACAGAGACTCCTGGTTGAAATTAGAAATGTGAATGCCCATTTAGGGGTGGAGGATTACAGGTTAAATCCGTCATGGATTATGAGTTTATCTGATTACACCGATATGCTATACATGATTCTCGATTTTTCACTCACAACTTTGACAATCACATGAGAGTATAAAAATGGCTTTTGAATTACCCGCATTACCTTATGCAAAAGATGCACTGGCGCCGCATATCTCGGAAGAGACCCTAGAATACCATTATGGCAAGCACCACAATACCTATGTTGTAAACCTAAACGGTCTGATTGAGGGTAACGAATTCGCGGATATGTCTCTAGAAGACATCATACGAAAATCATCCGGCCCGGTCTTCAATAATGCTGCTCAGGTATGGAACCACACTTTTTACTGGAACTGCCTAAGCCCGAATGGCGGTGGTGAACCCAGTGGCGCACTGGCTGATGCTATCAATGCAAAATTTGGCTCATTTGAAAAATTCAAGGAGACCTTTACTGCTGACTGTGTTGGTAATTTTGGGTCTGGATGGACCTGGCTGGTCAAGAATGCATCCGGCGAACTAGAAATTGTTAAGACTTCCAATGCCGGCTGCCCTTTAACCGATGGTCTCACTCCGCTGATGACTTGCGATGTTTGGGAGCATGCCTATTACATTGATTACCGTAATGCACGCCCGGCCTATGTTGCTGCTTTCTGGAATCTGGTTAACTGGGATTTTGTCTCCAGCAACCTGTAATTACCTAAAACGAGAAACAGGGTTTTATGGCCACATGAAACCCTGTTTTTAATTCAACCCTCATATTATCCTCATTGCATCAGGTTAGCGATTCATAAAAAGCTTGTTTTCCCAGAAAAAATGAGTATTTTAGATCGTTTTTTCGCGGAAAAAGCCATGGCTAATCCTTTGATGCCGACCTATAAATCGCTGCCTGTTTCTTTCACTCATGGTGAGGGAATTTATGTATGGGATCAAAACGATAAGCAATACCTGGATGCGCTCAGTGGCATTTCAGTTACCAATCTGGGGCACAATCATCCCAGCGTGACTCAGGCAATTGTTGAGCAGGCATCACGTATCCTGCACACTTCAAACATCTATCAAATAGATCATCAGCGTAATTTGGCAGCCTTGTTATGTGAAATTTCCGGCATGGAGCAGGTTTTTTTCAGCAATTCTGGGGCAGAAGCCAATGAGGCCGCCATCAAGATAGCGCGATTATTCGGACATCAGCAAGGTGTTGATAAGCCTGAAATCGTGGTCATGGAAAACAGTTTTCATGGGCGCACGATGGCCACATTATCGGCCACAGGAAACCGTAAGGTTCAGGCCGGTTTTGAACCACTGGTGGCTGGATTTATCCGGGCGCCTTTTAATGATATCGACGCCGTACAATCAATTGCTCAAAATAATCGAAATGTGGTGGCCATACTGGTAGAGCCCATTCAAGGTGAAGGTGGCATTAATATTCCTACTCCCGGTTATTTAAGGGCACTACGTAAAATCTGCGATCAGAATAACTGGTTATTGATGCTGGATGAAATTCAAACCGGCATGTGCCGGAGCGGTAAGTACTTCGCTTTTCAGCATGATGCGATTACACCGGATGTTTTAAGCCTGGCTAAAGCCCTGGGCAATGGCATACCCATAGGCGCTTGTTTAGCCAGTGGCAAGGCAGCCAATGTTTTTCAGCCTGGCAACCATGGATCCACTTTTGGTGGCAACCCCTTTGCCTGTTATGTTGCAAAGGCCGTTGTTAGTGTAATGAAACAAGACCGGATACCTGAGAATGCAGCTTCACAAGGAGCACTGCTACACCAATTACTTTCTGAAAAACTGAGCAATAATAAACATGTTATTGATATTAGGCACCAGGGGCTTTTGGTTGGCATTACCCTCGACCGTCCATGTGCAGAACTTGTCTCCATCGCATTAAAAAACGGATTGTTAATCAATGTGACCGCGGAAAAGGTTATTCGACTGTTGCCGCCCTTGATTATCAATAGATCTCAAACGCACAAGCTTGTGGATCAATTAGTTCAGTCCATTCAACAATTCACTGGGGATTTAAACCATGACCATTAGACATTTCCTCAGTCTGCTTGATTTATCGGGTGATGAACTTAGAAGCCTGATCAAACACGCTATTGACGTCAAAAAGAAGCTCCGTTCTGGAATCACCCACACGCCTTTGAACGGAAAAGTGCTGGCCATGATTTTTGAAAAATCCTCAACTCGGACCCGAGTCTCCTTTGAGAGCGGGATGAGCCAATTGGGCGGCCATGCCATGTTTTTATCACCCCGGGATATCCAGTTAGGCAGAGGAGAGCCACTGGATGATAGTGCCAGGGTTATCTCAAGCATGGTGGATGCGATTATGATCAGAACCTTTGGGCATGATCGTCTGGAGGAATTTACTGCCAGTTCTGCCGTACCGATCATTAATGGATTAACCGATAAACTTCACCCCTGTCAATTACTGGCCGATATGCAAACCTGGTTTGAACTGCGCGGGGATATTAAAGGAGCCACTGTTACCTGGGTGGGTGATGGTAATAATATGTGCCATTCGTATATCAATGCGGCAAAACAATTTGATTTTCATCTGAATATTGCCTGCCCTGTTAATTACCTACCTGATCAAGATATTTTGGCTTCTGCCAGTGACCGCATCACTATGACCCATCAATTGGAAGAAGCTGTAGAACATTCAGATCTGGTGGTCACGGATGTCTGGGCCAGTATGGGTCAGGAACAGGAACAGCAGACGCGTTTGGCTGAATTTTCAGAGTTTCAGGTCAATCAGCAAGCGATGCGATTAGCTCATAAAGATGCACTTTTCATGCATTGCCTACCAGCCCATCGCGGCGAAGAAGTGACCGCCGAGGTGATCGATGGCCATCAAAGTGTGGTCTGGCAAGAAGCAGAAAATCGTTTGCATGCACAGAAAGCCTTGCTGGAATTTTTAATCACTGGCCTCGATTGACCCTATGACAATCCGTAAGTGATCATAATATTGATCTACGATTCTCCTTTTTTATTTACCCGCAAGGATTGAGAAATTATCAGCTGAGTTAAATGTTGATAATCTGTCAATAAGAGCCCGCTTTGTATGATTTTACAAGCGACAGGTTTAAAACGCACCGAGTATCGTGCTATATAGTCCTGTAAGATCCTATAAATCAATCCGTCTATGGAATTATCATATAAAACAAAGAGGATAAAACAGGGTAAATGTTTGCTCTGAGCCTTTTACAGAATTGATATGAAGAATGCTGATTATATAAAATGGTTTCGCAGTGCTGCACCCTATATCAATGCGTTTCGGCATAAAACTTTCGTCATCGTTTTATCCGGTGAAATGGTTCGTTCACCTATTTTTGACCACCTGGTTCATGATATAGCGTTGTGTCACCACCTTGGTATTAAACTGGTTATCGTACACGGTAGTCGATATCAGATTGATGAGCAGCTTCGTCAGCATGATATAACTTCCCGATTTCACCACAATATTCGCATTAGTGAAATTGATGCTATGCCGATCATTCTGAATGCAATCAACCAGGTTAAAAGCTGTATTGAATCGCGATTATCAATGGGGCTGCCAAATACACCGATGTCAGGTTCAGATATCTCGGTCGTCAGTGGGAATTTTGTCAGCGGTATGCCACTTGGCATTATCGATGGTGTGGACATGGAACATAGTGGCCGTGTCCGCTCAGTGAATGCCGATGCCATTCGGCCCTTACTGAATCAACATATCGTGTTATTGTCCAATCTTGGTTATTCACGTTCCGGGGAGGTTTTCAACCTTCCGGCCGAAGAACTGGGTGTTGAGATTGCCGGCGCCCTGAAGGCTGAGAAATTAATTTACTTTAATGATGAGTTCATTAAAGATCCTTTGACCGATCAATTTTCAACGGCAGAATGTAAGTCATACCTTCAGGATGAGTCTGTTTCGGTTGACCTGAAATATCTTCTCAATCATGCCATTACAGCCGTAAAAAGACAGGTGCAACGTGTACATATTATTGATCAGGACCTGGATGGCGGGCTTTTACAGGAACTGTTCACTCGTGATGGTGCCGGTATGATGATCACCAACCTGTTCTATGAAGGTTTACGTAATGCTGATATTGAAGATATTGGTGGCATTCTCGAGTTGATCCAACCACTGGAGGCTACTGGCGCACTGATCAGACGATCTCGTGAGCAGATCGAACTGGAGATCAATGCTTTTAAAGTCATTGAGAAAGATGGCTTGATCATTGCGTGCATTGCTGCTATTCAAGACCAGTCCACAAAAATGGCAGAAATTGCCTGTCTTGCGGTACATCCTGACTATCGCAAGATGGGATTCGGAGAACAATTGTTAACCGCTGTTGAACTCGAAGCCAAAGGTAATGGAATCAATAATCTATTCATATTAACAACGTTGACGAGTCACTGGTTCTTAGAAAAAGGTTTCGTGGAAAACTCTCTGGACATCTTACCTTCAGAAAAGCAACGCCTGTACAATGCAGAACGTCAATCACGTATCATGACAAAGGCATTACATTAAATTTCATGGCTTACGACCTCAGCAATTTACTGGTGATTGGGATCTCTTCCAGAGCACTTTTCGACCTCAGTAAAGAAAATGAAATTTATGAAACGGATGGTCTCGAGGCCTATTGCCAGTATCAGCTGGATCATGAAAATGACATTTTGCAGCCGGGCACCGGATTCGCCTTGATTGAAGCCATGCTCAAAATCAACCAAATCGATATTAACAAGCGTCGTACAGAAGTCGTGATCGTTTCACGCAACTCTGCAGACACCAGCCTACGCATCTCCAATTCCATTGATCATTATAATTTGGACATAACACGTGCCGCTTTTACCGGAGGTGAACCCGTAGCCAAGTATCTAAATTCTTTTGATGTTGATCTGTTTTTATCCGCAACTGAAGAGGATGTGCAGGCAGCAGTAGAGTCGAATGTAGCTTCTGGATTAATATACGATGGGCCTTCCACGAATGCAGACAAACCCCTGTCTCAAATTCGGATTGCTTTCGATGGAGATGCCGTTTTGTTTTCAGAAGAATCTGAAGAAATCTACCAAAAACAGGGACTGGAAGCCTTCATTGAACATGAAAAACATAATGCGGAATTACCTTTACCCGAGGGACCGTTTGCCAAACTGCTTAAAACGCTGTCTTATTTACAATTCAAACTGGATGCAACCGTGGCCGGTCCACCACCGATTCGCACAGCGCTCGTTACTGCAAGAAACAGTCCTGCACATGAACGTGTCATCAGAACGCTCAGAGCCTGGAATGTAAGAATAGATGAAACCTTTTTCCTTGGAGGCGTACCCAAGGACAGAATTCTGGCTTCATTTTCACCGCACATCTTTTTTGACGACCAGCATCGTCATTGTGACGATGCTTCAAAGGTTGTGCCTACGGCCCGGGTACCCTACCCCAATAAGGAAAAGTTAACCGGAAGCTGAAATCAGAGGCTCAATCGTCGCGGTGTTGCTTTTCTAGCCGCTCGTGTTTTTCCTGGGCCTCGATGGTGAGAGTCGCTATAGGACGGGCTTCGAGTCGTGATAAACCAATCTCTTCACCGGTATCTTCACAATAACCGTAAGTACCTTCTGCAATCCTGGCCATAGCGGAATCTATTTTATTGACGAGCTTGCGATAACGATCCCGAGTTCTTAACTCCAGGGCCGCATCGGTTTCTAAAGTCGCACGATCATTAATATCGGGTTCCTGCCAATTCTCTTCTTTAAGATGCGATATGGTATTTTCCGATTCTTGTAATAATTCAGTGCGCCAATCAAGTAACTTTCGACGAAAGTACTCCAATTGATTGGGTGACATGTATTCTTCATCTGCAGAGGGTTTGTACCCTTCCGGCAACTCAATGGTCATCCAGAGTCCTCCTGTGAACTCCCGGTTAAAATTTGGGCAGGAAGTATAGGCATGTTTACTGCCTACGGCAAGTGAGTGATGCATGCGGACAGTAAAGAGTTCTTTAAAGCAACTATTTAAAGATGGTCACTCAGGTCATCAATCGCATTAAGAAAGCAATTGTTTCATTTTTTCACCGATTCGCGATGGAGAATTCACCGTGGCAACACCCGCATCTTCCAGGGCTGCAAACTTCTCAGCGGCTGTACCCTTGCCGCCGGCTATAATCGCACCGGCATGACCCATACGTTTACCCGCAGGTGCCGTGACCCCGGCAATATAGGAGACCACGGGCTTGGAAAAATGGTGCTTGATATATTCAGCGGCCTGTTCCTCGGCATTCCCCCCAATTTCACCCACCATGACCACGCCTTCGGTTTCAGAATCCTGTTCAAATAACTTCAGGCAATCAATAAAATTCATACCCTGGATAGGGTCTCCGCCAATGCCGATACAGGTAGTTTGTCCTAAGCCATTTTGAGTGGTTTGATGGACCGCCTCGTAGGTCAGGGTACCTGAGCGTGAAATAATGCCTACCCGACCTTTTTGATGGATGGCACCCGGCATGATCCCAATCTTACATTCACCCGAGGTAATAATACCCGGGCAATTGGGTCCAATCAGATAACTCTCGGTTTGATCCAACACTGCTTTGACACGCAGCATATCGAGTACCGGGATATGCTCGGTGATACATACGATCACTTTAATACCGGCATCGGCTGCTTCCAGGATCGCATCGGCACAAAAAGGGGCTGGCACATAAATCATCGTAGCCTCAGCTCCAGTTTCAGTTACCGCATCGGCTACCGTATCAAATACAGGTAATTCCAGGTGAGTTTGTCCTCCCTTGCCTGGTGTTACACCACCCACCATCTTAGTACCGTAGGCAATAGCTTGTTCGGAGTGGAAAGTACCCTGCTTTCCGGTAAACCCCTGGCAGAGCACTCGGGTATCCTTATTTATGAGTATACTCATGCCATTTCTCCTAGTGCGGCGACCGCTTTTTTTGCACCATCTTCCAAGTCATCTGCCGGAATAATCTCGACATCACTTTCAGCCAGTAAGGCCTTGCCATTTTCTACATTGGTTCCTTCTAGTCGAACAATGACGGGGATTTCAACACCAACCTCCTTAACGGCACGAATTATGCCATCAGCAATGAGGTCGCAACGCACGATTCCACCAAAGATGTTAACCAGAATCGCTTTCACTTTGTCATCAGACAGTATCAATTTGAAAGCTTCAGCTACTTTCTCTGCGGTGGTTCCTCCGCCCACATCGAGAAAATTGGCGGGTTCACCGCCCTGCAACTTAATTTCATCCATGGTCGCCATCGCCAGGCCCGCACCATTGACCATACAACCGATATTGCCATCGAGAGACACATAGTTAAGCCCATGCTCATCGGCCTCCAATTCACGCGCATTTTCTTGTGTCTTGTCGCGCATTTCCAACAGTTCCTGTTGCCGATACAAAGCGTTATCATCAATACCCACCTTTGCATCCAGCGCCATCAAATCACCATCCTTGCTAACGATAAGCGGATTAATCTCAATAAGGCTGACATCGTGCGTGTTAAAAATACGATACAAACCCTTCATGATATGCGCGAGTTGTTTGATCTGATTGCCCTCAAGACCAAGCCCAAAACCAATCTTACGGGTCTGGTAGGGCTGTAATCCGGCAATAGGGTTTACGGGTATTTTTAATATTTTTTCGGGTTGCGTAGCTGCAACCTCTTCGATATCCATACCGCCTTCAGCGGACGCCATGAAAACGATACGACGACTGGATCGATCTATCAGAGCTCCTAGGTAAATCTCTCGTTCTATTTGAGAAAGCGACTCAATTAACACCCTATTGATGGGTAAACCAGCACTATCAGTTTGATGTGTTACCAAAGTGGAACCGAGGTAATTTTTAACCGCAGCAATTAGGGCATCTTGCCCATTTACAATTTTAACGCCACCCGCCTTACCACGACCACCGGCATGCACCTGGGCTTTAACAATCCAGCTATCGCCGCCCAGTTCATTAGCAATTTTTTTGGCCTGATCCACATCAAATGCAGCATCGCCACGGGGAACAGGTATGCTATATTTTTTAAACAGGGCTTTGGATTGGTGTTCATGTAAGTTCATAGGGCGTATGCTGAGATTTAATTCAAGGTTTGTAATTGATTGTTATCCATAACATTAAATCATAGACTAATGATCATTATGCCAACAACCAATAATTATTTATTCTGACTATATGATTTTCCGCTTACTCATCTTGTTTTTAATCATCTGGTTCTTGATTTGGATAATCAAAAAACAGTTCAATAAATTGGACTCAGACCAGTCAAAAACTCACCTGGATGATCAATCTTCGGAAGACATGGTAGCTTGCGCCCACTGTGGTACTCACGTACCTAAATCACTCGCCGTCCAATCAAACGATCATTATTACTGTTGTCAGGAACACGCAAATCTGGATGAGTAACAACCAAGCACCCCTCAAATTTGGTTTTCAGGCGCGTTCAAAAAACTGGACTTCATTACGTTTACTCAATGTTTATCGAATAGGCATAGCGACCATTTTTTTCAGCCAGAGTTTTGTCCAGAATTCACCACTTCTTAATATTTTCAACTTACCATTGTATGCCTGGAGCAGCTTTGCCTATCTAGTACTTTCTGTTGTGATGACAATTGCAGCCTGGATTGAAAGACGTAACTTTCAAGTTCAAGTCTCTGTGCAAACCTACATTGATATCATTGCAATCATATTGGTGATGCATGCCTGTGGTGGCATTAGCAGTGGTCTGGGTATGCTTTTAATCATCACTATTGCCGTGTCAGGATTATTAGGTAAAGATTCTTTGGCAACGATATTTGCTTCTCTAGCATCTGTCGGATTATTAGCAGAATTCTTTTTTTCAACCCACTATACCTCTTACTCAGGCACTTCCACCCAGGTTGGCTTACTGGGTGCAGCCCTTTTTGCCACGGCCTTGGTGACTCAGACCCTGATGCAACGTATTCGCAGCAGTGAAGCCTTGATTCAACAACAAAAGCTGGATGTTGCCAACTTATCTGCCTTGAATGCGGAAATCATTCAAAACATGCAGTCCGGAGTTATTGCTCTAGATAGTACCGATCAGGTGCGTCACATCAACGATACTGCGAAAACCATGCTGCAAGCCGGTGTGATTCAATACGATGACGACCCCACTTTACCTTTTGCCAGCCAAACCGTTCTACCCGAGATCCATCAAGCTTTGGAACGCTGGCGTAAAAAACCTGAAATATCGACTGCCCTTTTATCCAGCGCCAAGGGTAGTCAGGACATCCAGGTTAGTTTTCGTGACTTAAGATCAAAGTCGCACCAGGGAACGTTGATTTTTCTTGATGATGTATCCACTTTAAAACATCAAATGCAACAATCAAAGTTAGCTTCACTGGGGCATTTAACCGCTAATATCGCTCACGAAATTCGTAATCCACTGGGCGCCATTTCACACGCTGCCCAATTGCTCGCTGAAAACAAGGAGCTCCCCACTACGGAAACCCGTCTTACTGAAATCATTGGCCAACACTCCAGTCGTATCAACGAGATTATCGAAGATATTATGCAGTTATCACGTGGGCGCATGGCCAGTCAGGACAAGATAGAACTTCAGAGCTGGATTAAAAATTTCATAGAAACCTACTGCCATGGTAATGATTCCAGTATTGATTGTTTCAAGCTCGAGTTACCCAAGGAAGCCATATCCATTATTTTTGATGCTGGGCATCTCAACCGTATCCTGACCAATTTATGCAACAACGCAAAAATTCATGGCAATGCCGATCTTCCCATCTATATTAGAATTCATAGTGATACTAAAAACATGATAGCTATTGAAGTCGCGGATCAAGGCAGGGGTTTAAACAATGATGAGCTGGATAAAATATTTGAACCTTTTTATACCACCAGTCATAAAGGTTCAGGATTAGGACTTTATATCGTGAGCCAACTGTGTGAACTCAATGATGCCTCGATTGACGTACTTACCAATGATTTTGGTGGTACCAGTTTTGTCATTAAGAAAAAATCTGCATGAATAATCAATCCGTTTTAGTCGTAGATGACGAACCCGATATCCGCGAATTACTGGATATCACTTTATCCCGTATGGGCCTTCAAGTTACCTGCGTGGAGGACTACACCTCGGCGACACGGGCATTATTAGCGGACACCTATGACTTTTGCCTGACTGATATGAAACTCCCGGATGGTGATGGCATTGCCCTGGTTAAATACATCCAACAAAATAATCCTGACTTGCCTGTGGCCGTCATTACTGCACATGGCAATATGGAATTAGCCATCGATGCAATGAAAGCCGGTGCCTATGATTTTGTTTCCAAACCGGTCTCCCTGGATAAATTACGTAACCTGATCGAGAAAGGTCTACAAACCTCAAGCCGCCCTACCGAAACTACGTCTTCCTCCAAATACCAGATCATTGGCGAATCAAAAACAATCAAGGAGTTGCGTAAAACCATCAAAAAGTTTGCACGTAACCAGGCACCCGTATTTATCGAGGGTGAATCCGGTACGGGTAAAGAACTGGTAGCCCGTCAAATTCATACAAACGGTGCCCGTTCGGAAGGTCCTTTCATTGCGGTGAATTGTGGAGCCATTCCCGGCGAATTAATGGAAAGCGAGTTATTTGGTCACTTAAAGGGTAGCTTCACGGGTGCGATAAATGATAATCCCGGCATGTTCAAAACGGCTGAAGGAGGTACTCTGTTCCTGGATGAAATAGCCGATCTGCCCCTCAATATGCAGGTAAAACTATTACGTGTTATTCAAGAAAAAAGTATTCGCCCGGTGGGCGCTAACCAAGAAGAGAGTATTGATGTGCGTATCATCAGTGCCTCACATAAGGATTTAGCCAACCTGGTGGAGCAAGGCCAATTTCGCCAAGATCTATACTACCGAATCAATGTCATCGGTATCCGGGTTCCTCCCCTTACAGAGAGAAAAGAGGATATCTCTATTCTCGTAACGTATATATTGGATAAATTAAGCCAGGATAATGCGGTGAGTTATTCCATCGATCCAGAAGCCATCGTGGCACTTGAATCCTATACATTCCCGGGCAATGTGAGGGAATTAGAAAATATCCTTGAACGCGCGTGTGCAATGAGTGATAGCGACCGCATTACGAAGCAGGATCTTCACTTACCCGATGCCAACACTCCAGAAACTGCTGTGGGCTTATTAGAAAAAACCAGTGAAATGGAAGCTCAGGCTCTAGAGGAGGCATTAAAAGAGAATAAATGGAACCAGTCAGCAGCAGCTCGGCAATTGGGGATGACTCTGAGACAGTTACGTTATCGCTGCGAAAAGTTGGGATTACTTAAAAATTCCTAACACTAATGTCAATTTTTGACAAAAATGTTAAACAAATTGTGAGTGGTCACCCTCCCAGAGCAGCAATCACACCCATCCAACACCTCTAAGTTACTGTTTTTAATATAAATTTCAAATTATTTAAAAATTTGGCACAGCACCTGCTATACCTACTTCATGAATCGGCTTTCCGCTTCAACCGGGCTCCGGCTCTAATTTGATTTTTAATTACGAGGAAATAGAAATGAAAAAACAACAATCTGGTTTTACATTGATTGAATTAATGATCGTGGTCGCGATCATCGGTATT
>JAAUXZ010043427.1_pt1 | contig 20985 bp, 23 predicted proteins | sample 7278131 | NCBI WGS metagenome assembly JAAUXZ01 (sample SAMN14350119, study PRJNA611818) | marine sediment metagenome | isolation source: surface marine sediment (3m) | place: French Polynesia: Moorea | collected 2018-08 | reverse complement strand
TGCAGATTGTTGCCTGTTCTTTGATAGAGTGCAGGCTGTCCAGAAGTACCGTTGCGGACATAGTAACTAACCGTATCAAAACGAAAGACTTCACCATCGAGGTAATCACGATCCAAATTAACTGAATGTTGAAGTGCCCCCGCACTGACACTATCAATCTCAAACACGGCCGCACCCACACAATCGGCGATCATCACGATATCGCCATCGTCAAAAGGAATGCCACTGTTGAGAACAACATCTGCCGTGCCACCTCCGTGTGTAACTACTTTGAATGATTGCCCTTGGGCACGACGAATCGTCAGGATATCACTGCCACCAATGGGTGAAGAGATGCTTGCATCGGGGGTTCTGTCCCACTCTGACGAACTGGTTGCCTCATAACCTTCGATGCCTGTAGCCAGGTCGCCGAGATAACTAGCGCTTGTACTGAGTGTATTTTGCAATACAACGGCCTCTGACCGGGTACCGCAACCGCCGTAGTCTGCCATCCTGATGTCCCGCTCAATGAACATCAATGCGAAACGTCCATTTTCCTGAAGCCTCGACAAGGCTTCCTGAACCCGGTAGCTTTGTTTGTTGCCGACGAATATTTGAATCATGCCGGCCATAAGCATCATGCCTACTGCGGATGCCACCAGTAGCTCGACCAGCGATAACCCGCGTTGGCGCCTTAAGGATTTATCCATGATCATAATTGACTAGTCATTGAGAAGAATCGATCGGCGCGACTGCCATCCGCTTGCAGATCGGTCCAGCCAATGGTTACCGTACAGATGTCTGATGCATCGCAAAGCACAGCCCCGTCACCTCCCGGCAGCAATACGGCCAGTTCGTTTTTCCATGCCAGTAGATCTTGCGCGGCGACCGAGTCACCGCTAGGTGTTGCAGTCAGATCTATGTTGTAATTGTTAGCCAAGTAGCTTGCCGTTGTAGCATTGTTGGCACGCATTCGGTCTAAGATCGAGGTAATCTGCGAGGCGGCCTGGGTCCGCATATAAGCGCTCTGATTACTTTTCAGACCTACCGCCTGCAGGCCAGCAATCCCCAGCAGACCAATCGCGAGCACAACGACCGACACCAGGATTTCCAGCAAGGAGAAACCTCTGTTTTTAACCATCGAATGTTTTATGGACATGATGTCGCTCCTTCGTCGATCCTGACTCGACCCACAGCGTTGATAACGAGATCTCTTCCAGTTTCAGTATCCTGGTCATCGGCACACAAACGGAAAGTACCATTTGCCAAACCACTGCTTCCCGTACTCAAACCAGACGGAAGATACGCAATCCAATCGGTGAAATTAACTGCCCGCAACGTATAGTTGTCACTCAATGCGTAAAAGATCTGGATCTCTGTATCTCCATCTCCGATTTCATAAGATCCGTCACCATCCATGTCGGAAAAGACCCGCCAACCATCTTCCCAATTGGCGCCGGTACGCGCCACGGTCACTTGCTGTCCAAGCTTTAACGCCTCACTTCGAGCCATATTCAGTGCAGTAACCATGTTGTTGGCTTCGCTCGCTACCCGGTTGCTTCTCAACATCTCAACAAAACTCGGTACTCCGGCAACCAACAGGATGGCTGCCACTAACAGCGTTACCATCAATTCGACAAGTGTGAAACCCGATTGCTTTTTCATGACTCTACCTTTTAGCATAATGAACGGAGAAGTCTGAGCCGAGATGATAAACTGCTTCAAATCACCGATAAACGGTAGTAAACCAGGATTTTTTTTCGTATGGCACGTTTCATTGTTGTAGGCGGAGGCCTCATCGGCATGCTGACCGCCCGTGAATTGATTGCAGATGGCCATCAAGTCATTTTGGTTGAAAAAGGTGACATGGCCAAGGAGTCAACATGGGCAGGGGGAGGGATTCTCTCACCTCTATACCCCTGGCGCTATCACGACAGCGTTACAAAATTGGCCAGCTGGAGCCAGTCAGAGTATGCAGACCTGTGCGACTCCCTGAAAACTTCCACAAATATCGATCCAGAGTTCAGTCCAAGCGGAATGTTATGCATCGCTACGGACGAGATTCAGACTGCCGCAAACTGGGCTGAGCGCCACGCTAAAAGCATCGACCTGGCAGGGCAGGATAAGGTCAGAATACTCGAACCCGCACTTGCCTGTTCACCTGACAAAGCCATATGGATGTCTGATATCGCCCATGTTCGAAACCCTCGGTTAGCCCGCGCCCTGGTGGAAGACATTATGCTAATGGGGGTATCACTGACCATCAATCAGCCCGTCGTAAGACTCTTAATCGACCATGACAAAGTTTCTGGTGCAGAAACACCCAATGGCGTTCTCGAGTCAGATGCCGTGGTGGTCTGTACCGGCGCATGGACTGGGCAATTATTCAATGATTTCACTTCTCCGCCCGCCATCCGGCCTGTCAAGGGTCAGATGCTCCTCTTCAAAACCAATCCCGGTACAATCAAAAGGATCGTCCTCGAGGACAATCGATATATCATCCCAAGGAAGGATGGCCGCGTTTTATTTGGCAGCACCTTGGAAGAAGTTGGTTTCGACAAACAAACGACAAGTGCCGCCCGAGAAGAACTTTACACTCTCGCAACAGCACGCTTCCCGGTATTGAAGCAATATTCGATTGAAAAACATTGGGCAGGATTGCGCCCCGGTGCACCGGCAGGCATCCCTTACATATCAGCACATCCATATCTATCGGGGCTCTATATCAACGCGGGGCATTTTCGTAATGGTGTCGTACTGGGTCCTGCTTCCGCCCGATTGTGTGCTGACTTGGTTCTGGGACGGAAACCCATACTACCTCCTGAGCCATATGCATGGCAGGCAGCAAGAGATGAATAGACCCATGATGTTCAAGCCAAACTCAGAGAACTCATGCAGTTAGCACGCAGAAACAAATCTATTCCGATAAAAAAATATGTCAATAGACTGGAGCCAAGAGTTCCCGATTGGCCAGTGTGTACACGAGGAGCTGATATAAAGCGCCTTTCATTTCTAGACCTGGATAAGGCTCCATGTTTATAATGCCGCCTCCCTCGCCAATGTAGCTCAGTCGGTAGAGCAACTGATTCGTAATCAGTAGGTCGGCGGTTCGATTCCGCCCATTGGCTCCAGTCTTTTGTACGCTCAGTTATCCCGTAGGATTTGATCGTCGTACTGAGTCTCGAAATACAGCTTGTGCTTGGCTTCCTCTTGGGCCAAACCGAGAAACAGATCTTTGACATCAGGGTCATCCACCTTGCTTGCCAGATCTGAGTAGAGTCGATAGGCTGCCTTCTCCCGCTTCATGGCAACGATCATGGCGTCCTGCAAACTGATATCACCGGCTGGTTCGACATCGACCAAATAGTCGGAGATCTTCAGGTCCTGGACCTGCTGTTCGGATGAGAGCAGTTTCTCACCCTTTTTCACTGACTTGAGTTTACCCTTATGGCGCATCTCCTCCTTGCTGAAGGAAAGCAGCATATCCTTCATCCAGGCACTGCTGGCACGTTCCGCTAGATCCTGGTAGAAATCGGCCGCGGCCTGTTCCCGCTCTATGGCGAAGTCGAGAATCTCGTCAACGCTATTCATTGATATCCCCCTCAGCGGTCAGGCGACCAGCTCTCCGGTAAGAAATTTATGAATGCCCCGGGCGGCGTGATGACCATCCTCGATGGCGCTGATGGCATCAGCCGTATTATTGGCGATGTCACCGCCCACGAACAACTTCTGCAATGCCGTCTGTTGGTAGTCACCCGGTACAAACTTGCCCCATTTGAATTCGATTTGGTCACGGTAATCACCGGGGATGAAATCCAAACTCCCCCCCTGCCCGATCGCCGAAATGATGCAATCGTAAGTCTCTTCATGCATGCGGTCCTCCTGCAAGACCGGACGCGGGCGCCCACCCTTTTCGTCGGCCACCATCTCCGCCTCACCCCAGACGATGGTCACCTGATCCGGGTTATCAGCATCTTTGATCTCTACAGGAATGGCCTGGGTCACGAATGTACAGCCTTCAGCCTGAGACTCATGAATCTCCTCAGGATCGGCAGGCATATCTGCGATGCGCCGACGATAGAGGACCGTTACATTCGCCCCCATGCGACGGGATACCCGTGCCGCGTCCATCGCCACATTACCGCCACCGATCACGGCTACATTTTTGCCCACACCTGGATTTTTATCGCTGGCTACATCGTCAAGCACCTGTAAGCCGGAAAGCACACGGGGGTGATCTTCGCCTTTGACCCGTAGACTGGATGGGACATTCAGGCCGATGGCCATGAACACGGCATCGTAATCATCTATCAGTTCGGCAAACTGCACCTCTCTACCAATACAGGTATTGAAGCGCACCTCCACACCCAGGGAGCGAATATACTCGATGTCTTTGTCCAGTTGATTATCCGGCAGACGATAAGAGGGCACACCGTAGCGCAACATGCCTCCCGCACGCGCCTGGGCCTCGAAGACCGTCACCCCATAACCCTGACGGCGCAGATAATAAGCCGCGCTCAAGCCACCCGGACCGGCACCGACGATGGCCACCTGCTTGCCGTTCTCCACTACTTCGTCGCCGAGGATTTCCCGGTAGCGTTCCCGCGGAACCCGATCCACGATGGCCCGCTTGAGCCAGCGGATCGCCAGGGGCTCACCCTGATGACCCACCGGACAGACCTCTTCACAGCGATGGGTACAGATACGCCCGCAGGTGGAGGAAAAGGGATTGGTCTCGTAGAGAATGCGCAGGCCCTTCTCATAGTCGCCTTCCCGTACTGTCTTTATGTAATCGGGTATCGACATATGTGCCGGACAGGTAGCAACACACAGCCCGCATTCAACACAGCGGTCCGCCTCGTCCTTGGCCTGCTCCTCAGTATAACCCTTCATCACCTCTTCAAAGGATTTCAGTCCCTCTTCAGGAGCCAGCATCTCCATCTTGACCCGCTCACCGCGCAGCAGGTGGTAGTCGTCATCCCGCCGGTAACCGTACTCTTCGCCGTTCCACGACATGTTGTCAGCACCAGCGATAAAGTTGAAATCGGTCGGATCCTCGGTAATCCAGGCGTAATGGTTGCTCATCCGCAGGGAACGGGTGGTGCAGATATCCACACACAGCGCACACCAGCAGCAGCGGCCGTAGTCGAATTTGGGCCGCAGACCGCTGTCACCGGGCTTAGGCTCCAAGCCTTCCACCTGCACCATGTCGATGGCGTGATTCTGGCAGATGGTCTCACAGGTGCCGCAACCGACGCACTCTTCCAGCACATTGACATGAAATCCTCGGTAGCGGGGTGCGCCGGGACGCTCCTGGATTGGATGTTTTTGGGTGTAGGGCTTCTCAAAAGCCCGCTGCCAAACATAAAAGGGTGAGATGAGATCTTTCAGGCTCATGTAATCACCTCTCGATTTCCGGTGGGTAGGTATGCAGGGAGACCATCAAACCGGCGATATCGGCGATGTTGGTACCCACCGCCAGTTTTTCCATGACCGCAATCGCATGGGTATAACTCGGCCCCCGCACGTGCACTCGACGCAGGTACTGGGAACCGTCAGTCACCAAATAGTAACCGTATTCCCCCCGGGTACATTCAGCCTTGACATAGGTTTCACCTGCGGGGACTTCCCAATGCAGCACATTGGGCATCTTAGCCTGGAAAGGTCCATCAGTCGGCATCTGCTCGAGGATTTGCCGCATCATGCGAATACCTTCCCGCATCTCCTGATGGCGCACTTTGGCACGTGCATAGGCATCGGATTCGGTCCCGGTAACTACATCGAAATCAAGCTGATCGTAGACCAGATAGGGCTCGTCCCGACGCAGATCCCGTGTAAAACCGGCGGCGCGGGCATTTGGCCCGACGATCCCGTAAGGGTCGACCATCTCTTTGCTGATGATACCAAGCCCCTTCGCCCGGGCCTTGAAGACCACGTTCTTGAACAACACCTTCTCGATTTCGTTAAGCAACCTTTCGACGCCATCCAAGACCGCCCTGGCGCGATCCTCGAAGCCTTCCGGCAAGCCAGCCCGCACGCCGCCCGGCACGATATACATGTGATAGACCCGGGCGCCCGTCATCTCCTCGAACAGATCCAACACGTAGTCTCGATGAGTAACTGTCCACTGATAGATGGTGGCTTGACCGAATGAAGCGCCGATCCCCCCCAGCCACATCAGATAGCTGGCCAGACGCATCAGCTCCAGGTTCAGGGTTCTCAGCCACTGGGCCCGTTGCGGCGATTCGATGCCCGCAAGCTCCTCGACAGCCGCCGCATAAAGATACTCATTGAAGGTCGGCTCGGGCACGGCTATGCGGCAGACGATGGGAAAATTTTGGATGAAGGTGCGACGCTCCATGAGCTTTTCAAAGCCCCGGTGCAGATAACCCACGTGGGTCTTGCAGTCGACCACCTCGTCGCCGTTAAGAACCAGTTCCAGAGCCATGTTGCCGGTAATACCCGGGTGCTGGGGTCCTTGCCAGATCTTGACATACTTGCCAGATTCCAGGTCGATGGGGGCGTTATGTTCTTGCGTACTCATGCGCTTACGTCGTTTGGCATAGATCAATCATTGTCGGTGTGTATGGGATACATGATCTGTTTCATGTGCTCTCGTGGATCGGTTGTGATGCGACCTTCCCGGTCGAAGAAGCGTTCCCGGCTGTAGGACACCGTATCGAATTCCCTGCGCATGGGCGGAATCTCATCCCAACCTTCCAGGCAAAAATCATCGTCCAGCCGCGGGCTGCCGGGAAAGCGGATACCGTACATTTCCCGCAGTTCCCTTTGATAGGTAGCGGCGTGCACCCACAGCTCATGGATAGACTCCATTTCAGTCTGTTCGCGATCTATATCCACATGCACGGCAATATTGTGATGAGCAGCATAGTTGTGCAGCATGTAGGTGAGAGTGAAAATACCACTCTCGATATAGTCGATGACGGTCATGAAAGCCAAATGGGTGTAGTTCTGCCCATCTCGCAGTTCACGAATGAATTGTACCGCATCTTCCTTGGGGATCTTCAGCAGCAGCAGGTCGGCCTTCTGTTCCTTGATCTCACTGATCTGATAGTGGTCCGACAGCTCTTCGATAATGGACTTCGGGTCGTTACTCATGATGCCTCGATAGACTCTGAATATTTAATACGGATTACCAGCTGTAATCCGGCATATCCCAATTCTTAATGATGCGTTTCTGATTGGCTTTATACCAATCAAGGTTTTCGATATACCGGTTATGACCGTCTGCGCGGCCCTCCTTGATCTTCTTCTTCAATTCCAACACACCGGCCAATAACACCTCTGGACGCGGCATACAGCCGGTGATATAGAGATCCACAGGGATATAGAGATCGAACTGATTCACTGTGTTGTAGCTATCCCAGTACATACCGCCATTCACCGGACAGATTCCCAGGGCGACCACAAACTTTGGCCCCTGCATCTGCTCGTAGGAGCGGATAATTCGTTTCAGGGTCTTCACCGAGGCATAGCCACCAATCATAAAAACCGAGGCCTGACGTGGTGTGGGACGGGGCTGAAACCCAAAGCGGTAGGCGTCATAGCGTGCGGTCATCAGGGGATTCAGCTCCACCGCGCCACAACCGGTACCGAAAGCAAGCATAAACAGAGAGTTAGCCCGAACCCAATTGACGAACTTCTCCACCACCTCGATCGGATAGGGTTGATAGGGCACGGGACGGGCATCTGAAAAGAGGTCCCGTTCTTCCGGGGAAAGCCCGTCATTGGCCAAGGGCCCGAGGGATTGGTCTTTGGTTGTCATCAATTGGCTCCGATATAATCCTGGTTTTCCGTTAGACCCTCAACCGAGCAGAAAAATCTGCACAAAGGCGATCGATGCAATGCCGATCAGGGTCGGCACCCGCAGAAAGAATCGAATAGACTGATCGACCCGGAAACGTGGAAAGGAGGCGCCCACCACGACTGCCACCATATAAATGGCCCATGTCTTGATGATCATTTCGATCAAACCGGTGGCTCCGCCAAAGAATAGATCCATGAACAGGATCAGTTTGGCGCTGGCGAAGATGGCGCGGTTGGTCGCCATCAGGGCCAGAAAGGAGCTGTGATACTCGGTGGGCGGTCCGATGGGTATCTCATTTGGTGCGGTGAACACATCAAACGGTGGATAACCACTCATGCCGAGGAAGGCCAGCATGGCGGCAGCGACCGCCAGCGGATTGGTAAACAGGGTCCAATTGCTCACCCCGCCCTGCTGAGCAGCGACGATCTCGGTAATGGACAGGGTATCATACTGAATCACCACCGCGATGATGGCGAGTACGAAAGGCAGTTCGAAAGCGGTCATCTGTCCCAAGCCGCGAGCCACGCCGATGGCACTGAACGGATGGCCACTCTCGCCGGCGCCCAGGGCCATACCGAGTTGACCAAAGAAGATGAAGTACATCGCCAGCAACAGGTCACCGGCGAAATGAAAATTGGAAAACATCTCACTGCCGTAAATCACCGGCACGAAGGCCAGAGTACCGATTCCACCGGCGATGCGGAATACCGGTCCCATGTAGAACATGACACCATGACTCACGGCAGTGCGCTTACCCAGGTTCTTGATAATATCCAGAAAGGGTTGCCAATAAGGGATACCGATACGCCCCTGCACCCTGGCCATGGTGCGGGCAATGATGGCACCGAGCAGCAGTCCATAGACCGTTACCATGCCCAGGGTGATCAGAAAGTATCCGATTTTAACGGCCCAAAATTCCATTAACCCATGCCTCCGACCGCGATATAGATCATCACCACATAAAACAACACGTACAGGGCATAGGTCTGACCGTTACCCGTGTAAAGTACCCTGAGCGTCGAACCGATTGTGTGACTCCACTCGGAAACACCATCCCAGAAGGCAGTCGCCCGAGGTTTCAACAAAGGCCCGAGAGCCTTCTCATAGAAGGAAAAGAAGTTATATGCATAGTGGGTGGTCTCCGGCGTTTCCGGGCGCTCTGCCGCAAATACGATATTGAACTGCTTGACCTTCTGAATCTGCATGAAGCGGGAGAGAAACAACAGGATCAGCAGCGGCACCAGGAAAACCCCAGCGACTATATTGATGACCATAAAGCCATCCCAGTAACCTAATCGAGTCTTGAGCATGGTACCGTCCCAGATGAGGGCTTCGGGGAAGATGCCGGCGAACGACGAAGCGATGGGGTCGATCAACAACTTGGGCCAAATGGAAAATGCCATGATCGCCACTATCAACAGGATTTGTGGAAACAACAGCAACCAGGATGCTTCACGCAGATCCTTGTGCGCCTGTTTGCGCTGGCCAAGGAACACCGTATGGATGAGGCGGAACAGATACAGAAAGGCCACCGCGCTGGCGAAGAACGCGAGACCAGCCTGCCAATACCACCCCTTGTCAAAGAGGGCATTGAGCAGCAACCACTTGCCGCCGAAGCCGGTCAGCGGCGGTACGCCGGAAATAGCGATGATGCCGATCAACACAGAGATATAGGTCATGGGCAGATTCTTGATCAACCCCCCCATCTGGTACATCAGGCGGGTCCCTGTTTGGTAAACCAATCCAGCTACGGCCAGAAACAACAGACCCTTGAACAGTAGATGGTTGACAGTCAGATAGCCGGCAGCCACCCAGCCCAATTGACTGGATACGGCGATAGCCGTGACGATATAACCCACCTGCCCCATACTCGAATAGGCCAGAAGTTTCTTCACATCCTCCTGAAACAGCGCCATCAACGCGCCGACTAAAGCGCTGATCAATCCCAGCCAACTCACTACATACAAGACCTGGTTGATTGCTCCGACCCCATTCACCGCCAAATGCATCGCGGCCAGCAGCAGACCGAAGATCGCGGCCTTACCCACCACCGCGGAAAGCAGGGCAGAAAAATCATCTTCGGCCTCGCTGTAGGCCCCGGGTAGCCAGACATGCAGTCCAGCGGCGCCCGCTTTGACCAGGAAACCGAGGGTTAGCAGCATGAAGACCAGCGTAGCCGATTTCTCTACCTTGCTCAGATCCGCCAACAGGATCGAACCGGTCTCCCCGTAGGCAAAACCGAAACCGGCTAGAATCAGGAAGGCCGAGCCGAGCGAGAACATCAGGAAGGTCAGGATATGCTCACGTGCACCACGCCCCATGGAGATCAACAAGTAGGAACTGAGCGTCAGGACTTCCCAGGCGAAAAAGAACTCCAGCGTGCTGGACGCCTCCAATAGACTGGCCAGGGAAAACAGCAACATACCCAGCAACGGATAGAATCCTCTGCGGGCATCTGAGCGATGCAACACCGCAAAGGCAATCACACCTCCACCCAGTAGAAGAATCAGGCCAAACAACCAATGCAGACCCTCCAGCCCCATGACGACAGGGTATGCATAGACGGCGAAGGCGCCGAGTACTAACAGCGCCTTGAGGCGTCCGGGCATGCCGTCCAGGGCATAGAGAATGATGCCCATATAGATCGGCACCAGCACACGGGGGGCTTCCAGTCCAAGCCAGTCGGCAACCAGATGTCCGGTTGCCAGAAGAGACAAGGCAAACAGCCCGACCGGTATGAGCTTCACAGGCTCCACTGCAGGAGCTCGTGTTTCATCATCCTGAAGAGCGAAACCAAACCAGCGGTAGAGGTAAGCGGCTTCCAGCAAGGAACCGAGTAGCACGACAAACACCCAGAACGGCAGCTCACCCGCGGACAACTGCATGATCAGCTCCCACTTGCCCCAAAAACCTGGGAAAGGCGGGAAGCCGGCCAAGGCTGCAAGCAGTATACCCAAGATCACGAGCAGTATGGGTCTGTGTCTGAGGCCAACCCAGGCCTCGGTACGCGGACGGTCGACAACCCCCGCCAACCAGAAGAGACCGGCCTTGGCCAACAGATGATTGATGAATAATCCACCGATGACCAGAGTGACATATTCGCTCTTTCCCAGCATGTAAAGTACGGCGAGGGCCAGCGTCATCAAACCCATTTGAGCGACAGAAGAATAACCCAGCATGCGCCGTACATTACGCTGACGCAGACCGATGAAGTTTGAGGCCAGGAAGGTAGCGCCACCCACTGCTGCAACCACTGGCAGGAAATCTCCCAGTAAAGGCACAATCTTATAGAGAGCGAAGAAGGCTCCTGCAGAAACCCCGACTGAGATCATTGCGGCTACACCGGCCGGTACTGTTTCATAGACATCCAGACCCCAGCCATTGGCAGGATATGGCTTCAGCTCAATGATGACACCTACCAATAAAAGTACACCAGCGGCCAAACCGACTGGACCGGTGATACGATCCATGTGCAACAGCATGTCATCGATGTTGAGAGTGCCGGTCAGATGGTAGAGCAGCATGGTCCCAAGCAGAAAGAAGGTGGAGGCCAGTGAAGTCGCGATGATGTACTTGAAGCCAGCGGCCAAGCTTGCCGGGCGCTTGTCCAAGGCCAACAGGCCATAGGTGGCCAGTGCTGTAATCTCAATGAAGATGAACAGATTGAACAGGTCGCGGGTCATGACCATACCGCTGATGCCCATGGTGAGAATCAGGTAGACCGACATGGAAGCTGCTCTGCTTTTGAAATAGTCAATCAGATACCAACTTCCGAGAATCGCGGAAAGATTGACTGCGCTTACAACGAACGCTTCGAACAAACCGAAGTACAGATTGATGGCAAACGGTGGCTGAATACCGGCGGTGATGACTTCCACTGCGGGTGCCCCATCGATCAAACGTAGCAACCACACGCTGGAGATCAAAAGCAAAAAGACCTGGGTCAACCAGAATAAACCCCGCGCAATACTCGCGCTGCTCCTGGCGATAAGCGGCAACAGAAAGCCGACACCCAGGGCGGCGATGATCAGATTGATGGGGGCAAGCAGTCCTTCTACCATTTCGACTCCGTGCAGTTCTCAATGGACAGGGATTTTTTCTTATCATGGATCTGTACCGCAAAGGCCAGCATCACCGCAGTGATCCCCAGGCCGATGACGATGGCGGTAAGCACCAGGGCGGAGGGTACCGGATCCACCACATCCTGCAGCGCAGTAAGTCGATCCACGGCATCGTTGATGATCGGCGCTGTACCACCCGACAGATACCCGATGGTCACCATAATCATGTGTACTCCGGTATCGATAAGCGAAAAGCCAATGATCATCCGAATGATGTTCTTTTGCGTGAGCATGCCCCACATGCCGATCAACAGCAGTGCCAAGCCTGTGCTCAGGGTAATCGTCGAAACGGGCAGATCCATGAGGTCTATTCCTGGTGATCTCTTTTGAAATGTTCCAACACCGCACTGAGTTCGGTGCCAACCTTCAATCCGATAAAGATGTAGATGAGCGGAATCGCCCCGGCGCTGAACAATTTCCCATAATCGCCCAGCGGTAGAAAACGGTTGTCCAGAAAACCTCCCGCTAATACCAATCCGAAGATACCCACGATCACGTAACCAAAACCGGACAGCGATTCAAGCAGGCTCAACAGGGTGTGACGCAGTTTGGCATAAGGTAATGCCAGGAACAGCAGCATAATACCGGAGGCAATCACCGCTCCCCCCTGAATCCCCCCCCCGGAGTCAAGTGACCATTGAGAAAGATATAGGCACCGAACACGAAGATGATCGGCAACAGATATTCTACCATGGTCTTTACCAATTCACTGGAGTCCGCCTTTTCCCGTTCCTGAGTTGCCGCGTTTTCTTGTTGCCTTGGCAGCACCCCCAACAAGAGTCCGACGACTGCAGCCGATAGAAACAACACCGTGACCTCACCGAGTGTATCCAGGCCGCGATAGGTCACCACTACAGCAGTCACCAAATTGGCAGCGCCCAGTTCGTCAGGCCCCTTGTCCACATAACGGGTCGCCAGCGGCGAGAGTTCCCCAGGTTCTTGATAGTTGCCAGCCACATCAAGAAACATGTAGGCGAACAGGATCAATACCAGAAAAATGAAAAGGCGCTTAATCATCTACTCGGATCCATTTAACGTTTTTGCCTCGTGTAACTTGTCCACGACAGTATGTTTCGTCTTGTGGACACCGCGATGATGAGATGCACGAGCCAATGCGTGGGAGGAAACCGGATTTGTCAACAACACAAAAAAGATCAACAGCAGTATCTTGCCGATCCAGGCAGGGTGGTAGATGGCAAGACCAATCAATATCAGTATGGTGCCGAGGGTGGATGCCTTGGTGCCCGTCTGAATACGGTTATAACTGTCCGGCATACGTAACACACCCAGACCCGCCGCAAACAGAAAGATCGAACCCATCAGGATCACTAAACTACCAATTATCTCAATCATCGGGTTCAACTTCCTGTTTGCGAGTACGATTGATTGCATAAAGAAAAATGACCGTGGCCAACCCACTGCCGATCGAAGCTTCCGTCATGGCAACATCGGGCGCAGCAAGGAACACATACGTCACCGAGGCAAACAGACTGGTAAGACCCGCAGAGATTACGGCACTGACCGGCTTGGTCAATGTAACCGCCAATACGGCACTCACAAGGATTCCCGCACATAACAACAGTGTCATCCATTCAATCATGGTAGGTACCTAATTTTGGAAATTACAAGCCACGTTCCAGGTAACGGGCGACAGCCAAGACTCCCAGAAAACTCAACAGGCCATAGACGATTGCCACATCAATATAGATGAAACGATCTGTTAGATGCGCAACCAAGACCAGGATTGATAGGGATACGATGGTCAGCAGATCCACTGCAATAATTCGGTCGGTATCGGTATCGCCCTTGATCAATCGGATTACTCCAAAAAGTATCGAAAAAGCGATCAGCACCATGGCCAGGTTCAGTATTGTTTCAGCCATAGATCTCCTCAAGGTATTTCTCGAATTTTGCCGCGATCTCCTGCGTGGCCTTTTTCGAATCCTGGGTTGTCACATCGATCCAGTGAACATAGAGGGTGTCATCATCGATATCCACTACCAGGGTTCCGGGTGTCAACGTGATTGAATTGGCCAGAACCAAACGACCGGTGCGGGATTTCAATCGAGTGTGGACTTTCACTATACCCGGTTGAATAGAAATTTTTGGTGACATGACAATGCGCGCCACATTCATATTCGCCAACAGCAGTTCCCATAAGAAAACACCAAGATAGAGGAAATAATTGAGGAGTGCCTTGGGTGTCAGCTTTATCTCTGCATAGGCGCTGGAAAACGAGGAAAATGCAATAGCCAAGATACTGGATATCACAACTCCGCTTGCCACCACATCCAGGGCCAAGGATGCATTAGCCACCAACCAGATGGCGAACAGTGTCAACCATAGGTTCAACAGGCTTCTCGTACTGCTTGCTGGGGACTGCGTCACGCTACTACTTTGTACTGTCATGGATTTTCGCCGAACAGGATACAGTTATTTTCAGAAACGGCAAGATATCTCTCCATCATTCATTAAATTGTCATAAAAGTGTGCAATCTCGCTCGATCTGCACTTTAAAAGTGCGATGGTTGGCTGAGTTTACCGAATCGCCAAGTCTTCGGCAGCCAGGACCAAAACTTTATAGTTGTGGTGCAATTCGCTTGCCAAGCCTCCACAGAAAAACATTTTCCAATGTGATGGAGATCTATAAATTCAAATCCAGACTATGGCGCCAGGCATCAATCTCTTTTTCAAACAGACGCCGACTCTCCTCCGGCCCCCAGCTGCCTGCGGGATAGGTTGTGATGAAATCACGTTCCACTGACCATACGCGCAGGATGGGATCAACAATACGCCAGGCATATTCCACTTCGTCATATCGCAGAAATAGGGATCGATCACCCTCCATGATGTCTAGCAAGAGACCTTCATAGGCATCTGTGTAGTCCTCATCCTGAGAGCGAAAGCCGGCATCCAGGCTGATTTGATGGGTCTCCATCTCTAAACCCGGTTCTTTCGCGGTCAACTGAAATCTCAAACATTCACACGGCTGAATTCCGAGAACCAACCAGTTGCGTTCCATATGTTGAATCGGGGTATCACGAAAAAACTGCTGTGGGGCCTGACGAAACCTTATCATGATACTGGACACCCCTTCAGCCATTCGTTTACCGGTGCGCAGATAGAAAGGCACTCCTCGCCAACGCCAATTGTCCACATAGAGTTTGAGCGCTGCATAGGTCTCCGTCACACTATCGGCCGGCACACCATCCTCTTCGAGATAACCCTTGATCTTCTCCCCTTTCAACTTACCCCCAGCATACTGGGCACGAAACGCTTGTGAATGCACAGCATTGGGTGGTATCGGCCGGACCGACTTTAGGACCTTGACCTTTTCATCGCGCAACGCCTCAGACTCCATGGATACCGGCGGCTCCATAGCCACCAGGGTCAACAATTGCAGCAGGTGGCTCTGAATCATATCGCGTAAGGCACCCGCGCCGTCGTAATAGGGTGCGCGACTGCCCACACCCAACTGTTCGGAATGGGTAATCTGTATGTGGTCGATGTAGTTGCGGTTCCACAGCGGCTCCAACAGCAGGTTGGCAAAGCGAAACACCAAGACATTCCGTACCGTCTCCTTGCCCAGATAATGATCAATGCGGTAAATCTGATCCTCATGCAAATGACGTGACAATCTAGTTTGCAACGCCTGTGCGCTGTCCAGATCGTATCCAAAGGGTTTTTCGATCACCACTCGACGCCAGCCGCTGTCCTGCATGAGCAGCCCGGTGCGGCTCAGATTCTCTGTTACCACACCAAATTCGGCAGGCCGAATCGACAGATAAAACCCGATATTGGATGGCAGATCCGGATTATTGTTGAGGTAGTCCGCCAAAGCATCATACATTCCGGGATCAGAGATATCGCCTTGAAAATAGTCGAGGCGATCTTCAAACCTGTTGAGTACGCTGGTATCTAACCGGTTGCGTACATTGCCATCCAACATACCACGGGCCTCTTCCACCCAGCGCTCACGATCCCAAGGCCTTCGCCCAGTTGCCAAAATCCGGCAATTGCCCGGAAGTCTGCCTGCGGCTTCAAGGTGATAGAGAGCGGGCATAAGCTTGATGCGGGAGAGGTTTCCCGTGGAGCCGAAGATGACGAAAGTACAAGCATCATTGGTCGATGACATGGCTCATACCTCATAGGTCGTGGAGGCAACCTTACCACCATGACCGGTCCAATCTGTGTGAAAAAACTCACCCCTGGGTTTGTCCAGACGCTCATAGGTATGAGCCCCAAAGTAGTCACGTTGAGCCTGCAGTAGATTGGCGGGTAACCGCTCGCTACGGTAACCATCAAAGTATGATAGGGCCGAGGCAAAGGCTGGAACAGCAATCCCCTGCTGCACTGCCAGGATGACAGCTTTTCGCCAGCCCGTTTCAGCCTGACGGAGTGCAGTAGTAAAAAATCCATCCAGTGCGAGATTCTCCAACTGGGGATTGTTTTCAAAAGCCGCCTTGATATTGCCCAGAAATTTACTGCGGATGATACAGCCGCCACGCCACATCAATGCAATTTCACCATATTTCAACTCCCAACCCTGTTCTTTGGCGGCCTCTCGCATCAGCATGAAACCCTGTGCATAGGAGATGATCTTAGAAGCATAGAGAGCATCATGCAGGGCTTCGATGTATTCTTGCTCATGACCAGACAAGGTGTAACGCTGCCGTTCACCAATTATCCCGCTTGCACGGACACGCTCCTCTTTTAATGAAGACAACACCCTGGCAAACACGGCTTCACCAATAAGAGTCAGCGGCACACCTAAATCCAAAGCACTGATACCCGTCCATTTCCCAGTGCCTTTCTGTCCAGCCGTATCGAGAATCTTGGTCACTAACGGTGATCCATCCTCGTCCTTCTTCGCCAGAATATCCGCGGTTATCTCGATCAGATAGGAATCCAGAACCCCCGTATTCCATTTTGCGAATGTTTCATGCATCTGCTCGTAGGTCAGCTCGAGAGCAGATTCCATTAGCGAGTACGCCTCACAGATGAGCTGCATATCGCCATATTCAATCCCATTGTGCACCATCTTCACAAAATGTCCGGCACCATCCTGCCCCACCCATTGGCAACAGGGTTCACCATCGACTTTGGCAGCAATCGACTGAAAGATATCTTTGACCAGTGGCCAAGCCTCCGGATCGCCACCCGGCATGATTGACGGACCATGACGTGCACCTTCCTCACCACCCGAAATACCCGTGCCGATGAAACGCAGTCCCATCTCGCGCAGGTAGTTGGTACGCCGAGTTGAATCGGAATAGTGGGAGTTGCCGCCATCAATAATGACATCACCAGGCTCCAGCAAGGGCACCAACATTTCGATGAATTGATCTACCACATCACCCGCCTTTACCATCAACATAATCTTTCGCGGTGAGTCAAGCGTTGCGACTAACTCACCAAGACTGTAAGCAGCTACAATTGTGGCCCCTTGAGCAGGACCCTTGAGGAAATCATCTACCTTACTGGTGGTGCGGTTGTATACTGCGACACGATAACCATGATCCGCCATATTGAGAACCAGGTTTTGTCCCATAACGGCCAATCCGATCAGACCAATATCTGCCTTTGCCATTCTTACTTTCCTAAATTAGAATTTTGAAATTTTGAGTTGGTAATAACACTGATACGCCGAGAGCATACCGCCAACGATAACACTTGATCATAACTGAAGCGGATGATAAGGCGGTCACGAAACATGAACAAAGCAACACTTTGTATGAGTGAATTGCGTCAGCTAGTATAAAAACTTAATCCAGATTAGTATGGATATTCCAATCGCTTTGATTCAGCGGGCTATTTGAAGCATACATCATCCCCATGCGCATCTATAAAATCGTTTTTATCAATCAGGGCAAAGTTTACGAGATATATGCGAAGTCAGTCAGACAAGGCGATCTGTATGGCTTTGTTGAGATTGAAGATTTGATATTTGAAAAAACCTCATCAATCGTGGTTGATCCATCAGCCGAAAAACTCAAAGAGGAATTTGCCGGAGTATACCGCACTCGTGTACCAATTCATGCCGTGATTCGAATTGACGAAGTTGAAGAACACGGTCCAGGTAAAATTACTGAAATAGACGGACGATCGAACATAACACCCTTTCCAAATCCCTTCATCAAACCTGAAAAATCAAAATAACACTGTATAAAACACTTGCGAAATGTCGGCACAATTCTGGTTTAAGCACCAAGTCAATTGCGAATACTCAATGCCGACCGTCCTGTGAATGTAGAGAATCTAGCCTGACTTTACACTCAAAGGAAGTTCATGCAGGTCATTGCACTCCATTTTTGCTGTTTATCACTCGTTATCGCCAGCTGCGCTGAGACCGATACCTCATACATGGCAAATAATGATCCGCCATTAATCAGTGCAGCTGAAGCAGGAGATCTTAGCATGCTAAACCAGTTGCTCGAAGGGCAGACTGCACTCGATATCAGAAACATCTGCCAGTGGACACCCTTGATGAAAGCCGCACTGAATGGCCACTTGGAGGTTGCCAAGCAACTTGTGGACGCTGGAGCTACTGTAGATCTCACCGATAAAGGGGGATATACAGCCATGATGCTGGCAGCATCCAACAATCACGACGATGTGGTCGACTTTCTCCTGGACAAAGGCGCGAATGTGAATCAAGTTGAAAACACGGCAGGTTGGACTGCATTGATTTGGGCAGCTAAAAGTGGACACCTTGAAACCGTAAAGGTCTTATTGGCCCATAAAGCCAACCCTGACCTCTTTGATCTCCAGGGCAAGCGAGCCCTTGATTGGGCCAATGCCGGTAAATTTGAGGCCATTTCATCTTTGTTTTGAATGCTTCATGTTAGTGAGCGCATACTAACATACAGTACTTCTTCTCACACTCGCATAACAGATTGTGATAATTGATCTGGACCATAAGTGACTTCAGTTGCATGCATCCCAGGATGTATGACAACGATAAAACCATGAGGAAACAGACATGCCACCTTTAGAAATCAACAACGACCAGCAACTCCGTGAGGCTGTGAATGATCTATCTCTGGAGAGCCAACGTGTACTGGGTGCGCGCTTCGTAGCCAACGTCAGCCATCTAAGCACCAACCCGATAATCACCCAAGGCCTGAAGACGGCCAATGATGCAAACCGGACTCAAGTAGAGCTCGAGACCGCATACAAAAATGTCAAGGCGTATGGCATTGAGAAATACACCTCCTGTGGACGCGACGCCAACTGGTCAGAACAGGCCGAACATTTTGTCGCAACTGCGCTAACAGCCTGTCTACTACCAGAGGAACAGCACATTCAACAAGAAAACCTGGCCTGGAAAGCGGCCATGCAGTCGCGTATGGCGAGAAATTGTGAAATGATCATGAATGATCGGGGTGAAGTTGATAATGAGGCAAGTCGGCAATATGCGATCACCCGCGAATTCCTGGCTTAATCAATATTCACTGCGCTATTGATATTTCAACAAGACTCAGCCTTTTCCATCAAGGAACCCGACACCATCCAGACCTTCTGCCAGGAAATCATTATTCCGATTAGCACCTAACTTGATCATCAACCGAACATCATTCGCAGAATCAGCATGGGCCAACGCGTCCTCATAACTGATCTCTCCATCTTCATAAAGTTTGTAGAGATGCTGATCAAAAGTGATCATTCCATGCTCATTGGAACGCTTCATGAGTTCCTTGAGTTTGGGAATTTCCCCCTTGCGTATCAGTTCCGCCGCCAGTGGCGTATTTAGCATAACCTCGATGGCCGCACGTCGGCCGTTGCCATCTGCCCTAGGTATCAACTGTTGAGCGACAATCGCCTTCATATTCAGGGAGAGGTCCATAAATACCTGTTCCCGCTCTTCTTCCGGAAAAAAATGAATGATACGGTCCAAAGCCTGATTGGCATTGTTCGCATGCAGGGTTGAAAAACATAGATGGCCAGTTTCCGCAAATGCTATGGCATGCCGCATGGTTTCTGCCGTCCGAATCTCACCGATGAGAATCACATCCGGCGCCTGACGCAAGGTATTTTTCAAAGCCACTTCATATGACTCAGTGTCCAGACCAACCTCCCTCTGGGTGATGATGCAACCCTGATGGTCATGAATAAATTCAATCGGATCTTCGATACTTATAATATGCCCACTGCCTCGGGCATTTCGGTAACCAATCATCGCAGCCAGGGAAGTCGACTTCCCCGTACCTGTTGCTCCGACGAACAGCACTACGCCACGCTTGGCCATGGATAAATCTTTCAAGACAGGCGGCAAGTACAACTGTTCCATGGTCGGTATGCGGGTTTCGATACGCCGCAACACCATTCCGACCGCATCTCGCTGTATGAAAGCGCTCACTCTAAAGCGACCTATGCCCTTTGCGCTGATTGCAAAATTACACTCTTTCGTGGCCTCAAATTCTCGCTGCTGTGCATCGCTCATGATGCTCAATGCCAATTCTCTAGCCCGCGAAAGTGTAATTTTAGTCTTATTGACCGGGTGTATCCGACCGTCGATTTTCATGGATGGCTCTCGCCCTGCTGTGATGAACAGGTCGGAGGCCTTCTTCTTGACCATCATTGTCAGTAGTGAATTGAATTCCATACCCTTTCCCTTACACTCTGCTGCTTACGAAATAACCAACACCATCTCAGAATTGATCCTTGTTCTGAGCCTTTGACCTCGCGTCAAGTCGGCTGATGATACCCTTCTCCACCAGTTCTTTCAGGGCTTGATCCATTGTCTGCATACCTGCGGCCTGACCTGTTTGAATCGCTGAATACATCTGTGCCACCTTATCTTCACGAATCAGGTTACGGATAGCCGGGGTGCCGACCATAATCTCCCATGCAGCGACACGGCCACCACCGATTTTTTTCAACAGGGTCTGTGCAATGACAGACCGTAACGACTCTGAGAGCATAGATCTCACCATTGATTTCTCTCCAGCCGGAAAGACATCGATAATTCGGTCGATAGTCTTGGCAGCAGAACTGGTATGCAAAGTACCAAACACCAAATGACCCGTTTCTGCCGCGGTAATCGCCAGCCGGATG
>JAAUXZ010065997.1_pt1 | contig 21038 bp, 15 predicted proteins | sample 7278131 | NCBI WGS metagenome assembly JAAUXZ01 (sample SAMN14350119, study PRJNA611818) | marine sediment metagenome | isolation source: surface marine sediment (3m) | place: French Polynesia: Moorea | collected 2018-08 | reverse complement strand
TCTCGCGGTTCGAGAACAGGCGCCCAATGCCCGGGATGCGGCCGACGACCGGCACGCCGCTCTTGCTCTCTTCGATACTGTGCTTGATCAGCCCGCCGACGAAGATGGTCTGTCCGTCGGGCACGATCATGCGTGTCGTGACCTCGGTCGTCGTCTGCGACGGGATGCCCGTCAGCGGGTTGATGATCCCGGTGCTCACCTCGGGGTGCACGTCCATCATGATCTGGCCGGTGTCGTCGACCGCGGCGGTCACTCGCAGGATGACACCGGACTCGAGGAACTCGATGCTCTCCGTCGTCACCTGGTTAATCGTTGTCGTGACGCTGTAGCCGCGACGGTCGCCGACGATAACGCTCGACTCCTGGTCTTCGACGGCGAGCAGCTTCGGTGACGACAGGGTCCTTACGCGGCCCTGCGACGTGAGCGCATCCAGCGCCGCCGTGATGTTGTCATTCGCGTAGCTGAAGAACAGCCCCGGGCTGCCCGGGTTGGCGAGTCCCTGCACGCCGAAGTCGCCTTCACCGTCCTGCGAACTGAAGAACTTGGTCCAGTCGAGCCCGTAGGAGTCATCATCGGTGAGCGTGACCTCGAGGATCTTCGCCTCGATCAGGATCTGAGTCGGCCGCTTGTCGATCTCCGACACCAGCGCCGCGGTGCGCCTCAGGAAGCCGGGCGTGTCCTCGACGAGAAAAATGTTCCTCTCCTCGAACACCGTGATCTCACCGTAGTCCGAAAGGTAGGGCTCAAGGAGCGACTGCATCTCTTCCACAGTGACGTACTGCAGCTCGAAGGTCCGTACTTCGGTCAGCGCGTCTGGAGAATACTTGCCGGCGTCATCGCGTTCGACGATGAAGTAATTGCCCTCGTAGTGCTCGACGGCCATGCCGGCAGCGTTCGCTATGGCGCGAATGGCGTCAGGCAACAACATGTCATAAAGGCTGAACGATACCTGCTCATTCGATTCCGACGAGACGAAGATATTCACACGCTGTTCGCGCGAGATCATATCCATGACGTCAGCGAGATCTGCGTCTTTCATCGTCATGCTCAGTCGCTGCTCGACCGGTTGCGCAAGCGCGAGCGATGCGATCAGGCTAAGCAGGAGGCTGGCCAAAATCTCTCGTCCGCGGATTCCAAAGCGTGGTTGCTTGTTCATTACCTTCTGCCACTCGTTCGTCTGCCCGAAGGGGGGGTCTCACGGTCATCCGCCTGCAGCGGCTTCACGTACAGGGTCAGAGCATTGCCGTCTCTTTCGAAGACCACGTACTGTTCATGGATCTCGGCGATTCGATAGCCCTGGACGACGTCGCCGGTCATGAGGATCTGTCCACCAACGTTGGCGAGCTTGTTGACGCTGCCAATCATCGTGGCCTGCAGCTCGATCGCAAATACCTCGCCCTCTTCGGAAGAGATTGATACGCGATCATCGATGACGACATCCGACGGCGGCCGCGAGAACGGGTTGTTACGCAGCGCCGGCGGTTCTTCCTGGGCCGCGAGGGGCCCGGCAATGAGGGTGACAAAGATCAGCGACGACAGTCTCATGACTCGTCCGCCCTGTAGGAAGCGAGACTGACCTCGGCGAGCAGCCTCGGGTGATCGTCGATGGTGTCGCGACGGCTCATTGAGTATTCCTTCACAACGACGAAACCGAGCTCGTTCTTCGCGTCCCACAGCCAGCGGTAGATGTCCTGGTACTCACCGATGAGCTCGATATTGAACAGGGTCTCGCGGAAGATGCGGACCTGCTGGCCATCCTGCGGCTTGACGCTCACGAGTTCCACCTGGTTGCGCCACGAAATCTTCTGCAGCCGACCGATGACGTAGGACTCGATCTGCTTGAAAGGCAGGTTGGAGATATCGCCGTGTAGCCGGAACTTCAGGTCCTCGATCTGTGCATGGCGTTCCTGCAGGTGCTGTTCGAGATTCGGCGCGTTGTCCTTGGCTTCCTCAAGCACCGAGACCTGCTGCGCCACCGCGCGATAGGACTTTACGCCCGGCAACAGGGTCACGGTGACGGCCAGCGCCGTGATGACAAGGCCTGCGCCGAGCAGCAACATGCGGAACTCACGGGGATCGAGTTTCTCGAGCAGCGCGTTCACGAACGCACCTCGATGGCACTGTTGAGGATGATCGTCAGCTCGAACTCGACGACCCGGCCGCTCGCGTACTCCGTCAGCGCGGTCTTCTGCACGCTGACGTCCTTGATGCTCGGTTGCTCGAACAGGGCGCGTACGAACCTCGACAGCGCCTCGTGGTCCCTGGCCTGGCCATTGACGGTCATGTGCGTTTCGACCTGCCACTCGCTATCGTCGGAGAAGCTGCCATCTTCGAGCACGATCAGGAAGTAGCCGGTCTCGACGTCCTGGGTCTTGCCGTCGACGACGACGCCGGCGCGACGGAAGCTCCAGTCCACGAACCAGAGGTCGTTGTTGCTGAGCGCGCGGTCGATAATCAGGAAGATGTCCTCTACGGCAGCACCGGCACGCAGTCCGCGCAGCAGCGACCAGCGCCGTTCGTACTCGGCCTGCTGTGCGCGCAGCTGCTCGAGTTGCACCTGCTGCTGCTCGGTGATCGCGCTCTGCGACTGCAGGTCCTGAACGGTCCGAGTCGCATTACTGGACAGCTGCGCGAGGACGCCGCTCGACGCGAGCACGATCACGTTGAGCACGGCAAACAGGATCACGTACTGGCGCAGCATCGATCGCTGATTCAGCCAGTTGCGATAGTCCTGCGGGATGAGGTCGAGTTCACCCATGGTGTCTCATCCCCCGTAGCGCGAGACCGGTTGCCACTGCGATCTCGGGCGCTGAGTGGCCGGCAGCCTCGACCTCGTCGTCGTGGCTCGACGGGAAAACGGATAACGGATCGGGGATTTTCTCGACCTTCGTGCCGGTGAGGCTGCTGAGCAACTGGTCCGATCCCGGCCAGCGCGCGATGCTGCCGAGCAGGTAGACCTGCTGGACGCCGCGTCCGCGAGTCTCCGATGCTGCGTACAGGAACGCGCGCTTGATCTCGTCGACGAGCTTCATGAACTGCGGCTTCAGGATCTCCGACAGCGTATTGATCAAGCCGCTCTCGTCGATGGCCTCTGCAACCGGGTCCGAATTGGTGCCGGGGTGCACGCCGGTACGTGAGACGAGGTGTCGCGCCGTGTGCTCGGGCATGTCGAGCGTTTCGCAGATGTGCTGGATCAGGCTCTGCTCGCCGACCGCAACTTCCTGGTCGAAGAGCAGGTCATCACCGGAGATCAGTGTCAGGTAGCTCGCTAGCCGCCCGGAATTGATGACAAGGATGTTGCCGTCGTTGTTCTCCTCGGAGATCGCGCCGGCGAGGCGGCTGATCGCCAGCGGACCAATCTCGAGTGCCTGTACGTCCAGGCCTGATTTGCGCGCGAGTTCGAGGTAATTGACGACCGGCTCGCGTTCGCTGACGGCAACCAGCGCGAGTTTCTCGTCGCTCTTTGAGCGACCTCGCACCGGCATGTAGTCGAGCACGTAGTTCTGGAGGTCGCCGTCGAGGCGGTCCTTCATGACGCGCAGAATGGCGGCCGCTTCCTTCTTCTCAGACCCGGCATGCTGATAGTTGATCGACACGGTGCGGAACATCCCGGACGGCATCGCCAGCACGGCCTTCCTGCCCTGGAAGTTGTCGGCGGCCAGTGCCCTGCGCACTAGCGAGCGGAACTGGTGGGGCTGTTCCAGCAGCTCGCGGCGGGAGCCCTTGATGTCGAGCGAGGCGCGGGCGCGGACGGTCGGGTGGCCCATCCTCGACATTTCGAGTTGCACGAGATGCACGGCCTCCAGCGCGACGTCCAGGCCGATCGGGCCGACGTGCACGGCGGAAGATCGACGCGTTGCCGACAGTGCATTGTTGAGAAGTTTTGCTACGCCCAAGGCGGTGCCCCACTGCAAATTGACAGCTATCCCTAATTACAGCGGCAGAAGGGCCTAAATCTTTAATATCTGTAGGTTTTTATCGGGGTCGAACCGAGGTTTCTTTGCGAAAAACCTCGGTTCGACCCCGGTTTCAGAAACCTCGGTTCGACCCCGGTTTTTCTAGGGGCTGCACTGAATCTGGATGTTGTCAAAGTAGACTTCGTCTGTGTTACCCAGACTGGGTGAACTCCGCAGCCGGATCGCGGTAGTGGCCGAGATAAAGGCACTGATATCGCGACTCCAGGCCTGGTGGCTGTTGTCGTTGTTGGGACCTTGAATGCGCGGTGGCGGTAACTCGGTCCACGGACCGGCCGTACCGTTGGACGAGGCGTAGATAGCGACATAGTCGGAGGCGCTGTCAAACTGATTGCGGCGATAAACGAAACTGAGTGTCGCCGTGGTGGCCCCGCTCAGATCGGCGACACGCTCAACACCCTCACCACCGTTGTTGTTGTCCCTGATGCGCAGCTGGTATTTGCTGTACTTGGTGTCGTCGTCCTTGATCTTGACATCGCCAGTGGTCGGACCATCACTCTCGCCTACCTCGGCCCACGGGCCGCTCCACGCGAGGGTGCCGTTCGAGCCGTCCCAGGCAATTGCGTTGAATTCGTCACGGAAGGTGCCTGAGCAGCCACCACCGCCGCCGCCACCGCCTCCACCGGCGGCGATGTTGGCGATCTCCGTCGCGGACAATACGCCATTGTAGATACGGACGTCATCGATGACGCCGTCGAAGCCCTCGCCGCCGTAGTAGCTGTTGCCAATAATCAGCTTCTCTGAATTAATAACCGGTGTGCCGGGTGTGGAAAACGTCTCGGCAACACCATCGACGTAGATCTTCACCTCGTTTGCAGCGTCATCATAGGTTGCCGCAATGTGGTGCCAGGTGCCGGCACTCAGAGTCAGCCCGGACGTCGTGTGCTGGTAGTAGGTACCGCCGGCGACAAAGCCGAAGTTGGCTTTGTTGCCTTCCGTACCTATCCAGTAGTTCTCGTACACCCCGTTGTCGCCCTTGGTCAGCACCATCTGGTACGGCTTCAGCGAATCGGCGTTGACCCATGCAGACAGCGTCATCGCGGCGACAAGGTTCAGGCTTGGCTGGTGTGGCACGTTGATTCGGTCGTTGGAGCCGTCGAAGCGCACCGCGTCGCCGAGCTGACCGACCACCCACACCGGACCGTTGGTCAGTGTGCCGTCGTGCCCGCCTGCGGAGTCGAGCGCAGTCGACCCAGTGCCATCATCGAGCATCCAGTGCGCGATCGGCGGTGATCCACCCGCGGCCGCGAGTTCGCCAACTTCCGTGGCATTCAACATACGATCGAAGATGCGCACATCGTCGATGACTCCGTCGAATGTCCTCGACGTGTCCTGTGCATAGTTGCCCATGCGCAGACGAATGCCTTCGTCCGAGGCGACCGTCCCGGTCGGCGTGATCTCGACCAGCGGAGTTTGCAGGACGCCGTCAAGGTAAATCTCGGCATCGTTCGCGACCGAACTCGCGTCATAGACCACGGCGATGTGGACCCACTCGTTCAGGACGATGGTATCTTCCTGTGATCGCCAGAAACCGCGGGTTCCCGTGAATCCCTGAGCGAATTGCAGCGCCTCGTCTTCACCTCTCAAGCCGATCATCCAGCCGTCACGGTCGCCGGATACCGCGCTCGCCTTGTCGAGAATACGTGCGTTTTCGGACTCACCCCAGCCGCGCGGGTAGATCCATGCGGTTACCGTCGCCCCGCCGTCAAAAATGTTCGTCAACCCGAAGTCCGACGTCAGGTCGACGTAGTCATCGACACCATCGAAATCCAGCCCGCCATCCACCCGGCCTGACGTCCATACAGGCCCGTTCGTCAAGGTGCCGTCGTGGCCTCCTATCGAGTCGATCGCTGTTGATCCGCTGGCCTCGTCCAGTTTCCAGTGCGCTTCCGGGATGGTCTTCGCGGTGTCGAAAAGATCCGCGATTTCACCGGCAGCCAGTACCCGACGATAGATCCGGACGTCGTCGACCCTCCCTTTGATGCCGTAATTGTTGTCGTTTCTACCAATCCTGACCGCACCTGCGAATTCGCTCGGACTGTGCGTGATTGTATTCGTCGAAAACGGTGCTCCATCCAGGTAGAACGTTACCTCATCGGTCGAGTCATTGAACGAGACTGCCAGGTGGTGCCAACGGCCCGGCGAAATACCGGTTGCTCCGGATCCTTTGACGTGCCACCCACCTGAAGGTGGTGATACTGCGAACTGCAAGTTGTCGTTCGAGAGCCCGAAGTAGTAATTGTGATCTATGTTGCTCGTTCCTTTCTGGACGATAGGCCTGTTGGGTCGTAACTCGTCCAGGTTGACCCATGCGAGCAGGGTAAGGTCACCCGTAATCGTCAGCGAATCCGAGTGTGGCGCGGAAATCGCGTGGTTCTCTTCGCTGAAATGCACGCTGCCGCCGATAACGCCGCTGCTCCATTCGGGCCCGTTCAACAGCGTACCGTCGTGGCCGCCCTCGGAGTCGACGGCCGTCGTGCCGCTCGTCTCGTCGAGTTTCCAATGCGCCAGCAAGCCATTATCGAACTCTGCACCGTCGGCCCACTCAATCGCGCGTTTGAATATCATCAGGCCGTTGTCGTTGATGTGATTCACGTCCATGTTGTTACCGCCCCACGGCAGCAGTACGCGGCGGCCCGCCGCAGGTCCACCGGATACCAGTTCGGCCCCGGCCTCGATAGCGGTGATCGTCGGGCCGGAATCGCTGCGGCCGAGTACCTTCAGGCCGGGTGCCGGGTTCGGAACCTGGTAGGCGAGCGATTCGTTGCTGTCGAGTATGTCCAGCGTTCCCGTATCGAAAGGCTGTGTGATGTAATGGGCAACACTGATAATCGTAATCTTGTCCCCGGAATCCCAGTCGATGCCATCGCCCATACCGAGGTCGTCGACGAGGTTCGCCTCCTCGATGACTATGCCTATCGTGGCATCGGTCAGCTTGTTACCGACATCGTTCGCCTGGACGTCTTCCCCCACAAATACCACGTCGTTCTCGGCCAGTGCCGTGTTGAATGAATCCTCGTTGTCGTCCTCGTCGATCACATTGACTGCATAACCCCAGGACTCGAGCAGCGTCTTCTTGGCTTCCTCCTGATTCGTCAGGTTGCCGTCGTTACCTACCACCATCAGCACGCTGCCGATCGTCACTACGTCATCGCCCATGGCCCAGGCAATGGCGCGCTGCGCCAGCAGGTAACCGTTGTGATCCAGGTTGTTCCAGTCGAAACCCGCGGCAAAATGCTGACCGAAAGGCAGGGTCACGCGGCGGCCGGCGGCTGCGCCTCCGATGGTCTCCGCGCCTGCATCAGTCGCCGTAAGAGTGGCCTCACCACCAAACTCAGCCAGTGTCTGCAGGCCATCTGCGAGCGGTGCGTCGGCCGTCAGGATTTCCATGCCGCCGGTGTAGATCGGCAGCGGCCCCGGCGGAAATACAGAGGTAATGAAGTGGCTGCTGTCGGTGATATTTATGCTGGAACCGACGTGCTCGGTATCGCCACTGGCCAGCTGGAGATCGTCGTAGAGCTTGGGCTCCTCGTTGACCACGCCGATCGAGAGGCCGGTGAGATTGGCATGGACATCGCCCGAGACGACCGTCTCGGACACATACGCCAGGTCGTAGTTGCTCCAGTTGATCCCATCGCTGTCCCGGTCCTGGTAGAAGTCGACCTCGTATCCCCACGACTCGACGAGCTCGATTTTCAGCTGGTCGTCGGGGTCCGGGGTCCAGTCGTCACCGATGAGCGCGATCCGGCCTGAACCGCCCGGGGCGATGCAGGCGGTCCCGCATTCGCAGGCATAGCTGATGGTCAATCGGGGATGCAGGCTGGGGTTCGGGTCATCACTGCTGCTGAAGCCGACATCGGTGCCTGACGCGTACGGTGCGAGTATCAGCCCGTGGTTCGGGTAGTCGCCACGTACCCAACCGCTGACGAGACCGGTCACGTCCCATTCGAATCGACCCACCGTGCCGTTCTTGATCTCCGATACGGCAGCCGGTTGTGTGTCGTAATCCCCTCCCGGATCCGACCAGAAGCCAAACCAGTCATAGGTGATCCAGGTTACGCCGTCGCCGGGGGAGTTGACCGAGTCGCCCTCATCCCAGTCTCTCGTGATCCTGTGGGCCGCGACTGTACCGCCGGGCGTGCCTGCGTAGTGCTGGTGCAGGGAGAGCGTCGCCGAGGCGATTCGTGCACTCGACGGTAAACCGGAGAGGTCGAACTGCAGCAGTGAATGATCGCCGTTACCGCCGGACGTATCCTGGATCCAGAGGTCCTCGTTGGCGCCCAGGTTATTCGACTGCGCATCCTGCTTCATCATCGTGTCCTGTCCGCTGCCGGACCCGGACGTAACCTCGAATTCCGAGGCAGGCTGATACGCAGTCACCGGGGTCTTCTGCCTTGACCGCGCCACGCCGCTTGCGAGGGTGCCGACGGATTGGATCAGGAGCGGGGAGGCCTGGCCACTGCCGATCGTCACCTCCAGGCGCGGCGGGTTGGTGCCGTCTTCGCGCGCCGTGTATTCGGTGTGCAGGCCCTCGGCAACCGAGTCGAACAGTATGCCGTTGTTGGGTTGTCCGTTGACCCAGGCCTGTACGAGGCCGGTGATGTTCAATGCGACCCAGGTGTTGCCAGTGTCCTGGGCCGGGATGGTCGCGACAGCGGCCGACCGGTAGGCGGCATCGAAGGAGTCCCAAGTGACCCCGTCTTCGTCCCAGTCGGACAGTATCTCGTGGACGGTGATCCGGCCCTCGGGATGTTCCTTACCCGTCCTCAGGTGGAACCAGGCGATCGCCGAGTTGACCTGCGAGCCGGACGGCAGGCTCGAAGTGTCGAAACGCGTCAGGACCTGCTCGATATTGCCGGCGTCGAACTTGACGTGGTTCGAGCCGCCGGTGCCATTGTTGCGGTCGACGTCATCGTTCCGTATCCACGCGTCCTGGTCGGCGCTCAGCACGAAGCTCGAACCGGCTGCAGCACCCGATATCGTGGCGGTATAGCTGTCTGTGCCAAGCGTCGTCGCCGGTATCGTCACATCGCCCATACAGCCACTGTTCTGCGCCTGCCACAGCGCATGCTGCATACCGGCCTGCGCAACGTAGTCGGCGCGTGCAGCCTCGAGTTCCCGGCTCGCTGTGTTGGCGCTGTTCGCGGAATCGTGTGCCAGCAGCAACGCGACTGATGCCACGAGAAACAGGGTCACGATGACCGTGACGAGCAGGTAACCGCGTTGGCTGCCTGGCGATTTCACAATGCGCCACCGACACGGACCCGGGCATCCATACTGATCACCTGACCGGAGGGCCCCGTTAGCTCCAGGCTGAGCAATAACAATTGCGGTTGAGTAGATCCGGCGATCCGCTCAACGCGAAACAGGGTCACGTTCTCGGCGATGACTGATTCGACAAAGTCGCGTCCGTCGACGGGGCCGTCAGGCGCACTGATTCCGTCTTCGTTCCACGGTACCGGCATACGCTCGATCAGCGAGTCGCTATCCAGGTAGAACACGACCGGGTCGTAGGGATCTTCGAATGTACCGCCGTCCTCGTCGTCATCGTCACTGCCGCCATCGTCGATATTGCCGTCGGCATCGTCATCAACACCGCAGATTCCGGGGCACCCATCGCCATTCATGTCACTGGGTGGGTCTTCGTCTACATTGCCGTCACCATCGTCGTCAATGCCGTTCAGTGGGTCGTCGTTATTCGTCGTCGATTCGTCATCGGAATAGCCGTTGCCCTCGTCGACCTGGCCATCGCCGTCATCGTCGATGAGCATGATGCCGGGCGTGAAATCGTGCTGCGCATCGTTTGGAAGGTCCTCGTCGATCAGTCCGTCCCTGTCATCGTCTGCATCCGGGAAACCATCAGCGTCGAGGTCGACATACTCCGGCAGCGTGACCGCCAACACGGCCGTCGCAAAAGTGCTGTCGCCGACCGGAGGTGAGGCGGGAATCGTCTGCTCGCGGATGTTCTCCGGCCAGTTAGATGCCGGTTTGTCAGCCAGGGGAAGCAGCAGGCGCCGGGAGTTTCGCGAGATATCAACCATACGGCGCAGGGCGAACCGTGCGTCCCGTGCAAGCTTGTTCCGTTCTTCGGCGAATTCGGCAGTGCCAAACGCGTTGCGGACGATGCCGGTCGTTGCGGTAAGCAGCAACGCCGCAAGGGTCAGCGCCACCAGCATCTCCAGCAGTGTGAAACCGGCCTGTCGACTGCCGCCACGCACCGTCAATACCCCTGGGCTCTGACGGTCTGCAGTTCGTGGACGGTGTCTTCCGCCGCAACCCGTATCCAAAGAAGGCCGGGATCGGTGCCGGTAAACGGATCGTCATCAGCGTCCGCGTTGTCACCGTCGTAGAGGGACAGGTAGACGACAAGACGCCCGGAAGGGCCCGCAGTGTCCGAGAAGCTTGTCTCCACCGTCGGAGCGCCGGCCGCGATCGCTGCAGCCTCGAGGTCGCCGAACGACTCTGCCAGCAGTTCCTCCATGCGCGACGTCAGCCGGAACTGGTCCGTCGCCAGGTCGGCATGAACCTGCGTGCCCGTGACGCTGGTCTGCAGCGCCCGCATGGCCGGGACCAGCAGCACGGTCAGCAGCACCATCGTGATCAGCACCTCGACGAGCGTCAGCCCCGACTGTCTTGCACGGTTGGTCATTCCACCGTCACCCGACCGGTGATGCCGTCCAGGCGGACCGTCGCGCGGGCATTGCCGGCCTCAAAGTCGAGCTCGTAGGACTCGAGCAGCGCGGTCTCGGGCTCGAGGCACCACGGCGTGCCGTTGGCGTCGAAGTAGACGGCGCCCTGCCTGTCGCAGGTGCTGCGGTAGACGGGCACATGGGTGACCGGTACTGCCGATCCCGCGAGATCCGCAGGGAACGTGTAGTCGTAGAGCTGTTTGCTAACAGGGTGGTAGACATCCCAGACCCAGGTCCACGGGTTGACCGATGTATCGGCGGTGAACACCCGGATGCGGTACTGGTTGACGAGGAAGCGAAACCCGTGCGGCTCACCGGTGCGAATCGACTCAGTGCGGGCGAAGCGGATGGCCCCCGCGAACTCTGCCGCGACCTGCTGGAGCTCCTTATCGTCTACAGGCGAAAAAGCGGGCACCGCAATCGCTGCGATGACCGCTAATACCGTGATCGTGATGACCAGTTCGACCAGCGTATAGCCGGCGGGATAACGGGGAGCATTCTTCATACGACTACGCCAGTGGGAATGCCCCCGTTTCCGGATTACTCGTCGCCGATAAACTCGCCGGTAATCGAGTCGAACCGCCAGCCGCCCGTCGAACCGGTGGTCAGGCCGAGTACGCCCGCGGTAACGACCGTGACCGTGTTGGTCGTGCCGAGCGGATTCGTCGGCAGGTCGTCCTTCAGGTACGGACCGTACTTGAACTCGTTTGGATCCGTACCGGTGCAGGCCAGGCCCGCGGCGTTGGTGTAGTTCTTCAACTGGGCGATGAATGCCGGCTCGCCAACTGCACCCGCGACGGCCACGCCGTTGACGCAGGTTGCGCCCGTCGAAGTGACGGCGCCGGGATAGGCGTTGTGCTGTTGCCGGTACAGGTCGATGGCCGCACGGATATTGGCGATATTCGTGTCGTAAGCCGCCTGGTTCGCATCATCGGTTGCCGCCGAGAACTGCGGCACGATGATGGCCGCGAGGATCGCCAGGATGATGACGACGATCAGCAATTCAACCAACGTGAAACCGTCCTGGTTTCGAGAACTTCTGAGCGAAATCATACACTTATCTCCTGTCGGCAATTCAGTTTTCCGCTTCTGCTTAGGTTGTCGGCGCCGCGTCGTGATTCTTTAGCAGCCGGGTCGCCTTTTCCTTATATGGGCCGCTCAGGACACGGCCCGCGAGAGCTTGAAAATCGGCAGGATCAGCGAGGCGACCAGCACGCCGACGACGACGCCCATGACAAGTAACATAATCGGTTCGGCCAGCTTGGAGACGGCTTCGAGCCGCTTCGCCAGCTGGTTCTCGTAGTAGATGCAGATGCGGCCCATCACCTTGCCGAGATTACCGGTCTGCTCGCCGGTCGCGATCATGTGCTTTGCGAGGTCCGGCAGGTATGGTGATTCCGCGAGGCCCGCGGCGACGCCACCGCCGCCCTGGACCGAGTCCTCGACCTTAGCGATCTGCTTGCGGAACAGCGCATTTCGGACCACGTCGCGGCATGCCTCGAGGCTCTCCATGACCGAGACGCCGTTGTTGAGTGACAGGCTCATTACCTGCAGCGACTGCACAAGGTAGATCTGCGTGAAGATCTCACGCACCCCGGGCGTGTGAAGTTTCAGGTAGTCCAGTCGCGCCGAGCCCGACTCGCTGCTGACCCACTGCCGGAAGGCAATGACGAACACAGCGAGCCCGGCGATGATGAATATCCAGTACTGTCGCATCAGCTCGCTAACGCCCATCAGTACCTTCGTCGATGCCGGCAGCTGGTCGTAGATCGACTCGAACATCGAGCCGAACTTGGGAAACACGACGACGAGCACGAAGACGACGACCGCGACGGAAAACGCGATGAGGAACATCGGGTAGGTTGCGGCCGAGACGAGCGTGCTGCGGAGCTGCTCCCGCTTCTCGTCCATGTGCAGCAGCTGTTCCAGTACCTCGTGCATGAAGCCGCCCGACTCACTGGCGGCGATCAGGTTGACGTAGGTCGACGAGAACACTTCAGGGTGATCGGCCAGCGCGACAGCGAAGGAGCGCCCCTCGCTGATGTCCTGCGCGACCTTCTCCACGATCTCGCGCATCTCGGCGTTCTCGGTCTGTTTCACCATCGTTGTCAGCGCGCCGTAGAGGCTCTCGCCGGTCTCGAGCAGCAGGGCAAGCTGTTCGGTGAAGAACATGCGGTCCGTGTTGGTCGGGCGCCGCTTACCGATCGGCAGCGTAACGCCTGACCCGGAGGACTTCTCTTCAACGCCTCCCGGCTCGTCGATTTCTTCGGTGTCGAACTGAATCGCCATCGTTGTCCGTCTAGATGCTGGTGACGCGCGAGACTTCTTCGATGGTCGTGGCGCGGTCGAGCGCACGTCCCAGGCCATCGAGGAACAGGTTGTGGAAGTCGCGCTGATCGAGATAAGCGCTGAGCTCGTCGCGGCTCGGGGCGGAGATAATGAGCTTCTGCAGCTCAGGATCCGTCTTCAGTATCTCGTGGATACCGATGCGGCCCTTGTAACCGGAGTCGTAACACTCCTCGCAGCCCTTGCCCTTCGCGAGCTTGACGTCGCCAAGGTCCTCCCAGCCGTACTGCGCGACGAGCTCGGTCGGTGCGAGGAACTCCTGCTTGCAGTTCGGGCAGATGGTGCGCACGAGTCGCTGGCCGACCACGCCAAGTAATGCCGAGGACAGCAGGTACGGCTCGACGCCCATGTCGATGAGACGCGTCACTGCGCCGATCGCGTCGTTGGTGTGCAACGTCGACAATACGAGATGGCCTGTCAACGCAGCCTGCACCGCAATCTCCGCCGTCTCGCGCTCGCGGATCTCACCGACCATGACGATGTCCGGGTCCTGCCTGAGCACGTGCTTCAGGATCTTCGCGAAGCTGAGGCCGATACCGTCGCGGACCTCGTTCTGGTTGATGATGTCGAGCTGGTACTCGACCGGGTCCTCGATCGTGACAATGTTCTTCTCGATGCTCTTCAGGTAGTTCAACGCCGCGTACAGGCTGGTCGTCTTGCCGCTGCCGGTCGGTCCGGTCACGAGGATCAGTCCGTGGTTAGCGTCCAGCAGCCCCTTGAAGACGTCCAGGTTGTGTTTCGCCATGTTGAGCTTGTTGATGTCGAGGATCGCCTGGTTCTTGTCCAGGATGCGCAGCACCACTTTTTCGCCGAACAGGCCGGGCAGGGAGCTGAAACGGAGATCGACCGAGCGTCCCTGGGTGTGTACCTGGATGCGGCCGTCCTGCGGCATGCGACGCTCCGCGATATCGAGGTTGGCCATGACCTTGAGCCGCGACACGAGGGCCGGGTGCAGCTCGATACGCGGCGCCGTGAATTCATACAGCAGGCCGTCGATGCGGAAGCGAATTCGCGAATGGGTCCGGAACGGCTCGAGATGTATGTCCGATGCACCATCGTGCACGGCGCGCTGGATGATCGAGTTGACGAGGTTGACCACCGGGCTGCCGGCGGCCACCTCGTCGATCGCCGCGTAGTCGTCGATCTGCAGGTTCTCGACGACCTCGAAGTCCTCGTCGACGTCGCCGACCATGTCGAACTGCATGTCTGCGATGCCCATCGACTCGCTCAGCAGCCGCTGGATGTCCTCCTTGCGCGCGAGGACGGGGCGGACCTCGCACTGCAGGCGCTCCGATACCTCTTCGAAGGTCGGCATGTCCTGGGGTTTCGCTGTGGCGAGGTACAGCATGCTGCGCACCCGGAACAGCGGCATGACGCTGAGACGTCTCGCGATGCCGATATCGAGCGAAGTCGCCATGGCGGGGTCGAACAGGCCGGGACGCAGGCGCACGAACGGCACGCCGAGCTGCTCGCTGAGCGCGCGCAACACGTCGTACTCATCGACCCAGCCCTTGTCGACGATGATCGTCCCCATGCGCTTGCCGAGGCGGTCCTGCAGCTTCAGCGCCTCGTCGATTTTTTCCTGGCTGATGAGCCCGCGCGCCACGAGGATATCGCCCAGCCGTGAGCCGGGGCCGACGCTGATGTCCTCGGTTTCCTTTTTCTCCTGCCGACCGTCGCTGTCCAGGAAAGCGATGTAGTCGGCGATACCGGTGATCTCCGCGACTTCGGCGATGATGCCGTTGTGGCCGGTGATCTTGACCCAGCCGCCGACCTTCATCAGGCGGTCCTGCAAGTCCATCAGCATAGATAGCGCGAGGCTGTCGATCGTCTGTACGGACGTGAAGTCGAAGATCAGCTTGTGTTCGCCGGCCTCGATACACTCGTCGACGACCAGCATCAGGTCCGCAAGCGCGTCGTTGCCGACGAGCGAGAACTTGGGAGTAACGTGCGTCGCTACGCCGATCCGGACCCGGGCGACGGGACCCGAGACGTTTTCGGCAGGCGTGCTCATGCCGACTCTGCCCTGGCCCTGTTCTGCAGGCAGTCGAGGATCTCGGCGATAGGCACGGGCTTGCCGATATGGAAGCCCTGCACGTAGTCGATGCCGATGCCCTTCAGCACCTCCCGCGTTTCGTCGTCGCCGACGAACTCGGCGACCATCGTCAGCCTCATGGTCCGGCCGATGCGGCACATCGCGTCGACCATGGTCTGCGAGACTTTATCGCGCGTTACCTCACGCACGAAGCTGCCGTCGATCTTCAGGTAGTCGACGGGCAGCACCTTGAGGTAACCGAAGGAGCTCAGACCCGCGCCGAAATCGTCCAGCGAAAACCGACAGCCGAATTTCTTCAATACGGTCATGAACGCGACGGCGTCGTCGATGTTTGCAATCGCCGCCGTTTCCGTGACCTCGAAGCAGACGTTGCCTGGCGGCACGCGGGCATCGCGGATCTCGTCGACGATGAAGGCCTGGAAACCCGGGTTGGCGAAGGACTGGCCCGACAGGTTGATGCAGAAAACCGGGTCGATGGTCGCGACCGACTGCCAGCAGGCGCCGAGTGCCTTTAGCGTGTTGTGCACGACCCAGCGATCCACCATCGGCATCATCTGGTAGCGTTCGGCGGCCGGCAGGAACTTGGCCGGCGGCAGTATCTCGCCCTCCCTGTCCCGCATGCGGATAAGGATCTCGAAGTGCGGCGGGTCGGTCTTGTCGACGATCGGCAGGACGGGCTGGCAATGGAGCGTGAACAGGTCGTCACGCAGTGCTTCCTGCACCCGGCCGATCCATTCGATCTCCTCGCTGCGGCGCACCAGCGTCGTGTTGTCTTCTTCGAATACCTCGATGTGGTTCCTGCCGGCGTCCTTGGCGGCCTTGCAGGCGATTTCCGCGGCCGCCATTACGCCGACGATACCTTCAGAGTCACGATTGAGCTGTGCGATGCCGATGCAGACGGAAACGTCCAGCGTGCGCTGCGCTGATACGACCGTCAGCTCGTTAATGGTGCTGCGGATCTTCTCAGCGACAGAGTAGCCCTGGCGAACGTCGCAGTTCGGCAGCAGCACCCCGAACTCGCCACCGCCCATGCGCGAGACAATATCGGTGTCGCGGAGAACGCCGCGCAGGCATTTCGCGACACGCCGGATCAGCACGTCGCCCTCCTGGTAGCCCATCAGGTCGTTGACGACGTGCAGCCGGTCGATATTGATGTGCAGCAGCATGTGCTGCAGGTTCTTGCTCTGCGTCGTGGCGAGCGACCCCATCAGCGACGACTCGAAGCCGTTGCGGTTCATCAAACCCGTAAGCGAGTCGTGGTGCGTGTGGATGATGCGTGAGGCCTTCTTGGCCATCACCTCCAGCAGGTTACGGTCGCCGTTCGAGAAGACGTGCATGTCGTGCCGCGCGACGACCGCGAGCAGGCCGATCGCGGAGCCGTGATCGTCGATGACGGGGTAGGCAAGCAGGTTCTCGCTGCGATCGCCGAACAGGCGCAAACGCTCCTCGTCCGCGGGGTCATTGAGGACGATACTCTGCACCTGCGACTCGATACGGTCGTAGACGGTCGTCTCCAGGAGCTCCAGCAGCTGATCGACCTCGGGTGGCGCTTCGGTGTTGTTGACGTGGTGGATCTCGACATTGCGGTCGCGGCAGACGAGCGCGGCGAGACCCACGTCCAGGTAGTCAGCGCAGTTGTGCACGAGTCGCACGAGCGCCTCCTGGCCCTCTTCGAAGTATTCGACCTGATCCTTGGTGGAGTAGACGAGATTGAGTTCCTCGTAACGCTCACCGAGCTCGGCTGCGAGCTGGTTACATTCCGACTGCAGCTCGATCTCCTCCTGCAGGAATATCCGGGCGTCTGCGAATGCGCGACGCAGCGGTTCCGGGGCGGTCGCCATCGAGACGCTGGGCTGCGTGTCGTAGGACACGGCCAGCCAGGCGATCGAGCCGTAGTCCTTGAGCGCGATGGCGGTGCGAAACTCTATCCGGCTCTCCGACAGCTGGCGTTTCTCGATGCCGGTCCCGAAGTCCGACCAAGCCATCACGGGGTTTTCGTCGACTTCACCGTCCTCGCCTTCCTGCGGGCTCCAGCTCCAGAACAGCTCTCCCTGGCGGTCCCGGACTTCCAGCCGGGCCGCGCCCGGAAATACGCGTGGCAGCAAGCGCTCGTACTTCTGCATCGACAATGACTTCAAGATGTTCATGCGGCGCCGACGCTCCGTTCTTCGTCGAGGCATTTGCTGATGTGCGACAGCAGACGACGCACGCTGACCGGTTTTTCCATGAAGCTCAGGTTTTCGATCTGGCGCGTCCAGTCGCGATGCTCCATCTCCGTCCGCGAAGTCAGAACGACGATCGGGAAGCTGCGGTCGGGGAACTGCTCCACGATGGCCTCGCAGAGCTCCCTTCCGCTCATGCGCGGCATGTCGATATCGGTAACGAGGAAGTCCGGATGCCCCTCGCAGAGTTTGACGAGGCACTCGGAGCCGTTGGTCGCGGTATCGACTTCGTAACCCGCCTCCTCGATGCCCAGTTTCAGGACGCGGATTACCGGTGCATGGTCGTCGACGATGAGGATCTTCTTCATGCTCAGATCGCCTGCCGTACGGCAGTCGCCTCCGTCCAGAGGTTGATGATGAACTCGGCGCCTTCTTCACGGTCGCGGTTGAGCGTCAGCGTGCCGTGATGTAGCTCGATGATCTGCCTTGCCAGCGCGAGGCCGAGGCCATGGCCACCGATTAGCTGTACGCGCTCGTCCGTCGAGCGGTAGAACTTCTCGAAGATCTTCGCCTCCTCGTCCTGGCTGATGCCGATACCGGTATCGGCGACGCGGATCTGCACGGCGTCCTCGGTGTCCTCGACGGTCACGCTGACCGTGCCGTCTTCCCTGTTGTACTTGACGGCGTTGCTGAGCAGGTTCGTGATCGCGACGCGGATCAGGTCCTTGTCGACGAAGACCGGGTTCATCTCTTTCGGCACGTCGAGCTCGAAGTCGCAGGACTTGTCGGCCGCCATGGCCTTTGCTTCGTCGAAGGCGGCCGTGACCACGTCCTGCAGCTTCACGAGACTGCGATCCGGCGAGATGCTGCCGCTTTCGATCTGCGTCATGTTCAGCAAGCCGGTGATCAGCGTGCTGAGCCGGTCTACCTCGGTCGCAATGACGTTGGCCGCCTCGATCTGGTAGTCGCGCGACTTGCCGGTCTCACCGAGGAGCGACTCGCTGTAGAGCGATAGTACGTTCAGCGGCGACTTCAGCTCGTGCGACAGGTGCGAGACGAAGTCACTGCGCGCCTTGCGCGCGAGCGCTTCCTGGGTTTCATCGCGGAATACGATGAGGGTGCCCAGCGCGGAATTGGGGCTCTTTGCGGAGAACAGCGGGTAGGTCTTGGTCGCCACGGATCGGGAGGCGACCGAATCGGTGCTGAAGCGTATCGTCTCGGTGAAGTTGCGCGCCTTGTTCTGTGTCTGGAAACGGCTGACCAGGTTCAGCACGTCCGGGTGCTCGCACCAGGACTGGGGCGGTTGCGACAGGATCGTCTCCTGCGTGACGTTGAACATCGCGGCGAGCTTCTGGTTGGCGAAGGTGACGGAGCCCGACTCGTCGAGAATCATGACGGCCTCGGGCAAGGTCTCCAGCACCGTTTCGACACGATTCTTGCGGTAAGTGAGCAGCTTGCTCGAGGTCAGCAGGCGCTCCTTGTCCTGTTCCAGTACCTCGACCTTCGATGACGCCATCTCGACGAAGCGGTTGAAACGCCGCATGAACTCACCGAGTTCTCCGGTCGCCGCGACGTTGACGGCCTTGAACCCGTCCTCGTCGATGAGCCGGCTGATCTCGTCGTTGGCCGCGCGAATCGGGCGGATCTCCCGCCGCAGCAGGAAGTAGAAAAACGGCGCGAGCAGGAAGACGGGCAGCGCCACCATCGCGAGGAACGACAGCTGTTCGAGGCTGAAGCCGGTCTCCGGCATGAAGTAACCGAGGCGCACGAAGCCCTGCAGGTCGCCCTGTTGCAGCAGCGGGGCGTGAAATTCGATGAACTGCTGATCGCCGGCCGTTTGCTCGGTATCGCCGAGCCACGCGCTGGGTTCGCCGGGGATCCGGGCAGCGGGCACGATGATGCCGTCAGCGACGGCCTCGGCGACGGTCAGCCCCCGCGCGTCACTGATCGTGACGTAGGCGAGCCGCTCATTGTCGGCGCCATGCCGAAGGGCCTGTACGACGCCCTGCTGCGGCCCGCCGGGGGCGAGCTGCTGGTACGGTACGCCGGATATAGCGCGCGCCAGGCTGACGCCCTGGGCCCGTATTCCGGCCATTTCTGTATCCCGCTGGTGTTCGAACAGCAGGACGGCAATGGCCGTGATCGCCAGCAACGACGCGACCACGATAACGAGGCCAATGCGATCGGCTTTCAGCAAAGGACTAACCCAATTCAATGATCCTTAAGTAATATCGACGTCTCGCGGGGCATCTTTAGGCTGAAATACGATGAAAATCAGCAATATCGTCGTGGTCGTCAGCTTCATCTGGCTGGTGATTTCTTTCTGGAACCGGAACGATCTGCCGGGTGACATCGCGTTCGTGCCGCAGCTTGACGAGGAGCCGCGCCAGACCAGGACGCGCAAGAAGCCCTTCGAGGCGAATTACAAGGGCATCACCTACGAGGTGAAACCGGAGTACGAATACGACCTGCACGGCCTGGTCGTGTCCTTCCGGCACCACGACGGCAAGAGCCGAATGCACTTTCGCGCCAACGACCACCTGAACATGCTCGATGTGTGCGTCGTCTGGGGAGACAGCGCGAAAGGACGGCGACTCAACAATATCAGCTTCTGGAACGGCATCTTCACGTGCATGATCAAGACGCGCGACCGGGTCGCATGGGCGGCGTTCGACATGACCGAGATATCGAACAACCACCTGATATCCGACGACGATTACATCCGCGACCGGGTCCGGGACATACGTGTCGGCGACCAGATCCGCGTGAAGGGTTACCTCGCGAGCTACAGTGGCCCCGGCGGCGGCGAACGCGGGACCAGCACGGTTCGTGACGACACGGGCGACGGCGCCTGCGAGACGATCTACGTCGAAGACTTCGATATCGTGCGGGCCGGGACCAGTTACTGGCGCATGTCGATGTGGGCGTCGCTGGCCGTCCTGATACTGGGCCTGATCGCGTACTTCAGGAAACCCTACAAGCCTTACAAGGCCTGACCCGGATGATCAGGACGAAGAGCGCGCTGGGTTTTCGCCCGCTGTACCTGCTGGCGGGGCTGTTCGCCGTCGGTGCCATGCTGTTTTGGCTGTTCGCATACTCGGGAACATGGTCGGCCGGAGCCTACCTGACCGGCGTGTTTTGGCACGGCCACGAAATGGTCTATGGATTCGCCGTCGCCGTGATGGGCGGCTTCCTGCTGACCGCCGTGCGCAACTGGACCGGGTTGCCAACGCCAACGGGTAAGTCGCTGGCCGCGCTGGCGCTGCTCTGGGTCGCTGCGCGTATCCTGATCCTGACCGGCCCGGAACTCATTGCCGCCTTTGTCGACGTGCTTTTCATCCCGGCGCTGCTGATTGCCGTCGCAATTCCGATCCTCAAAAGCCGCAACCGGCGCAACTACAAGGTGCTTGCGATCCTTTTTCTGCTGTCCGTCGCGCACGTGGCATACCACATGGCGTTCCTCGGCTCGTTTCCGTCGTGGCTCAATCGCACGTCGATCATCGTCGCGATGGAACTCCTCACCATCCTGTACGCGCTCGTGGCCGGGCGCGTCATACCGGCGTTTACGCGAAATGCCGTCCCGGGATCGGAGCCCGGGCACGAGACCTGGGTGGTGGTACTCGCCTTCGGCTCCCTTATACTGCTGACGGCCATGACCGTCAGCAGCGACTGGATCTACGTCCCGCCAGTGCTACCGACGGCAGTGCTGCTGGTCGCAACCGTGGCTCACCTGTTCCGCCTAGCGCTTTGGCAGCCGCAGGTGACGATCGGAAATGCTCTGCTATGGATGCTGCCGGCCGCTTACTCCTGG
>JAAUXZ010068173.1_pt1 | contig 21160 bp, 21 predicted proteins | sample 7278131 | NCBI WGS metagenome assembly JAAUXZ01 (sample SAMN14350119, study PRJNA611818) | marine sediment metagenome | isolation source: surface marine sediment (3m) | place: French Polynesia: Moorea | collected 2018-08 | reverse complement strand
GGCATTCAACATTAACAACATGGAACAGTTGTTGGCGATCATGGAAGCAGCAAAGGCTGTTGATGCACCGGTCATTCTGCAAGCCAGCCGCGGCGCCCGCGGTTATGCCGGTGACATCATGCTGAGCAAGATGGTAGAAGCGGCCGAGCAAATGTACCCGCAGATCCCGATTTGTTTACATCAGGATCACGGTAACGATCGTTCAACCTGTGTCTCGGCAATGCAGGCTGGTTTCACCTCGGTGATGATGGATGGTTCACTGGAAGCAGATGCCAGCACGCCGGCCAGTTATGAATACAACACGGACATTACCAGTGAAGTCACCGCAATTGCCCACGACATTGGCGTCTCGGTGGAAGGTGAACTCGGTTGCCTTGGCTCTCTGGAAACAGGTGAGGGTGAGAAGGAAGATGGTCACGGATTTGAGGGTAGTCTGTCGATGGATCAACTGCGCACCGACCCTGATCAGGCGATGGAATTTGTAGCCAACACGAAGGTTGATGCGCTGGCCATTGCCATGGGTACTTCGCATGGTGCTTACAAATTTTCACGCAAACCCGATGGTGACATTCTGGCCATGAACGTGGTCAAGGCAATCAATGAAAAAATGCCGAATCTGCACCTGGTCATGCATGGCTCATCGTCGGTGCCACAGGAACTGCAGGATATCTTCAACGAATTCGGTGGTGAAATGCCGCAAACCTACGGCGTACCGGTCGAAGAAATCGAGCGGGGCATTCGACATGGTGTGCGCAAGGTCAACATCGATACGGACTGTCGACTGGCGATGACCGGCGAATTCCGTAAGGTAGCTGAGCAAAACAAGGCACAGTTTGACCCCAGAAAATTTCTAAAACCTGCCTGGGATGCCATGCAGGATCTCTGCCGCGATCGGTTTGAGCGCTTTGGCACGGCTGGTAATGCATCTCGCATCAAGCCGGTTTCGGTCGCCGAGATGGCCAGAAGGTATCGCGCTGGGGATCTGGATCCCGAGTTTTCGGCATCAAACGCGGCCTGATCGCTACACTCAGTTTGAAGAACAATCGCACGTCGTCGGGGTGAGTGAAGTTCCCCTCCCCAGGCTTACTTTTGACACCCCGCGACGTCGATTCCTTAACAGCTGACTATTCATAGACTTAAGCCAATAAATCACATTTATTTTATTGATTTTACCTTATGGAATTGTCTGGTAGACAATAAAGCCCTCGATCATTGAGTGCTGGAGAACCAAAAATGATATAGGCGCCTCGTCGGCTTATATCCAAAACAACCTGGCAATGTTCACCCACTTCACCCATCAGTTTTTGAACCGATGCAGGCATTTAACGAAATAAACACCCGGCACCTGCGGGGTGATCTTTTCGGCGGCGTAACCGCAGCGATTATTGCCCTGCCAATGGCCCTGGCGTTTGGCGTTGCATCCGGTGCCGGTCCTGCTGCTGGCCTTTATGGTGCGGTACTGGTAGGGCTCTTTGCTTCGCTGTTTGGCTCTACACCAACCCTGATTTCTGAACCAACCGGTCCAATGACCGTGATCATGACTGCGGTTATCGCCAGCTTAATTGCCGCGAATCCAGAGCAGGGCATGGCGATGGCGTTTACCGTCGTTATGCTGGCCGGCCTGTTCCAGGTGGCATTCGGTCTGCTGAAGATGGGGCAGTTTGTCACCATGATGCCGTACACGGTGATATCCGGTTTCATGAGTGGCATCGGTATCATCCTGATCATATTGCAAATCGGTCCATTTCTGGGCCAGGCGGCTCCACCTGGCGGTGTGCTCGGCACCGTAACTCTGCTACCAGAACTGTTTGCTCAGGTCAGTTGGTCGGAAACGGGCCTCGCCCTTTTAACACTGGCGCTGATTGTGTTTTTTCCAGGCAAACTAAAACGTTTCGTGCCACCGCAGTTGGTGGCCTTGTTGATAGGAACGGTCGTTTCGTTGTTGTTGCTGGATGCGGACATCATCCGACGCATCGGCGAGATACCAACCGGCCTGCCCGAGCTGCAACTACCGGTATTTACTGCGGAACAATGGGTATTAATGCTGGTTGATGCTCTGGTGCTCGCCGTGCTTGGCAGCATCGACGCATTACTCACCTCGGTGATCGCCGAAAATATGACGCGCAAGGAAAGTGATGCTGACAAGGAACTGGTTGGCCAGGGCATCGGCAACCTCGCCTCAGGCCTGTTCGGTGGTTTACCCGGGGCGGGAGCTACCATGGGCACCGTCTTGAATATCAAAACCGGCGGTCAGACCGCGCTCTCCGGTTTAATACGGGTCGCGATTCTGTTGGTTGTTTTATTGGGGGCCGCTGAGCTCACCGCGCAGATTCCGCTCGCCGTGCTCGCTGCAATTGCGATGAAAGTGGGTTTCGACATCATCGACTGGGGTTTTTTGCGACGCGCTCATATCGTCTCCAAAAAAGCCGCGTGGATTATGTACGGTGTTATCAGCCTGACGGTTTTCGTCGACCTGATCACCGCCGTCGCCATTGGCGTATTCATCGCCAACTTCCTGACCATTAATCGCATGACCAACCTGATCAGCGACTCGGTAAAAACCATCGACAAACCGGATTCAAATGTGAATCTCAATCGCGACGAACACGAGCTGCTGCAGCAGGCGCAGGGGCGTGTGCTGATTTTCACCCTGCACGGTGCACTGATATTTGGACTTGCCAAGGTTATCTCGCGACGTTATGCCGTGCTTGATGGCCACGAGGTATTAATCGTTGATTTCACCGAGGTGCCTGTGTTGGGCGTGTCATCGTCTTTGGCGCTCGAGGATATGATTCTTACCGACATTCAGCATGGACGTCCGGTATTTATTGTTGGTGCCAGTGAGCAGGTGAAGGAGAGGCTGGCTAGCCTGGGTTTGAAAGACAAGATACCGGCTGAGCACGTCGTCGCCGAGCGCGAGGAAGCTTTGCGCATGGCGAACGAATTCCTCGGCGACAAGGATTTGAACAGGGGTCAGCTGGCGGAAAGTTGATGGACCAGTCTCGACTAGTACCACAAATAGTGGCTGTCAATAATGCCGCTCAATCCATAGATAAATATAAATCAATTCGATATATACAATTGATTTTATATTATCTATCCAAACCGTATGCTCAGCCTATATGGTTTACGAATCGAACTGCGGAACTACCCGGATCGTTTTTCAATGATTGAGCTCAGAACTTACGTGTTTATCGACTCGCTGCAACCGCAGCAAGCTCAGCTAATGGCGTCTGTGTCGCAAGGATTTCCGCCGGTCCCCGGCGATTCCTGTCTGTGGGTCGAGGTTGCGCCCGGTATGGCGGTGCATCGGGTTACCGACATCGCCCTCAAAGCCACGCGCGTTAATCTGACCCAGCAGGTGGTGGAACGCGCCTTTGGTTCGATGGTGATTCACTCGCCTTCGCAATCTGATGTGCGCCATGCAGGCGAAGTATTGCTCTCCAGTCTCGACAGACAACTGGACCAGCGCGATGAGTGCCAGATCATGTGGCAGGAAATTATTCGCGGCATGACATCCGACCATACCGTGTTAATCAATCGACAGCATCGCGGCGGTTCAATGATGGTTCCCGGCGAGAGCATGTTCATCCTTGAGACGCAGCCCGCGGGATATATCGTCTATGCCGCCAACCAGGCCGAAAAAGCCGCCAATATCAAACTGGTTGATTGTCGTGCGGTGGGTGCCTTCGGCCGACTGACGCTCTCCGGCAAGGAGGCTGATGTCGAAGAGGCTGCGGCGGCCGCCGTTGCGGCAGTTAAAAATCCACCGGGCACCTGAGGATTACATCGCATGCATCGTCAACCCCTCATATCCTTATTACAGTCTTACCAGACGCGTTATCTCGATGAGGCGGGTTTTATCAAACGGGCGATTCGTTTCATTGAGGACAACGAGAATTGCTTCCAGCGTGAATTATGGCCAGCCCACGTCACGGGGTCGGCCTGGGTAGTCAATCCAAAACGCAGTCACGTACTGATGTTACATCACAAGAAACACGATCAGTGGTTTCAACCAGGCGGGCATGCCGATGGTGAGACGGATATTCACGGCGTGGCGATGCGCGAAGCAGTCGAAGAAACCGGTTTACCTGAAACCGCGGTCCGTCTGCTCAGTCGCAATATTTTTGATCTCGATATTCACACGATCCCGGAAATTGATGACTACCCCGTGCATGAACATATCGATATCAGGTTTCTGGTAGAGATAGACGATTTATTGCCCATTCCAGGCAACGACGAATCCCATCAGGTGCTGTGGATCCCGCTGCATCAGGTGCCGCGTTACAACAACAATCGTTCCACTTACCGCATGGTCGAAAAGACCCGTCAAATGCGGCCAGGAAGACGTTTTTGATGCATAGATAAATTACTATGGATTTATTAATTAATATTGATTGGTATCTAAAAGTGATGATCCCTATGCTCGACTTAAGCTGAATCAAACAACGAATACACACGACGAAATTATAGGAGCTCTTTTATGTCAACCAAAAGCTATGATGCAGGCGTTAAAGAATATCGCGACATGTATTGGACACCGGAGTATGTGCCACTGGATACCGATTTGCTGGCCTGCTTCAAATGCACGGGTCAACCAGGTGTGCCACAGGAAGAAGTGGCTGCCGCAGTAGCCGCGGAATCCTCAACCGGTACCTGGAGTACCGTATGGTCTGAGCTGTTGACCGACCTCGAGTACTACAAGGGCCGCGCCTACCGAATTGAAGACGTTCCCGGTGATCCGGAATCCTTTTACGCGTTTGTTGCTTACCCACTCGACCTTTTCGAAGAGGGATCGGTGGTTAACGTACTGACCTCTCTGGTGGGTAACGTTTTTGGTTTCAAGGCACTGCGCCATTTACGCCTGGAAGATATTCGCTTTCCAATCGCTTACATCAAGACTTGCGGTGGTCCGCCAGCCGGTATTCAGCTGGAACGTGATCGCCTCAACAAATATGGGCGTCCAATGCTCGGTGCCACCATCAAGCCAAAACTCGGACTCTCTGCAAAGAACTACGGCCGTGCAGTATACGAATGTTTGCGCGGCGGTCTCGATATGACCAAAGACGACGAGAATGTTAACTCGCAGCCCTTCATGCGCTGGCGTGATCGCTTTGAGTTTGTTGGAGAAGCGATCCAGAAGGCCCAGCAGGAGACTGGTGAACGCAAGGGGCACTACCTGAACGTAACCGCACCGACGCCTGAAGATATGTATGAGCGAGCCGAATTTGCGAAAGAGGTGGGTTCTCCGATTATCATGCATGACTATTTAACCGGTGGTTTTACGGCTAATACTGGCCTTGCTAACTGGTGCCGCAAAAATGGCATGTTGTTGCATATTCACCGTGCCATGCACGCGGTTATCGACCGCCACCCCAAGCACGGTATCCATTTCAGGGTACTCGCCAAGTGTTTGCGTTTGTCAGGTGGTGATCACCTGCATACCGGTACTGTGGTAGGCAAGCTGGAAGGCGATCGTCAATCTACCCTCGGCTACGTTGACCAATTGCGCGAATCATTTGTGCCAGAAGACCGTTCACGCGGTGTTTTCTTCGATCAGGACTGGGGCTCTATGCCGGGTGTCTTTGCGGTCGCCTCAGGGGGTATTCATGTGTGGCATATGCCCGCGCTGGTAACCATTTTCGGCGATGACTCGATGCTGCAGTTTGGCGGTGGAACGCAGGGCCACCCCTGGGGTAATGCAGCAGGTGCTGCGGCCAACCGTGTTGCGCTTGAAGCGTCTGTGAAAGCCAGGAACCAGGGACGTGAAATTGAGAAAGAGGCCCGGGATATTCTGACAGAGGCTGCCAAGACTAGCCCGGAGCTGGCGATTGCGATGGAAACCTGGAAAGAGATCAAGTTTGAGTTCGACACCGTCGACAAGCTCGACGTTGCTTGATCCGGCGTTTTTTGAACACTCAATTAATGTATATAAATTAAAGGGTTACAGAGGAAACTTAAATGTCAATGAATAACGAAATCGGCGACTTCAAAACTGCTAATACGCTCGAAACCTTTGGTTTTCTGCCCAAGATGACGCAGGAAGAAATCTACGAGCAGATTGCCTATTTGATTAGCCAGGGCTGGACGCCGGCAATCGAACATGAGCATCCGCGGCAGTCGACTAACCACTACTGGACCATGTGGAAATTACCCATGTTTGGCGAAAAATCACTGGATAAAGTTGTTGGTGAACTGGATGCCTGTCGCCGCGCTTATCCCGACCACCATGTTCGCATACTCGGCTATGACAATTACACCCAGAGCCAGGGAACCGCGTTTGTTGTTTACGAAGGCCGCTCCTGATTACAGGTGGCAGTGGATTACATTCATTCGTTGATTGAACGGGAAATCTCATGACAAATACGGCTACCTCTCAAGCGAATTCCGGACGAGCTCTTGCGCTCGCCAGGCGAAAAGCATTGTCCGGGTCGGGCAAAGCGGCCCTGGGAGCTAAAGCCGCGGCTGCGACGGTGTCAGCACCAATGAAACCCGCAGCGCCGGTGAAGAAGCCAGTTGTTGCCAGAGCAGCTTCTGCGAACTCCGGCAGAGCAGCCTCGCTGGCCCGCCGCCGCGCAATGTCCAGCAGTGGCAAAAAAGGCATCGTCAGCAAGGACCGTACTCGTGGCGACAGCCAGCCGATAGCTCCCCGGAACACTTCGGAAACAACCCCTGCAACAGCTGAGACTCAAACCGAGGCTGCTTGCCAGTGCCAAACAGAGAGTCTGAAAGCCGCGCCATCTCTGGCGCAACAGACCCGCGCAGCGAATCCAGAACTGAATGGTCGGGCACTGGCACGTGCATTGCGTGAGCAAAAGAGTCGAACCGGAAGCCGTGGGCAGCAGAAATCTCGTCCCACTGGGCGCACACGCCCTACGCCTAATCCAGATGCTGGTCCGGCGCGTGACGCAGCCTGGAAGGTTGGGGCGGGTAAGACCAGCCACGGACAAACCATTACCGGCACCATGGTTGGCAGAAATCAAAATGTTACCGGCGATGAAGCCAGCACCTGCCGGGATATTACCGGCGCTGAATACATGGGTGCTGATACCTACCAGGCTTTCTGCCAGACCAGCCCAAAGCAATCATTCAATCGGGTAGGCAGCAGTGAGACCGGTCTTGGAAACAGCATTACCGGCAACCAGGTTGGCCGCAGCTCCCGGGTAACCGGAGACGAGCCTGGCAGTTGTATTACGGTTACCGGATCAGAGTATATCGGTGCTGGTCAGGCCAAAGCCTTTTGTGGCAATTCGTCAGCGCGGCAATCCCTGTTGCAAACGGGCATGAAACAGCACAATTCAAAGCGTTTGACCGGCGATAGTGTCGGCCGCTCTTCAAGAGTAACCGGGGACGAAACCGGTGCTGATCGCGAATTAACCGGCACCCAGTACGAACGCGGCAGTTTTGATGAGGTTTCCGCGATAACTGGTGAATCAGATACCTTCGCTGGTGGCACTGTGACCGGCACAATGATGGGCCGCGCACAGCAGATTACTGGTGACGAACCCGGGACCTGCAAGGCGGTCACTGGCACCCCCTATGCGAGTATCGATCAGTACGGTGATTTCTGTGAAGCAGGCGAGTTAGGTGAGGCCGCTGATCGGATGATGAAAAATCCGGCACGCGCGGGCGCACCAATGACAGGTTTGCAACCATCGGTCGGTGGCATCATGACTGGTGACAGTCGCGGTGCCTGCGGAACAGTCAGCGGCACGCCATACCTCGGCCGTGATCAGTTACAGCATAGCTTTCCGGAATACGCGGCAGACAATGCTGAGCAGGAGGCGATGGTTGCCGACCTTGCACCAGGTGACTTCAGCATCAAATCTCCGGCGCGAGTTGCGCAGCAAGAGGCAGCTGCTGGCCTCGCGGTAACGGGCTCCAGCTACCAGCGAGGCACTATTAGCGGATCTTTTGGTAAGGGGACCGATATGGTCACTGGTACCGAAGATGCCCACTTTTATCGCAAGCCTTCGCTGCCGGTTAGCAATCATAAACCGGATACCATTAATCAGCGCCCTGTTTCACGGATAACCGGAGAGGGTATCGACGCTGGTGCGAAAATTACTGGTGATGACTGGGATCGTGGCAATCACGTCACTGGCACCGAAGGCACCTCAGCGGTTAAACGCAACCAGACAAAACGCGGCGCTTCTTCAGGCTCGATGGCGATGACCCGCACAGCACGTAGCACGGAGAAACAGCTCCCGCCCAGCCCTGTGACTGGCGGCAGTGGCAATACCGAGCGTGGCGCCCTGGTAACTTACTCCGGAGGTGCTCGCGGTTAGGCCTCTGGCCACGCGGGTAGGTGTAACTCATCATGTTTATGTCTCAACGTCGACAATCCAGACGCAAGCAGCCCATCGTGGCGACTGCACCGATGCGTCGACCAGGGGCAGTGGGTATCGAGGCCGACAGTCATGTTGCATTTAAGGATGCTTCCTCCAGTCCCTCGACAGTGCATGCATTATGTGACACGACTGACAATCAGCGACTGTTCGACTACGAAAAAAGGGTCAAAGATACATTTGACCGTATTGAACCCATGTTGCAGCAGGTAATGGATTTACCACGGGATGCCAATTTTGAAGCGCAGGCCCAATCGATTGCGAAACGGCAACTGGGTTTCGGGCTACCGGAAAATATTCTTGGTGACAGCTCGACCGGGTCTACCGAAAAGGCAAGATTGTTCTCCTGGTGTGTTTTTGAATCCTATCGGAAGTTTTGTGAAGACTTCTTTTCCGAGGATCCTTTGGCTGCACGGGCAGGTGACGATTTTCAGTCTTTCCTGCAATCCTGCGGTTTCCACCTTATGGATATTACTCCCTGTGCCGATGGTCGTCTGGCGCATATTATTCGGTATGTATTGCGGTTGCCGCAGCGTCATGTACGACGAAAATCATTCGCCGGCGCCATGTTCGACATCGACGACAGTGTACAAAAGTGGGTTGAAGTTGAAATGCTGCGTCATCATGAAGCTAGCCCCAATGCTGCTGATGAACCGACTCGATACCTGAAGATGGTGGCCTACCACTTTAGCTCGGTTGATCCACATCACGAGGGCTGCGCAGCACATGGCTCGGATACCAGAAAAGCCGCGAGCGCTGGTTTAGCGCAACTGCAAGGTTTCAGGGAAGCCGTCGAAAACAGTTTCTGCTGTGGGGCATCAATCGATCTGTTATTGATCGGAATCGATACCGATACTGATGCCATGCGGGTTCATGTACCCGATGGCAATGGTGAGATTGATCTCGATCGATTTGTCGACAGCCTGGAATTATTTCAAATGACCCAGCAGCATGATGCAGCGAAAGCTCGACAGCTGATTGCTGATGCAGTAGTGGCCTGTGCTGCGGACATTGCCGCAGGCATGCAGCGTTTCATCGCACGAATCATCGAAAACAATCTGTCGCAGATAGAGTATGTACAGCACTACTATGGACAGGCCTATCCCGATACCGGGCATGCCGAACGCTTTATCGGTTGTGGTGTTGGCTTCGAAGAAATCCAGCTGCGCAACCTGATGTACTTCGCCTATCTCAATACGGTGGAAGAGGCTGCCGCTGATCTGGACGTCGGTATCAAGATATTTAGCGGGCTCAACGTTTCGCGTGATCTGCCGGTGCCAATCGTTGTGCGCTTTGACTATCACGGCCACGTGCCCGGTGCACGGGAGCGCTCAATCGCTCATTGCCGTCGCGTTGCCGAAGCCATCAACAATCGATATGGCGATCTCTTGCAGCAAGGTTTGTTGCATATTCTGCAGGTGATTCGAGACTGTCGTGCAGACGCCAGCCTTGAGGTACTGCAATGTTCTGTTAACGACCAAATCGCTGCGGGGGTGCACTAATGAAAATCTGCCAGGTAGAGAGACCGCTGGTAGCAACCAACCGGATTTCTGGACTCGAGCACAAGCATTTACAGGTAGTGCGCGATGGATCTGTACAAGCCGTGGCGGTCGATTCGGTCGGCTGTATACCGGGCGACTGGGTAATCTGTGTTGGCAGTTCTGCAGCCCGAGATGCTGCCGGCAGCAAGGAGTATCCCTCCGACTTGACGATTGTCGGCATCATTGACCACTGGCCGCCGCAAAACAGTGATAGTGAGAGTGACAACTGATGGAAATTTTTCAGGTTGAAGCGCCACTGGTTTGTACCCGCCGAGTCAGCGGATTACAACAAATAGGATTACGCGTGTTGCGCGACATTAACGGCAAGCGCAGCGTTGCAGTCGACACCATCGGTGCTCGTGACGGTAACTGGGTTTTTACCGTTAACGGATCCGCGGCCCGGTACGCCACCGGCGACTTCAACGTATTAACGGACCTGACAATTGGCGGCATTATTGACCACTGGGAACCAGAGGTTACAGAGCCCGCCAGGTCGGATAAACAGGAATAGGTATTTTTACAATCAATTGAGTTAATTGGAGACACAACTATGGCAACTGAAAACTATGGAATTGCATTAGGCATGATCGAAACACGCGGGATGGTACCCGCCATTGAAGCAGCAGACGCGATGACCAAGGCCGCTGAAGTTCGGCTGGTAGGTCGTGAGTTTGTCGGTGGCGGTTACGTTACCGTCATGGTTCGCGGTGAAACTGGTGCAGTAAACGCCGCGGTTCGTGCCGGCGCAGATGCCTGTGAAAGGGTCGGAGACGGTCTGGTAGCGGCACACATCATTGCGCGTCCTCATCGCGAGGTCGAGCCGGTTTTGGAAAGCAAATAATCTAACAGCGGGTAACCGCAGCTTTAAACAACAGTAACATTCTGAAATAGTGGAGATTAGAAATGGCGAATGATAACTATGGGATTGCATTAGGCATGATAGAGACCCGTGGGCTGGTGCCCGCCATTGAGGCCGCCGACGCTATGACCAAGGCAGCCGAGGTCAGACTGGTTGGACGCGAATTTGTCGGTGGCGGTTATGTTACTGTCATGGTTCGCGGTGAAACCGGTGCCGTTAATGCCGCGGTACGCGCTGGCGCTGATGCCTGTGAGAGAGTAGGCGATGGCCTGGTAGCGGCGCACATCATTGCTCGTCCGCATCGTGAAGTTGAGCCTGTGTTGCCGGCTGGCGATTCGACAGCGACCAAGTCTGCTGCCTGATAAATCGAGGTGCAGGGGATCGTGTTATCTAACCGCTTTTGCGGTTAGTACACGCTCAGCAAGCTTGATTGTGGATACTGATGGCACGTGGCTCAGCAGGGATTGAAGCGACCCGTGCCCGGCGAGAGGAATTGAAACCATGAATGCAAATTGGCAGGAGAGACAGCGGCCGGCACGTCTGGAAAGACGTTACGAGTTTGTTACCTATAACGATTTGAGTAACTTTCTGGAGCAGGCCGCAGACCTTTCGGAACGCAGCGGATTGTATCCGGACCTGGGATTTGGCAAGGACTATGTCAATGTCACCATACATGCCGATCAGGACGATCCAGAGCTGCTGGCGCATCATCATGAGTTTGCTGATCAACTGGAACAACTGAAAGTTACCATGTCCGCTGGCAAGGAATAACAGATGCCTGTTGTCGCGGTGATCGGCAACAAGGGAGGCGCCGGTAAAACCACGCTGTGTGTCAATCTGGCAGCGGCCCTCGCAGCAGAGCGGAGAGCCATCATCCTGGATGCGGATCCGCAGCAATCATCACTGCAGTGGTATCACATCGCCGACGGTCATGCATCGATAGACGTTATCGATGCCCATAACAAGTTGCGCGACGAGAGCATTATTTCGGCGAGCAACGAAACCAATTATCACCTCATCGACTGCCCACCCTCCGCGCAATCCCCACAAATTCAGCAGGCGCTGAAAATAGCTGATCTTGCCATTGTGCCGGTGTTACCGTCGCCGCTTGATATTTGGGCAACCGTGCAGATTGAAGAGACCGTGAGTCGAGCGCAGCGAGACAATCCCAGGCTGAAAGTCATGCTGGTGATCAATCAATACGAATCGAGAACCCGATTATCCCGTTTGATGCAGCGCGCACTCGAAGAAATCTCGTTGCCATCGGCAGCGACTATTATTCGACGTCGAGCTGTATATCGACATGCATTCCTCGAGGGTCGAACCGTACACGATATGGGCAGTAGGGGCCGCGCCGCAGCCGAGGAAATAAACCAACTGGTGAAAGAGATGGAGCAGCATTTATGAGTCAAAAAGACAGTGCAGAAGATAAACTGATCGCCTCAATCAAGAAAACCCGGGCAGGCAAATCAACCCCGAAAAAGGCGCCAGCAAAAAAAACAGCAAAAAAGCAAAACACCTCAGGAGCGAGCAAAAAACCGGCTGTTTCCAGCAGGTCACCCAGTACTCGCGAGAGAAAACAGGTTTTGGTCGACCTGTTCCAGTCCGGGCGCAGGGTATGGCCCGACTAGACCGTTAGTAGTATAGATTTTTTGATATGGAATAATATAGTGGCATTGGTTAATACCAATGTCTCCCTGCCGCCGCTGACGGCGTATACAGGGCATTGGCATCAGTCAACGGAGAGTGGCAACCATGCCAGCCAAACAAAACCAGTCAACGCAAACACCGCTGTCGCTGCGACCGGATCATCTGATTCGGCACGCCACCTTCAGGCAACTACAGATTTTTGAATCCGTTTATCGGCTAGCCAGCTTTACCCGTGCTGCCGAAGAACTGTTCCTTACTCAACCGACAGTGTCGATGCAGATCAAAAAATTGACCGACGCGGTAGGTTTGCCACTGTTTGAACATGTTGGCAGACGAGTCGAACCCACCGAAGCGGGTAGCGAGTTGTATCAGGCCTGTCGACAGGTTTTTGATGTGTTATCCAACCTTGAAATGAAGTTGTCAGACATGCAGGGTTTGAAGCGCGGCAGGTTACGGCTCGGTGCGATCACCACGGCCAAGTACATTGCGCCGGAATTGCTGGGTGCTTTTAGCCAGAACTATCCCGGTATCGATCTCGCGCTGAAGGTAACCAATCGAGAGCGAATTCTGGAGCGCATGAATGCCAACGAAGATGATTTATACATCCTCGGCAAAAAACCGGTTGATGATCTGGAAATTGAAGAATACCGTTTTGCGCCCAATCCGCTGGTAGTGTTGGCGCCCCGAAATCACCCGTTAGCAGGAGAAAAGAATATCAGCCTCGAACGCCTCTGCGAGGAGCCTTTTATCATCCGCGAACCGGGATCCGGAACCCGCGATGCGACGCTGAAGCAGTTTGAATCGAAAGGCCTGCGCCCCTGGATACGCATGGAGCTTGGCAGCAGTGAGGCGATTAAACACACCATTATTGGTGGACTGGGCATTTCTGTTATGTCCCTGCACACGCTGACCCTTGATGGCAAGGGAGGCCCAATGACAATTCTGGACGTCGAAGGTTTTCCGATAGAACGTTACTGGAACATTGTACATCCCAAGGGCAAAGAACTATCGCTCGCGGCACAGGCCTTTTTGCAATTCGTCATCGACTGCAAACCCGAGATATCGCAGCGAATGCAGAACCACTGGCCGACGCTTAAAGAGCACCTGGTTGTGGATTAATCAGATGCCTCGAAGAAGACATTTCTGTGCCATCAACATTGACTGTTTGCCGGATAGTTAGACGATGACGATTGATACTTCCAGAGTGAAATTAATCCTCTTCGACCTCGATGGCACACTGGTCGACAGCGTTGGTGACCTTGCCTGGAGCTGCAACGGCATGTTGCAACATCTGCAACGACCAACACGCTCAACGGAGCGCATAGCCACCTGGGTGGGTAATGGCGTGGAGCGACTGGTGAAGCGGGCGTTAACAAACGATATGCATGCCGAACCCGATCAGCAGCTGTTCGAGCAGGCACTGGCAAAATTCAATCAACTCTACGCCGACAACATCAGCCAGCACAGCCAGATTTACCCGGGTGTTTTGGATACGCTGGAGCACTTGACGAACGCGCAACCGCGACTGGCCTGTGTGACCAATAAGGACGAACGATTTACCTTACCGTTGCTGGAGCAGCTGGGTATTTTGTCGTATTTCGAGCTAGTGGTTGGCGGCGATACCACGGTGCGCAAGAAACCCGACCCGATGCAGCTGGAGTACGCAGCTGCTCACTTTGGCATCGCGCCAGCGGACTGTCTGATGGTTGGAGATTCCAGTAACGATATCAAAGCGGCACGCGCCGCCGGATTCCAGGTTGTCGCGGTTCCGTACGGTTACAACCACGGTGTCGACATTCGAATCTCTGATCCCGATCTGGTAGTCGACAACCTGATGGAGTTGGCTGGATTGTTCGAGCACGACACAGCCTGTTCCTCCTCCTGAGTCGATAGCTTACTCGGGATCAGGCTCGGAAAAGCTGATGTCTTGACCGGAAGCCAGGGTTTCCTCAACAATCCGTGCCGAGTAGGTACGATAGTCTTCCCACTCGTATGCCTTGTCGGCAATAAAGTTAAGGCCCATGCGGAAATGATGGCTATAGAGCAGGCTGTCATAACGGCGCTTTAACTCGCCCTCATTGTAAATCAGAACCCCGGGTCTATAAGACATTTCGTGTTTTCTGGCTAGTTCGAGAGCGGTAGTTTTGCTGCCATCGATGTCGGTAATGACCTGGTCTGAATCGGTATCTAGCCTTATAACGGTGTATTTGTTCATCACCTCATCAACCTCAGAGCGAGACAGCAAACGATCATGAAACATGTTGCAATCGTTACAGGCTGAATCTTCCAGGATAACCATCATCGGACCTTTGACCGCAGACAGGTCGTTGATCGATTGGAAGTGGCGATTATCTCGTAACTGGTAAAGATCAGTTGCCAGATTGTCTTCCAGATAGGTTTGCAGACTAACGTTTTTGTAGGATTCAGACTCGACGTAGGCGAGGATTGTTTTGAAACGTTCGGGTGCGCGATATCCATTGACGCGAGCTATCTGTTCATTGTCTGAGTTCAGGAAGATAACTGCCGGGGTGGCCAGCACATTCAGATATTCCGCCAGTTCCATCTCGGTAACCGAGACTTCCTCATTAAAGTAAACATCGCGAAATCCGCCGGTAGACAGCGAAATGACATCGAAATGCGCCTGAATGTATTCAGCCTTGTCCTCTGGCTCGAAGGACTCCATCAGCATTTTTGAGCAGTACGGACATCCCTTGGTCTGGAAGAAGAGAATCAGGTGCTTTCCCTCGTCGCCTGCCTCTTCGGCATCATCGCCTATCTCCAGAAAGCTGTCTTTGAACCAGGAGGGTGGGTCGTGGAGTTTCCCGCCGGTCAACTCGCCTCGCTCTGCAGCCTGCAGGTTGACGCTTGAAAAGATCAGGGCAAGCACTACTGGGATTATGGTGTGCAGTCGCATCGTGGTTTGCCTCCCTTGTAAAGAATAATGTTTCTATCTTATTACTCTTAGGGTGCTTTGCAATATACCTCTCGTAGGGGATATTGCCTGAAATCCACGGTCATCAATAATACTAAATCAGCCGAAATACTGGCTCAGAATAATAAACTGGAGGCATAGCTGTTATGAATCTAAACCGTCGAGAGTTCATGCACTTGATGGGGCTGGCTGGCGCCGCTGGTCTTTTCCCTTCGTCACTGCGCGCGTCGGCAGAACCGGGAGCCGAGCTCTACGATATGGCAGCTTTTGGTAATGCCCGCATCCTGCATTTCACCGACTGTCACGCGCAGTTAAATCCGATTTATGTTCGCGAACCCAGCGTTAACCTGGGATTTGGCCCTGCCCTGGGTAAGGCGCCGCATCTGGTCGGTGAGCACTTGTTGAGACGTTTTAATATTCCTGCCGGCGGCATTGAATCGCATGCTTATACCTACCTCGATTTTGAAAATGCAGCACGTGTTTACGGCAAGGTAGGCGGCTTTGCGCATCTCGCCACACTGGTGAAAAAAATGCGCGCGGAATTTAGACAAGGAAGCAGTCTGCTGCTTGACGGTGGAGATACCTGGCAAGGTTCCGGCACGGCATATTGGACGCGCGGCAAAGATATGGTTGACGCCTGTAATCAGCTTGGCGTCGATATCATGACGGGGCACTGGGAATTTACCTACCTGGCCGAGGAAGTGCTTAAGAACTCCATGGCCTTCAACGGCGAGTTTGTATCGCAAAACTGCAAGGTAAAAGAGGACTCTATTTTTGACTATGAACTAGGTGATCTGGGTGACTACAACGAAGACACCGGTCACGTGTTCAAGCCCTACACCGTCCGTGAACTTGGCGATGTACGGGTTGCCGTTATAGGTCAGTCTTTTCCCTATACGCCGATCGCCAACCCGCAAAGATTCATCCCTGACTGGACCTTCGGTATCAACGAAACCGATATGCAGGATATTGTTGACGAAGTCCGCGAAAATGAGAAGCCGGACGCGGTTATTGTCATATCTCACAACGGAATGGATGTTGACCTGAAGCTGGCTTCGCGAGTAAGCGGTATCGATGCAATATTCGGTGGTCACACCCATGACGGTGTACCCGGGGCGATTCCAGTGAGTAATCCCGGTGGCAAAACACTGGTGACAAACGCGGGTTCCAACGGCAAGTTTCTTGGCGTTATGGACATGGATATCCGCGGTGGCCAGGTTCGTGATTTCCGTTATCGTCTGTTACCGGTGTTTTCCAACTTGCTATCGGCGGATGTCGAAATGCAGACGCTGGTTAATAATATTAGAGCACCTTATCTCACAGACCTCGAGGAAGAGCTCGCTGTTGCGGATGAGGTGTTGTATCGACGCGGTAACTTCAACGGCACCTTCGACCAGGTTATCTGCGACGCCTTGCGTATTCAGGGTGATGCGCAGATTTCCCTGTCGCCCGGTTTCCGCTGGGGTACCACGGTAATGCCTGGGCAGGCAGTGACCATGGAGCATGTGATGGATCAAACCTGCATCACTTATCCGGAAACTTACGTCAATGAAATGTCGGGAGAAAACATCAAGCTGGTGCTCGAAGATGTCGCTGACAACCTGTTTAATGCCGACCCTTATTACCAGCAAGGGGGTGATATGGTTCGTCTCGGCGGCATGGACTACAGTATTGATCCGACCGCCAGCATCGGTGAGCGAATTACCGATATGCAGCTCGATGATGGCACCAGGATAGAAGCCAGCAAAACCTACAAGGTAGCAGGTTGGGCAACCGTTAATTCTCAGTCGCCGGGCGCGCCGATCTGGGAAGTGGTTGCCGATTACCTCAGGCTACAGGATAGTGTAAAGATCGATAAACTGAACACGCCAAAGCTGAAAAACAGCGCGGGCAATCCCGGCATCGCCTGATAGGGATTCAGTAACGTTATAGAGGCAGCTAAGCAGCACTGCGGAAGTCTTGAATGCAAACAAGTGCCGATTTCCTGGTAGATAATTGCAATCAGACATGAAAAAGCCACCCCATGGGGTGGCTATTCTGACCTGAAAGAAAAACAGGCGGATTCTTTTGATTTACTCTTCTTCGGCAGATTCGGCGCGGTGATTGTGTTCGATGTACATGACCGCGGCCTCAACGCGTGAGTGAACGTTGAGCTTACGCAGTACCGCTTTGACGTGAAGTTTTACCGTGCCGTCGGAGATACCGAGATTACGCGCGATCAACTTGTTGCCCTGGCCCTCGGCCATTAACTCGAGAATCTCACTTTCGCGCGGCGTTAGTTCACTGAAAGGACCTTTACTCTTCGAGACCGACATATCTCCCTTCACAAATCTGACCAATACTGAGGTCAGGGGAGGTGCTACCACGGTTTTACCAGCATGAATGTCATGCAGCGCACTGACCAGTCCGTCGGGTTCCATGTCTTTTAACAAATAGCCGCTGGCGCCGGCCTTTAGCGCATCCAGCAGGTCCTTTTCACTGGAACTGGTGGTGAGCATAACAATGGGCATATCGAGCCCCTGGGTACGCAAGTGTTTGAGTACGCTGATGCCATCGATGATCGGCATGCGTTTATCAAGCAGGATGATGTCCGGTTTTAATTCCTGGGCGAGTCGAATGCCTTCGTTCCCATCTCCAACGTCGGCGAGTACCTCAATGTTGCGCCGCTGTAACAGGCTGATTAAACCCTCGCGGAACAGCATGTGATCGTCGATTAACAGGATTTTAAGACCCATTGTGGAACTCCCCTCAGCTGGTCGTTAGCGACCTTTTTTATGTCGATTCTGATCTTGCAGACAAATTATGCCAGATTCTGAATCGAAATCGAGATTACTTTTCCCCTCAACGACTTATCGGTTGTTCTTGGCAAAGGATTTATTGCGCAGAAACGAGTTTGGTTGCCTCTGCTGGCAGCCAGAATTCCAGATGGATGCGGGTGCCTTCACCGGGTTCACTCTCGATGTCTAGATGGCCGCCTATCTGGTTGGCGCGGTCACGCAAGATATTCAAACCCAACTGACTGCCACCCTCGGGTGTGATTGTGCTCTCGTCAAAACCAACCCCATCGTCTTCGATGAGCACGGTATACATGTCGTCTCGATAACGCAGCAGAATTCTCACCACGTCGGCCTGGCTGTGTTTGCGTATATTGGCTAGTGACTCCTGGATGATCCGGAATACGTTCAGTTCGACATGCTCGGGAAAATTTCGCTCCGGCCAGTCACTTTGAAAGTAAACCTTGATGCTGGCATCTTCCTTGGTACGGTTCGCCAGCTCCTCGATAGAAGGCACCAGGCCCCTGGACACCAGCGGCCCGCGAAAGTGGGTGATCAGTTCTCGTAATTCGACATTGGCCTGCTCGATAGCATACTCAACGCGTTCGATTTGGTGCCAGATACTCTGCTCGTCACCACTGTGAAATATCTCGTCGATGAGGCGCATCTGGATGCGCAAGCTGGCAAGGGTTTGCGCCAGCGAATCGTGCAATTCATGCGAAAGCCGTGTTCTTTCGCGCATGACCTTGAGCTGGCTCTCTTCTTCAATCAGGCGGAATCGTTCGATCGAGTTACCCAGGTTTCTGCCCAGTGTCAGCATCAGGTCTGAGTAGTGCTCGAGCTCCAATACACGGTTGGAGGGGAAAAACAGGTGAAGGGCACCAATTTGTCCCTGCCGATAACGGATGGGAATGGAGACGACCTGCAGATTCTGTTTTTTGTTGTCCTTGTTGCCAAAAACCTGGCCAACCGGTAACAGGTTGTAGGTATAGATTCGGGGTTCCTCTGAATCATCAATGCTGTGATCTATCGGCAACGTGTTGTCGATTTGTTGCAGAAAACTTGGGCTAAAGTTTCCATAAGAAGCCGCTACCAGATGGCTGTCATCGTCCTTGATTTGACGAATGATGCCGCCAAGCGCATTCAGGTTGGTACAAAACGATACCAGCGCTTTCTCAAACAATTCATTCAGATCCAGCGATGAATTCATGTTGGAGGAGATGTCGTACAGCATCGACAATATACGGGACTCTCTGGAGATAAAATCGGTATGGCGTTCCAGTTGTTTGTCGGTCTCTTGCGACAGCTCCTCGATCATCTTCGACAACATGTTGACGTCACTGCCCAGTTCTGCAAAGTCACTGTTGCTGCGTAAATGTACCCGAGAATCAAGATTAACTGCGCGCATCGAATCGGCCCAGTAACATAGACGCAGCAGCGGATCGATAAGCTCAACCCAGATGATGTAGGCGAGGTACACCAGCAACAACAGGGAGAGTATGGTGAGCACCGCGTGCATGAATGCATCGGGTTCAGCAAACAATATGATGACGTGCAGCACCAGCAGCAATAGCAGACTGGCGAGGATGCGAATTCTGCCCTGATTCAGTATGGGCCGAAATTCATCGTCGACACTGACAAACCATGACTTGAAGAAAGTATTGTTTTTTGGCGTGTTGTCGAACTCTGGGATCATCGTGCCATTATGTCTTAATGATCACCGCAGGCTTAGCGATTTTTTTTCGGCGCGACGTAGGTAGGGTCGTTTGGATTCATGAAAATGAATTCTTTTTTTCCCGCTTCCAGCTCGACAAAGTCAATCGTCATACCCTCAGCCAGTGCTTTACTGCCCTCTGACACCACCAGCGAGATACCCTCAATATTGACGAAACTGTCACCCGGCAAGCGTTGCTCGTCGAATCCCATGGCATAGTGAAAACTGCCGTCGGCCTGTTCCTTGATGGCAATACGGATCGGTGCGTTGCCACCGTCACCCTGATTGATGGATAACTTGATTTGCTCGAGAGCATCAGAACTAAGACTGATCATGAATTTTTACTTTCCTGTCAGGGTTGCCGCTGTTGGGCAACAAAGTTGAGAAAATGATTCACCCAGGGGGACGCCCGGGTGTGCCGCAAATGCGCATAGTTGGCCAGACAATTTTTATAAACTATACCATCGCTTTCGCCGTTAATGCCGAATCCACGCTTGATATCATAGGCCCACACACTGTCGCCCAGATCACCTTCCAGCGAGGAGTAGTGGAATTCATGGGCTTTTATACCGTTCTGACCTGCTGGCTGCATCGGCCAGGGATGGTTTTCGGTTTGCTGTAATGAAATATAACCCCGCCCGATGGGTTTTTTATGCATGTGACTCTCTGCCGGAAATACGCCGGCCATCGGTAAACGCTGACCATCCAGTTTTACAATGGCCGAGGACAGGTACATCAATCCACCGCACTCAACGTAGGCAGGCAAACCCTGCTCGACGGCGTTGGCGATTGATGCGCGCAAACTACTGTTGGCGCTGATCTGCTCTGCATGCCGCTCGGGGAAGCCACCACCGATAAAAAGCGCGTCGATTTTTGGTAACTGGTGATCTTCGAGACTGTTGATAAATATCAGTTCGGCACCGGCGTCGCGAAAGGCCTGCAAATCACCCGGATAATAAAAGGCAAAGGCCTCGTCCTTTAAAACGCCAATTTTCAAGCCACTAAACTGCGCTGCTGACGAAATCTGTTCGGTTTCAAGTCCTGGTTGCCCCGCGTCAGAGGCGACTTTCAGCAGCTGATCGAGATTCACGTTATTAGCAACCGCCTGGCCCATCGCATCGATTTTTGCCAGCGCCTCAGGATCTTCACTACCGGGCACCAGTCCCAGCTGTTCTTCGCTGATAACGAGTTCGTCCTGCGCGGGCAGGGCGCCGAGAAACGGGATGTCGGTGTAAAACTCAACGGCAGCACGTAGTTTGGAAATATGACGGTCGCCGCCGGTTAGATTGGCAATAACGCCGCCGATGCGAACCTCCGCATCAAAATCGCGATATCCCAGCAG
>JAAUXZ010057055.1_pt1 | contig 21206 bp, 18 predicted proteins | sample 7278131 | NCBI WGS metagenome assembly JAAUXZ01 (sample SAMN14350119, study PRJNA611818) | marine sediment metagenome | isolation source: surface marine sediment (3m) | place: French Polynesia: Moorea | collected 2018-08 | reverse complement strand
TGCCAGTATTATCGATGAAAATGCCGTACATGGTTCCGATGGTCCCGATACGGCCAAAACGGAGATTGCTTATTTCTTTTCTGAAGATGAACTGTGTGATCGTTTACGCTAGACCATGACCACCGAGTTTCCTGTCAATTTATTGGAGCTGGATCGCGAAGCGATGCAGGCCTTTTTCGTCGCTATCGATGAAAAGCCATTCCGTGCACGCCAGGTTATGCAGTGGATCCACCAACGAGGTGTAACGGATTTTTCCTTGATGACGGATCTCTCTAAAGATTTACGCAAAAAGTTGCAGCAAAAGGCCAAGATCAAATTACCCGAGCTCACGGTGGATCAGGTTTCTAAAGATGGTACCCGTAAGTGGTTATTGCATATGGATGGCGTGGATAATGCCGTGGAATGTGTTTTGATTCCGGAAGATAACCGTAAAACCCTGTGCATTTCATCTCAAGTAGGATGCACGTTGAACTGTTCATTCTGCTCCACTGCAAAACAAGGCTTTAATCGTAACCTGACCACAGCAGAAATCATCGGGCAACTGTATCTGGCGCATCATGCGCTCATTAAAGACGGTTATGAAAACGGTATCACTAACGTCGTTATGATGGGCATGGGTGAGCCCCTGTTAAATTATGATGCCGTCATGTCGGCATTAGATATCATGTGTGATGATTATGCCTATTGTTTGAGCAAGCGGCGCGTAACAATCAGTACAGCAGGTGTAGTTCCGGCCATTCAAAAATTGAATCAATCCACTGAAGTCAGCTTGGCGGTGTCATTACATGCACCCAATGATCACTTACGTGAGCAACTGGTACCGTTAAATAAAAAATACCCCATCAAACAGCTTTTGGCGGCTTGCAAGGAATATGTAAAAGGTCACAATCGACGCCGAATTACCTTTGAATATGTTATGCTGAAAGGCGTCAACGATAGCCTTGAGCATGCACGTGAATTGGTTAAACTGCTCAAACCGATTCCCAGCAAGTTGAATTTAATACCGTTTAATCCGTATCCCCATGCGCTATATGAATGTTCTGATCGAGAGACAATCGATCGGTTTCGGGAGTATGTGATGAAAAAAGGTATCATTACGGTAACCCGTAAAACACGCGGTGAAGATATTGATGCGGCCTGTGGCCAACTCGTGGGGCGCGTCAAGGACAAGAGCAGAAGAAGTCAAAAGCATCAGATCAGTATTAACTCATTATCAGGACAGGTGAATGTTTCGAATTAGCATCATTGGCATCTTGAGCCTATTGACTATGGCTTGTGTAACGGTTCAATCGGGACCCACCCAAAATGAAAAAGCGAGCAAGATTAATGTTCAGCTTGGCATCGGTTATTACAATCAAAACAACCTTGAGATGGCTAACGAAAAACTGGTCAAGGCATTAGCACAGGATCCAGATTCTTCCCAGGCTCACTATGCCTACGCCGTGTTGCAAAACCGTTTTCTCGATAAGGAAAAAACGGAATTTCATTTCCGCAGAGCAATTGAACTCGATTCAAAAAACTCTGAAGCATTAACTAATTTTGGCGCCTTTTTATGTAATGAGGGCCGCATTAAAGAAGCTGAAAAATTTTTCCTACAAGCGGTAAAAAATCCTGTCTATAAAACGCCGGAAATTGCTTATACCAATGCAGCTGTGTGTTTGTTAAAACTGGATCCACCCGAGAGAGAGACTGCCACTATTTATTTACAGCGTGCTCTGGCGATTCGTAATAATTATACTCCGGCATTAATTAACATTGCTGAAATCAGTTTTGACGATGGGAATTATGATCTTACTAATCTATATCTCGAGCGGCTTCATCGAATTATTCAGCCCACGGCAAGGAGCTTGTGGCTAAAAATTCGTTATGAATTAAAAAATGACAATCCTGAGCGAGCTGATGTTTTAGCCGAACAACTTAAAACTGATTTTGCCGATTCAACCGAATACCAATCTTGGTTATCACTACAACGATGAGTAATAATCCAAGCACACAAATAGATCCACCAGCCAGTGGACTGGGTCCCGGCGAACGTTTACAGGCGGCCAGAATTTCCCTGGGGCTGACCCTCGACGATGTAGCTAATCGCATGCATCTGTCTCCGGCTATATTATCTAGCCTGGAAGAAAATCATTTTGAAGAAATTACGGCGCCCATCTTTGTGAAGGGTTATCTGCGCTCATATGCTCGTATCGTTAATGTCAGCGAAGACGAGATCATCCAGCAATATGCCAGTTATTGTCCGGACTGTGACCCACCCATTACTTCAACCAGTAATACCACCGCAGACTTAAATGCCGATGATAGTCGGATCAAATGGTTCACCTGGATCGTTATACTCGGACTGTTTATTGCATTGGTGATCTGGTGGTGGGATCGTTATCAGCAGCCTGCAGAAACACTCAGTCTGGATACTTCAGATTCCAGCGAAACGATCAAACTGGTGGAAACAGAATCGATGGCTGAAGAGGTGCCTGTCATTCCGGCTACCGAAGAGAACATTGCTGTCGGTCAAGACGAGAATGAAGCGCTGACTCAACAGGTTCAGAATGATTTGGCTGTTTTAAATCAAAATCCAACAGCAAACACCAAGTCATCTGAAATCAACCCTGAAGTGGATTCAAAAACTCTAGTCAATGAAACTCAACAGCAATCAGAAGACATACCCGCACGTCCAGTGACGGTGAATGATTCTGATGAAACGTCCCCCACGATACCTGACGAGGAGGTTGAAGCTGTAGAGGAAAAAACCGAGCCAACTGTCTTACCCAAAAAAGGTCTGGTCATTACCGTGAATGCGGATACTTGGACCGATGTTCGTGATGCGGCAGGTAATAAACTGGTCTATGACCTGTTACGTTCTGGCGAAACGGTTACGGTTGATGCCAAAGGACCTCTACGGGCCTTTTTTGGTAATGGTTATGGTGTCAGTATGGTTTACCAGGGAGAGGAAATCGATCTTAGTGCCGTGATCAAACCGGATAATACTGCGAAAATTCGTTTAGGGCAGTAATATGGCGGAACAGATAAAAGTCATTCGCGGTATGCATGACATACTGCCAGAACACATCACGGTCTGGCAACAGATAGAAGATACCTACCGAAACTTAGCCGAACAATATGGCTATCGCCAGATCAGGACTCCCATTGTAGAAAAAACCAGCCTGTTTCATCGATCGATAGGTGAAGTCACAGATATTGTCGAAAAAGAAATGTACAGTTTTGATGATCGGAATGGTGACAGTCTGAGCCTCCGCCCAGAGGGTACGGCCAGTGTGGTAAGAGCTGGAATTGAGCACGGCTTGCTGGTAAACCAGCAACAACGTTGGTGGTACAACGGCGCCATGTTTCGACATGAGCGACCCCAGAAAGGACGTTATCGTCAATTCCATCAATTAGGAGCAGAGACCTTTGGTATAAAGGGTGCGGATATTGAAGCGGAATTAATTCTGTTAGCCGCACGTTTTTGGAACTTACTGAATATAGAGGGTATTGAATTACAGCTGAATACGCTGGGTACGGCAGAATCCAGAGCCTCGTACAAAGCACTCCTGGTCGACTATCTGAACGACCATCATAATCAGCTGGATGACGATTCCCAGCGACGCTTAACCACGAACCCTTTACGTATCCTGGATAGTAAAAATCCTGACATGCAGGCTCTCATTGAAGCGGCTCCCAAGATGCAGCAACATTTGGATCAGGAATCCCAAGATCATTTTGCTGAACTACTGGATATACTGGATTTCGCTGGACAACCCTATGTGATCAATCCTCGCCTGGTCAGGGGGCTGGATTATTATAGCCACAGTGTTTTTGAATGGGTTACTGATACTCTGGGGGCTCAAGGAACAGTCTGTGCCGGAGGGCGCTATGACGGTCTTGTTGAACAGTTGGGCGGTAAGCCAACCTTTGCAGCGGGTTACGCGATGGGTATTGAACGCCTGGTCACGATGTTAATAGATCAGAATCAAACTCAAGCGGACTCTAAAGCGGATATCTACCTGGTGATGTCTGGTGAAAATACCATAAAACAGGGACATAAACTGGCTGAGTCATTAAGGGATGGCATACCGGGAATCCGATTAACGGTTCATGCGGGTGGCGGTAGCTTCAAGAGTCAGATGAAAAAGGCCGATAAATCCGGGGCCGGAATCGCGCTGATCCTGGGTGAAAACGAGCTGCAAAAAGATACCTTAACCGTAAAATATTTGCGGGAGGACAAGCCACAAGGCGAGATTCAGCATTCACAGCTGATTGATCAGGTAAAGTCGCTAATGGAAAACAATGAGATTGTAGAGATTACACAATGACTGAATATTTAACAGATGAAGAACAGGTAGAACGGATCAAGAAATGGTGGTCGGATAATGGTAGTTCCGTCATTGCGGGTCTGGTGATAGGTATTGGAGGGTTGTCCGGTTGGCGTTTCTGGGTAGATTATCGCGACAATTTAGCTGCCGAGGCTTCTGCTCAATTTAGCGAGATGGTGGCAGCGCTGGATCAGCGCCAACATGATAGTGCGATTGAACATGCCAATATCATACTCGATGAGTATGGCTCCACGGCTTATGCTGACCTGGCCCGTTTATCATTAGCCAAGGCTTACGTAGAAGCGGGTGAATTTAATCAGGCGGGACAACAACTGGAAATGATTGTGGATGGTAATTCAGAGGCTGCCATAAAATTGATTGCACGCCAGCGACTGGCTGCGGTGTTATTGCAACAGGGTAAACTTGAACAGGCTTTGAGTACTGTAAACATCGAATACCCCTCTGAATTTGCGGCAGTTTTTGAGGAATTAAAAGGAGATATTCTCGTTGCTCAGGGCAAAAATGAGCAAGCCATTGAAGCCTATCAGAAGGCACGTCTGGCCCAACCAGCCGTACCCAATGCACAGTTTTTGCAACAGAAGCTTGAAGATCTTGGTCGAAATTCACTGAATAGCTAATTTACTTTATTCATGATGTTATTTTCATTACCCAAGCGATTATTGGTCGCGCTGTTGATTTTAGTGCTGTCGGCATGTGATACACCGGATAATAGTGAGCCGCCTGCAGAACTGACTGACATTGAGAATGCTGAATATGTGCGAGAACGTTGGAGTGTCGATACCGGTAAGGGAGCAATAGAGAATTTCTTTGATATGCAGCCTCTGGTGTTGGGGCCAAAGATTTTCACCATTGATACAACAGGATTGATTCAGCAAATTGATTCTAAAAAAGGAAAAATCGAATGGTCCTTTGAATCCGGTCTAACCGCAATTGCTGGACTCTCTGGAAACGAACAATACCTGGTAGCCACTTCCAGCGAAGGTCAGGTTTCATTGTTTGAGCGAAACACTGAAGATCTGACCCTGCTATGGCAAACAAACCTCAATAGCGAGATTCGAAGTCGGGCTATTTTGGACGGGCAGCAAGTATTTGCACGCACAGTAGATGGACACTTGAGTGCTATAAATACGGCTGATGGAGCAGTTTCCTGGTCGCTATCTCGACGTGTTCCCGCCTTGTCATTAACGGGTCATAGCCATCCCATCGTAACTGAAGATTTGGTAATCAGTGGTTTTGATAATGGGAAATTATTGGCTCTGGAAAAAGACGATGGCACCGTTATCTGGGAAGCTACCGTGGGGGTCCCAACCGGAAGAACCGAAATTGAACGCTTAATTGACCTTGATGGACAATTCATTGTGCGTGATGGCGTTATTTACATCTGTGCTTTTCAAGGCAAGTTGGCCGCGATCACGGTTAATAGTGGGCAGGTGTTATGGACTCGCAAATTCTCCAGTTTTCAGGCGATTGAGGCCGATAATGAATCGCTATATATCACCGATGATCGAAGTCATTTGTGGTCAATCGATCGCCGAACCGGCAGTGCTTTTTGGAAGCAGGATATATTGAATGCAAGAAAAATCACGGCACCCCGTTTGGTCGATGACAAACTTGTGGTTGCTGATCTGGAAGGATATGTTCACTGGTTCAATAAACAGGATGGTAAACTGGTTTCTAGAATAGCCACTCATGGCCATCGTTATATCTCTCAGCCCGTCGCCCTCGATACTCATGCTATCGTCCTCGATGCCAGTGGTCAGCTCACAGCCTTAACCCAAAAGCGTTGACATGATACCCGTCATCGCCCTGATCGGCCGTCCCAATGTCGGCAAATCAACCCTATTTAATGCACTCACTCGTAGCCGCGACGCCATCGTTGCGGATGAACCCGGTTTAACCCGCGACCGCCAATATGGTGTGTGTAAGGTGGGCGCAAAAAAATTTATTGTGGTGGATACGGGTGGGCTCAGTGGTGACCAGCAAAATCTGGATGATTTGATGGCACGTCAAACCCTGCTGGCACTGGAAGAAGCTGACTGTGTAATGTTCATGGTAGATGCTCGCGCAGGCATCACCAGTGGTGATGAGGTTATTGCCGATATGGTACGACGAGCAGGTAAACCCACCACAGTCGTAATCAATAAAGTGGATGGTGTCAATCCCGTAGAGGCCGAAGCCGAATTTTATGCGTTGGGCTTTTCCGATATGGCGCTCGTGGCGGCATCACAACGCAAGGGTATCAACCCGCTGATTGAGCGGGTGCTGAAAGACTATCCTGATATTGAACAAGATGAAGCGCATCAACAAGGACCTTCGATTGCCGTTATCGGTCGTCCCAACGTAGGGAAATCCACGCTGATTAATCGCCTGGTTGGGGAAGAGCGTGTCGTCGCTTTTGACCAGCCGGGAACCACACGTGATGCTATTTCAGTGCCTTTTGAGCGACATGGGAAACACTATACATTAATTGATACCGCCGGAGTCCGGCGTCGCGGTAAGGTTCATGAGGCCATCGAAAAATTCAGTGTGATCAAGACCCTGGAGGCAATTGATAAAGCCAACGTCGTGGTACTGGTAATAGATGCTCAAGATGGTATTACCGATCAAGATCTGACGTTACTGGGATATATCTTGGACAGCGGCCGGTCTCTTGCGCTGGCAATTAACAAGTGGGATGGACTGGAATCGGAGCAGCGTGAGTTCAACAAAACCGCACTCAATCGTCGCTTATCCTTTATCAATTTTGCGAATCAACATTTTATTTCAGCATTGCATGGTACTGGGGTTGGGGACTTGATGAAGTCCATCGATCAGGCTTATGCCTCGGCATTTAAACAATTTACGACCAAGGATTTAACGGATTTACTGGAAGAAGCTGTTTTCAAGCATAATCCCCCGCTACATAATGGGCGCAGAGTCAAATTACGTTATGCTCATCAAGGCGGAAAGAATCCACCCATTATCGTTATACATGGCAGCAAGACTGATAAGCTCAATGAAGCTTATCAACGTTATCTGATGAATTTTTTCATTACCCGACTTAGACTCAAAGGAACCCCGGTTAGACTTGAATTTAAAAAGGGTGAGAATCCTTATGCCGGAAAACGTAATAAGCTGACACGGCGACAAATGGAAAAGAAAAAACGCTTAATTAAACACGTAAAAAAGCGTGGTCGTTGAGTCTTTTCTATTTTAAAAAGTATAGGGTTGCTGTTATAAGCGAGTGATGAATGAAAAAGTTAATTTGGTTTTTTCTTTTCGGTTTTTCTATGTTGATAAGTGCCTGCGATCAAACGAAGGAAACCTTACCAGAAAAAGAAAATAACAATTTCTCCGGTCAAGACTTAAACCAGCAAAATAAGGCAGTGTCTGAAGCAAAGGATCTGTCAGAAAATTCAGCTGCCCTGAAAACAGATAAAAGGGAAGTTTTGCCTTTGCCAACCGAGATCACCCGCGCTGCAGAAAATAAGGCGCCACTAAAACTGGAATTGGAAGTGACTGATATCCCTGCTTTAGATGAAGATCAAAGTGATAGGTCATTGTTTTCTGATGATGATTTTGAATCACTTTTTGAAGACACATCAAAAGATAAACAACTTAACATAAGCAGTGATGTGATTTTATCAGAGGATGCCATTGATACCGAGATTCGTGTGGAGGATATGATTAAGCAAATTGATGGCGCTGAAGTGAATCTTGAGTATAAGTTTTAATTAAGTAAAAATATCAGCAGCATCATACTGTTTTGCGGCTTGAGTCAGCCGAAATCACACCAAGGGGCTCGTAAACCTTTAGGGAATGATTAGAAACCTCTTGTTGAGGAGCACTTAATCCACGAAAGGAAAAAGACTGGATGTGCTCAAACAGGCCATGGGCTCTTAAGTAGGTGAGAATGATACCGAAACGTTCAAAAGGGTATGCTTTTTTCCATACCTGAATGGCTTTGTCTTCAACATAACAATGAGAAAAGCTGATGATCAATCGGCCTCCCGGTTTTAATATCCGTTGTATTTCATCCATCACTTTTTTCGGTTGGGTTACATATTCGATGGCGGCATGAATTAAGACAATGTCAAATTCATGAGTACGATAGGGAAGCGCGATGATGGTATTTACATTTAAAACCTGTCTCTCATCACACATGGGATTATGCTCAAGTTCGACGAAGTTTAAGCCGGCACAGACCAGTCTTGCAGGTTTTAGAGTACATTCCTGTAAGGGACTGTGAACCCCTGCCATTAAATCAAGAATATGCGCCTGTTGCGGAATTAACTGGTTATATAGATTTGATATCACTCCGAGAGGAATCCTGTCCCAGAAAGGTTTGAAACTAGGTTCAGCAAAAAATTCAGCATCATCTTTTTCATCGTTGCGAGTAAATGCATTATCACCCCAAAAATTGGTTTCCCGGTTAGATAATGGCTCTTGCATACCCACACCTCCTTGCAAAAGTCTGGATTTGACGTCTCGTGTTAAGGAGTGATTTTTACAAGGGCTTGTATAAATTGCATCGAATTGCAGCCGTAGTTCGATGTCTTTTCCGGCGAGTGGGTGATTAAAATCAACCACCAAAGTGTCGGCATTGACTTCGATAACATAACCAAAGGCATCACCATCGGGTAAGGGTGTCCCATCAAGTTCAAAAAAGGACTTCGGATAATAACGACCAGGCTTAACCAAGAAATTCTGTTGGTCAATACTCGATATTGATGATCGCTTTAATGTCAGTATTCGATCGGAATTTCTTTTTTGAATCAATTCCCCGTCTTCGTATTGATGGCTAATTGCGGTACCGATAGTGAGTACTGAAGACAGCTGATTCAGATCAAATAGAGACTGAATCGCATCGAGATTGAGCTGAGCCATCGATACAGAGTCCAGATATACGCAGTCTCGTGTCTGCCAAAGAATACTCAATGTCGCATCAAAACAATGATTGTTAGCCCTTCTTAGATTTTTGATTTGACTCATTTAAAATATAATTTTTATGATTGTGCTTCAAAAGCAAAGATTGCGGTATTTTTATAGGTTTTAGTAGCAAAAGTAGCTATTTAGGCGGTAATATCAGTCAAAAAAATTGACAATCAGCATAGGCTCTACTATGTGATTGCATATCTTAAGTTATAAAAAAGGTTTTAAACCTTAAATTTTCAGGCATTTTGTTATGTTGTCACAAAGAATCATTATTACCAATGCCAAGGGTGGTTGCGGTAAGACCACAATCGCCACAAACCTCGCTTCGCACTACGCCTCAACAGGAAAGGTGGTACGTTTATTCGATCATGACGCTCAGAGTTCGTCATTACAATGGAATAATCGCAGATCTCAACAACATCATCCCATTCATGCTGTAGATGCATCACGGCGCTCAGATCACCACATGACTCGCTCCTGGCAATTAAGAGTGCCTCCGGAGACCGATGTGGCCATAATAGATACGCCTGCGGGTATTGATGTCTATGAACTTGCCAGCCTTTTTGCTGAACATGATTACCTGATTATCCCAGTATTACCATCACCCATCGATATTCATGCTACCGCTCACTTCATCAAAGATCTGTTACTTATTGGAAAAGCGCGCAAACGACAGATCAGGATGTGTGTGGTGGCTAACCGGGTGCGCAAGAACACTCTGATGTATCATGCTTTAGAGCGGTTTTTATTTACCTTGAAAATTCCATTTGTAACCAGTTTTCGTGATACCCAATTCTATGCCAAGGCCATAGAACAAGGTGTCGGGGTGCAGGAACTCAGGCACTCCAAAACCAGCCTTGACCAAGACCAGTGGGCGCCTTTGATCAGATGGCTGGATGCGCCTATCCAATTCGAAAAGGCTGAAGTGCGCCCTCTGTTTGACCAACAAAAAACCAGTTAGATTATAGAAATATTTCAGTCTTTTTACGGTCATCAATGGCTGGATGCTGTGCTATGATTGTGCAGACTTCACTAGCCAGAAACATCACCGATGAAATCTTTTGTTTACCGCAGCCTGCTGGGCTTTGCTCTCCTGATTCCTGTCCAGGCATTTGCCAATGATTTTGAGGCAGCTTTAACATCCGAAACAGCGCAATTTACCTTTCGTTCTGATTCCAGTCTCATTGGCTGGGGTGGCGCAGAATTGGGTATGGGATTGTTTTATAACGATGCCAGCGATTACCTTACCCAGTTTAGCCTGATGCAGCGCAGACAGTCATCTGAACAAACGCCTTTAACACTCGGGGTTGGCGTAAGGGGCTACCTGGGTGAACTGGATGATCTGGACCAGGATATCGTAGGGGTAGCGATAGGGGGGGAAGTGCGTTATACCATTCCAGGTGTGATGCCGATGTCTCTCTACTTGATTGCTCATTACGCACCCAAAATCACCAGTTTTGGTGATACCGAAGAAATTTTTGATTACAACTTGGGTTTCCAGATAGAGGTATTACCCCAAACCACCGCTTTTATCGGTTATCGAAATATTGATATTGAGCTGGATGACAGCAACGGTGACTACGAGGCCACGGATGACAGGGTTCACCTGGGAGTGCGTTTAACCTTTTAACTTTGATCAGTTGTCCCTATGAATAAGGCCGGGTCAATCCAGTTACCATTGAGCCCGACACTCCAATGCAGGTGGGGACCGGTAACCCTACCGGTCGCGCCCACCGTACCGATGATTTGACCTTTCTCCACCTTTTGACCGATTTTTACATCGATACGGTCTAGGTGTGCAAACAAGGTGATCAATCCTCGACCATGTTGGATGTACACGATGTTACCACTGAAGAAAAAATCACCACTTTCGATAACGACTCCATCGGCAGGACTGGCAACCGGTTTTCCTTTATCAGTAGCGATATCCATACCACTATGAGGTCGCCGGGCTTGACCATTAAAGAAACGGCGTTTACCAAAACTACCCGTATTAATGCCTTTTACAGGTAATAAAAAATCAAGGTCTGGTTCACTCTCAGACCAGTGGTTGGCTGCTTTGCGTTTGCGTTTCTGTTCGCGCCCGATACGGATCATGTCTTTCTGATAAGGATTCACCTTACGCTTATCCTTAATAGTTATGTGTTGCTCAGTATATTTTTTTTGGGCTACATTAAAATATTTCTTAACCAATGTTTTACTATCGCCATAATGACCACTGATATGATGTTCCCCAGGTTTTAAACTGAGGGGTAACCCTACGATGGCAAGACTTTGGCCCTTTTTTTCAGTAGTAAGGATGGATTTATTATTAAATTTGAAGTGAGGCGTACCCTTATTGTTGTCCAGTGGAATAATGGCAATTCCACCAGGAACCCTGGATTCCTGGGGCAGGGCATGTGCGGGTAAAGAAGCCAGCACCAATGACATGAAAAAAACTTTTAACATTATATTTAGTGGAGTCAATCCAGCAGAATGATTCATAGAATTTGATGGTCTTTATATTAAATGAATATAACTGAGTTTTCATGGCTTTCAGACAGGTAAAACTCTTCCGCAACTTCGGGTGTCTGTTAATCCATAAAGTAGATCGTTTCTCGAATACATCCTATTCACACTTGATAGCGGTCTGTGCGTTCTTCTTTGTCAAGACTTGTCAAAAAAATGGACTATGCTAACTAAGTAGGGTTGTCAGGAAGAGAATACTCCTGTGACTCGATAATATTCAGGGGCTTATGAATCAACTCGAACATTTCACATACCTGGCCCAGACGGCTGAAGGCGAGGTTTTTTCAGATGGCATGGAGCTGTCGAATCAGGTAGGTATAGCTATCGATCCGGAACAGGGTTTGTTGGTATTGTCTCAAGGCTGTTCGGATATTGCCAATCCGCAACAGGTTATGGAGATACTGATGGATGACATGAAAGTTAATTTACCTCCATTGGAGTCCCGTGATGGCAGTAGTGATACGGAGTTGGCATCTCGTTGTCTCGCTGAATCATACGAAAACATCAATGAATACCTGTTGGATTCACCGCGCGCTAATGAAAACCCTGAAAAAAACTGTGTGGCTTTAGCCTCGATTCAACTGGTAAATCATCGCCTTAGTTGTGCGGTTGTGGGCGATTTTTGTTGCTTGAACTACTGCGCAGAAAAAATTACGACCTTGAATGATATCTATGATACCCATTTAAGAGGAGACAGTGCCCTGGGTTTAAAAACGGATTTTCAAATGAATATCACTCAACACGAGATTTTAAGTGGTCAGGTGGTGTTCATGGCACCACTCGAGGTTGTGCAAACCGTAGGCGAAGAACATATTCGCCTCACGCTGAGCCGTTTTCACGACAATTTGGAAATGGCATTGCGACAGATTAATACCCGCGCTGCCAAGCGGGGGTTAGGCTCTAAACCCTCCCTCATTTTCGCCCGGGTGGAGTCCTCTTTAAAGCCAAAAAAGGGATGGTTGAGTCGTTTCCGAAAAAAAACGCCTAAATAACCCAATTTTCCGATTATCGTAAGCTTTTTATTTGTAAACGGCATGGTTTTCGCCGCATTCTCTTCTATGCTCAGTTATACCACAAACATTAATCATTTCTGCGTATACAGTGATTCATTGATACCTGGCTTATCTCGTAGTTTCGTCTAGCCTGTCATAAGTAATGAAACCGCGTGGCAGATATATTTGATATACAACATGATAGCCAACGACCAAACTGACAATATCATTGCTTTTGGGGGGAATACCATGGTTTATGAATCGGTTAAACGATTCGCCCTCAAAGGATTAAATGAATTAATGCGGGTTTTGATGGAAAGCGTCGATGATGCTCTGTTTGAACTGGCAGAAAAGGTTGATAATGATCGAGAGCGGAATATGTATTTCGAAGCCATGCGGGAAATTCGGCTTAAACGGAAGACCATCGAAGAAAGCTTCGATTTCGAAATGCAAAACTGTTTTGATCAGTTAATCCTGAATAAAACCATTGGCCATAAACACCACGACCTAGACGAATTAAGCCTGGTAGACCAGTCTCAAATTGAGGATGAAATCGCCATTGAAAACATGATTTCAAAGGCTCGTCCCCACTTTGAAGACGATTTGTTTGCAGTTGCTGAGCGTTTTAAAACAATCTTACATCGAAAACAGCTCAAAGATGATCAAAACCCTCTCGACCCCAAAGCGATCTGTGACAGTTTTCATGAGGCGTCTACCTGTATCGATACGGAAATTGAAGTCAAACTGATTTTCTACAAGCTGTTTGATAAGTTTGTTATGGCAAACCTTGGAGGATTCTACCGAGATCTTAATGATTTTTTTATTCTGAAAGGGGTATTGCCTGATTTTAAACCCGAACAAGAACGGATGAAACAAACCGCCCGCTACATGGCCAACCGTTCAAATCGTGATGCAGAAATAAAAGGCAATTACCCCCAGGCTGATACCGTAGATCAGGTTATCTCAGAGGCAACCGCAGGTCATCAGGCGGGTGCTAACAATGTGCTTTCCATGCTGCAGCAATTAGTGTCACCAGGCACCGGCGGGCCTATGCAGGCGACGGGTGCGCCATCAGGTACCGGCCATGTTTCGGTCAATGCAGGATCACCGCTTCCTGAGGGTGTCGGGGGCAATGTGGTTGCGATGCCCTATCTTTCAGCTTTAACCAATTTGCAAAGCGCTCATGCTTATGATCAACCGGTAGAATCCGTCGATCCCCAGCACTTTAAATCCGAGTTACAGCAGCAGCTGGTGACCTTCCGCCAGGAAAACAGTCATCAAACCGGTACGGCAGATAATCAAATCATTGATATTGTGTCGATGTTGTTCGATTTTTTCTTTGATGATGAAGCCTTACCTGATCCAGTAAAAGTGCTAATCGGACGTCTGCAAATACCCATTCTCAAGGTAGCGATTCTGGATGGTAATTTTTTCAACCAGAAGAAACATCCCGCACGCAAGTTACTGGACGCCATATCCAAGGCATCAATGGGTTGGAGCCAAGGAAGTGATAGTGAAAAAAGGTTAATCGATAAAATTGAGCATATCGTTGAATACCTATTGGCTGAATTTGAAGAGGATATTTCGGTTTTTGACCGGGCGCTGGATGAATTCCAACAGTTTGTAGACAGTGAAAATGAAAAGATCAGGGAAAATCAGCAACTGATAGCACAACAAGAACAGGAAAAAGAACAACGGGTCAAGGAGGCACAGGCAGCCGCAGATGATTTATTACAGAAGCTACAGTCAAAGCATGAATTCAGTTTTGAAGTCATAGACTTTCTGCAAGGGATCTGGAGGTCAGTATTGTTCAATACACATCTCACCCAGGGCATAAAATCCAATCACTGGAATAATCTGAAAAAGATTTCATCCACCCTTATCTGGACATTGATTCCTAAGGATAACGAAGATGAAAAAGCCAAGTTGTTGAAAACCCTGCCCCCGCTGTTACGTGCATTGGCAAAGGGCATGGACCTGGTGCAGATTGATAACGATCAGCAGAACCAGGTATTTCAAATGCTGATGCATGAACATGCCGTGACCGTCAAGCAAACCAGCAAAAACATCGTGACCCGAGTCGATGATAAAACCGTTTGGCCGGAAGCTAGTATGGCAGAGGCCATGGCCGAATTTAATGACGGAGAAAAACCGGATGGTACGATTGATTTCCTGTTAACCGAAGATGAAACTGGGGAAATCCAGGTGATCGATACCGCTGAATCGGATGATTATGAAAATGATTCAGTGAACGAGGTGACACAAACTCAAACACAGGATGTTATTCGCAACCTGCAGGAATTTACCGATTGTATCGTTAAGGGCGATATCTTTATTGACGAAGAAATCGTCATGGATTCCAATGAATCTGTCGAGTTTCATAAACAGGCAAGCGCATCAGATGAAACAGATGATTACCTCGAGCAGGCACAAGACCTCGAAATAGGCGCCTGGGTTGAGTTCATTGAAGAAGGTGGCCAATCCCTAAACGCAAAGCTGTCTTTTAAGAGTAATGTCACCGGCAAGTATGTGTTTGTGAATCGCCAGGGACATAAGGTTAAAAACATGACCTTATATGGTTTGGCAACCGAGCTTAGAGCAGGGCGGGCAAAATGCATTCAGTCCGTTTCATTTTTTGACCGCGCTATCAAATCCTTTACTACCGGTTTACGTCATTAAAAAAACCCCGTGAATATACGGGGTTTTATTTAAGTGGCAAGAAAGTTACGAGACGATTCCAGGATAATCAGCAATACCGGGGTTGGAAGCTACACCCACGAGTGTTGGATGGTTGATCTTGGGTAATCGTAAGATGTTATCTTTACCCTTCTTGGCCAAAATATAATCACGCACCACGTCCCACATCAAACGTCCTTCGGGAGTGCGGTTAACACTCGCCCAACCGGCTACCAGATAGGTGGTTTCGGCTTCGATTTTATGCCCATTATCCAGGCGCGCCTCAGTGATGCGTTCGTACAGTTTCTTGGATGGGTCAATGGTATAATCCAGGCCACCGATTCGAACCATATCGCCACCTGACTGTAAATAAGGATCGGGGTCAAAAAGGTTGTCAGCCACACCCTCAAGCACATTCATCAGGTCTTTGCCTTTCATTTCCTGCACATAGGTTTCTCCATAGGTCATGGCACACTGGGTCATGACATCTTCCATGGTGATCCAGTCTCCCTTGAGGGTGCTGGTACCCCAACGCACTCCGGCAGACATGGCCACATCGGCGCCATATTCATGACGTAAGGCATTACACAAGACCTGGTCCCAGGTGCCCATGAAGTTACCACGCCGATAAAGGGTTCGATCGGCAATCGCCAATTTTTCGCCCAGGATTTGGTCATAGGTCTTGCCGACTCGTTTGGGATTATAAAAATACTTGCTGGCACGACTTTCAACAATGTTCTTATCATATTTCCTGGAGCGCATCTGTTTGATATAGGCAGACATTTCCTTGTCCGGGGCCAACCAGTCAGAAATGACGGGGAACATTTTATAGGTCATGTTCTTGATGCCGTTATCCACTTCAAAATCCATGACGCCGACATACTTGCTGTTGGAACCCGCATTGGTAACCCAGCATTCATTACCGGCCTTATTTTTAACCTTAACCGGTTTGGGCATGCCATCATGAGTATGTCCACCAAAAACCGCGTTCAGTCCAGGAACACGTTCAGCCATCTTGATATCTACATCCATGCCGTTGTGAGATAACAGGACCACTGCATCCGGTTTTTCATCACCTCGAATCGTTTCCACCAGGTCCGCCATATCATCCTCGCGTAAACCGAAAGACCAGTCTGGAAAGAACTCCTGGGGATTGGCATTTGCAGTACGTGGAAATGCCTGACCTACCACAGCAATACGGGCACCCCCAACCTCTTTAATCACATAAGGTTGGAAAGCATGTCCTGAATCCTCATCATAGAGGCCACGCCCATCATATTTTTCCACCATAGTGGCATACTCGTCACCGAACAGGGCATCTTCTTTGACGCGTACATTTTGCCCAATAAAATCGCCCTTGAATAATGAGACATTGCTCAGTACTTCGTCTTCACGATAAGTGAATTCCCAGTGACCGACCATCACATCAAGTCCCAGAATATTGGATGCTTCAACCATATCAACACCGCGTGTCCACAAGGCAGTGCCAGATCCCTGCCATAAATCGCCACCGTCTATAGTCAGGGTATTTTCCTTGCCGCCTGCCTGATCCCTCAGCATATCCAGTAAAGTTTTCATCTGAGCAAATCCACCGGTTTTGCCGTATTGCATGGCCGCTTCGGTAAAGTTGAGATAGGTATAGGCATAAGCTTCAGCGGTATTTTCCTGGATACCCATTTTTTTCAGCAAGCCTTTACCGACAACATGAGGAGGGCGACCAAAGGCATCGCCGACTCCAAGATTGACATTGGGTTCGCGGAAATAAACCGGAAGCAATTGTCCATGAACATCGGTGATATGCAGGATCCGAGCATTACCCTTCATAGGCATGTTGTAGAAATTTTTAGGCATTTTGCCTATCGCCTGTCCCGGCCACAGAATCGGAACCGTGGAAACGGCGGCACCCGCACCTAAAAGTTTGATAAAGTCTCGGCGATCAAATTTATTCATGTTAACTCCCGGTAGGAAATAGTTATTTTTAAATTAAGCAGGCTATTCAGCTTTAATTTGGTATAAGATGCCGCGCCTGAAAGATTTATTCCTTAATTTTTGTGTATTTATTATCCAGTGCAGTATATCGCAATTAGACTGTTAATTTTAGGCCTATTACTGAGTCCGCCACTGGCAGCTGATGTGGTACGCCCGGCCTTAATTGAGATCAGTGTTTATACCAGTGGACAGATCAGTATTGAAATTCGCGCCAGTGTTGAAGCCTTGTTGACCGGTATCAATGGACGCTATCGGAATACCCAGGAAGCACCCAATGCGGAGGAGTATGACCGATATCGAGTCATGCAATCTGACGAACTCAAGCAAGCCTTTGAATCCTTCCATGCATCCTTGTTAGCAGGCGTCGATCTTAAACTGGATGGACAAACCGAGGCCCTCTCCATACATTCAGTGGACATTCCAGAGCCGGGTTATACCAAGGTGCCACGAATTAGTGTGATTACCTTGCAGGCGCAAGCATCACGTGAAAAACAACACTTGACCTGGTATTACCCGATGCGGTTTGGAGATCATGCCACCCGCGTACGGCAGGTTGATGAAGATAATGAATTATGGCACTGGTCTGACCATCAGTGGATTAAACAGGATGTTTACACCGAACCCTATCCTTTAGACGAAATATTCACCCGTCAATCCCTATGGCAAGTGGCAAAAACCTACACGGTATCTGGGTTTCAACATATTATTCCCCTGGGCATGGATCACATCCTTTTCGTGTTGGGTATTTTCCTGTTAAGCACAAGCTGGAAGCCCCTCTTATGGCAAGTCACCATGTTTACATTGGCGCATTCAATCACTTTAAGTTTGTCCATGCTGGAACTTTTCAGTTTGCCAGCACGTATCGTGGAACCCTTGATTGCCTTGTCCATTGCCTACGTGGCCATAGAAAATATTTTCACTCCAGGTTTACATCGCAGCCGATTATGGATCGTGTTTGCGTTTGGCCTGCTGCATGGGCTGGGTTTTGCATCCATTCTGGCGGAATTTGGCATGCCCAGAGATGATTTTGCATTGGCCTTGATTAGTTTTAACCTGGGCATTGAATTTGGACAGCTTGCAATTCTGGTTATAGCCTACCTCTTATTCGCCATATGGTTTAAAAATCAACAACGCTATCGGCATTGGGTCATTATCCCCCTATCTACCTTGATCGCACTGACAGGTTTGTATTGGTTCTGGGATAGATTGGAATGGGTGGCTTGAGCAATACCGATCTCTAAGCCCTGGCGTCAAGTAACCCGGGTTGATCGAGTCATTAAAGCGCCATTTCTAAATCATCCAGAACGCTATCTATCCCAGCTTGAGCGCACTGCTCATCAGTTTCACCGCCTGGCGCGCCACTGACACCCACCGCACCTACCAGCGCTCCACCGACTTCGATGGGTAATCCACCAGCAGTCATCAAAATCATGGGCGCTCGACCCACCGGCGAATTCGCCCGGTCGCCCAAAGCAGATGTAGCACTATTGAAGTTGGCTGCCGTGTAAGCCTTTCGATGACTGATTGGCACCGTGATCTGTGCTGCAATGGTGTCTCGGAGGGTTACCTGGATAATGCCTTCACGGTCGACAACGGTCACACCGATCTGGATACCCATCTTGGTACATTCCGCAATCGCGGCCTGAGCAATCGTCAAGGCCGTTGGCATAGTGAGTCGTTTGGTGCTGACCATGCCCGGTTCTTCCTGGGCCTGTGCAGACGAAAACAGGAAAAATGATAAAACAACCGTGCTAAGTAAGAATTTCATGATGACCTCTGGCTAATGTGATTTATATTTCCGCATTATGTTAAATATTTCTTTCAAATCATAGTACTGCTACTCATCAATATTCCTGATGACGGTTTCTATGCGCTAAAGCAGGTATTAACGCGTTATAAAAGCTTGTTAAAATTGCGGACCTTGATTAATTCCAGAGAAATGAATGACCCGATTTTACCGCCCGTTAGTTATTGCTATGGCCGGCGTTTTAGGCTTGAGCATCAGCGCTTGTAAGGAATTGGAATCTTATCCGGAAAAGCCAGAACCGGTAGTAGAAAAAACCGAGCCACTGGTTGCAACAGTAACAGCCGTTATTCCACAAAAAACCAAGGTATATGAACCTGTGATTACTCCAGCTCAGATGGCATCAGCCATCAAGCAGGCATTAACCCAGGGTGTGGATGATTCTGTTTATCTGTTGGGCAGCCTTGAAGGTTTCAGTCTTTCCAATCAATATCGCATTCGAATTCCTGATGAACTCGAAACGCCTGCTGCATTGATGAGAACACTGGGTCAGGGTAAAAAGGTAGACGAGTTTGAGCAGCGGCTCAATCGCGCGGCCAAGCTAGCTGTCAAGCAGGCATCCCCCGTTTTTTATCGAGCTATCGATGCTATGAGTATTACGGATGTTGTTAGTATCATGCAGGGTGAAGATGATGCCGCTACCCAGTATTTTCGTAAGATTACCGAACAAGATTTACGACGTCAGTTTACACCGATCATCCGTGAGGCTACGGGTAAAACCGGTTTGACCAAGGCCTATAAGCAGCTTAACAATACGATCATCACTTTAATGGACGATAATTATCGTTATACCGTCGATATTGATGATTATGTTCTGGATCATTCCATGAATGCCTTGTTTGATCGTATTGCCCTGGAGGAGAAACTGATACGTGAACAACCGGTCAAACGTACCACGGAATTAATGAAAACCGTTTACGGTTACTTTGCATCCTACTAGGTGACTCCATTATGAAAAGATTGCCACTAATTTTACTCCTGCTGATTCCAACCTGGACATGGGCAGATGATTTTGAAATCAAACCGATCGTCAGTGGTCTGGGCGTGCCCTGGGGCATGGCCTTTATTGATGAAGATAAGATTCTCTTTAGCGAGAGGGCAGGTAAGCTGGGGCTATTAAATGTCAAAACAGCGGAGGTCCGATATCTGGAGGAGGTGCCCAGAGTTTATGCCCGCGGTCAGGGGGGTATGTTGGATGTGGCTACGCCGCCAGGATATAAGCCGGGTGACTGGATTTACTTTACCTACAGCAAAAAACATCAGGATCGGGCTGTTACAGTATTGGCCCGAGCCAAATTCAAGCACTCTCAATTACAGGATTGGCAGGAATTAATAGTAACGGCCTCGGCGTCGAAGACTAATCGCCATTTTGGTAGCCGTATAGCGTTTGATAATCAGGGTTACTTGTATTTTTCCGTGGGTGATCGTGGAAATCGCCCCAATGGCCAGGATCTGTCTACTCATGCCGGGACTATCCTGCGTTTGAACCTGGATGGTACGGTACCGGCTGATAATCCTTTTGTTGATACAGATAACGCCAAGGCCGAGATTTGGAGTTACGGCCATCGTAATCCGCAGGGCATGGCTTGGGATGCCGCCAATCAGCGGTTATGGTCCATTGAACATGGTCCGCGGGGAGGAGATGAAATAAACCGTATAGAAAAGGGTAAAAACTATGGCTGGCCCACCATCTCTCATGGCAAAGAATACTGGGGTCCGGTAGCTGTGGGAGAGGGCACACATAAAGCCGGTATGGAACAACCCGTTAAGGTTTATATTCCCTCCATTGCTCCAGGCAGCTTAATTTATTATGACGGCGAAGCGTTTCCCGAGTGGCGCGGTAAACTGTTGGCGGGAGCCTTGAAGCTCAGACATTTAAATGTGATTACATTGGACGCCAATGGTCGAGCGGTTGCCGAGGACCGATTTCTGGAAGATCTCGGTGAACGCATTCGCGCTTTATTAAAGGGGCCCCAGGGCAGAATCTAT
>JAAUXZ010086964.1_pt1 | contig 21219 bp, 18 predicted proteins | sample 7278131 | NCBI WGS metagenome assembly JAAUXZ01 (sample SAMN14350119, study PRJNA611818) | marine sediment metagenome | isolation source: surface marine sediment (3m) | place: French Polynesia: Moorea | collected 2018-08 | reverse complement strand
AGGATTCAGATATTTGTTCAGCGGGATGAGCTGCCGGAAGGTGAGTATCAGAAATTCAAGACCTGGGATGTCGGCGATATCATCGGTGGGGAAGGCGAGTTGTTCAAGACCAAGACTGGTGAACTTACCGTCAAGGTTGATCAGTTGCGGTTGTTAACCAAGTCACTGCGCCCTCTGCCTGAGAAATTCCATGGCCTGACAGACCAGGAAATGCGTTATCGCCAGAGATATGTCGATCTGATCATGAACGAGCCGGTACGTGATGCCTTCCGTACGCGCAGCCGCATCATCGACTACATACGTCGTTATCTGAATGGCCTGGATTTTCTCGAGGTCGAAACGCCAATGATGCAGGCCATTCCCGGAGGAGCGGTCGCCAGGCCCTTCATGACACACCACAATGCCCTGGATATGCAGCTGTTCCTGCGCATTGCGCCTGAGCTGTATCTTAAACGTCTGGTAGTTGGTGGTTTTGAGCGTGTCTATGAGATCAACCGCAACTTCAGAAATGAGGGTTTGTCGACTCGACATAATCCGGAATTCACCATGCTTGAATTTTATGAGGCCTATGCGACCTATCATGAGCTGATGGATCACACCGAAGAAATGCTCCGGGGTATGGCAGAGGAAGTCCTGGGTCATACCAGAGTCAGTTACCAGGGTGAAGAGTATGATTTTGGAAAGCCATTCGCGCGCATGACTGTCAAGGAATCAATACTTCAGTTCAATGAGTCTATTACAGAGGCTCAGCTGGATGACCTGGAGGAGGCCAGGAAGATAGCGGAGGGCCTTGGTATCCCGCTGAAAGATAGCTATGGGCTAGGCAAAGTTCAGATCGAGATCTTTGAAAAAACCGTAGAACATCGCCTGATGGATCCGACCTTCATCACGGCATATCCAACCGAAGTCTCGCCGCTGGCGCGTCGCAATGATGATGACCCGTTTGTTACGGATCGTTTTGAATTCTTCGTTGGGGGGCGTGAAATCGCCAATGGGTTCTCGGAGTTAAATGATTTTGAGGATCAGGCAGAGCGATTCCGAAAGCAGGTTGAAGAAAAAGAGGCCGGAGATGAAGAGGCCATGCATTTCGATGCCGATTATATACGCGCCCTGGAACATGGGATGCCACCTACTGCAGGGGAAGGTATCGGTATTGACCGTCTGGTCATGTTATTTACCGATGCACCTTCAATCAGGGATGTCCTGCTGTTTCCTCATATGCGCCCTGAGACCAGCGCAGAATAGTGGCAGGCCACGGTAATTTGGCCTAGTCTTTATCACAGGGGATAAGTAAGGAGTGATAAATGAGTGAGACTGCGGAACGTCGGTTATTTCACCGAATTCTTTTCGATGCCAGTGCAGAAATCAGGTACCAGGACACGATCCATCAGGTAGAAGTACTGGACATCTCACTCAAGGGCGCACTGGTTAATTTTCGAGATGATGAGCAGGCCTTTCCAGAGAAGGGGCAGCAGGTCAGTCTTGATATCCGGCTTGATGAAGACACGCATATCGCCATGATTGGCGAGGTCAGTCATGTCGAAAATGGTCACGCGGGCCTTGTCTCAAACTCAATCGATATCGATAGCATCACGCACCTGCGTCGTCTGGTAGAGCTAAACCTTGGCGATGCCAGCGAGCTCGATCGCGAGCTGTCCGCACTCTACCACTCTTAGCTCAGGCGCTCTCCGCTTCAGTTTCAAAGCTGTAAGGCGGCTCACCAACACTAAACTTCACCTCAGTCGCAGTGGAGATGATCAGGTTCTGGCTGTCACGGCTCTTGACCTGTAGTACAGCCAGTGCAGCAACCTTATCTGACCCCATGCGCTGTGCATCCACGATGATGCCTGCCTTGGTATCGTCGCCATCATGGATTGCCGTACCGGGTAAGGGTGGTGTGTCAGAGTCCAGGCTCAGTAGATACATCCTGCGTTTCAGCTTGCCAAGATATTGCATGCGTGCAACCACTTCCTGTCCTGGATAACAGCCCTTCTTGAAACTGACGCCATTGATCAGGTGCATATTGGCCATCTGGGGTACGAAGGCCTCAGAGGTCTCAGGATAAATCACTGGAATACCGGCCAGTATGTCATGCAGGCCCCAGGCCCTCTGTCCAACCAGGGCATTGTGAACATTAAGGTGTGACCACAGCTCTTTCATCGATTCGAGCTCACCGTAGAGTTCAAATCTAGGGTAGATACCCGGAACTCGAACAACGGTAATACCCTTGCTCTCGACTACCTGGTCCACCTCATCAGGAATAGATCCGAGGTAGGCCTCCAGTCTGTTTTCAGCCTCCGGTCCGGTATAGCCAAACCTGACAAGGGCGTTTGAGGCATCTTCAAGGGTGGATTTGGTCATCAGAAGAAACATCTGCAGACGCTTCAGGGTTGTCTCGAGCATCTCGGCTGGCAGGCTCAGATACCAGGTTTCCCCCCGCTTGAAAATGCGGAAGTTTGAAAGCATTCGGCCTTTCTGGGTACACATCGAACTGAGCTGGCTATGGGACTGATCAACCTGCTGAATATCGTTACTCAGCATGTTCTGCAGGAACTGCTGGGTTTCTTCCCCATAGGCTGAGATCAGGCCATAGTTAGACAGGTCGCAGATTATGTCACCTGTCGTTGAAACGCGACGTTCACGTTCATCATTGCCAAAATGGACGAGTTTATTGTCTTCAAACTCGGCACCAAAATCTTCCAGAAAAGACTGCCATTCGGGTTTCATATTCTTGCTCCAAAGACTATGGCCATATATTAGACAAAGGACCACTGGGTGTCAGCAGGCTAACTGTAGGGATTTTCACGACATTGAATCGAGGGTGAACTATACTGCATCGAAAGTAGTCATCAGTAATTATTAGCCCGGATTGCCTGAGGAGTATGCATGCGTCGTGATAAGCGGCCTGTTTTCCTGAATCTGCTACAGATAAAGCTGCCTTTTCCCGGGCTTGTATCAATTGCCCACAGAATATCTGGTGTCTTGTTGTTCCTGGCGATACCCCTTTCCCTCTTCCTCCTGACGAAGGCCCTCTCCGGAGAGTCAGGATATCAGGCTGTCAGTGAGATGCTCATCAGCCCTGCCGGAATCATTATTGTATTACCACTGATCTGGTCATTCTGGCACCACCTGCTGAGCGGGATACGGTTTTTACTGATGGAACTGGACATTGGCATGGAGAAGCATTCAGCCGTAAGCTCAGCCCAGGTCGTTCTCTTTCTAGCCCCGCTGATCACCCTGTTTAATCTTGTATGGTGGTACTCATGAGTCGCGGTCTGCAGGGCTTCAATCCATGGTTGATGCAAAGGCTTACGGCGGTACTGCTTGTAGCAGGATCTGTCGCGCTTATCGCTGCCCTGTTCTGGGCGCCTCTGGATGACTTCTCAGGCTTCAGAGGCTGGATGGAAAATCCCCTGGTCATCACGGCCATCAGTCTGTTTATGGCATCACTGCTTTTACATGCCTGGGTTGGTATCAGGGATGTTCTGATGGACTACGTCAGCAACCTTGCTGTCCGCATCACTATGCTGACCCTGACCGTGATCTACCTGCTTGGATGCCTGGTCTGGTTACTCTGGATTCTGTTGTGAGCGGCGAATGGAAATAAAGAAAAGAAGATTTGATGCCCTGATCATTGGTGCTGGCGGAGCCGGTCTCAGAGCGGCTCTGCAGTTATCACTTGCGGATGCCAATGTAGCGGTGGTGTCAAAAGTGTTTCCGACACGATCCCACACCGTGGCCGCCCAGGGCGGGATCAATGCTGCCCTGGCAAATGTCCTGCCTGATAACTGGCACTGGCACATGTTCGATACTGTTAAGGGCAGTGACTATCTTGGCGACCAGGATGCGATCGAATACATGTGCCGTGCTGCGCCAAAGGTCGTTTATGAACTGGAGCATTTTGGTGTTCCCTTCTCCAGGCTTGATGACGGCAATATCTACCAACGTGCGTTCGGAGGTATGAGTCAGAATTTTGGACAGGAACAGGCCGCTCGCACCTGTGCAGCCGCAGATCGTACCGGGCACGCCATCCTGCATAGTCTCTATCAGCAGAATATCAGGGCCAGGACGCATTTCTTTGATGAGTACTTCGCCATTGATTTAATCAAAAATGATGAAGGCGCGATCCTTGGGGCCGTGGCCTTCGACATTATGACGGGCGAACCCATTATTATCGAATCCAAGGCCACATTGCTCGCAACTGGGGGTGTCGGCCAGTTGTTCAGGACCTGCACGAATGCGCTCATTAATACCGGGGATGGTATGGGCATGGCCCTTCGGGCGGGCATTCCGTTACAGGACATGGAGTTTTTTCAGTTCCACCCAACCGGTGTTGCCGGCAAGGGCATGCTCATTACCGAAGGCGCCCGTGGTGAAGGTGGCTATCTGGTGAATGCTGATGGCGAACGCTTCATGGAACGTTATGCGCCTAATGCGAAAGACCTTGCAAGCCGTGATGTCGTCAGTCGGTCCATCATGACGGAGATCAGGGAAGGCCGAGGCTGTGGTCCAAATAAGGATCATGTCATGCTCAAACTCAATCACCTGGGTGAGGATGTGGTAGCCAAACGCCTTCCCGGGATCAGATCAATGTGCCAGACATTCCTGAACATGGATCCGGCAAAAGAACCAATCCCGATACATCCCACTGCGCACTACACCATGGGTGGAATCCCTACCAATCGTCATGGACAGGTTGTTGTGCCGGTTAAAGAAACCCCTGAAGAACCGGTAACAGGTTTGTATGCAGCAGGGGAGTGTGCCTGTGTATCGGTTCATGGCGCCAATCGTCTGGGTGGTAACTCATTGCTGGATATCCTTGTCTTTGGCAGGGCCGCTGCAAACCACATCATCGAATATCTCAAGGAGTACCCCTACCATAGAAAGTTGCACAAGGGTGCTGCTGAACAGGCGCTGGCACGACTGAATCGATGGGATGAAAAGCGTGGGGAGGAGACCACAGACGAATTAAGAACCGAGCTGCGCAGGGTAATGGAAGAACACACAGGAGTTTTTCGTACGGAGGAAGTCATGGAGGAGGGGGTGGCAAAGGTCAGAGATATTGCCGAGCGCCTTGAGCATGCTTCTCTGACGGATTACAGCAAGGTATTTAATACTGCGCGGGTCGAGGCCCTCGAGCTTGAGAACCTGGTCGGCTGTGCACTGGCTACAGCAACCTCCGCCCTTGCCCGTAAAGAAAGCAGGGGTGCGCATTCGCGCATCGATTACCCTGATCGTGATGATACACAGTGGATGCGTCATAGCCTGTACTCCCTGACCGAGGATCAGCTGGATTACAAACCCGTTCGCACAAAGCCAATTACCGTAGACAGCTTCCCACCGAAGGAACGTGTCTACTAAAGGGTGACGAGCATGAGATTTTCAATTTATCGTTTTGACCCCGATAAGGACGCCAAACCCTACATGCAGGATTTTGACCTGCCAGATCAGGATATCGAGCAGGGCATGATGTTGCTGGCAGCATTACTCAAGCTTAAGGAGCAGGACCAGAGCCTCAGTTTCAGGCGCTCCTGTGGCGAGGGCGTTTGTGGTTCTGATGGTATGAATATTAATGGCAGAAATGGCCTGGCCTGTGTGACACCGCTTGCTTCATTAAAGGAGCCGGTCACGATCAGACCCTTACCGGGTATGCCCGTTGTACGTGACCTGGTCGTTGATATGGAAAACTTCTACCGGCAGTATCGTGAGGTAAAGCCCTACCTGATTAACAGTGAACCAACCCCGGAGGTAGAGCGAAAGCAGTCACCGCAGGATCGGGAAAAGCTTGATGGCTTGTATGAATGCATACTATGCGCCTGCTGCTCTACATCATGCCCATCCTACTGGTGGAATCCTGATCGCTTCCTGGGGCCTGCAGCTTTACTGCAGGCTGCTCGGTTCATACAGGATAGCCGAGATGAAGCAACCGATGAGCGACTTGAGCAACTTGATGATGCCTATAAATTATTCAGATGCCATACGATCATGAACTGTGCACAGGTATGTCCAAAGGAGCTGAACCCAACAAGGGCAATTGGTGAGATCAAGAAACTTATGGTGAAGAAGAATATCTGATGGCAGAACGTGACAGGCTACGCTGGCGTTGCCGACGGGGTATGCTTGAGCTCGATATCCTGCTTAATGACTTTCTTGAACAGGGTTATGAAAGCCTGGAGAAGCAGGAGAAGCAGGTCTTTCAGAGGTTGCTTGAATATTCGGATCAGTCTCTGTTTCAGTTGCTTCTGGGGCAGACGAAAACAGCAGACAGGGAATGTCAGAATGTGCTTAAAAAGATTCGAGGTTATCAACAGATTTCCTCTTAGATGTTCGTTTTACGTATTGCAGTTTAGATTGTTCATCTACCTTTTTTCTTTGCAGGTCGTTACAGCTATCGTGTTAGAGCCAATTGGGTTGGTAATTCCCCTGATATGGTTTCTCTATCTGGAATCAAGGTCTTTCCTAAGAATTCGCTGGTGTAATGGTCAGTTTTATCTTCGCTATCGACCATCATATGGATGGTTTTTATTTGAAGAGTCTGCTGAAACCAGCGAGCCGCTTGTGATCAGCGACTGGTGGTCTTTCTCAGGCCTTGTCGTGATCAGGGTTTCATACCCTGCTAAAAGAAAAGAAGATGATTATATATTTTTCCTCCCGGATAATTTGTCTGAAATGTTCAGAGACGCCCTGAAGAAAAAACTGATTCTTTCGGCAGGGCATTAATACATAGAAGTCTTAATTCGTAGATCGATTATGGCAGGCAAGCAAGCAACAGATCAGTTACTTGATATCGGCATCGATGGCATGACCTGTGCGTCCTGTGCCACTCGGGTTGAAAAGGCCCTCCTCAAGCTGCCGGGTGTGGACTCTGCTACTGTGAATCTTGCCTCTGAGCGGGCCGAGGTGCGTTTTTCAGAAGGCCAGACATCAGTAGACGAGATTCTGAGAACCGTCTCAGGTATAGGTTATCTTCCCCTGGAGACTGATTTCGAGTTTGCTGTGCGCGGCATGACCTGCGCGGCCTGTTCAGGAAGGATAGAGCGCGCGCTGAACAAGAGGGCTGGTGTGATCCAGGCTAGCGTGAATCTCGCTACTGAACGCGCCCATGTACGTTACCTGCCTGCAACGATTTCCGAGAATGAACTACTGCAAATCGTGGCTAAGGCAGGTTATGAACCAGTTCGCCTTACCCAGGGTAGCGGTGATGTAGAGTCAGAGCAAAAAGCGCGACGCCTTGCAGGTATGCGCCTGGAGGTCGTCCTCGCATTCGCCCTGACGTTACCTGTCGTTACCCTTGCCATGGGGGAGCACTGGATACCCGGTTTTGCTGCATGGTTGCATAGCCTTTCCCCATTTGAGGGTTTCTGGTCCTGGGTGCAACTGGTGCTGACATCACTGGTTATTTTCTTTCCGGGGCGAAAATTCTTTTCTACGGGGATGCTTGCTTACCGTCATCTATCTCCAGATATGAACTCGCTGGTAATGACAGGCACGGGAGCTGCCTGGTTATACAGCACGCTGGTCGTGATCGTTCCACAGTTATTCCCTGAGTCAGCACGGCACCTGTTTTTCGAGTCAGCTGCAGTCGTGATTAGCGTTGTGCTGCTGGGCAAATATCTTGAAGAACAGGCCAAAGGCAAGGCGTCTTCTGCCATCAGAAAGCTCATGGGGCTTCAGGTAGAAACAGCCCTTGTGAGAACCGAGTCTGGCGTAAATGAACGCCCCCTGGCCATTATTCGTCAAGGTGATGTGCTCGAGGTTCGCCCAGGGAGCAGGGTGCCTGTTGATGGAAAAATCCTGGAAGGGCGCAGTCATGTTGACGAGTCTATGCTGACCGGGGAGCCGGGGCCTGTAGAAAAGGGGGTGGATGACCAGGTCCGAGCCGGTACAGTGAATCAGCAGGGCCTGCTCGTTATTCTTGCTGAGCAGATTGGTTCGGAAACACTTCTAGCTCAGATCGTGCGCATGGTTGAGCATGCGCAGGCAGGTAAGCTGCCCATACAATCACTGGCAGATCGTATCATCAGGATTTTTACCCCCCTGGTGTTGATGACAGCCGGCATAACCGCCCTGATCTGGCTGGGTTTTGGTCCTGAGCCTGCGGTCACTTATGCCCTGATCACCTCAGTATCCGTCCTGGTAGTCGCATGTCCCTGCGCCATGGGGCTGGCGACGCCGGCTGCGATAATGGTTGGTACCGGTAAGGCGGCAGAAAGCGGCGTCCTGTTTCGGCAGGGCAGCGCACTGGAACAGCTCAATACCGTAGATCATGTCATCCTGGATAAGACCGGCACCCTGACCCTTGGGCATCCTGAGGTGATTTCCCTGACCACTGATGATGAAGCCCGATGCCTGGAACTGGCAGCTTCAGTGGAACAGGCCAGTGAACACCCATTGGCAAGGGCAATCATGGCTTATGCAACAGAAAGGGGAGTCACACCGCACGAAATAACAGACTTTAAGGCCGTCCCAGGCTCAGGTGCACAGGCAATGATTGGAGATTCTCTGGTCAGGGTCGGCTCGTCTACTTATATGCGGAATTCCGGGTTGCAATTAAAGTCCGGGCTTGATGATGCCATGAAACAGGTTTTGCAGCAGGGGCAGACCGTAGTGCTTGTGGCGCAGGATGACGAGGTAATAGGCCTGATAGGAATTGCCGATCCGGTCAGGTCAGATGCCAGAGCTGTTGTTTCTGCGCTGAAGCGCAGGGGGATGCGCGTCAGCATGTTTACTGGCGATCAGCTGGTATCCGCTGAGAAAATAGCGTCCCAGTTGGGTATAGATGATGTTCATGCAGGGCTGTTGCCAGGAGATAAGGCACAGAAAGTCGAGGATATCCGTCTAAATGGAAGCCGAATTGCCTTTGTCGGTGACGGCATCAATGATGCGCCGTCCCTGGCCTATGCGGATGTGGGTGTGGCCATGGGGGGCGGTACTGACATTGCTATGGAATCGGCTGATGTTGTCTTAAGTGGCGGCCAGATAGGAAATCTGATGACTGCGCTGGATATCAGTCGCCGTACCATTCGGACGATCAGAGGTAACCTGTTCTGGGCCTTTATTTACAATATTTTACTGATCCCCATTGCCGCCGGCTTAATGTATCCGGTCAATGGTATATTACTGAATCCCATGCTGGCCGGCGCTGCCATGGGTTTTTCCAGCATTTTTGTCGTATTAAACAGTCTGAGACTCAGGGCGGTCAGGCCATGGAGTTCTTCAGTAACAGCCACAGGATGATTAATAGTGAGTGAAGTCAGGTTGTCAGTGAAAGGGATGAGTTGCGGTCATTGTGTTGCAGCTGTGGAAGGGGCAATACAGGCCCAGGACGGTATCGAATCGTACTCTGTATCACTGGATGATGAAGAGGCCGTGATTACAGGGGCCCCTGATATCAATAAATTACTCGCAGCGATTGTAGAGGAAGGCTACGAGGCAACTTTGATATCCAAAAATTGATTAAAGTCCATTGTCCATAAGGACATATAAGGCTATGATCTCGGGAAAAGAACTCGTCACTCCAAACGCGCACGATAACTGGCAGAAGTCATGGAATATGAAGAATCGGTAGACCGCTCCGGCGAAGTCACAAGAATGGTGCTTCCGGCGCTTTCAAAAAAGGGATTACCGGTCAACCCAGTGACCTTTGGTCTCTTCTACGAATACTTCTCGGGCAACTCTGAGCCCCTGCGTAATATCCTCAAGCCCTTCATCGAGGGAAAAGACGAGCTGACTGCGAAGGCTGCCAAGGAGTTATTCGATAAGCACGTCATAAACGGCCAGAGCGATCATCTTCAGCAGCTTACCAAGGAGCTCAAGGAAATGATGGCCTCCATCGTCCAGATGGTGGGTAATGCAGACGGGGATGTCGAAAAATTCTCTGGTTCCCTCAGTGTCTATTCCGGGCAGCTCGAAGACCTCAGTGGCAATGGCTCGACCAAGATGCTCAAAGACATGGTTGAAGATATGCTGAGCGAGGCCAGGGAGATGCTCGACAGCAATCGCAACTTCTCTCAGCAGCTTAATTCAACCTCACGTGAGATCGGCCTACTGCGGGCCGAACTACAGGATCTTCGTCTGCAGGCATCCCAGGACACGTTGACCGGGCTAGGAAATCGCAAGACCTTTGATGAAGCACTTAACAGGGCTCTAGACTCCATCTCGACTGACATGAGTACGGTCTGTCTGATGATGCTGGATATCGATAATTTCAAATCGATCAACGATGAATATGGTCACCTGATTGGTGACAAGATACTGCGTTTTATTGCTGACATCCTGCGCCGCTCAGTCAAGGGTCGTGACACAGTGGCACGATTTGGTGGCGATGAATTTGGCATTATCCTGGAAGAAACTGCGCCCAATGGCGCCTATCGGCTAGCGGAAAATATCCGTACCCTGGTCGACAAAAGTGCCCTGAAGCGTACTGATACGGGTGAGGCCATAGGAAATATCACGGTATCAATTGGTGTTGGTTGTAATAAGGTTGGTGACACCATGAATGACCTCATCCATCGTGCGGATGAGGCCCTTTATGAGTCCAAGAAGAAGGGGCGTAACCGGGTAACCTGCAACATGGAACGGCCCGTTATAGGTAGTTAATCCCAATCTCAGGTGATGACTGTCGGGGCATCTCTGCCTGTTCTGCTCCTGATCTCGGCAATCGACTCTGCAATGGTCAGAAGCGCTTTGAGCGCATCCTGGGTGTCAAGATGATGTTGTTCGGTGTCAGGTTCGTAACGTTCTACATACAAGCGAAGCGTCGCGCCTGAGGTACCGGTTCCTGACAGGCGGAAGATTATTCGGGATCCATCTTTAAAGCCAATTCTGAGCCCCTGGTGTTCACTCAGGCTATCGTCGACCGGATCCTTGTAAGCAAAGTCGTCGGCATATTCCACGACATAGTCACCGAAGCTCTTACCAGGTAAGTCCCCGAACTGTGCCTCAACATGCTCCATCAGGCCTTGAGCCGAATCTGAGTCAATGGCCTCATAATCATGGCGTGTGTAGTAATTCCTGCCATAGACTCGCCAGTGATCCCTGACGATGTCTTCCACAGATAGTTTTTTAACGGCGAGGATGTTGAGCCAGAACAGGACTGCCCACAGACCATCTTTTTCACGAATATGATTAGATCCGGTTCCAAAGCTTTCTTCACCACATAGCGTGGCCATTTTCGCATCGAGCAAGTTACCAAAGAATTTCCATCCTGTTGGTGTTTCATGACATTCGACGCCAAGGCGTTCGGCAACGCGATCGGCTGCCTGGCTGGTAGGCATTGACCGGGCAATACCACTGATGCCCTGAGCATATCCTGGTACATGGTGAGCATTCGCGGCAAGAACGGCCAGGCTGTCACTGGGTGTTACAAAGAACTGTTTACCCAGGATCATATTCCGGTCGCCATCGCCATCAGATGCTGCGCCAAATGATGGGCCACTTCGGTCAAAAAGGATATCGACCAGTTCTTTGGCATAGGTCAGGTTTGGATCGGGGTGGCCACGGCCGAAATCAGGTAAGGGCGTGCCATTAATGACGGTTCCTGGCTCTGCACCAAGTACTTCTTCCAGGATGTGGGTTGCGTAGGGTCCGGTTACGGCATGCATGGCATCAAACCGCATGCTGAAGCTAGCTGAATTGAAGAGCTGGTGGATCTTGTCGAAATCGAATAGTTCTTTCATGAGTTCTGTGTAATCCAGAACAGAATCTATGATTTCAACAGACATTCCAAAAACATCCTGGGTGCCGATCTCATCAAGATCAACGGGCAGGGCAGCACTGATATGGTATTCGCTGATGTCGAGGGTGTTCTGGAAGATCTTTTCGGTCACCATTTCCGGGGCCGGGCCACCATTGGCTATATTGAACTTGATGCCAAAGTCATCATCCGGGCCCCCTGGATTGTGGCTGGCTGAGAGGATGATACCGCCATCAAGCTGGTATTTCCTGATGACATGCGAGGCCGCAGGAGTGGATAGGATGCCGCCCAGACCTATCATCAATTTGCTGACACCATTTGCAGCAGCCATGCGAATAATGGTGTGGATGGCTTCACGGTTGTAATAACGACCATCGCCGCCCAGGGCAAGGGCGCAGCCATCCAGGTTTTCAATGCTATTGAATGTGGCCTGGACAAAGTTCTCCAGATAATGAGGGTGTTTGAAGCGTTTTACTTTTTTTCTTAATCCCGAAGTGCCAGGTTTCTGATCGTCGAACGGACGCGTACTAATGGTTTCTTTGTTCATGGCTGCTTAGGTTAATGGATGGATGGATCAATTATCTCTGATCTGAAAATAAATGCCATGCTAGGATTCAGTTATGCAAATACCTGATATATGCCCCGCCTGTCATTCGCCAAAACCTCAGAGCTTTGCCGCCCTGATGGAGATGTATGAAGCAAATTACATCAGGTTAAGACTCCTGATTCCGGACCTCCTTCACTGGCAAATTGGGGATGCCCGGGTGTCTCGTGTGGAGGATGCACTAGACCTGCACGTGCGCTTACTGGAACGCGAAAAGCATACCGCTACTTTCTGGCTTTCCTATGTGTTTGGGCATGACTGTCCAGATGAAGGTGCGCGTCCTGATCTGAAGGTGCGCGTCTACCTCGACGCCCGCCAGGCTGAGGTACTCAGCCGTGTCTGTCGACTTGATGAGATCGATATACACCGTCCGCATGGGGATGCTGAAACCATGCTGGCCTGTAAGTGGCGCCTGAACCGTTTTCTGTATAAATGGCTGGGCTATTGCCTGCGCCAGGAGCACCTGCTCCAGCTTGCTCAACCCGCATCAGAGCGGGATTTAGCAAAAATTCATGCCACCTGACTGAACTACCCTGAAAAAACCCTGTCATTAAGGTTGACCAAAACACTAGGTTATTATATTGTCCCTATAACCAAGTGTGGCGCTGGGTTATTTAACCCGGTTTTTAACATGAATTTTCAAGGTGATGACCAATGAGACTCTCAACAAAAGGTAGGTATGCAGTTACCGCAATGATGGATCTGGCGATTTACGGTAGTGCCGGTCCCGTTACTCTGGCCGACATCTCTCAGTGTCAGGATATCTCGCTCTCCTATCTGGAGCAGCTTTTTGCCAAACTCAGAAAGGAAAAGCTGGTTGAAGGCGTGCGCGGTCCCGGTGGTGGTTATCGTCTTGGCCGCCCTGCCAGTAAGATCAGCGTGGCAGAGATTATTAGTGCAGTCGACGAGCGTATAGACATGACTCAGTGCAAGGGAAGCGGTGATTGTGCTGACGGTGAAAAGTGTCTCACCCATGAGCTCTGGATGGACCTCAGCGATCGTCTCTACGAATTCCTGGATGGAATTACTCTGGCAGACTTTGTTGAGCGTCCTGAAGTTCAGGAAGTGGCTCGACGCCAGTCACGCGAATCCCTGCGTCATCACCTGCTGTTTGGCAGGTTTGCCGCATAAACGTCTCCAAGTAGCACCTTTAACTAACCCGCTTCGGCGGGTTTTTTTTTGCAAACTGTCGGATGCTTTTACGTAATTCAGGCAGTGTCTGGTCGTTAGCGCTGTCTGCATAACGAATTGCGATGTAGCGATGAATAATCGATTCGGCCTGCCCAAGGAGCTGTGGATTCTGAACCCGGATCCTGTCGAGTATCTCCAGAGGTCCGGTTTCAGGGGATATAGAAACACCCTGTGACTGAAGTTTTTTCTTGAACTGACCGAAGGCCATGATGGCAGGGTCGACTTCAGGTCGTGGGAGGCGAATGAGAAAAATGGCCATAAATAGCAGGATCAGTCCACCAATCAGGGCCATAATGAGTAGGATCATGTCCTGCCAGTCGATATCCCCCAGGCCAAGCAGTCTGGCTAGTTCCCGTTGTCGCTCTGGGCCAAAGCCGAGTACCCAGAAGTTCCAGTAATAATCTATGCTGTCATAGATCAGTGAAAGCCGATGTAGAAGAGATTCAGAATATCGTCCCTGTAGGGCGAAAGGCAGGTTAGCTGCATCACTAAGGGCATCGCCCAGACCGGATTCAATGCGCTCAGGAGCAATAGCTGCGGTAGGGTCAATCCTCACCCATCCTCGATTATCCAGCCAGATCTCTGTCCAGGCATGCGCATCTGACTGCCTGACCATTAAATACCCGCCGCTGGGATTATATTCACCGCCCAGATAACCGGTAACAACGCGTGCGGGGATGCCCGCGGCTCGCATCAGAAATACGAAGGCGCCGGAATAATGTTCACAGAATCCCTGACGCCCCTCAAACAGGAACTGGTCAACTGGATCATCAAGGTAAAGAGGCGGGCTCAGGGTATAGCTATATTCCCCGTTTCTAATCATTGAAAGAGCGGTAGAGACGATTGCCTCAGGTGAACGCTGGCTGTTCTTCCAGGCCTGCCCGAGCTGGTAGGTTTGCGGAGAAATGCCCTCTGGGAGAGACAGGGCTCTCGCCCTTTCCTCACCGCTGAGCTTGTCTCCGGCAATGTAACTGGTGTAGGCAGAGATTCTGAATTCGGTGAACTCCCTGATCGGTGTAGCTGAGATCAGGCGGTAATCATGCGTCATCCTGATATTGCCAGGATGTCTTGCGGTCAGATCCAGGCCCAGCACCCAGGGGCGGTCACTGGGTTCCATTAACAGCCGATAGTCCAGTTGTTCGTCCCCAACAATAATTCGTGATGAGGGTTCCCGGAATGCGGGACCCCTGGTCCATTGCCGACCGTCAAAGTCCCATAGCACCGGGCCGCGCCAGTAACGTTCTTCTGGCTGGGGAATCCGCCCATCAAAGACAGCCCTGAATGCAAGCTGATTAGACTGTATGAGATCTGAAAACTGGCCTGGAGACATGGACTCGCCCAGGCCGGTTACAGCCGATTGATTCTTGCTGGTAAAGCCCCACATCGGGGCATGGATGCGTGGAAATAGCAGGAAGAGTACCAGCATGAAAGGTATAGACTGCAACAAAAGTCGTACTGATCTGTGTAGACGGATTTTTACCGTTGATTCCCTGCTCATATCGGTAAGCCCCAGTAATACTGAGGTCAGTAACAGGGTAGTGCCAAACAGATAGATGATTAATGGCATAGCCTGAGAAAACAGGAACTGGGTAATGACGAGGAAGTAGCCCAGGAAGACAGCGATTGAGGCATCCCTTAAAGTCTTTATTTCAAGCAGCTTAAGGGCCAGCATGATGCTCAGGAGGCTTACACCGGGATCTCGGCCGCTAATGCCGCCGAAATAAAATACCACCGCGGCCAGGCCTGCAAAAACGAGCATAACCCTGAAAACCCTGGGCAGGATTTTTCGCTTCCAGCTAAGCCAGCCTGCGAGCAGCATCAGGGACAGGCTAATCCCGAATAGGCTCAGGGGGATATGAGCAGCATGAGGGAGCAGGATCAGTATCTGGGCAAATATAATCCCAATCACCTGTTGTCGAGACGGTGGGATATCGTCCAGGCTGAGATAGCGTTTATTCATGCAGGGCAAGGGCCTTCAGGCATTCATGTTTATGCCTGTTGCCATGGTTAGGCGAGATTTTCAGGCCGGGTAATTTAAGGCCATATTCAAGCTGGAGCCGGTCGGCCTCTATAACCTGGGCACATAGATAGGAAAGTCTTAGTTCCGTGCTGGTCTCTTTGATGTTCTCCCAGTCCAGCCACAGTTCATCGGCGCTGCCAGCATTAAAAATCTTGGTCTGTGGCAGTTGCTTGGCCGCAAGGGACTTCCAGGAAATCCTGGCTGAGGCATCGCCAGGCCTGTAGTCCCTGAGTCCTGCAAAATCTTCAGCTCCAGTCTGTATACCCATGCTATCTGAACCAAGATCGCCGGATGTCCTTTCAGGCAGAGGTAAGGCTAATGGTTTTGGATAAACGAGAAAACGCCGATCAAATTCCAGCCAGGACCAGGCCTGAAATAACCCAAGTGGGAATCGACTGTATATCCGGAACCTGCCCGGGAAAAACCAGCCCCGTTTAGAAGGCGAGACCATGACATGCGCATATAAGAACTGATCTGTGCTATCTGTGATGGTGATCGGGGCGTCCTGCCACTGTAAAACAATGGTGTGCCCCGAATCGGGAAACGTGGTTGAAATAGTAAGAGGTAAAGCCTGCCCGGCGCCTGCATATAGATCACCGGCCGAACCGATCTCGATCCTCAGTCCCAGCAGGTTCCTTTGCGTATGCCACATAGTGATGCCAAGAAGCCCTGACAGTAGGAAGGTGAGCACGAAAGCCAGGCTATTGCTGTAGTGGATGGCCCCTGCGAGCATGGCTAGCAGCATTAAACCAAACCAGATGCCATTTCGTGTAGGCAGGATGAAAATCCTTTTTCTGTCCAGCTGAATCTCGCTCCTGGCCCGCCCCTGTCTTCGTGTTGCCCAGCGTATGAATTGTTCCTGAATGGGTGCCGGAATGAGCATCAGGGAATAGGCACACTATCAAGCAGATCAGCAGCCAGTTCTTCGTAAGGCAGGCCTGCCTGGGCTGTTGAGGAGAGTCGGTGAGCGACCAGTGCAGGCAGGATGGCCTGAATATCTTCAGGTAATACGTATTCCCTGCCATCCAGTAATGCCCATGCCCGGGCAACCTTCAGCATTGCCAGTCCGGCTCTTGGAGAGAGTCCCTGTCTGTAAACCCCGGAGCGGGTATAGCGAATGATTGCCTGGGCGTAATCAATCAGGGCGTCGCTGCAGTGGATAGTGCTGACCAGTTGTTGAAGTTCCAGGATTCGCGCCGGTGAGGTGATTGCTGGCTGTCGTTGCAGCATAGACCTTCTATCTTCGCCAAGCATAAGTTCTCGTTCTGCCCCCTGATCCGGGTATCCCATGCTGATACGCAGAATAAACCGGTCCAGCTGGGATTCGGGTAGCGAGAACGTACCAGCCTGTTCCAGTGGATTCTGTGTGGCAATCACAAAAAATGGGGTCGCTAGTGGCCGGGTTTCGCCTTCTATACTGACCTGGTTCTCTTCCATCGCCTCAAGCAGGGCGCTCTGAGTCTTGGGGGTGGCCCGGTTGATTTCATCAGCCAGTATCAGTTGGCTAAATATCGGCCCGGGGTGGAATTGAAAGGTGCCCGAGTCACGATCGAATATATTGACACCCAGGATGTCGGCTGGCAGTAGGTCACTGGTAAATTGTATGCGCTGATAATCCATGCCCAGTACAGAGGCCAGGGTATGTGCCAGCGTGGTTTTTCCGACTCCGGGCACATCCTCTATCAGCAGGTGGCCATCTGCGATCAGGCAGGCGAGTGCCTGTCTGGTAACGGATTGTTTGCCGATTATGATGCTGTTTATGGCCCTGAGGATTTGTTCTAGCTCATCTCTGGCTTCAATCAGTTGCATGTTGTCAGGTCTTCTCTGGTGTTGATAAAAGTCGTCAATCTGGCTGTTCAGAGGATAAAGTGGCTTTGTGTCTCATGATTTGCTGTTGTGCTAAACGAGTGATTAGACAGGATAATAAAAGTTCAGTAAGCGTTAAAACCAGATATTAAACACATAAACAGGTTCACGAAAACAGCTCAAAATGTATTTTACGGTAACTGGTATGGAGGCCATGAGGTATAAGCCGGCTATGCTCCCGGTCGCTGTTTGAGACCGAGTTGTCGGGTAGTGAGTCTGCGCGTTATTGCGGCAGGCGGGGGGATGGTGGCCTCTCATGCTTAAAATCGCCTGGCAACCCTCGCCACGAGAGGGCGTATATCGTAGAATAAACCCCGAAATTTTCGGTTATTGAGCGGGATGATTCCCAAGGAATCGTCCCGTTTGTATGTCTAGCCTCTGGAGACTGCATTGAGAAAGCCCGCCCTGTTAGCCCTGGAAGATGGAAGCCTGTTCCGAGGTGAATCAATTGGAATCGATGGACAGACAACTGGTGAGGTTGTTTTTAATACGGCTCTGACCGGCTATCAGGAGATACTCACAGATCCCTCCTACGCTCGTCAGATAGTGACTCTGACCTATCCACATATCGGGAATGTTGGTGCCAATGCTGAAGATGAGGAATCTTCCGCGGTGCATGTCAGCGGCCTGGTAATCAGGGATTTGCCACCACTGGCAAGCAACTGGCGTTCAGAGGAAGATCTGTCCAGCTACCTGCAAAGACACAATATCGTGGCCATCAGTGATATCGATACCAGGCGCCTGACCAGGATACTGCGTGAAAAAGGTGCCCAGAACGGTTGTATCGTGGCAGGGGATAGTATCGATGAGCAGGCAGCTATAGAAGCTGCAAAAGCCTTCCCGGGTCTGAAGGGTATGGATCTTGCGAAGGAGGTAACGACCTCCGAGAGCTATGGCTGGGAAGAGGGTACCTGGGCACTTAAGGGCGGTCATACACAACCAGAAGCGCGGAGTTTTAACGTCGTAGCCTATGACTTTGGGGTCAAGCGCAACATCCTGAGGATGCTGGCCGATCGTGGCTGTAAGCTGACTGTGGTGCCGGCTCAGACCCCGGCGAGTGATGTCCTTGCAATGAATCCCGATGGTGTGTTCCTTTCCAATGGGCCGGGTGATCCGGAGCCCTGTGATTATGCGCAGGATGCAATCCGGGAATTACTGGATCAACAGATGCCGCTGTTTGGTATCTGTCTCGGACATCAGCTTCTGGGACTTGCCAGTGGGGCCCAGACGGTCAAGATGAAGTTTGGCCATCATGGGGCCAATCATCCTGTACAGGATTTAGAGAAGGGGACGGTTATGATCAGTTCCCAGAATCATGGTTTTGCGGTTGACGAGGGCAGTCTGCCTGCGAATGTAAAGGCGACTCACCGCTCACTGTTTGACGGCAGTCTCCAGGGCATCGAGCATCAGGACCGCCCAGCATTCAGTTTCCAGGGACATCCAGAGGCCAGTCCCGGGCCTCATGACGTTGCTCCGCTGTTCGATCATTTCATAGAGATGATGGAAGCGCGCAAATCAGGCGCCTGAGACAGGTAGATTAAATAATTATTCAACCGGCCGGTGGCCGATTAGAGCGAACGTAATGCCAAGACGTAATGACATCCAGAGTATCCTGATCATTGGGGCCGGACCCATTGTAATTGGACAGGCCTGTGAGTTTGACTACTCGGGGGCTCAGGCCTGCAAGGCGCTCAAGGAGGAGGGCTACCGGGTCATCCTGGTGAATTCGAATCCAGCAACCATCATGACTGATCCGGATTCTGCGGATGCCATTTACATCGAGCCGATTGAATGGAAGACAGTTACCAAGATAATTGAGAAAGAAAATCCGGACGTGCTGTTGCCAACCATGGGTGGTCAGACCGCATTGAACTGTGCCCTGGACCTGGCCAGGGAAGGTGTCCTGGACAAGCACAATGTTGAGCTGATTGGAGCCAGCGTAGATGCCATTGATATGGCTGAAGATCGTGAGCGCTTCCGTAAGGCCATGGATGAAATAGGCCTTGAGTCGGCACGTTCGGCTGTTGCACACAGCCTCGAAGAGGCCTTTCAGGTCCAGGCATCTATTGGCTACCCGGTCATCATCCGACCTTCATTCACCATGGGTGGGGCTGGTGGTGGTATTGCCTACAACCAGGAAGAATTTGAGACCATCGTAAAGCGTGGTCTGGACATGTCTCCCACCACCGAGGTGCTGCTTGAAGAGTCGCTGCTCGGCTGGAAAGAGTATGAGATGGAGGTCGTTCGCGACCGTAATGATAATTCGATCATTATCTGTTCGATTGAGAATCTGGATCCCATGGGTGTACATACCGGTGACTCGATCACCGTAGCCCCAGCCCAGACCCTGACGGACAAGGAATACCAGATCATGCGTAATGCCTCGCTGGCTGTATTGCGCAAGATCGGTGTTGATACGGGTGGCTCAAACGTACAGTTTTCAGTTAATCCAAAAGATGGCCGTCTCATCATTATCGAGATGAATCCGCGCGTATCGCGTTCATCTGCACTTGCCTCAAAGGCAACTGGCTTCCCGATTGCCAAGGTGGCGGCAAAACTGGCGGTGGGTTACACGCTTGATGAACTGACCAACGATATTACTGGTGGTGCGACCCCGGCATCTTTCGAGCCAAGTATCGATTACGTCGTTACCAAGATCCCCAGGTTTACCTTTGAGAAATTCCCTCAGGCCGATGCGACGCTGACGACCCAGATGAAGTCTGTGGGTGAGGTCATGGCGATTGGCCGTACCCAGCAGGAGTCACTGCAAAAGGCCCTGCGTGGCCTGGAGATAGGGGCTGATGGCCTTGATGAGATGGTTCATCCTTCAGACCCTCAGGCTGAAGAAATCGTGAACCGGGAACTCATGGAAGTAGGCCCCCGCAGGCTCTGGTATGTCGCAGATGCCTTCCGTCTGGGTATGGACTCAGAAGATATTTACCGTAGAACAGGTATCGATCCATGGTTCCTGGCCCAGATACAGGAGCTTGTCGAGATCGAGAATAACCTCAAGCAGCGTAATCTCGCTGAGGTATCGGCCAGCGAGCTGTTCAGGCTTAAGCGTAAGGGCTTCTCTGATCGCAGGCTGGCCAAGTTACTCAATGAAACTGAAAAGACAGTGCGTCAGCGTCGCTTTGAACTCAATGTGCGCCCGGTCTTCAAGCGTGTCGATACCTGTGCTGCAGAATTTGCTTCATCAACGGCCTATATGTACTCCAGCTATGAAGAGGAGTGCGAGGCGGAACCAGGTGATCGTAAAAAAATCATGATTCTCGGTGGCGGGCCAAACCGTATCGGGCAGGGTATCGAGTTTGATTACTGCTGCGTGCATGCAGCCCTGGCGCTGCATGATGATGGCTATGAGACCATCATGGTCAACTGTAACCCCGAGACCGTTTCTACCGATTACGACACCTCGGACAGGCTGTATTTTGAGCCCCTGACCCTTGAGGACGTGCTTGAGATCGTCAATGTAGAAAAGCCTCATGGCGTCATCGTCCAGTATGGTGGGCAGACACCTCTGAAACTGGCACGTGATCTGGAGGCCTGCCAGGTACCTATTATCGGCACCTCACCTGATTCAATCGATCTGGCGGAAGACCGCGAACGCTTCCAGCATCTGATTGATGATCTGGACCTGGCGCAGCCACCTAACCGTACCGCACGTGACCCTAATGAAGCCGTCAGGCTGGCCGAAGAGGTGGGTTTCCCGGTCGTGGTAAGGCCTTCCTATGTGCTTGGTGGGCGTGCCATGGAGATTGTCTACGATGAAGATGATCTCCGCCGTTATATGCGCGAGGCGGTTCAGGTCTCGAATGATGCCCCTGTCCTGCTTGACCGTTT
>JAAUXZ010152608.1_pt1 | contig 21262 bp, 16 predicted proteins | sample 7278131 | NCBI WGS metagenome assembly JAAUXZ01 (sample SAMN14350119, study PRJNA611818) | marine sediment metagenome | isolation source: surface marine sediment (3m) | place: French Polynesia: Moorea | collected 2018-08 | reverse complement strand
GCGCAGGGCGTGCTTTTCTTCACTGATTTACGTATGCAGGGTGTAGAGCAGTGAATGGAGCAGTTGCCGGGAGATCACAGAGGAGCAAAAGGTTCATTAATCTTCCTCAGTGTACTCTGTGCCCTCTGTGGTTTTGATGACTTTTTTGTAGTTGTTGTAGATCGGACTGTCGGCAGGGAAGTATTCGAGAATGGCCGCAGCATACCGATCGAAAGGATTGGCGATCCTACTGATGTTGCGTCTGACTGACCAGGCCAGATCGTAACTGTTGAAGGTGGTGGTGAACGGGACCGGGTAGTCGGTACCGAAGAGGATCTTGTCGTGCACCTCCCGCTGCTCTGAGAGATGGCGCAACGCCCTGGCGCGCATCGGCACCAGGATCGCCGAGATGTCCGCATACAGGTTCTCTTCGGACTTCAGTTTGTCCAGCAGGATGGAATAATCCTCGTCGAAAGTGTTCGGGTTTCTGCTGAAGTTATTCCATAGACGCAGTTTGGGTTGAAAACGCCCCAGCCCCATGTGGGCGGCAATCACCTTGATCCCACAGGTGAGCGGCAGTTTCAGCATGTCGACCCCTTCGTACTCTCTCATCGAATCTATGGTGTATTCACTGCCGATGTGGACGACCAGGGGCAGGCCATGAGCCTGCAATTTTTCGTAGTAGGGAATCAGGCCTTCATCGTTCATGTCCAGTCCCCAGTAATTCTGCAGAAACTTGGCCCCCTGACAGCCCTTTTCGACATGTCGGTCGATCTGTTCCAGGGCGTCCGCACGCAACGGATTGATCGAGAGGAAAGGGATGAAGCAATCGGGAAAACGGGCCGTGACATCGAGTACGTCCTGCGTCATCGCGCAGACGGTTTTGTCTCTAGCCGTTTGTCGGCCGTTTCGGTCGTAGCGTGCGTCCACCGCGAACAGGCAGGCCTTTTCGACATGCTCGGATGAGCGGATGGACCTGGCCATCGCCTCGACATAGGTCCGGTAGGGTGCGGTTTGCAGGCTTTTTCGATCCACCCCCAGCTTCTTGGCGAAAAACCTGACCGAGAATCGGTCGAACAGACGATCGAAGCTGACTTCCGGGCTCAGCAGGTGGGTGTGGATATCAACGGTGCGCATCAGGTCCTGCGTTTTGATTGGCAATCTGCCGATTGGTCTCCGCTTTCGAAATGATTTGCTCCAGATACTTCAAACGGTCCCGGGAGATCTTGATCTTCATATCCAGCTCCGGGTCGTTGGCGTCGAACAGATGCTGCATATCCTCGAAAAAGAACACATCGAAGCTGTCGATATAACGAATCTCACGGTTGGTGTCCAACACCAGATTGTCCAGACCGTAGAGATCGATCAATTTGGGATTGTCGGATTGCCGCAGTGATTTGGTCAATGCTACAAAGCGTTTGAGTTGACTCAATGCCTTGGAGTTTTTGCTCAACAGGGCGATCGCCTCCTCTCTGTTTTGCGGATTGGCGATGTTGAACCAGATATTCACCGCGCGGGCAAGTACGCAGACGCTGCGTCGACCATTGATGTGTGTGATGAAGAAGAGGGCATCCGGGATGATGTCCTCGAGGTTCTCCTTGAGCATCCGATACTGCCTGTTCAGCAGCCTGATTTCCGTTTCGCTGTAATGAATGAGCGGGTGCTTGATGACAAATTCGGTATAGGGAGACTGCTCCTCGGTACCGGGATTCCGCTTGCTGGTACGCCAGACCTCGCAATGATTGCCGACGCTGGAAACCAGGGTGGCGCGGAGTGTTTCGGGGTTCAGGCTTTCGATGTCCGCCGCCAGGCGGTCGAACTCTTTGCCTTCCGTTCCTGCTTGGGTCATTCAATGTCTACTGATAGAGGATGCTCCTGGATATTCTGCCATAACGGCATGCTCCACTGGGGAAAAGAAAGCTTTTTCCTATGATAGGTACCTCCATGCACCGATCATAGGGTTGGACACAGCGAAGTGCTCAGCACTACCCTGACCCGAAGTGACTCAGTTATTCATCCAGATTGAGTCCCAGGGCGACCGCCATTTCCTTGATCGCCGTCAGGTCGCGCACCATCTCGCTCCAGCCGTACCAGAGGGCATAGTCCGGGTTGTTGTGGAACACGCCCTGGAAGGCACGCATGCGGTGCTCCAGATGCATGACGAAGAGACGTTGCTCGATCCCGGTGGGAGCGTCGTGGAAGGTCAGCAGGTTAGGGTAGTCATAGACATAGGTGTCCGGTCTCCGCAACAGGCCCTCTTCATACAACCGGGCCACGATGGTGATTGCCTCCGCCATGAGGCGGTCGATCGCCTTGATCGTCTCGTCGCCTTTCTCCATCTCTCCAAGGGCGAACTTCTCCGAATGGCAGTCGCGGCAGACCGCGAGCAGCTTGTCCCGTTCGGCGTCGAATGCCTCCTGGGTGAGGCGTGCGACATCGGCATCTATCACCAATTGAACCATTTCGGGAATTGGGTCACCGGTTACTGGATTGAATACCCGCAAGGCCTTCAAAATAGTAGTTTGGTCGGCCGCCCACTGTTCATCTTCCGGTAAGGGGAGCCGAACCGCCAGGAAGCCCCAGGGGGTGCGGTTCTCGTGTGTGCCATTGGCCATATGGCAGTCCTGGCAGGTGGGTCCAGCGGCCTCTTCCGGCAGAATGCCGAGCTGTTTGAGGTCGTTACGCACGCCGTGCTTGGAACTGGAGTACATCTCCCATTGAGGATGGTCGAAACCCATGTGGCAGGTGCGGCAGGCCTGGGGCTGTCTGGCCTCTTCCTTGGAGAAGAGATGCCGGGTGTGACAGCTGTCGCAAGAGGCGACACCATATTCTTGCCCTGCCTCTTTCAGTGCCTCCAGATCCGCCTCGGATTTGAAGCCGATCTTGTGGCAGCCGCCGCAACCTTTCATGCCGTCGACCAAGGTACTGGGCAGTGCGTGGGTAGTAGGCATGGCCTGTAAGGCGGCCCATGCCTTGGCATGCTTGCCGGCAGCGAACTGATTGTACTGTTCGCCATGGCATTCGGCGCAGACCTCGGGCATCGGTACCTCGGCTTCGTCTACATCCGCTTTCGTGGTGTGCTTCGAGCCGTGGCAATCGGCGCAGGAAACGCCCTCTTCGCTGTGTTCGCTCAATTTCCAGTCGGTCACGATAGTGGGGGTGATCTTTTTGTGACATTGGACGCAGGACATGGAGGTCTCGTCATCCTGATCCTTCTTTCCTCTTTCGTCCGATTTGTTTTCGTCCCTGTCGGCCAGTGCCGGTAGGCTGAATAGCAGCGTGGTGATGAGTAGTAGAGCCAGTCGTCTGGTCATGGCGGATCTCCTCGAAATTATCGGTTTTTTATTTGCGCGTTTTTTGGCGGGACAGGGCCCGCCGCGAGACAATCTAACCAGTGCCAGGCGGGAAGTAATTGACTAAGGTCAGATCGGCTATTTTGAAGAAAGAAAGTAACTACTTGCTTTTGTTAGGGAAATTACCAATCAGTATATTGGTATTTGCTGGATTTCTGGGTTTGATTCGTCGTGTCTTCCTGAAATAAGATCGAATGCTTCGGGTCGTCGTTTCCAGGAGTGATCGAGTGCACAACTACAAAATTTTTGGCTTCGTTTCGGTGATTTGTCTGGCCTCCCTCACCTATGGCCCTCCGGGGCTGGCCGGGGAAGAAGCGTTGTTGAGCAACATCCGTCAGTTGACCTTCGAGGGTCAGCGCGCGGGGGAAGGCTATTTCAGTGCCGACGGCAGCCGTATGATCTTCCAGTCGGAACGGGACAGACAGAATCCCTTTTATCAGATCTATCTGATGGATCTGGAGACCGGTGATGTGCAACGGGTCTCTCCCGGTATCGGCAAGACCACCTGCGCCTGGGTCCACCCCTCCAATGAGACAGTTCTCTATGCCTCCACTCATGAGGATCCCGAAGCCGCCCAGAAGATGCAGGCGGAACTGGATTTCCGCGCCTCCGGTCAGCAGCGCCGTTACAGTTGGGACTATGATCCGAACTTCGAGCTCTACGCCCAGGATCTGAACTCGGGACAGCGAACCAATCTCACCTCGGCCCTCGGCTACGATGCGGAAGGCGCCTACTCCCCTGACGGCCGTCAGATTGTCTTCGCCTCCAATCGCCTGGCCTACAGCGAGACCCTGAGCCCTGAAGATGCGGAGCGTTTCGAGCACGACAAGTCCTTCTTGATGGACCTCTATCTGATGAATGCGGATGGCACCGATTTGCAACGCCTCACCCATGCCCGGGGTTACGACGGCGGTCCCTTCTTCAGCGCCGACGGCAAGCAGATCACCTGGCGGCGCTTCTCTCTGGACGGCGCCACCGCAGAGATCTTCACCATGGACCTGGCCAGCGGCGTGGAGAGGCAGATCACCCGCACAGGAGTGATGTCCTGGGCGCCTTTTTTCCACCCCAGCGGAGACTATCTGATCTACGCCTCCAACAAAGAGGGTTTCGCCAACTTCGAGCTCTTCATGGTGGACGCCGAGGGCAAGGGAGAGCCGGTCCGGGTGACCCATACCGACGGCTTCGATGGTCTCCCGGTATTCTCGCCCGACGGCAAGCGGCTATCCTGGACCTCAAAGCGCGGGGCGGGCAAAGGTAGCCAGATCTTTCTCGCCGATTGGAACCATACGGAGGCGAGACGCAAGCTGAGTCTGGATACTGACCGGATGGCAGAGGCAGCCGGAGCCAAGCCGGCAGATATTTCATCCACCGCAGCCCAGATCCGGACCGAGGATGTCCGGCTGCACGTGGAGCGACTCGCCTCCCCAGAGATGGAGGGCCGCCTCACCGGCACCCCGGGTGAACGGAAGGCGACGGACTATGTCGCAGGCGTTTTCTCACAGCTGGGACTGGCGCCAGGCGGAGAGGATGGCAGCTATTTTCAGGCCTTTCCTTTCACTGCGGGAGTCGAGCTCGGTCAAGGCAATCGGTTGATGATCGATGGTCTTGAAGCGATCGAAACGGTCGAGCTGGAGAAAGACTGGCGGCCCCTGGCGTTGTCGCGCAACGGCACGGTCAACCCGGCTGAGATCGTCTTCGCCGGTTACGGCATCGTCGCCCCGGGGGTGGACAAGGTGCCCGACTACGACGCCTACGGCGATTTGGATGTGACAGACAAATGGGTCATGCTGCTGCGCTTTCAGCCTGAATCCGTCTCACCCGAGTGGCGCCGCCATCTGGTGCACTATTCGGATCTGCCCTACAAAGCTTCGGTGGCCAAGCGCCTCGGCGCCCTCGGGATCATCGTGGTGACCGGACCCAACGCCCAGGCCAAGGACCGGCTGGTTAAACTGAATATGGGCGGAGCCAGCTCCGCCACTTCCATCGGCGGAGTCTCCGTCAGCGATGATCTTGCCCAGCGCCTGCTCGACAAGGCAGGTCAAGACCTCAAGCAGTTGCAGACCGAGCTGGACAAGGGAGCGCCGAGCAAAGGTTTCCAGCTGCCGGATATCAAGATCGCAGCGCAGGTGGACCTGACCCGGCAGAAGAGCCAGGGTCGCAATGTGGTGGGGATACTCAAATCGGATCAGTCCTCCGGTAAACCGCCGGTGATGCTGGGTGCCCATGTGGACCATCTGGGACGTGGTGAGGGCTCAGGCTCGCTTGCCAAGGACGCCGAGCGGGGCGAGGTCCACTATGGCGCGGATGACAACGCCTCCGGCGTGGCCGCCATGCTGGAGAGCGCCCAGTATCTGGCCAGCCTGCAGGAACAAGGCAAACTGGACGCCAAGCGGGACGTCTGGTTCCTTGCCTGGTCCGGAGAGGAGCTGGGTACCCTGGGTTCCAGCCATTTCGTCGAACAGCTGGCGGGTAAGGGCGACCTGCAGGACAAGATCAGTGCCTACCTCAATATGGACATGGTGGGTCACCTGCGGGACAAGGTCTATCTGCAGGGTGCCGGTTCCAGCAGTGTCTGGTCAAGGGAGATCGAGCGGCGCAACGTGCCGGTAGGCCTGCCGGTCGCCACCCAGTCCGATCCCTACCTGCCCACGGACACGACGCCTTTCTACATGAAGAACGTGCCGACCCTGAATGCCTTCACGGGCGCTCATGAGGACTATTCCAGCCCGCGGGATCTGCCGGATCAGCTCAACTACGAAGGCATCCGTGACATTGCCCGGCTCATGGCCGGCATCACCCGCTCCCTGGCGCGGGCGGAGGAGGAGCCCGATTATCTGGAGGTGGAACGCCAGCAAAGTGGTCTCTCCCGCAAGCACCTGCGGGCCTATCTGGGCACCATTCCCGCCTACGGGCAGGACGAGTCGATCAAGGGCGTCAAGCTGCAGGGTGCGGTGAAGGGCGGTCCGGCGGAAAAGGCCGGGGTCCAGGAAGGGGACATCCTGGTCGGCCTGGCGGGCGTGGAGGTCGAGACCATCCATGACTTCATGGGCGCCCTGGCCGGCCTCAAGGTAGGCGAGAAGACCGATCTCACCGTGCTGCGGGACGGCAAGCGCGTGCAGCTGAAGGTAGTGCCGGGCTCCAGGGAGTGAAGATCTCGGCCATGGGCCGCTCCTACATTTCCGGTCTTACCGGTAGGAGCGGACCATGGTCGCGAAAAATGGCTGACAACAAGATTCGATCAGTTATGTATTCACCGACGTGAAATATGCCATAAGTCGATCGGCGCAGCTCTGATCGAAACCCCGATAGGGATCGGTAATCAACACGGGTGCGTCCTCAGGGTATTGGCGGGATCGTCATCGATGGCCAGCCAGGGTGTTTCCTGGGACTTGGCCGATTTCAGGTAAATTCGTACCTCGTAGTAGCGTGAGTGAGGTGTCAGGGCGAGAGTCTCGGGCGTCACCCCGACGATGCGTTCGGAGATATCGGGGGAGAAGAGCCGGCGCAGTTCGCTCAGTGACATTTCCAGACGCCAGGTGGATGAGATGACGAGCTCGGCCTCGCTGACAGGTCGGAGTACGGATTCGAAATTCTCCAGCAGCTCCGCCTCAAAACACGCAGGCGTTGCCGTCAAGCGTCTGAGTACCCCGTCGAAATCCAGGAAAATATACATGGTCCTCTCGTTTCAGGCTGTAGCGTCGAGCTTGGTTTTTGTGGGCATGGCCCGTTCCTCCAGGGTGTGAGATAGGCCAGGAACACCCCATGGCGCGCAGAGCTCTGTTGATGGTTCATGACTGAGCCCACATCGATAACTCATCAAATATACACAAAGATCCACTGCCGGGTGGCAGGATCTTGAATGGCTCGAGTACAGTGGCGGATCCCACATTGACGGCGGTCAGGGGTAACAGAGCTTTGGCAGGTCATCCGCCAAAGAGCCACCTCAAGCGCTTCGCTGCCAACTCGCAGGCACAACAGCTCACCCCATGGCGCAAGGTCGGTGCAAAGCGTTGTGACGCTGCGTCTGCTTCTTTTTACAATGGTTTGTGTGTCCTGCTTATCTCTGGGTTGCATGGTGTGTTGAGAGAGCCGAAAGTTTTAAATTTATTCAACTCGATTTACTGCTGCGGCCAGTCACTGGCCGAGCCGTGCGCACTACTCGAATGCGAAATGCAGACTTCGGAGTCGAATGTCGATGAATCCGACAGAGAATTCATTTCCCAGGAGATCGCATATTGACGTAACCTAGGTCCTGTCTGGCCTGGCAGGTTTTTTCAACGCAATGGTGTATCGTTATCATCTGTCAAGGCTTTGCTTCTTCGGGACACCTTATGCATCTGGACAGCTTTATCGTTTCCGCCCTGCTGCTGTTGGCGGTTACTGCCGTGGCGGTGGCCCTGTTCCGCCATATCGGACTGGGCTCGGTGCTGGGGTTGTTGGTGGCCGGTATCGTGGTCGGCCCGCATTCCCCGGGACCCAATGTGACCGCGCATGTGGATGATGTTCGACACTTCACGGAACTGGGAGTGGTGTTGCTGTTGTTCGTGATCGGCTTGGAGATGAAACCCTCCCGCTTGTGGTCCCTGCGCCGGGAGCTGTTCGGTCTGGGCTCGTTGCAGATTCTGCTGACCGGCGGCGTCATCGCCCTGTATGTCTATATGGGCACGGCGCAATGGAGCACGGCCATACTGTTCGGCCTGACCCTGGCCCTGTCCTCCACCGCCTTCGTCATGCAGTTGCTGGCTGAACGTGGTGAACTGGCCAGCCGCTACGGATCCGGTACCTTTGCCATCCTGCTGATGCAGGATCTGGCGGTGGTACCCTTGCTCGCCCTGGTGCCTTTGTTGTCCCAAACCGCAGCCATCGCCCATGGCATCCCCCTCTGGGAGCAGTTGTTGATCCTCGCGGGTATGTTCGCGGTATTGATCCTTTTCGGGACGCGGGTGGTGCCGTATGCCCTGGATTGGTTGGCGCGTCACGACAATCGGGAGGCCTTTCTGCTGGTGGTGTTGCTGGCGGTCTTTTTCGCTGCTTGGGCCATGCACCAGTCCGGTCTGTCCATGGCTCTGGGGGCCTTCATCATGGGTATGCTGTTATCCGGTTCCCGATTCAACCTGCAGATCCTGGCGATGGTGGAGCCCTACAAAGGGTTGCTCATGAGCCTGTTTTTCGTTGCGGTGGGTATGTCCATCGACCTGGGGAAACTGGCCGATCAACCCCTGGAGTTTTTAGGGCACACACTGGCACTTATAGTCATCAAGCTGATGGTTCTGCTGCCTCTGGCACTGGTCTTTGGCTATCGGAAGGCAGACGCCGTACGCATGACCTTCATCCTGGCCCAGGCCGGGGAGTTTGGATTTGTGCTGTTCGGCTCGGCCCTGGTACTGGAGGTCATCGACGAATCGGTTTTTGTGATGGCGGTGGGCGTGATCTCCTTGAGCATGCTGTTGACACCCCTGATGGTGCGCTTGGGGCACCTCCTGGCTCAGCACATGGAGGCCCAAGTGGACACCAGCAGCACCGCACCGCTATCCCTTCCGGAAACCGGGGAGCGTTTGGTGTTGATTGGCGGTTATGGGCGCATGGGTCACACCATCGCCACCCTCCTGCAATCCAGCGGCATACCGTTTCTTGCCCTCGACACCGATGCGGCCCGCGTGGCGGAAGGCCGTTCTGCAGGCCAAACCGTCGTCTATGGGGATATCTCCGATCCGGCCCTGCTGGCGGCTTTGCATGCCCAACGGTTGAACCTGATCGTCCTTACCATCGATAACGCGCGCATCGCCCTGCGCACGGTGTCCCTGTTGCGCGATACCTACCCAGGCATCCCGATCATCGCCCGGGCACGGGACCTGGAGGCGAGTGCGCGGCTTCTGGAGGCCGGTGCCACCGAGGCCTATCCGGAAGCCATCGAAGCCAGTCTGCGTCTCGGTGCGACGGCCCTGCAGATGGCCGGCGCCACGGCCGACAATGTGGATCTGATGATTCAGGGTGTGAGAGCCAAGGACTATGAACTGGTGCGCGATGGGGAGCAGACCAGCTAAGACGTTTTGGGTAAACCATGCATCCTTTGCATAGTGGGTGTGCGTTTAGCGAATTGACACGATGCCTGCTCAGCCAGTGTTTCGCATACCCGCTGCGATGGCGTTGATCGACCGCAGCAATGGCTCCAGCCACTGTTCCCTCTCCTCGCTGGACCCTTCGTTCCGATAACGCTTCAACAGCGAAGCCTGAATCTGGTTCAGCGGGTCCAGATACACGTTGCGTCGCCCCAGTGAGTGGCGCAGCTCGGGGGTTTCCTCCATCAATTCGTGTAAGCCGGAAACGGCCAGCACCTGTTCCAGGGTGCGGTGATACTCTTCATGAATCAGTCGGTATACCTGTTGCGCGGCTTGCTGGTCTGCGGTGAGCTGACTGTACTGCTTGGCAATATGCATCTCGGCCTTGAACAGGGCCATCTGAATATTGCTCAGTAAGGCGCGGAAAAAGGGCCATTCCCGGTACATCTGCTGAAGCTTGGCGAGTCGATCCGGGTCGTTACCGCGCCAACTCGAGAGGGCCCGTCCGACACCGAACCAGGCCGGCAGGGTATGGCGGGACTGGGCCCAGCCGAACACCCAGGGAATGGCGCGGATGGATGCCAAGGAACGATCGGCCTTCTTGCGGTGTGAGGGCCGGGAGCCGATGTTGAGGCGGGCGATCGCATCCAGTGGGGTGGCCTCGTAGAAGTAGTCCAGAAAACCCGGGGTGCCCAGCATGTGCTGGTAGGCGCCTTCACCCAGTGAAGCCAGTTCCTGCATGATGTCCAGGTGGTCTTTACGATCCTCGGGCGGGGGCTCGATCAGACAGCGGCTGGCCTTGATCAGGCCACTGATTCCCATGGTGAGCTCGTAGCGGGCGGTTTCCGGGTTGGCATAACGGTACGACAGTACCTCGCCCTGCTCGGTGAACTTGATCTGACCATGGACCGTGTCTACCGGCTGGGACAGGATGGCCTCGTGGGTGGGGCCGCCCCCGCGGCCGATGGTGCCGCCGCGGCCGTGGAAGAGGCGGCAGGCCACACCCCGGTCGTCGGCCAGGGCGATGATCTTCTGTTGGGCATCGTAGAGGTTCCAGTTGGAGGCCAGGATGCCGCCGTCCTTGCAGGAGTCAGAGTAGCCGAGCATCACCTCCTGTTGGTTGCCGGAGGCCTTGAGCAGGGCACTGTAGGTGGGATGATCGAACAGGCTGCCCATGACCTGACCGATTTGCGCCAGGTCATCGATGGTCTCGAACAACGGACTGATGCGGATGTCGCAGAACCAAGCGTCGCCCACCTTACCGGCCAACCCGGCCAGGCGCGCCAACAGCATCACCTCCATGACATGGCTTGCCGCATGGGTCATGGAGATCACGTAGTTCCCGAACACCTCTGGACTGATCTGTGCGCGCATCTGCACCATGACCTCGAACACTTCCAGGGTCTCGCGGGTCTCCGGGGTCAGGGTCTCCTTGTCGATCACCATGCCCTTAGGATCGGCGATGTAGCGGGACAGCAGATCGAGCCGCTGTCGTTCGTCAAAGGCCTGATACAGGGGAGCCCCGGGCTGGCGTGCGAAAAGTTCGGTAACCGCCAGGGTATGGCGGGTGGACTCCTGGCGGATATCCAAGTGCACCAGGTGGAAGCCAAAAGTCTCCACCAGCCGGATCAGATCCTGTAATTCCCCCGCAGCCGCGTCGGCATCGCCGTGACCGATCAGGGAATCGCGGATCAGGTACAGGTCTGCCAACAGGTCATCCGCGTGATCGTAACCGTCGGCGGCCCCGAAGGGCTCATCACGCAGGCTGGCCCTGACCCTTGCCAGGTTGGTTTCCAGGCGATGGCACATGATGTCCAGCTTGCGCCGATAAGGTTCGTTACTCTCCCGCCGCGGCCTGCCGCCCTTGGTATCGAGCCAGTAGTCTTCGTCCTGGTCCAGGCTGTCGAGAAACTCCGGCGACTGCTCGCACAGGGAACTGGATTGGCTGAGCAGGCGGCTCAGCTCGCTGATCCGTTCGATATACTGTTCCAGTACCAGCTCGTGATGCATGCGCACGGCGATCTCGGTGGTTTCTGGCTTGACGAAGGGATTGCCATCCCGGTCACCGCCGATCCATGAGCCGAAGTGGATAAAGCTGGGTACCGAGATGCCCTGATCGGGTCCATACACCCGACGGACCGCCCGCTCCAGGTTGCGATACAGCTCAGGGATGGTATCGAATAGGGATTCGCGGAAAAAATAGAGGCCCTGCCTGACCTCGTCGCTGACTTGGGGCTTATGTGCCCGTACCTCGTCGGTCTTCCAGAGCACCTGGATGCGGGTGACGATTTCGCGCAGTTTGTCATCCCGCTCCTCCTGATTCATCTTGCGCTCATGCAGGGTCTGCAGCAGTAAAAACAAGCGGCGATGATTCTCCAGGATGGTGCGGCGTTTGGACTCTGTGGGATGGGCGGTGAACACCGGGAGGTAAAGTAGGTGTTCTAAGAGGCTCTGGAAGTGCTCAGGAGCCACCCCGTCCGCCTGGAAGCTTCGCACCGTTTCGTCGAAAGAACCCGGCCAGAGGGGTTCGCCGCTGCTGACATGTTCCCGCCGGCTCAGATGCCCGTTGACCTCCTCAGCGATATTCACCAGGGTGAAGTAGATGTTGAAGGCGCGAATTACCTCGGCCAGAGTCTGGGGGTCCAGGGATTCGATGCGCTCGATCAATCGTCCACGCAGCTCATCATCCTCCTGCTGGCGCAACTCCAGGAAACCCTCACGCAGGCGCTCCACCATCACCAACACCCGCTTGCGGCTGTGTTCGCGTAACACATCACCCAGTAGTCGGGTGAAAAGATCGATGTCCTGCTGCAGTTGCGGTGGTTCTGAGTGTTGGTTCATGACGGTTTGCTGTGGCTTCGAAAGTGCTCAATGATACCTGCTAAAAAGTCACTCGAACATGGTTGCGCTGATGCCAGGTTCAGCCGGCTGGACTGTAGTGCCTCACTGCATGCGCGTCTGACTCCGGCAGGTGATGTGGCTGTTTGGATCCCCGGGTCTGCTGAGATCGATCCCGACCCGGGAGGCTCGGCCCAAGCATGCTATACACAGCACCTGGTCATAAGGACCGAATCCGCATACCCTGGTAAATGGCACCGTCAATCTTCTCCTGCACGTTGGCGTGAAGTCTGTGGTTCTTGGCTATGGGTGACATTCATGTGGATCTCAAGCCTCGAATATCCTCAGCGGGTGCAGGGTGGTGTGGCTTCTGTTCGAAACTGCCGTCACCCAGGATTCCTATTGCTTTAGTTGGGTGATGAATTGCGTGAATATTTCCCGTTTTACGGCAGGAATGGATTATACTGACGAGTTCACTGATTTCAGGAGCAGATGGCATGAGCGACATACCCGAGACCCCATTGGTGGGCATTATCATGGGTTCCCGATCTGACTGGGATACCATGAGCCACGCGGTGGAGACACTGGAAAGACTGGGCGTCCCCCATGAGGTTGAAGTCGTCTCGGCACATCGGACTCCGGATAAGCTGTTCGACTATGCCGAAACCGCCAGGGCGAATGGTTTGGAGTTGATCATCGCCGGCGCCGGTGGAGCCGCCCACCTGCCGGGCATGGTCGCCGCCAAGACGGTGTTACCGGTACTCGGCGTGCCGGTGCAGTCGAAGGCGCTGAACGGTATGGATTCTCTGCTGTCCATCGCGCAGATGCCGGCCGGTATTCCCGTGGGCACCCTGGCCATCGGCCGGGCCGGAGCGGTCAACGCCGCGTTGCTGGCCGCGGCCATACTGGGCAATCACTACCCCGCGATCCAGTCGGCCCTGGAGAGCTACCGCCGCGAGCAGACCGACAGCGTATTGGCCCACCCGGATCCCCGGGTGCCTGCAGCATGAAGATCGGCATTCTCGGCGGTGGCCAGTTGGCTCAGATGCTGGCCCAGGCAGGGGCTCCGCTGGGCATGGAGTTCATGTTTCTCTGTCCCAGCGAAGAGGCCTGTGCGGCGCCCCTTGGACAACATCTCTGCAACGATTTCGATGATGCGACGGCACTGGATCGTCTGCGCCGTTGGGCCGACGTGGCAACCTTCGAGTTCGAGAATGTGCCGGCCTCGGTGATCGAAATACTGGCGGCACACACCCGGGTTTATCCCCCGGCCAGGGCCCTGGCGGTGGCTCAGGACCGACTGCGCGAAAAACAGACGTTCGACTCACTCGAGATACCTACACCGGCTTACACTGCCGTGGACAGCCAGGAACAATTGAGTCAGGCGGTGGGTAGACTGGGTTTGCCGGCTGTACTCAAGACCCGCACACAGGGCTACGATGGCAAAGGGCAGACGGTCTTGAAGCAGCAAGCGGACCTGCTGTCCGCCTGGGAACGCCTGGGTGGAGTCCCGCTGATCCTCGAAGCCTTCGTGCCCTTCGAACGAGAACTTTCCATCATCGCGGTGCGCAGTGCAAAGGGGGAAACCCGCTGTTACTGTCTGAGCGAGAATCATCACCGCGATGGTATACTGCGCCTGGCACTGAGCCGCTGTGGCGATCCTCTGCAGGATATGGCCGAGCGCTATGTACAGCGTTTGCTGCAAAACCTGGATTATGTGGGTACCCTGGCCCTGGAACTGTTCCAGACCGAACATGGGCTGCTGGCTAACGAGATCGCCCCCAGGGTGCATAACAGCGGTCACTGGAGCATCGAGGGCGCAGCTTGCTCCCAGTTCGAGAACCACTTGCGTGCTGTCAGCGGTCTACCCTTGGGCGATACATCGCTGGTGCAGCCGGCCGCTATGGTGAACCTGATTGGCCGGCTGCCTGATCTCGGGGCATTAACCGCCGTGCCGGGGGCATTCCCTCACATCTACGGCAAGTCGGAACGGGCGGGGCGCAAACTGGGACACGTGACCCTGACCGCGGACGGACCGGCGATTGATGCGGAATTCCAAAAGCGCCTGGCCAGCCTGCTGAGGCTTACCGGCGAGATGCAGCTGGCCACCACGATGGAGAGGCTGTCCGCTGCCTGAATGCTTGTATTGCGTCCCAGACCATCATCTGGAGAAGTTACCTGATGGATAAACGTCACGCCAATTATCAGCCCTGGGAAAAGTCCTTCGACCGCATCGTCACCCCATTCGAGGAGTTCATTCACGATGAGACCGCCTCGGGTCTCATTCTCATGGCTTGCACCCTGGTCGCCCTGTTCCTGGCCAATGGATTCCTGCACCACCACTACGAACACCTGCTGCATACCGAACTCGCCCTCAGCCTTGGGGGCTGGGAAATCCGCCATACCCTGCACCACTGGATCAACGACGGTCTCATGGCCCTGTTTTTCATGGTGGTGGGACTGGAGATCAAGCGTGAGGTTCGCATCGGCGAACTGTCCGATCCCAAGGCCGCCGCATTACCCATCGTCGCGGCGATGGGCGGCATGCTGGTACCGGCGGCACTGTTCTACGCCATCAATGCGGGGGAGCCCGGCGCCATCGGCTGGGGAGTGCCCATGGCCACCGACATCGCCTTTGCCGTGGGTGTGTTGGTGCTGCTCGGCTCGCGGGTTCCCAAGACCGTGCTCACCTTCCTGGTTGCTCTGGCCATCGTCGATGACCTGGGGGCCGTCATGGTCATCGCCATCTTCTATACAGAACGGATCGCTGCCGACTGGCTGGCCATGGCAGTCCTGATCTTCCTGCTACTATGGGCCCTCAACTTCATCGGCGTGCGCAAGCCCCTCCCCTATTTTCTGGTCGGCATCGTCATGTGGTTCGCGATGCTGCAATCTGGGGTACACGCCACCCTCGCCGGGGTGCTCACCGCCCTGACCATCCCGGTGCGGCCCAAGTTCAAGCACAAGCTGTTCGTGGAGCACATGCAAACCCTGCTGGATGAACTGCGCAACAACACGATTACCGGCAAGTCCAGGAGCGAGAAAGACGAGGAGCAATGCATCATTCGCGACAGCCGCTCCCGCGCTCTGTTGCAGACCCTGGAGAACGGGGTGCATTCGGTGGAATCCCCCCTGCAGCGCCTGGAGCACTCCATGCACATCCCGGTGGCCTTCCTGATTATGCCCCTGTTCGCCTTGGCCAATGCGGGTATACCGATCGACGTTGCCGGTCTTGGGCAGGCGTTGACTCATCCTGTGGCCCTAGGCGTGATGGTCGGTCTGGTGCTGGGTAAGCTGCTGGGTATCGCCGGTCTGACCTGGCTGGCGTTGCGCCTGGGCCTCGGTACTCTACCCGAGGGAATGAATCTGCGCCATCTGATCGGTGTGGGTCTGGTGGGCGGCATCGGCTTCACCATGTCCATCTTCATTGCCGAACTGGGCTTCGTCGGTCAGCCCGAGAACCTGTTGATGGCCAAGACCGGTGTGCTGTTCGCCTCCCTGCTGGCGGGAGTGGCCGGCTACCTCTGGCTCCGCTTCGCCACCGACAGCAACTGAACCACAGGCTCAATCCCGGTCTTCCGGAGTACGGGCTACGGCCCAAACATCCACCCGTGAGGCACCTGAGCGTTTCAGCAGTTTGGCCAGCTCGGTGACGGTTGACCCGGTGGTCACTACGTCGTCCAGCAGGGCGATGTGTGTACCCCGAACCGAATCGTTCAGACGAAAGGCCTGGCGCAGGTTCTTTTGACGCTGTTTACGCTCAAGCCCGGTCTGTGCCGGTGTGGACTTGATCCGGCTGCAGCGGTCGCTGCTGAGCGGCAGGCCGAAATGCCTGCCCAGATGGCGGCCGATCTCCAGCGCCTGGTTGTAGCCCCGCTCACGCAGACGCCGGCTGTGCAGGGGGACGGGCAGGATCAACTCGGGCAGAGGTGCCTGGTGTTGCTCCAGATATTCGCCAAGCAGCCCGGCCAGCAGTCCTGCATGGTTGAGTCTGCGGTTGAACTTCAGGCGGCTGATCAGCATGCCGGTGGTATCGTCATAGAGTAAGGCCGCATAGCAACGTTCGAATACGGGCTTTTGCCGGCTGCAGCCTCCACAGATCGTACCGAGGGGTGCGTTGGCGGGCAGCGGCAGGGCGCAGATGGCACAGGGGTGGTGATTGAGGGGCAGGTCTTTCGCGCAGCCGGTACACAGCTCGCGGCCCTGCGATCCCGGGGCGCCACACAGCAGGCAGCGGCGGGGATAGAGGATGTCTGGTATGAATTTAATCCAGTTGTAAACCTGCATGCGTCATCCTGGTTGACAGAGGGGCTTTGATCTATACCATTGCCAGATTCATCTATAAATATAGCCGTGTTTTTTCCATGAACGACACCCTGTTACGCCATGACTGGTCGTTGACTGAGATCGAGTCACTGCTCGATCAGCCCTTCAATGACCTGATCTTTCGTGCCCAGTACCTGCACCGGACGCAATTCGACCCTAACCGGATCCAGGTCAGCAGTCTGCTCAGCATCAAGACCGGGGCCTGTGCGGAGGATTGCGGTTACTGCTCGCAGAGCGCGAAGCATGCCACCGGGCTGGAGACGGAGAAGCTGATGCCGCTCGAGGAAGTGGTGGAGGCTGCCGCGGCCGCCAGGGCCAAGGGGGCGAGCCGCTTCTGCATGGGTGCGGCCTGGCGAAGTCCCACCGATAAGAATCTGCAGCGGGTCATCGAGATGGTCGAGGCGGTGCATGGTTTGGGGATGGAGACCTGCCTGACTCTGGGCATGCTGACCCAGCCCCAGGCGGAGCGCCTCAAAGACGCCGGTCTCGATTACTATAATCACAACCTGGATACCTCGCCGGAGTTCTACGGCAATGTGATCACCACCCGCACCTTCGACGACCGGCTGGAGACTCTGAGTCATGTCCGGGATGCGGGGATCAATGTCTGCTCCGGCGGCATCCTCGGCATGGGCGAATCGCGTCGCGATCGGGCCAGTATGCTGCGCGAGCTGGCCAATTTGCCCAAACACCCCGAATCGGTGCCGATCAATATGCTGGTCCAGGTCGAGGGTACCCCGCTATTCGGCAGCGATGCACTGGACCCTCTGGAGTTCGTGCGCACCGTCGCGGTAGCGCGCATCCTGATGCCGGAATCCTATGTCCGGCTCTCCGCGGGGCGTACCGAGATGAGCGACGAGTTGCAAACCCTGTGTTTCCTGGCCGGCGCGAATTCCATCTTCTACGGCGAGCGCTTGCTTACCACCGACAATCCGGAGACCGACAGGGACCTGGCCCTGTTCGACCGACTGGGGTTGAGCCTTGAGCAGCGGGTGGAGAATGAGGTGAAGGCGGCCAAGGCCCGTTGCAGTAAGGCGGGTTGATGGATCTGCAACGGCTGGCGGTCGAGCTGCAGGAGCGCCGTAATGCCGATCTATACCGCTCGCGACTGATCGTCGAGGGAGCACAGCAGCCCGAACTGCAAATCGACGGTCGTAGGATGCTCTCGTTCTGCAGCAATGATTACCTGGGTCTGGCAAACCACCCGGAAGTGATTGAGGCGTTACAATCCGGGGCGGATCGTTACGGGGTCGGCAGCGGCGCTGCCCATCTGATCAGCGGGCACAGTCAGGCCCACCATGCCCTGGAGGAAGAGCTGGCGGAGTTCACCGGTCGTTCCCGGGCGCTGCTCTTCTCTACCGGGTATATGGCCAATCTGGGGGTGATCTCGGGGCTGTTGGAGCGGGGTGATACCCTCTATGAAGACAAACTGAACCATGCCTCGTTGGTGGATGCCGGCCTGCTCTGCCGGGCCACTCTGAAGCGCTATCGACATATCGATATGCAAAGTCTGCAACAACAGCTCGCAGGTGTGACACGAGGACAGCGCCTGATCGCCACAGACGGAGTGTTCAGCATGGACGGTGATCTCGCTCCCCTGCCGGAACTGGTGGAGTTGGCCAGCAAACACCATGCCTGGCTGATGGTCGACGATGCCCATGGCCTGGGGGTGTTGGGCACACAGGGGCATGGCAGCCTGGATCATTTTGGTCTGGAGCCGGATGCGGTGCCGATCCTCATGGGTACCTTGGGCAAGGCCTTCGGTACCTTCGGTGCATTCGTGGCGGGTGGCGAGGAACTGATCGAGACTCTCATCCAGCAGGCCCGCGGTTACATCTATACCACCGCAACGCCCGCGGCTTTGGCGGAAGCCACCCGGACCAGCTTGCGGATTGCCCGGGAAGAGACCTGGCGGCGGGAGCGACTGCAAGATTTGATCAGCCGGTTCCGCCAGGCAGCGGAGCAGCTCGGTTTACCGCTGATGGACACGACCACCCCGATCCAGCCGATCCTGGCGGGTAGTGTGCAACGCGCCATGGCCTGGAGCCGACATCTCAAGACCTACGGCCTGCTGGTGACCGCTATCCGTCCCCCAACTGTGCCGGAAGGCAGTGCGCGGCTGCGTATCACCTTCTCCGCCCTGCACACGGATCAACATCTCGAACGCCTGTTGGATGCCCTGGCGAAGCTGACAGGAGCTCCCACATGAGCCTGGCAGTTGAACAGCGGGGGCAGGGCCGGAATCTGGTCCTGTTGCATGGCTGGGGTATGAACTCGGCGGTCTGGTCCGAGTTTGCCGACAGGCTGGCTGCCCGTTACCGGCTCTGGCTGATCGACCTGCCCGGACATGGGCAAAGCGGCTATGCCGAAGAACTTGGCTTGGCGGACTGGGCGCAGGCCTGCCTGGCGGTGGTGCCGTCACGCTCGGTGTGGCTCGGCTGGTCCCTGGGTGCACAGATTGCCATCGAGGCCGCTCTGCAGGAGCCGGATAGGATTTCAGCTTTGATCAGCCTATGCGGCACACCGCGCTTTGCCCAGGCCGATGACTGGCCGGCTGCCATGGCACAGCAGACTCTGGACCAGTTCATTAGCGCCTCGCGGGAGGATCACCGCAAGACCCTGGAGCGTTTTCTGGCCCTGCAGGTGCGCGGCTCAGAACAGGCCCGGGAGAGTCTGCGGGTGTTGAAACAGCAGTTGAGACTGAAGCCAGACCCGCAACCGGCGGCCCTGGATGCCGGTCTAGAGTTGTTGAAGCAAGTCGATCTGCGTGAACGTCTTACACAACTCGACTGTCCCCTGGGTTGGCTGTTCGGCGGGCGTGACACTTTGGTGCCTGACGGTACCGCGGAGGCCTTGCCGGAATGGATGCCCGGGGCGCAGAGACAGCTCATTGCGGGGGCGGCCCATGCGCCGTTTCTCTCTCATCCAGACGAGACCTTAGCGGTGCTGCTCAATATGCTGGAGGGTTTCGATGCGGCCATCTGACCAGCCTTCGATCATCGACAAGCGTCAGGCCCGGCGCTCGTTCGAGCGAGCTGCCTCCGGTTATGACGAGGTGGCGGTGCTGCAGCGTGAGACCGCCGGGCGGATGCTGGCACGGCTTGATTACATACAGCACAGTCCGAAACTGATCCTCGATGTGGGTGCGGGCACGGGTGAAGCGACCCATGCCCTGGCTAATCGCTTCCGCAAGGCCCGTACCATCGCCCTCGATTTCGCCCTGCCGATGCTGCAGCGCGCGCGCAGACGCGGTTCCTGGCTACGCCGACCCCGGTGTGTGTGCGGCGATGCCGAGCAGTTGCCCCTGGCCGATCATTCGGTGGATCTGATCTTTTCCAATGCGACCCTGCAGTGGTGCAACGATCTGCAGCAGACCTTTCAGGAGTTCCTGCGGGTCCTGCGGCCCGCGGGTCTGTTGATGTTTTCCACCTACGGCCCAGACACCCTGTCGGAGCTCCGGCAGAGCTGGGCCGAGGTGGACGGCTCCACGCATGTCAGTCCGTTTCCCGACATGCACGATATCGGCGATGCCATGCTGCGCGCCGGGCTCGCCAATCCGGTGGTGGACGTGGATCGTATGAGTCTGAGCTATCCGGATGTACGCGGTTTGATGCGGGACCTCAAGACCCTGGGTGCGCACAACGTGACCACCGGTAGGCAACGTGGCCTGACCGGCAAGGGGCGGCTGCGGGCAATGTTCAAAGCCTATGAACAATTTCGCATCGACGGGCGGTTGCCCGCCAGTTACGAGGTGGTCTATGGGCATGCCTGGGCGCCCGCTCAGCGCACCCGCGATGGAGTGACCAGTATATCCCTAGAGAGCCTAAGGCTGGGTCGTTGAGATGGCGAAGGGTTTTTTCGTCACTGGGACCGACACCGGCTGTGGCAAGACGCAGATTACCCTGGGGCTGATGCGCCGGTTGCAGCAGACCGGTCTCAACGTACAGGGATTCAAACCTATCGCGGCAGGTGCTGAAGAGACACCGCAGGGGCTGCTGAACGAAGATGCCCTGTGCATCCAACAACAATGCAGCCTCGACATCCCTTATGCGCAGGTCAATCCTTTTGTCTATGCCCCGCCAATCGCCCCGCACCTGGCAGCCGAGGCAGTTGGAGAGACGATCGATGCAGACAGGATCCGCCAGACTTTCGAGGATTTGGCTGCGCTATCCGATCGGGTGGTCGTCGAGGGGGCTGGTGGCTGGCAGGTACCTATCGGGCCGGCAGCCACCCTTGCGGATTTGGCAAACACCCTTAACCTGCCGGTGATTCTGGTGGTAGGTATCAGGCTGGGTTGTCTCAATCACGCGATCCTCACCGCCGAGAGCATCCAGCGCTCCGGGCTAAAACTCTACGGCTGGGTGGCCAATCACCTTGATCCCGCCATGCGGGCCCAGGAGGGAAACATGGAAACTCTGCGGGAATGGTTGCCAGCACCCTGTCTCGGAGAGGTCCCACACCTTGAAGTACCGACAGCTGAGATTGTCAGCCGTTGTCTGTTATTGGAGCCTTAAATTTTTCGGCGGCTCTTTAACAACTCTGGTGTCTTCGAACGAATAGTCAGAGTTTGGTTTGGCCGAGATAAATTTGATTTTATCTTTACCCATGAATCGGTAAAGATAAGATTCGGGCTGATCCATGGTGTTGGGAGATATTTCGTGAAACAGTCCCTTTTCAATCCACCAATACCCGGTCTCGTTGGATTTC
>JAAUXZ010013192.1_pt1 | contig 21293 bp, 25 predicted proteins | sample 7278131 | NCBI WGS metagenome assembly JAAUXZ01 (sample SAMN14350119, study PRJNA611818) | marine sediment metagenome | isolation source: surface marine sediment (3m) | place: French Polynesia: Moorea | collected 2018-08 | reverse complement strand
TTTGTCTTCTCGAAGAAAGGGCGCGAATACTAACGGATTCACTCGCGGTTGACAAGGCCCGATGCAGGGAAATTTCAACCGGTTGCGCAGATCCTGGCTGAATTGACAGATAGGGCGAGAAAAACTGGTAAATCTAAGGCGGCAGGCAAAAAAAGGGCGTGGCAATAAGTGCCACGCCAAAACCACCAAAGGAGGATGGAGGAGTTATGCTGAGGAGGCGAGGGGCGCCTCCAGGATCAGCATATAAGAATTATCTAATATACTATACCGCTTGTCAATACTGTCCAACTATTGTCGACTGTGACCTTGTCACGGGGGGAAGCATGATTGGTGCTGGACAATCAGCCCAAAACAGGGCAAGGATGGCGCTTTTCAGGGTAAATCGCGGACCATCCCCGGGTCGGTGCAGTTCCTGCGGCTCAGTTCGTGATAATCAGATGACTTCTCTGATTTCAAAATCATGGGTGATGCTGGCAGTCTTGCCCAGCATGATCGATGCCGAGCAATACTTTTCCGCTGACAGTTCGATCGCCTTGGCCACCCGTTTCGGATCAACCTCACGCCCGGTGATGATGAAATGCATGTGGATCCGGGTATAGACCTTGGGATCTTTTTCGGCGCGATCGTAGTCCAGTTCGACCTCGCAATGATCGACTTTTTGCCTGGCTTTTTGCAGGATCAGCATGACATCGAATGAACTACAGCCACCCAGCCCCAGGATCAGCATCTCCATCGGCCGGATGCCCAGATTGCGTCCGCCAAACTCGGGAGGACCATCCATTACTACCGCATGACCACTTGCCGACTCACCGACAAAACTCATATTATCCAGCCATTTGACTCTTGACTTCATATCGCGCTATCTCACCTTGTGGATTGAATTAATTCTGGTATGTTAGCCCGAATAGACTATCTAATATATAACAATTCCTTTAAAGTTAAGTCATGGAACCGATTGTTAAACTCGAGCCCCGCTCGAACCCGGCATTGAATGAATTTCTCAAGCATTGCCACAAAAAGATGCTGCCGGCCAAACGCACGATCATCCATGCGCGCGATGAATCGCATACCCTGTATTACATCATCTCCGGCTCCGTCAGCGTCGTCATCGAAGACGAAGACTGCAACGAAATCGTGTTGGCCTACTTGAATGAAGGCGATTTTTTTGGCGAGATGGGATTGTTCGAAGAGAACATGAAGCGCAGCGCCTGGGTCATCACCCGCACCCAGTGCGAGATCGCCGAAATTCACTACAACCAGTTCATGACCATGGCCCGGGAAAACCCGGAAATCCTGTTCCAGTTGTCAGCCCAACTCGCCGATCGCCTGCGCAAGACCAGCCGCAAGGTCAGTAACCTGGCATTCATGGATGTGACCGGACGGGTTGCCCGCACTCTGCTCGACCTGACCAAGCAACCGGATGCGATGACCCATCCCGAGGGTATGCAGATCAAGATCACCCGCCAGGAATTGGCCAAGTTGGTCGGCTGTTCGCGGGAAATGGCGGGACGAGTCCTCAAGAGCCTGGAAGAAGACAACCTGATTACCGCCCACGGTAAAACAATCGTCGTCTACGGCGCTCGTTAGCACCGGCACATCAGCTAGCGAATAATTCAGCCAGCGCCGCGCCCGGATCGTCCGCACGCATGAAAGCCTCTCCAACCAGAAACGCGTTGACCTGATGCTGGCGCATTAGTTCGACATCGGCACGGGTATGGATACCGCTTTCGGTAACCACGAAGCAGTTGGCCGGCACCAGTGACAGCATATCGATAGTGGTCTGCAGGCTGGTATTGAAATTACGCAAGTCCCGGTTGTTGATCCCCACCATCGGTAACTCGAGTTCCAGGGCGCGTTGTAATTCGGCCTGGTCATGTACCTCAACCAGCACGTCGAGACCCAGACTGGTAGCCAGCTGATATAGACTGACCAGTTGCGACTGCTCCAGAGCGGCGACGATAAGCAGAATACAATCCGCCCCCATCACCCGCGCCTCATATACCTGGTAGGGATCGATGATGAAGTCCTTGCGAATCACCGGTAGTTGGCAGGCATTTCTCGCCGCCACCAGGTAGGCATCGGCTCCCTGGAAAAAATCCTCGTCGGTCAATACCGACAGGCAGGCTGCACCACCACGTTGATAAGACTCGGCGATCGCCGGCGGATCGAAGTCTGCGCGGATCACCCCCTTGCTCGGGGATGCCTTCTTGATCTCGGCGATCACCGCCGCTTTACCCTGCTCCTGTTTGCGCCGCATGGCATTGACAAAACCGCGCAGCGGCGATGCCTGGGCCAGCCTGGATTCCAATTCGGCCAGACTGGTCTGGGCCTGGCGTTCAGCGATCTCCTGCTGCTTGCGGGCGAGGATTTTTTGCAGGATATCCGCTGTTTGGGGACTGGCTTCAGCCATTGGTCTTGGCGATCAGGTTATCCAACACGGCCTGTGCCTTGCCGTCGGCAATCGCCTGCCGCGCGAGGTCCACGCCCTGCTGATGACTGTCGGCGAGACCACTGACATAAATCGCCGCCCCGGCGTTCAGGCATACGATATCCAGCGCCGGACCGGCCTGGTTACCGAGCACGCGTTGGATCATGGCCAGGCTTTGCTCGACCCCATCAACCTTAATCTCCGCGATATCGGCGCTGGCCATGCTGAAATCTTCCGGTTGAATGCGATAGCTGTTGACCTGGCCATCCCTCAATTCGGCCACCGAGGTCGGGCAGGAGATACTGATTTCATCCATGCCGTCATCGGCATGCACCACCATCACATGGCGACTGCCCATCTGCAATAATACTTCGGCCAGCGGCACCACCAGTTCGCTATCGAACACCCCGATCACCTGGTTCGGCGCCTTGGCCGGATTGGTCAAAGGCCCTAGTACGTTGAAAATGGTTCTGACCCCCATCTCGCGGCGCGGACCGATGGCATGGCGCATCGCGCTGTGATGTTTTTGCGCAAACAGGAAACCGACCCCGACTTCATCGATGCATTGGCCAACCAGCTCCGGGGTGACATCCAGGTTGACCCCGGCATGCTCGAGCACATCGGCACTGCCGGATTTACTCGATACCGAGCGATTGCCGTGCTTCGCGACATGGGCGCCGGCGGCCGCGGCGACGATCGCACTGGCTGTGGAAATATTGAAACTGCCGGAGGAATCACCACCGGTGCCGCAGGTATCGACCAGGTGCTCGGCCGACGTTTGGACATGGGTTGCCAGTTCGCGCATGACGCTGGCGGCGGCGGTGATCTCATCCACGGTCTCACCTTTCATGCGCAGGCCGACCAGGAAACCACCGATTTGTGACGGTGTCGCCTCACCGGTCATGATTTGCTGCATGACCGCGGTCATGTCATCGCGTGATAGGTCCTGCCTGGCGATGACCGCCTTGATTGCCTGTTGTATGTCCATCTTACCCCCTTGCCGATTTATATTTTGGTATCGAGAAAATTCTGCAGCAGCTCATGGCCGTATTCGGTCAATATCGATTCCGGATGGAACTGCACGCCTTCCACCGCGAGTTCCCGGTGTCTGACCCCCATGATTTCATCCATGCTGCCATCGTCCTGCTGGGTCCAGGCGGTGATTTCCAGGCACTCCGGCAGGCTATCCATTTCGATCACCAGTGAATGATAACGCGTGGCCTCATAGGGATTGTGCAGGCCGCTGAACACGCCCTCATTGCGATGGTAGATCATCGAGGTCTTGCCATGCATGATCTGCTTGGCATGCACGATCCTGCCACCGAACACCTGGCCGATACTCTGATGGCCGAGGCAGACCCCGAGGATTGGTTTGACCCCGGCCAACGCCTCGATCACCGGCATCGAAATGCCCGCTTCATTCGGGGTACAGGGTCCGGGTGAGATCATGATATGGCTGGCATCGTTTTCTGCCACCTGATCCACGCTGAACTGGTCGTTGCGAACCACTTCCACCTCGACTCCCAGTTCACCGAGGTATTGCACCAGGTTGTAGGTGAAGGAATCATAGTTATCGATCATCAATACTTTCATGAATCCGCCTCCTCTGTTGGCACACAGGGATCGCGTGGGACCAGGCCTGATTGCGCCATCGCAACGGCGCGAAAGATTGCCCGTCCCTTATTCATGGTTTCATCCCACTCATTCTGCGGTACCGAATCATAGACGATGCCGGCCCCGGCCTGAATGTACAGCTTGTGGTCCTTGATTACCGCGGTGCGGATTGCAATCGCGGTATCCATGTTACCGCTCCAGGACAGGTAACCAACCGCGCCGGAATAGATACCGCGCTTGACCGGCTCCAGTTCGTCGATGATTTCCATCGCGCGGATTTTCGGCGCCCCGGACACGGTACCGGCCGGGAAGGTGGCGCGTAACACATCCATCGCCGACAGGCCGGGTTTGAGCTGGCCCTCGACATTGGACACGATGTGCATCACATGCGAATAGTGTTCGACCACCATCTGCTCCGTCACATCGACACTGCCGACTTCACTGACCCGACCGGCATCGTTGCGGCCGAGGTCGATCAGCATCAGGTGTTCCGCCAGTTCTTTCGGGTCCTGCAGCAAATCCTGTTCCAGTGCTTTATCCTGTTCCTCCGTCGCCCCACGCGGACGGGTACCGGCAATCGGGCGCACCGTGACCTTGCCATCCTCCAGGCGGACCAGGATCTCCGGCGACGAACCCACCACGTGGTGATCGCCGAGGTCGAGATAATACATGTAGGGTGAGGGGTTGAGCCCACGCAGTGCACGATACAGATTGATCGGCTCCGCCTCGAACGGGATCGACAATCTTTGCGACAACACCACCTGCATTGCATCACCGTCGATGATGTACTGCCGCGCCTTGTCTACCGCATCCTTGTAGCCCTGCTCGGTAAATTCGGACTCGAAGTCATCTTCACTGACTTTGCTACCTTTTACCTGCTCGGGAATTTCCAGTTCCTGGTGGTGCATCTTGTCGATCAACAGATCCAGTTTTTGCTGACCCTGTTGATAGGCATCTGGCTCGGCGGGATCGACGTAAACGATGATGAACAGGCGTGAGCTCAGATTATCGAACACTACCAACTGCTCACTGAGGATCAATAGGATATCGGGGGTGCCATGCTTATCCGGATTCGGATTGTGTGCCAGCTTGGGCTCTATGTAGCGAATGGTGTCATAGCCAAAATAGCCGACCAGGCCGCCGCTGAATCGGGGCAGGCATTCGACCTCGGCAACCTTGAAACCCTGCAGGTAATCCTCGATATACTGCAGCGGGTCCTCGACCTGCCGCTCATCGATGACCTGTTTATCGGTTTCCAGGGTAACCTGATGTCCATGCACTTTGAGGCGGGTCTGGCAACCGAGACCGATGATCGAGTAACGGCCCCATTTCTCTCCACCCTGCACCGATTCAAACAGGTAGCTATAAGGTGTATTGGCGAGTTTCAGGTAGACACTGAGTGGGGTGTCGAGGTCAGCTAATACTTCTCTGACCAGGGGGATGCGATTACAGGTTTGTTTTAATTGTTCGAATTGTTCCAGCTTCATGGTAATGACTCAACATTGTATTAACGGGCCGTCGACTGTGGGCGTCATTCACCATCGCCAGCCTTCGTTTGCATTGATGTTAATCAGAGTCTGTTGGGTCATCTTGAGCTTTATTAAACCGTTACAGTAAGTCCTGCAGTTCGGTGAATGAATCTATCACAGCGTCAGGCGCAAAGCTACGGATATCTTCACCGTGGTTATACCCATAGCTGACACAGACCACCTGGAACCCGGCGGCACGCGCGGCCTTGACATCGCTTTGCGAGTCACCGAGCATCATCGCCCGCTGTGGATCCACCGCCATCCGGTCCGCCGCGGTCAGCAACGGTAGCGGATCCGGCTTCTTGCGCGGGGTGTCATCACCGCAGACGGTCACCTCGAAGTAATCCTGTACGCCCAGATCACGCAGAATCGGCAGGGTGAACTCGGCAGCCTTGTTGGTCACGCAACCCAGGCGATAGTTGTTCTGCCGGAAATAATCCAGGCCCTCCCTGACCCCGGCATACAGGTTACTGCGTTTCGACGTATTCTCGGCATACAGGGCGGTGAAGATCGGCAGCGCCCGGGCAAACAGCTCGGGGTCCGGCTCGCCATCGAGCTGATTCAGCAAAGCCCGCTTGACCAGCCGCTCGACACCATTGCCGACCCAATGCCTGACCGCGTGCTCGCCGCGTTCGGGCAGGCCAAGCTGCTTCATCATTTGATCGACGCAATAGGCCAGGTCCGGCACACTGTCCACCAGGGTGCCATCGACATCGATCAGGATCATTTCCGGTTTGCGCAGCGCCATCGCCGTCGCGATCAGACCTTGGCCAGTTCGTCGCGCATCTGCTTAACGATACTGTCATAGGTGTTGGGGTCGTCGGCATTCGCCTTGCCGAAGATACCGGAGCCGGCGACAAACATATCGGCACCGGCGGCCGCGATTTCGGCAATATTATCGACCTTGACGCCACCATCGATTTCGAGACGAATATCGTAGCCGGAATCATCGATCAGCTTGCGCGCTTCACGCAGTTTATCCAGGGTAGCGGGGATAAAGCTCTGGCCGCCGAAACCGGGGTTAACCGACATCAGCAGGATCAGGTCGACCTTGTCCATGACATATTTCAGGCTATCCAGCGGCGTCGCCGGGTTGAATACCAGGCCTGACTTACAGCCGCTTTCACGCACCAGGGCCAGGCTACGGTCGATATGTTCGGAAGCTTCCGGATGAAACGTAATATAAGTGGCACCGGCCTTGGCAAAATCAGGGATGATACGATCCACCGGCTTGACCATCATGTGCACATCGATGGGCGCGGTCACACCGTGACTGCGCAAAGCGTCACAGACCAGCGGACCGATCGTCAGGTTGGGAACATAGTGGTTATCCATGACGTCGAAATGCACCACATCCGCACCCGCAGCAAGCACGTTATCCACTTCCTCACCCAGGCGGGCGAAGTCTGCCGACAGGATCGACGGCGCAATCAAGAAATCAGTCATAAGTACTCCCAAACAGTCAGCTCGAAGAAAAGAGACGCGGAATGTACACGAAAACCGGGTAAATTTCAGCCTGCCCTGAATGAATACTTCAAATATCGGTCAAAAATCCTACAATACACAGCTTTTCACGCGGGGTAATATCGTCATGGGAATTGCGCTAGCACTGCATGTCATATCGGTCATCATCTGGGTGGGCGGTATGTTTTTCGCCTACATGTTTCTGCGGCCAGTAGCCGCCAGCGAACTGGAACCACCGGTCAGACTCAATCTTTGGCGTCATGTATTCAGCCGGTTCTTTCCCTGGGTATGGGCGATCATCGTTATCGTGCCCTTGTCCGGCATCTACCTGACGATGCTGTATGGTGGCTTCAAGGGGGCTCCGCTGTATGTACACATCATGACCGGCCTCGGCATTGTCATGATTTTGATCTTCCTGCACGTGTTCTTCGCCCCGTTCAGGCGCATCAAGCAACGGCTGGATGAGCAGGACATTCCCGGCGCGGCCAAGCAACTGAACCAGATTCGGATGCTGGTTGGCCTCAATACCCTGATCGGTATTATCACGACCCTGGTCGCTACTGCTGGTAAGTATTACCTGGTGTAAGCACCGCTCTCGGCCATCCCTGGCCTTCGCGGTATAACTAGGCCATGGATGGCCGTGGGTAGACAATGCAGGAGCACATTGTCGAAGTGCATCCATGCACAAGCACCGCTCTCGGCCATCCCTGGCCTTCGCGGTATAAGTGCATCCATGCACAAAAAAAGCCGGTTTGACCGGCTTCTTTGGCGAAATTTGCTTAACGCTTACAGGGTGCCGATGTAGGCAGCGAGGTTAGCAATATCCGCGTCGGTCAGGCCAGCAGCCATCGCGTTCATGGTTGGATTCTGACGCTTGCCACTGCGGAACTCGGTCAGGTTCTGCTGGACATAAGCTGCATCCTTACCTTGCAGTGAAGGATAAGTAGGGACCACACTGACACCAGCGGCACCGTGACAGCCAATACAGCCTTTGGCAGCATAGGCAGCCTTGCCAGCTCCTGCATCACCGGCCATGGCCTGGGTGGAAATTGCCAACGCCGAAGCGACAACAATAGACGATAATAATTTCATAAAAAATCTCCTCAGTACTAAAAAATGGAAGCCAAATAAGGAATAACTTGCCAATGCAGCGCGGCATTGTTACAAAGCTGCCTGATTTTGTAAAGACTCGAACCGAACGCCAGATCCGACCTTGAGCAGCCAAAATAAGCACGAATGATCAAAAACCTTGATGAATATAACCGGCAAATCCGCCAGGATCTGACCCTGAATGCCCTGCTCAGGGGGCAGGCCCTGACCCTCAAAACCACCTGGGGTCTGTTCTCACCGCGCGCTATCGATAGCGGCTCAGAGATGCTGCTGGATTACCTGCAGATCGAGCCGACAGATCACAGTCTCGATCTCGGCTGCGGTTACGGTGTGCTCGGCCTGACCATGGCGCGACTGGCACCACAGGGCCATAGCCTGCTGCTGGACAAGGATTTTGTCGCGGTCGACTATGCGGAGAAAAATCGCCTGCTCAATCATATCGATAATGCCAGTTGCCTTCTGAGCAACGGCTTCGACCAGGTCCCCAGCCAGCAATTCGACCTGATCGTATCCAATATCCCCGCCAAGGTTGGCAAGGAAATGCTTTATATCTATTTATTCGACGCTTTGCAGTACTTGAAACCGGGCGGTTCCTTTTACATCGTCACCATCACCGGCTTGCGCCAGTTTTTCAAACGCGGATTCCTGGAGGTCTTCGGTCACTATGACAAGATCAAGCAGGGCAAGACCTATACCGTGGCGCGCGGAATAAAACCGGAGAGATAAGCCTCGGCCGGGCTTGGCGAAATACTCGTTATATATCTGAGCTAGATAATCTGCTTATCGTGTTGGTGGTGGCTGATAGCCCTGAGGTCCATAACCATAATAAGGATTGCCGCCCCAGCCATAAGGTCGGTAGCCACCCCAACGGTTACCGTAGCCATCACGGGATTGCCCGTAAAAATTGCCGTAACCACGTCCATCCCAGCCGCCATAGTTGTTGCCATAGCCGTCACCACGCCAATCGCTATCCGCATCGAAATCGGTATCGGCATCCATCTTGCCGCGAGCACGGGACTTGAAGTTTAAATCGAATGAGCCTTCTCCATCCTGGCTTCGACTGGCGCTGCCACGACCACGACCCATGGCCCCGCTACCACCATAACCGCTGCCATAACCACTGCCGTAATTGTTCATGTCTCCTCGACCATAACCCGTGCTGTCGTCACCGAAAAATTGCGCAGAGGCAACAGGCAGCATGAACATACCCGTTACAAGGGTTGCTGTGAGTATTGTTTTTTTATCTAACCATCTCCAACCATGGTATTTATTTGAGGTGCCAGCCTAATCATAAGCTCCCCGCTAACTACCCCATTGAAGATGGGTGCATTGGTGGATCGGATCGATCGGTGAAAACCCCTGGTTACCCGTCGTTGGAAAATGCAGGAGCACCGCTCTCGGCCATCCCTGGCCTTCACGGTATACCAGGCCATGGACGGCCGTGGGTAGACAATGCAGGAGTACATTGTCGAAATGCATCCATGCATAAGCACCTTCCTTGGCCATCCATGGCCACCAGGTATAAATGCATCCATGCATAAAAAAAGGGGCAGCGTTTTCACGCTGCCCCTTTTCGGAGTTTACTAGCCGATCAGCTTACTGTTGCGGCGGTGCAGGCGGAGCCATAGGCGCCTGTTGAGGCTGATAGCCATATGGGCCGTAACCGTAGTAAGGATTACCACCATAAGGATTGTAGCCACCCCAGCGGTTGCCACCCCAGCCGCCATCACGGGATTCACCGTAAAAGTCGCCGTAGCTGCGGCCGTCCCAGTAACCACGGCCATCCCAGTAGCTGTCACCGCGCCAATCGGTATCGGCGTCAAAATCGGTATCGGCATCCATGTTACCGCGACCACGAGCCTTGAAGTTCAGGTCGAAGGAACCTTCACCATCACCACGGCCGGCACCACGTCCACGACCACGGCCATAACCGCGGCTGCTGCCGTCCCAGTTGCCATAACCGCTGCCATAGCTGTCGAAATCACCACGACCGTAACTGTTACTGTCGTCACCAAAAAACTGTGCAGATGCGCTGGTAAAAATGCCCACGCTGGCTGCAAGAGTTACTGCAAGTACAATCTTTTTCATCACTCAATCTCCAAAGTTATGGCCGAAAGCCATAGTTTCTTTAAGCAGTTAGATTTCTTTTTATTATGATCTTTTGATCAATATAAAAACTCCGAGGTGGAAGTTATAACGCAATCACCTTTAAGAAGCAAAACATAATTGGCGCAGGATTCTGGTATATTAGACTTTATTGATATAGATCAGAATAACCCGTTTTTGTCATCAGCAAGTCATGCAAGTAAGGTTCGCGTTCGATCCAGTGTTTCTCGCGCCTGCTCGACATTTTTTGCCAGGAAATTGATGTGCCCCATCTTCCTGCCCTTGCGCGCCTGTTTCTTGCCATATAAATGCAGAAACGCTTTGTCCGTATTGAGTACAGCGTCCCATGGCGGGATGCCCTGCTCTGGCCAGATGTCACCCAGCAGGTTTAGCATCGCAACCGGACTGTGACACTGCAACAGTCCGGCAGGCAGACCGCATATCATCCTGACCTGTAATTCGAACTGCGAGCTATGACAGGCATCCAGGGTATAGTGCCCGGTATTATGGGTTCTGGGGGCTATTTCATTGACCAGCAGTTGACCGTCCCGATCGATGAAGAATTCCACCGCCATCACCCCGACATATTCCAGCCCCTGGGCGAGCTTTTCTGCTGCTTGCCGGGCCTGTTGCGCCAACTCCGGCTGCACCGCTGCAGGTACCATGCTGACATCGAGGATGCCATTGGTATGTTCATTTTCCGCCAGCGGAAAACTAAAGCTTTGACCATCCGCATTGCGTCCCATCACCACCGACACCTCCCGCGCCAGATCGATTTTCTGCTCGAGTACACAGGCCACCTGGCCCAGGGTTCGATAGGCCGCAACCGCCTCGGCGGCGGATGCGCAAACCATCTGCCCCTTGCCGTCGTAGCCCAGGGTAGCGGTCTTGAGAATGGCTGGATAAGCAAACTCTTCGGCGCGGGCCAAATCCTGTTCTGATTCGATGGCGATAAAGGGTGAGGTAGCGAGGCCCAGGGACTGGATAAAGGTTTTTTCCTGGATCCGGTTCTGCGAGACCGCGACCGCCTCAGCCCGCGGGTGGACCGGTTTCTTTTGCGCCAGATATTGCATGGTCGCGGCCGGCACATTTTCGAACTCGGTGGTAATCACCGCACAATGCTCAGCGAGATAATCCAGGCTCTGCTGATCGTCATAGGCCGTTTGCAGATGTTCACTGGCCATGCTTCCGGCCGGGCTGTCCGGCGAAGGGTCCAGCACGATCACCTCGTAACCCAGGTCGCGTGCAGCGCAGACGAACATCCGGCCCAATTGTCCGCCACCAAGAATGCCTAGGGTACTGGGGGGAAGGATTGCCATTCAGTTTATTGTGCGGGTGGCAGCACCATGTCAAACACCGCGCGCTGCTGATCTTCGCGAAACTGTTGCAGTTTAGCCTGGTAATCAGCGTTGTCGTTGGCCAGCATGGATACCGCAAACAATGCCGCGTTGATTGCACCGGCCTGGCCAATCGCAAAGGTGGCTACCGGCACCCCTTTGGGCATTTGCACGATCGATAACAGGCTATCCTCACCGTTCAGATGTCTGGAAGGCACCGGCACACCCAATACCGGTAGGGTGGTATTGGCCGCCAGCATCCCCGGCAAATGCGCTGCGCCGCCGGCACCGGCGATGATACAGGCCAGGCCCTCATCCCGTGCAGACTTGGCAAACTCGGCCAGCAGATCGGGAGTACGATGCGCCGAGACAACCCGCGCCAGGTAGGGCACCTCGAACTTTTCCAGTTGTTCCACTGCGTGCTGCATCACCGGCCAGTCACTGTCACTGCCCATGACCACTGCGACAACAGGTTTGCTCATCTAACTACTCCACTTTGGCTGAGAAAAAACCGCGCATTTTACCGACTTTTTCCCACAAATTAACCGTTAATTCGTGTATAACGGTCAATATCTGCATAAAAAGTTTTTATTCAATGCGAAAAAGCGTAGAATCTCGCCGGTTTTTCGCAGGCATTGAATTAGAACAAGAACTCAACATGACCCAGGCCGTACATCAGACCCAACTGCAAAACCTGCCGTTAATTGCCCGCGGCAAGGTGCGTGACATCTACCAGATAGATGACCAGCACCTGTTATTCGTCACCACCGACCGGATCTCGGCTTTCGATGTCATCATGCCTGATCCGATCAGCGGTAAGGGTGAACTGTTGACCCAGATCTCAAAATTCTGGTTCAACAAATCGGAAAAACTGGTCGCCAATCATTTAACCGATCTCAAGCTGTCCGATTATGTCGGTGCTGAAGAGTACGCGATGCTGAAAGACCGCTCGCTGATCGTCAAAAAACTCAAAACCCTGCCGGTTGAAGCCATCGTCCGCGGTTACCTGATCGGTTCCGGTTGGAAGGATTACCAGGCCAGCGGTGCGGTGTGCGGGATTGAACTGCCGCAAGGTCTGCAGCAGGCGCAGAAACTGCCCTACCCGATTTATACCCCCTCGACCAAAGCCTCGGTGGGCGACCATGACATCAACATCAGTTTCAATGAGACCATCGACCTGATTGGCCATGTACTGGCGGAACAGGTGCGCGAGGTAAGCCTGGCGTTGTATCAAATGGCGGCAGAGTATGCGCTGGAACGCGGCATTATCATCGCCGATACCAAGTTTGAATTTGGCCTCGATGAAGATAATCAACTGGTGTTGGCGGACGAGGTGTTAACGCCCGATTCTTCCCGCTTCTGGCCGGCCGACCAGTACCAGCTTGGCACCAGCCCGGTCAGTTTCGATAAGCAGTTTGTGCGTGATTACCTCGAGACGCTGGACTGGGACAAAACCGCACCTGGCCCCAAGATCCCGGATGATATCCTGGAAAAAACCCGGCTCAAGTACCAGGAAGCCTTCGACCGGTTAACCCGGGACTGACCGGGCTAAAGCATCCTGGCAAACAGTTGGCCAGTTTGGTCTCCACTGGCCCGAAATCCCCGTCGAGTTGACTTAAGTCTTAGTCAAGATTTAGCTCCGATTTTATACTGTTGAAAACTAACAACAGGAGGATCTCATGTCTGCCCAGGAATCAGAATTTATCGTCGATACCAATGTTATTCTCAACTCACCGCTGGGCCATGAGCTGACCGCAGAGCAAAGCGGCAAGCTGGCCGAGGTGGTCAGCGCACGTTGCCTGGAGAAGGGCATGTTCCTGCTCGAGGAAGGGCATAAGGACAATTCGCTGTTCGTGGTCAGCGGCGGCGAGCTCGAAGTCGTCAAAGCCACCGGAGGAGGAGACTGGGTGACCCTGCAGGTACTGCGCCCGGGCGATCTGGCTGGGGAAATGGGATTCATTGATGGTGCTGGTCACAGCGCGGCCATCCGCTCCCTCGGCTACTCCGAGGTGTTTTCCCTGGAGCGGTCAGACCTGGAGCGGCTGCTCGACGAGGATCCCCAGCTGGTTTACCACGTAATGCGAGCGATCATGCGTACCGTGCACAGCATCATGCGGCGCATGAACCTGCAACTGATCGAGATGACCAACTATGTGACCAAGGAACACGGTCGCTATTGATTAAACCCGGTTAACCGGCAGTCTGATCATGATCGCACATACCACACTTCACGTCAGCGACTACCAGAAATCCAAGGCCTTCTATATTGAGACTCTCGCGACGTTGGGTTATCACAACAACATGGAGGAAGGCGAGGCGGCGGGTTTTTTCGATGGCAAGAATACCGATTTCTGGATCGTCAAAGATACCGTTGCGCCAACCCATGTCGCTTTCGAGGCAACCAGCCGGCAACAGGTAGAGGCCTTTTACCAGGCGGCGCTGGCCGCGGGCGCCACCGACAACGGCGGTCCGGGCTATCGTGACTACTGGCCGGGCTACTATGCCGCGTTCGTGTATGATCCTGACGGCCATAATATCGAGGCGGTCTGGTACGACTACTCCAAACTAGACTAAACCCTGCCCGCTTGCTAACGTAGCCTCAACCACAAACCGAAACCATCCCCGCTGGATAAAGCAGAACTCAGGGTAGTCAACCCAGGGTTAGTCTCGGTTTAGCCTATAATAAAAGGATAAAACCGGAAAAAGCATGAACATCAAACTTGGCATCATTCTATTTACATTGGTCATATCAGCTACCAATGCACAGGCTAATAACAGGCTCATTTCACCGGATCTGGGATTCTCGATGGAGATCCCGGTCTCGAACTCTGCTGATAGCGCGATACATCAGCTGGCCGTGTTTTTTCTCCCAACCTCGGATGGCTTCTCCGCCAACGTCAACGTGCAGAAACAAAAATTCGTTGATTCGATCAAGACCTACGACCAGATTTCCACGGTCCAGCTTAACAGCATGGGCCTGACCATTATCAGCCGCGAGATGTCCGACAACATGGTGGTCTACGAATATACCGGTGATGCCCAGGGCAGGTCTTTACACTGGTACGCCAAAGCCATCAAGAATGGATCATATGTTTACCTGGTGACCGCAACCGGGCTCGAGTCCAAGTGGCCGGTGCAGAAACAGGAATTGATGAAAGCCATCGATAGTTTTCAGCTCACCCAATAACCCGACAACAGGCTTAGGCTCGTTGGTCCTTGGTTGATTCGATCACCACGTAAGTGGTTATGGAACTGACTTGCTGTAATGCCCCCAGGGTCTCGGCATGAAATTTCTTGTAGTGGTGCATGTCTGACACCTCTACCCGGAGTAAATATTCAAACGCACCGGTGATATTGTGGCACTCCAACACTTCATCCGAGCCGGTTATACCCTGTTCGAATTCTTGCTGCGCCTTGAGCGTATGGTCTGACAAGCCAACGGTTACGTAAGCTAAAAATTTCCGCCCCAATAGTTCAGGATCAAGTATCGCGCGATAGCCCTTTATCACGCCCGAGTTCTCCAATTCCTGCACCCTGCGCAAACAGGCCGATGGAGAAAGGCCCACCTTACCGGCCAGTTCAGTATTACTGATCCGCCCATCTTGAGCCAGAATGCGCAATATTTGATCGTTATATCGGTCTAATTTAATCATATATTGTGAATATACCCGTCTTAATCAAAATTTCGCAAGATAAAACTTATTTTTATCACAGATAATTCCTTTATCTATCTCACTTGGCGAAGAAGATGAATGAAACCCAGATACTGATGTTTGCCCTGACCTCGATGCTGGTCATTCTCTCCCCCGGCCAGGATATGGTGTTGGTCATCTCGCGTGGAATCACCCAGGGCGCCAAAGCCGGGATTGTTACGGCTGCCGGCGTCAGCACCGGGCTCATTGGGCATACTGCTCTGGCAGCGGTCGGGGTGGGCGCCTTGTTAACGGCGGCGGATGGATGGTTCATGCTAGTTAAATGGGTGGGTGCCGCTTACCTGTTCTACCTTGGCTTGCGCTTGATATTCAGCAAACCAGCGATGGATGTGCGATCACCACAACTGAAAAGTTATCGTAAGATGTTTTCCCAGGGCGCATTGTCAAACATTACCAATCCCAAGATCACGGTATTTTATTTCGCCTTTCTGCCCCAGTTCATCTCGGCTGAGATTCAAAATCCTACGGCCTATCTGCTGATACTCGGCATAGGTTTCTCGTTGTTGACCGTACTGATCAAAGTCCCGATTGGCTACTTTGCGGGTTTGGCCGCGCATTGGATTGGATCGAGGCCAGGGATTATCCAAAATATCAACCGGGTTAGCGGCTCGGTGTTGATAGGATTCGGGCTCAAGCTGGCTGCAGATAATCGTTAAAACTCACAACAACTAGCGGTCGATCGATAAACCCTGCCGACGGATCTACACCAGCCATAACCTGGCTAGTGTCATGCTCCGGTTAGTTCCAGCCTCATCATAACCTTGACTGCCTGCTACATCCCGGGGCATGTGCGAGACATTAATGATCTAAAATTTCTATCGATTAATTATAAATAATTAATTAGATCTATTATGAGCAAGGGTTTACGATTGAAATACTTAATCAAAAGGCCGAAAACGATAGGAGAAATGAGATGAATGAAGAAGCGAAATGCCCATTCATGCACGGTGCCATCACCGAGCAAGACAAATCCGTCACCGAATGGTGGCCAAAAACCCTGAACCTGGACATCCTGCATCAGCACGATTGCAAGACCAACCCGCTGGGAGCAGACTTCGATTACCGCACCGCGGTTAAATCACTCGACTTCGAGGCCTTGAAACAGGACCTGCACGACCTGATGACAGACAGCCAGGCATGGTGGCCTGCGGACTGGGGCCATTACGGTGGATTGATGATCCGCATGGCCTGGCACGCCGCAGGTTCCTACCGGACCGCCGATGGTCGCGGTGGCGCCGGAACCGGCAACCAGCGCTTTGCCCCGCTGAATTCCTGGCCGGACAATGGCAACCTCGACAAGGCCCGTCGCCTGTTGTGGCCAATCAAGAAGAAATACGGTAACAAGATCAGTTGGGCGGACCTGATTATTCTGGCCGGTAATATCGCTTACGAATCCATGGGCCTGAAGACCTTCGGCTTTGGTTTTGGCCGCGAGGACATCTGGCACCCGGAGAAAGATATCTACTGGGGTTCGGAACAGGAGTGGCTGGCACCCAGCGGCAGCGAAGGCAGCCGCTGGTCGGGCGAGCGTGACCTGGAAAACCCGCTGGCCGCGGTAATGATGGGCCTGATCTACGTTAACCCGGAGGGTGTCGACGGCCAGCCCGATCCGCTGAAAACAGCCCACGATGTGCGGGTGACCTTTGCCCGGATGGCGATGAACGATGAAGAAACCGTGGCCCTGACCGCTGGCGGTCATACCGTGGGCAAGGCCCACGGCAACGGCGATGCCGCGCTGCTCGGACCGGAACCGGAAGCAGCGCCGATCGAAGACCAGGGCTTCGGCTGGATCAACAAAAGCCAGCGTGGTGTAGGCCGTGATGCGGTCACCAGCGGCCTGGAAGGCGCCTGGACCACCAACCCGACCCAGTGGGATTACGGTTACTTCGAGATGCTGCTCAAGCACGACTGGCAATCGGTCAAGAGCCCGGCGGGTGCCTGGCAGTGGGAGCCGGTGGACATCGATGAGGCAGACATGCCGGTTGACGTCGAGGACCCCGCCATTCGCGTCAAGCCAATGATGACCGACGCCGATATGGCAATGAAGATGGATCCGGAGTACCGCAAGATCTCCGAGCGTTTCGCCCAGGATCCAGCCTACTTCGAAGAAGTCTTCGCCCGTGCCTGGTTCAAGCTGACTCACCGTGACATGGGTCCGAAGGCACGTTACCTGGGTCCCGATGTCCCCGCCGAGGACCTGATCTGGCAGGATCCGGTACCGACCGGCAGCACCGACTACGATGTCGATGCAGTCAAGGCCAAAATCGCTGCCAGCGGATTGAGCATCAGCGACATGGTCGCCACGGCCTGGGACAGCGCCAGGACCTTCCGCGGATCGGACATGCGCGGCGGGGCCAACGGTGCACGCATCCGCCTGGCGCCACAGAAAGACTGGGAGGGCAATGAGCCAGAGCGTCTGGCCAGAGTGCTGAATGTACTTGAAGGTATCGCGGCTGACAGCGGCGCCAGCGTGGCCGATGTCATCGTGCTGGCTGGCAACGTCGGGGTCGAGCAGGCGGCCAGAGCGGCCGGCGTTGATATCAACGTACCCTTCGCCGCCGGCCGTGGTGACGCGACCGATGAGATGACCGATGCGGAATCCTTCGAACCGCTGGAACCGCTGCATGACGGTTACCGCAACTGGGTCAAGCAGAACTACCTGGTAACCCCGGAAGAAATGCTGCTGGACCGTAGCCAGTTGATGGGTCTGACCGCACCGGAGATGACCGTCCTGGTCGGCGGTATGCGGGTATTGGCCACCAATCATGGCGACAGCAAGCATGGTGTGCTCACCGATCGCGCAGGAGTGCTGAGCAACGACTTCTTCGTCAATCTGACCGACATGGCCAACAGTTGGAAGCCGGTGGGCGACAACCTGTATGAAATCCGGGATCGCAACACCGACGAGGTCAAGTGGACCGCAACCCGGGTCGACCTGGTATTCGGCTCCAACTCGATCCTGCGCTCTTATGCCGAGGTGTATGCCCAGGATGACAACCAGGAGCAGTTCGTCAGGGATTTCGTCGCGGCCTGGAGCAAGGTCATGCACGCGGACCGTTTCGATCTGGTCTGATCGCTGCCGATGCATCCCCGCGCCGCGCTGCTGCGGCGCGGGGATTGCTGTTTCTGCCTGGGCAATGAATCGACCCAGCTTCTATCCTCTTCACTGCCAAGCTGATCCCGTTCAGATTCCAGCCACTACAGGTGAAATCGAGATAACCCGGTCTGGCAGCATAAGCACAATAAAGCTTATCGATCGGACCAGTGTTCGGTTATCCTGATCTCGACGATTACCCTATCCCACCGAGATAAAACCTTTTGCTTAATTTAGCTGAACTGAAACATCAGCAGGTGCGTGACCTCGCGGTTAGTTGCTTCAGTGAACCTTTGCTGTCGGCTTTCGACAGCATAGCTGGCGAGCAAGCGCCAACGCACTGTTCATTGCGCTTAACCGAGAACAGGATCGCCTGGCTGCAGCAGCTGGATCGCAACCCGGGTTTATTGCTGAACCATCTCGATCGGCTAAAACCCCGACGCCTGGGTCTGTATCACGAGGCCTTGTGGCATTTCTTTCTGCAACAGGATCAAGAGGTTGAGTTGGTGACGACCAACTGCCAGGTCATCCAGGGTGCCAGGACCATTGGTGAATTCGATGTGATTTACCGGGACCTGCAACGTCAGCACTATGTTCACCTGGAACTGGCTTTCAAGATTTACCTGCAGTCACCCCCGCAGGAAAGAGCTGGCCTGGATCAGTGGCTGGGGCCGAATGTGAACGATCGGCTCGATCGCAAGCTTGAGCATATGCTCAATCATCAATGCCGGCTGTCGATGCATGCAGCCGGGCGGCAGTTACTGCAGTCGATAGGTATAGATCATGTCGAAACAGAGATTTCCCTGCGCGGATACCTGTTACATGATGAACGATCGAATCAGGATCCACGCCTGCCTGACTTACTCAATCCTGGCCTGCAAACCGGCCAGTGGTCTCCCGTATCAAAGGTTATTCCCTTACTTGAACGGGCAGAGCGCTGGTATCCATTACCCAGGCTGGGCTGGATCAGCCAGCTTGGTCCACTTGTAGGCGACAGCTATAAACCGCTAGAATTTGCGGCTTTTCTACGCCAGCACTTCGCCCAGAGCGATGCCTCGATCATGATTTGTGCGGTAGGTGATAACTTAACGAAGCGGCCGATTGAACAGTTTAGGATGATGGTGACAGCGGATAGCTGGCCTGACTGCCAGGCAGCCTGAACCTAGCTAGTGGAACAACATTGAACAATGGCTAAAATTATTTTCAAACTGAACTCCGTGTCTGATGACGAAGCCGAAGAAGTCAAAAACCTGTTGACCGACAATAACATGGATTTTTACGAGTCACCGGCCGGCAACTGGGGAATCTCGGTCCACGCGCTATGGTTAAACGATGAGACTCAATACGCCGAGGCAAAAAAACTGATCGACATATACCAGCGCGAGAGAAGTCAGCGCATCAGACTCGAAACCCAGCAGAAAATCAAAACCGGGGAGTATGAAACCTTCATTCAGCGCCTCGTAAACCGGCCTGTTCAGTTTGTTATTACCCTGGCTGTTATTCTGCTAATTCTCTATCTGACCATCGTGCCCTTTCTCGACTTCGCCGGATAATTGATATTCCGCTTGAACGGCTTTTGTCGAAACCAGGCGTTAAAAATAACGCGCCAACTCCAGCAGGATGAAATCATCCTGGGCATAGGCAGACAGTGGATCGTCTGCATCGATGTTGCTGAAAAACTGTAGTTCACCGGTCAGCTTCCAGCTGTCGCCGAGACGGCGGTTGGCTTCCACCCGAAACGTCCGGCTCTGGTTGTCGGTATCGACGATCATGCCGGCGAGGATTTCACTGCTTTGCACATCGTTGAAGGCAAAGCGCAAACCGGCGAACAAGTCATTGTCGAATACCCCGGCATTCTCATCCCGGTCCTCGTAGGAATACTCCAGCAGGGTACCGAGATCCACCGCGGACTCGAGAATGCCATAGAAGGTATATTCAAAACCGGCCGTCATCGCGGTAAAGGATCCAGAGTCCTGGTCACGATGAATCAGCTCCAGTTTCCACATCCAGTCTCCGATGATCGACTGCAGGTCGAGGCCAAACTGGGTCATCTGTGGATAAAATGGAATCAACACCGGTTGATTATCATCGTCCAGGCCCTGACTGAATTCCGGATCGCGGCTGGTGCCATCGAATAACGACAGGCCGAACTCGGTATCACCGATATAGTGGGCATAGCGCAGGGCATAATCGATGTGCTCCTCTTCATCGGAGGACTCGAACTGCGCCTGGTCTTCATCGACGGCTAACGGTAACCGCAGGCGACCCTCAGGTGAATGGAAGGTCGGCTCACGAAAGCCGGTTAAGATAAACACATGGAAGACACCATAATCCTGGATATTGGTGTAATGGATCATCGGCTGGCCCAGCTTGTCCTCGCCATCGATGCCTTCGACCTGATCGATGCTATTGATTACATCCACCAGGTGTTGGGACTCGGTCACCCCCCAGAACACGCTATCGATGCCGACCCGCCATTCCTGGTTGGCGTCGACATGCAGCCATTTTAGCTCACGGATATCGGCATGATTACGGTTGTCATCTCTCCTGTCCAAACGCATGAATAATTCGACAACGATCTCGTCGTCACGGTTATTCCAGCTATGCGAGAACTTTGGCTGGAACGAGATGGTCAGGTTTTCATCGAACTGCTCGGCAATCCTCTCGGTCTCGGTGAACAACAGCAATTCCGTCGCCACATTGCCGGAAAACTCGACCGCTTGCGCCGCGGATATGGCAGCGACCAACAACCATGGCAGTAAAGTTCGCATAATCGGTTAACGCGCTCGCTTCAGGGTCTGTGACTTGAAATCGTTGTCGGTCAATCCGGTCTTGAACTGGTAGTTGTTCCAGTCCAGCGTGGTCGACTTGCCATTCTGGTGATTGGTCATCTCCATC
>JAAUXZ010104134.1_pt1 | contig 21320 bp, 19 predicted proteins | sample 7278131 | NCBI WGS metagenome assembly JAAUXZ01 (sample SAMN14350119, study PRJNA611818) | marine sediment metagenome | isolation source: surface marine sediment (3m) | place: French Polynesia: Moorea | collected 2018-08 | reverse complement strand
GCAACACCATGGCGCACCGGGCAAGTGATCATTGCTTTTAGTCAGCTCCAAACCTGGATCATATTAGTCACCACTATTATTCTCTGTATAATGCCCGGCCTTTACCCATAGCGCCGAACAGAGAAACCCATGTTCCAACTCACCTGCCCAGGCAAAAAGTGCGTCAAAAACGATGTGCTCTCAGGATTGACCGTTGCGCTCGCGTTGGTCCCCGAAGCCGTTGCTTTTGCCTTCGTGGCCGGAGTGGAGCCCCTGGTCGGCCTCTATGGCGCCTTCCTGATGGGGCTGATCACTGCCCTGATCGGCGGCCGTCCAGGCATGATATCGGGCGCCACCGGCGCCATGGCGGTCGTCATGGTGGCGCTGGTGGCCAGTCACGGGGTTCAATACCTGTTTGCGGCAGTGATACTGACCGGGGTTTTCCAGGTGCTGGCCGGCGTCTTCCACCTGGGTAAATTCATCCGCCTGGTCCCCTACCCGGTCATGCTCGGTTTTGTGAACGGACTCGCGATCGTGATCTTCCTGGCCCAACTCAAGCAGTTCCAGATGACAGGTCCCGAAGGCGAGATGCTCTGGCTGAGCGGCAGCCAGATGTGGATCATGCTCGGCCTGGTGGGTCTGACGATGGCAATCATCCACTTTCTGCCCCGCCTTACCGTGGCGGTCCCGGCCTCGCTGGCTGCCATCGTGGTGGTCACTCTGCTGGCACTCGGTTTGAACCTCGACGCCCGATCCGTGGTCGACGTGCTGCGCGACATGACGGGCGATGCCAATGCCACCATCGCCGGTGGCTTCCCCACCTTCAGCATCCCCGCGGTGCCGTTGACCTGGGAGACCCTGGAGATCATCCTGCCCTATTCGCTGGTTCTGGCGGGTGTCGGCCTGATTGAGTCCCTCCTGACCCTCAGCCTGATCGACGAGATCACCGAAACCCGTGGCCGTGGTAACAAGGAATGCGTCGGTCAGGGAGTTGCCAACACCGTAAACGGCTTCTTCGGTGGCATGGGAGGCTGCGCCATGATCGGCCAGTCGCTGATCAACATCAATTCGGGTGGTCGCGGCCGCCTTTCCGGTATCAGCGCTGCCCTGTTCCTGCTGGCATTCATCCTGTTTGCCTCCGGCCTGATTGAGATGATCCCGGTCGCTGCACTGGTCGGGGTGATGTTCATCGTGGTACTCGGCACATTCGAATGGACCACGTTGAAGATGATTGGCAAGGTACCCGTTGCGGATATCCTGATCAGCATACTGGTGGCTGCGGTCACCGTGATCAGCGACCTGGCCATTGCGGTTATCGTCGGCGTGATTGTTTCCGCCCTGGTGTTCGCCTGGGAGCACGCCAAGCAGATGCAGGCCAAGTCCTATGTCAACGAGGAGGGCACCAAGGTATACGAGCTAAGCGGCCCATTGTTTTTCGGATCAACCAAGGCGTTTCAGGACCTCTTCGATCCAAAGAATGACCCGGACGACATTGTCGTCGACTTCTACGATTCGCGTGTCGCTGACCATTCCGCCATCGAGGCGATAGACACCCTGGCAGAGCGTTACCAGCGTGTTGGCAAGACCCTACACCTGAAGCACCTCAGCCCAGAATGCAAGGTATTGCTGGAAAATGCCGGTGACTTGGTTGAAGTCAATGTCATGGAGGACCCCAAGTACCACATTGCCGACGATCGACTGGCGTAACCCGTAACAGCAAAAAGACCCGTACTGGTTTCCCGATACGGGCCAAGCCAAAACTCAGGGGCAAGACTTTTGCCTCTCTCGCGAAAAATACGAAAGCGGCACCGCAGCACAGACAAAAAAGCGAGAAAAGGAGGCTTGACCGAAATTGAAGCTTACTCGGACAAATTGGCGAGCGCCTGGCGAACTTTGCTGTCGGTTACAGGCAAAGCTATCGCCTCGGTTACCGGGTGCAACGCGCGGAACTTTTCAAATCGCTCCGCGTGTTCTGGCAGGTAAAACACCAGCAACTTGACCCGCGGTTGCTTTTGCAGAATCGCCATCAAGGTCTCGAGGTTTGAACTGCGATCGCGAAAATCCGATTGTGCGTTGTACTCAGCCACGATCACGTCTGGCACAGTTTTCTTCAGGTAACTGCGGGCCTTACGCTGCGAGTTAACCACATCAACGGTGTAACCGAGGGACTGGTAAAGCGGGGTCAGGTTGGGATAACCACCCAACTCGATGATTGCCAGCAAACGCGGCATCAGCGGAACAGTACCCAGGTGGTGGCGATGTACTTGACGCCCTGGCGCAGCGTTTCGGAACGATGCTCATGCGTCCAGAAAGGCGGAAACAGAATCATCTTGCCGGCCACCGGCTGCACGCTCACATCCTGATAAAGAAACTGCGTACGCCCGCCATCACTTTCAGGCACATCGTTGAGATACCACAAAGCGACCAGTTGTCGGTTGGCAAAGTCATGACTGCCGCCATCAATGTGCCAATGATAGAACTCTCCCGGGTTGTAACGCTGTATCTGGTAGCCCATATCCCGGAAAGGACCTGCAAAGAACGGGAAGCTCTGCTTCATCTCGTTCATCGCCGCGCCCATACAGCGGAAGAAAAGGTTGTCCACGTCCTTCCAGTCGTCCTTGTCACTGACCACCAGGTCCATCGTGCGCTTGATCTCCGTATCCAGTCCCTGAGACTGCCCTATAACACCCTTATGCTGCTGCTCTGGATGCGCCTCGAAACGCCGGATCATCTCATCACACCAGTCGCGTGGAATGGTGTTGGGGCGCTCGTAGATAAAGGTGTTCGGCTTGACCTCGCGAAAGCTTTTCGGCGGCACGAACTCACGCTCAACAGGAAATGGATTAGACATCTGACTGCTCCGGCTTCGTTTTTCTCGATTGTCGCCTATTTCCCCTGTGGGTTCGAATTGGCCGATAGTTTTTCCAGCATGGTTTCCATACGTGCCATGCGGTCGGCCATCTCTGCCGTCCTCTCCTCAATGCTGCGAACCTCTGCTGCCTCGCCCTCGCCACTCTCCAGAGAGTAGGCCTCGTGCTCACGTTGCAGGGTCTCCAGCACGATACCGATCATCATATTGAGGAACACGAAGGCCACAATGAAGATGAAGGTGATGTAGTAAATCCAGCTGAGCGGATAGACATCCATCGTTTCGTACATTACGTCAGTCCAGTCCTCGAAAGTCGCCACGCGAAACAGCGTCAGCATGGCGATGGAGATGTTCTCCCAGAGCGTCGGATTGATCCCGGAGAAAAACATGCTGCCCATGGCCGCATAGATGTAGAAGACGATGAACATCAGCAACGCCACGTAACCCATCCTTGGTATCGCTGTGAAAAAGGCGCTCAGGAGCACCCGCAGTTCCGGGATGATCGAGATCAGGCGCAGTACCCGGAACACCCGCAACAGGCGGCCAAGCAACGCCATCTCGCTGTCGTCTACCGGGACCAGACTGGCAACCACGATGACGAAATCGAACACATTCCAGCCCTGGGAGAAAAAGCGCCGCAGACTTCCTTCGGCGATCATGCGAACGATGATCTCGGCGAGGAAAAACAGGGTGATCGCCAAATCCAGGACGACGAACACATCCAACGCCACTTGCGGGATACTGTAGGTCTTGGCGCCGATCAGCAGTGCCGAGAGGATAATCACCGAGATGACGAAAAACTCGAACGCCTTGTTCGAGCGCAGGGCCAGAAAACGTAGCTGCAGTTCGTTAGCCTTCATCATGATGGTTTCCGCAGAATCAAGAAAACCGGCGCATTATAGGGGCGTAACGCGTGTAGAAAAGCACTTGTATGAAACGGTTGCCAAAAACAGCGCTGACTCTCTCCGACTGAGGTGGACCGATGGAATACACCACATTGAAAGTCTTACACCTCGGAAGCGTTGGTCTGTCGATCTGCGGTTTCACCGCACGCGGCATGCTGATGCTCGTCGAATCACCACTGATCTGGAACCGCTGGGTGCGCACCCTGCCCCACATCGTCGACACCTTGTTGCTCATCAGCGGTTTGTGGATGGCAGTATTGATCAACCAGTATCCAGGCTCCAGCGACTGGCTAACGGCCAAGCTGGTAGCGTTATTGGCCTACATCGGCCTGGGGTTCATTGCACTGCGCCTGGGAAGAACCAAGCGTGTTCGACTTTCCGCCTTCTGCGGGGCCCTGCTGTGCTTTGCCTATCTGGCCCTGGTGGCACTCTATAAGAAGCCTCTACCGTTTGGCTGAGCAATCAATTGTCCTTGTCCCTCAGGCCAATATCCTGAATCTTGATCGAAGCGATCGGCTGAATCTCGCCCGTTGTCTGGTCCTCGATCACGAAGTGCCGGTTGCCATCGATGATGCCCGAAATGTCCGCTGAATCACCGCGATAGTCATGCAAGACCACAGCAATAACATGTAACAGCGTCAGCCAGGCAACCGCCATGGCGAAGGTCTCGTGCACGTTTGGCAGATACCAGCCCCACAACACCGGATTTTCTTCGCGCAACCAACCAGTGACAGCCAGCATCAGCAGACATACGTACATCAGCAGGTACAGGGGCTTCCAGAACGGATTGTGCGCATACCAGCGGGGCAGCTGGCCGCGACCGAAACTGAGGTAGAACTTCAGGGTATCGCGCACCGCACGCCACTCATCGTCCTCCGGCATAAGCTGCCCGATCCGCTCCACGAGGGAGCCGCGGAACATCAACAGAACGCGCAACGCCAGACCGAACAACAAGACACTCGCTGCGACGTAGTGCAATTCGACCGCGCCCGCCTCTAACGAAGGCGCACCCTCGATCAACCAACCGGTACAAAGCAGCGTCAGGGTGGACAGACCAATAACCAGGTGAATGAAACGCAGCCAGCCGCCCCAGATCATCACCTTTTCGATTCTCGCCACGAAACCTGCTCCCACTGCAAAAGCGGCACTTTGCCTAATCTGCGCCTATTCAGCCATGACAATTTTCATTTCAAACCCGGCAAAAGACCCCGATATTCGTCAGCGACCGAACATGCCAAAAGAAGGATCGACGTTCCTACGTGACCTACAATGTACAAAGAAACCCAGGACAGCACCCCGACATGGATGAATCGCTCAAATCGGCCCGACTTACCTACCTGGCGCTACTCGCCGTTTGCGCTACCGTGCTGCTGTTCGGTTTTTCTCCCAGCAAAACCCCGATGTACCAAGCGGCCATCGATCAGCTTGAAACCCTCGCCAGTATCGACAATGCGGCCATGCAGTCCGCGCTGGGTGAAGCGGTAAATGACGAGCTGGGAGATTTCGACTTCACCAGCGAGTTCACGCTAAATATGACCAAGTATGTCTCCGGCGAGGCCCGCGCTGGGATCGATTTTGCCCCCGCAGCCATGGTGCCCCACTACATGGAGTCCTTCCCGAGTGAGGCATCGCTGGCCGAGATCGAGACGTATATTCTGGCCGACCCGGCGCTGTACGTGTTCAAACCAGACCAGCAAGCCTGGGACCAGGCCGTACAAAAGGGTTTACGCAACATTTACCGGCAGGTCAGTCGCACCGACGCCCGTAGCTTCGTGATCGAATCACTGGATCTCAAGGATACGGCTGTGCTCTGGAAAATCAGCAACGTGGGAGTCGGCGCCCTTGGCCGCGGAAAACCCATTGATGCGCAGGCCACCCTGACGATTCACTGGGACTACCATTACGATGCCACTCCGCAAGCCATACCAGTGCGGGGGCGGTTCGAGCCTGTCCTCTCAGCAACCTTTTCGAGCTGGATGGATCGACAGGAATCGTTGCGTGATCTGCGTTTCCGCCAGAATAGCCACACCCTAGTGTTCCCCAAGCTTCGGCCGGTTTGGGATCAGGTTCGCGCCTCAACAATCGATGCAGCCATCGCTGCCTTGGGGCAGAACATCGCCGCGAGCAAAAAACACATCACGGTATTGGGACTGAATGTCAGCGAGGACGTGGTCTCGCTGGTCGCACCTTTGGCCATCCTCAGCCTGGTCGTATATCTGCTGACCCATCTGAAGCATATCTGGCAGATTCGGGAAGGGAACATCGCCATCCTCATGAGCTACCCGTGGATGGCACTGTTCCCGGAGACACTGGCCCGGCTTCTCACCCTGGTCACCCTGTTGCTTCTACCCACAACGGCAAACGTGGTGATCCTGCTACGTGTGTGGGATATCCATTCGCCGCTGGCGTGGATCGGCCTGGCCTGTTTTGTCTTGTCATTGCTGGTGGAAGTAGGAGTACTGAAAAAGCTCGCGATGCTACAACGGGAGATCTCCACGCATCTGCGTGCACCCAGTGCCTGAAACCTCAACCCGGGACCTCGCGCCCGAGCAAACCCAAAACAAAATCACGGATACCGGGCACGTCATTGATATCCAGTCCCGGCACCGAAATTCCCAGTGCCTCATCGCTGGCGACGGCGATCACCTCTGGGTCGGAAAGCACCAGCGGCTCGCCACTGACATCGGCCCGATGTACCTCCAGCTTGGCGACTGACTGGTGCCGATATCCCTCCAGTAACACCAGGTCGAGCCGCGCCACATCCAACCTTTGCAGCAGCTCCGGCAGTTGCGGTTCACTCTCGCCATCACCCTCCGAGATCCAGAAACAGCGATGGGGCGAGGCCAGCATCACCTGCTGCGCCCCGGCTTCGCGCATCCTGTAACTGTCCTTGCCCGGTTGATCGATCGCCACGTCATGATGCGAATGCTTGATGACAGCGACACGCACGCCGGCCTCGTTCAGGAGGGGAATGAGATTCGACAGCAAAGTGGTCTTGCCCGTACCCGAGCGGGCAATCACCGCCAGAACCGGCAAAGGAAAATCGGCGAAATAACAAGTCAGCTTCGGATCGGGTACCTGCGCATTCATCGGCGCAGGTTATCGCCAGCAGGCGCCGCTGGCAAAACTTAGCGATTACCCGCCTAGGCAGTGGCTTGCGCGGCGGCCATCTCTGCCATCACATCGGAGATAAGCACCCTGAGCTCCGGGACACAGGAACCACAATTGGTTCCTGCCTGGAGGCGATCTCCTAACGCCTCGGGTGTCGTTGCTCCCTCCATGATTGCCTTGGCCAGCGTATTGCGACCGACCGAGAAGCAGGAGCAGACCGTTGGCCCCGCATCCTCCTGTTCCGAACCTGGAACACCAGCGAGCACCCGGCCGCGCGCCCGGGTATCGAGCGCAGGTTCGGCAAACAGACGTACCAACCAGTCACGTGGCGGCAGTTTTTCGTTCGGGCCAATGAAGATGCAGGCATCCAGGTTATCCCCCACAAAACGCGCAGCCCGATAGCGCTGCTCAGCCTTATCGAACATCTCACTCCAGGCCGGATTTTCCTCGGGCCCGCAGAGAAGGCTGCGCGCATGCGCCGCCCAATCACCCGGAGGAGTCTCGCCCGCCATTTCGTAATGCCACAGACCGCCACGCCAGGCGCGGCTCCAGTAGGTGGCATGTTCCGGACTGATCTCGCGACGGCTGAGCACGAACCCGTGCCAGGCGGGCTGGTAAGGCTCGACCCGCACAGGTGTATGCTTGAATTCCGGTTGTCCGGAAACTGGATCAAGTTCCGGATTCACCAGGCTGTCTACCAGCGCACGTGCAGCAAAACGACTGCTCCAGTGCATCGGAACGAACACGTTGCCCTGTAGCTGTGTATCAGCCACGCGGGCCCTCACAATCACTCTGCCCCATGTACTACGGATGCTCACCAATGAACCGTCGGCAACCTGTAGACGCCCGGCATCGACCGGGTGAATCTCCGCGTAAGGTTCACTGACATGTCCGCTCAGTCTTGCCGAACGCCCGGTTCGGGTCATGGTGTGCCAGTGGTCACGCACCCGTCCGGTGTTCAGTACCATTGGATATTCTGGCATCGTCTGGCAGGCAGGCGGCCGTGGAACGATGGGTACGAAACGCGCTCGCCTGTTAGGCGTGTAGAAGCGGCCATCATCGAACAGTCTCGGACTACCCGCTTGATCGCCCTTGACTGGCCACTGCACAGGCACAAGCGATTCATAATCCTCGTCAGAGATCTCCTGCAACGCGGAAATATCGAAATCCCGATCACCGTTGTTGTCGGTGCCGGAAAGGCGGGCGAACTCACGGAAGATCTCAACCGGACTGCGGTAATCGAAACCCTCGAAGCCCATGCGTTGCGCAAACTGCGTCAGAATCCACCAATCCGGCCGTGATTCGCCGGGCGCTTCCATAAAGGGGCGCTGGCGCGAGATCCTCCGTTCCGAGTTGGTTACCGTGCCGCTCTTTTCGCCCCAGGTGTGCACCGGCAAAAGCACATCGGCGAAGTCAGTCGTGTCAGTTTCAACACAATCACTGACCACCACGAACTCACATTTTTCCAGGGCTCGACGGACCTGTGTGTTATCCGGCAGGCTGACGGCCGGGTTTGTCGCCATCACCCACAGCGCCTTTACCTCACCCTGCTCGATGGCACGAAACAAATCGACTGCCTTGAGACCTGGTCGGCGTGCCATGTTCCTTGCCTGCCAGAAACGCTCTACCAGATCCACGTGATCGGTTCGCTCGAAGTCCATGTGCGCAGTCAACTGGTTCGACAATGCCCCAACCTCGCGCCCGCCCATCGCGTTGGGCTGCCCTGTCACAGAGAAAGGCCCCATACCGGGAAGACCAATGCGCCCGGTCAACAAGTGGCAATTGATAATGGAATTAACCTTATCGGTACCACTGCTGGACTGGTTAACACCTTGTGAGTAGACAGTGACGGACTTTTCTGTGCGCGCAAACCATTGGTAGAGAATCTCGATCTTTTCCGGATCGACGCCGCAGTGTTCAGCAACCCCCTCGATGGAGGGCGCATACCAGCGTGCCTGGCGAAGTGCTTCATCGAAGCCTTCCGTGTGCTGCGAGATAAATTCTGCATCGCCATGGCCCTGCGCCTGCAACCAGGCCAGCAGGCCATTGAAAAGGATGGTGTCAGTGCCTGGCCTCAACGCAATGTGCAGATCAGCGATATCACAGGTGGCCGTGCGACGCGGATCGACCACTACCACGCGCATGGGTTTTCCGGTGCCCGCCCGATCTCGCTTTGCCTTGACGATGCGCTGATAAAGGACCGGATGGCACCAGGCCATATTCGAACCGGTAAGCACCAACAGCTCCGCCTGTTCGAGGTCCTCGTAATTACCCGGAACCGTGTCACTGCCGAAGGCTCGTTTGTGCCCTGCGACAGACGAAGACATACACAGACGCGAATTCGTATCGATATTGCCGGAGCCAATGAAACCTTTCATCAGCTTGTTGGCAACATAGTAGTCCTCGGTCAACAGTTGCCCGGAGACGTAGAAGGCCACAGCGTCAGGCCCATGTTGCGCCGTCACTTCACGAAACCGCGACGCAATGTTGTCAATCGCCTGGTCCCAGGCAACCGGGGAGCCCGACACCAGGGGTTGCGTCAGACGCCCTTCATGCGAGATCGTCTCTGCGAGTGCAGAACCCTTCGAACACAGTTTGCCAAAGTTGGCTGGGTGCGTCTTATCACCACGAACCAGGGGATTTCCATCGCCTTCACTGCTGATGTCGACACCACAACCAACCCCGCAATAGGGGCACGTGGTCTTGATCACTTCAGACATGAGGTATCAGACGTCCAACATAACCTTGCGTGGCATGGTCATGCCTGCAATCTTGCACAACTCGGGGCCATAGCCATGTGGGAAAAGCCGGTGCAGGTAACGCCGCGTTCCCTTTGCCTCCCCCAATTGCTGCCTCATCGCCTTCAATAACCAACGGACTTCAGGGACGACCTGGCGTTCCTCGTACCAGCGGCGAACGAACCTGATCATCTGCCAATGGTCTTCAGCCAATTCGATCTCTTCCCTCGCTGCCAGGGCGAACGCAGCCTCCTCGTCCCAATCAGCTGGATCGAGCAGGTAACCCAGATGATCCGTCGGCAGAAGGCGTCCATTGACCTTGATCGAATGGTTTTCAGCGCCTTCCGAGACCAATCCGGCCAATATATTCATGCTGCAGCCTCGTCCGACTTGAGGCCAAGGTAGACCTTGCCCGACTCGACCTTTGTCGGGAAGACATTCGTGCAACCCTCGTCCGGGCCCAGCGCCTCACCCGATGCCAGGTCGATCTTCCAGTTGTGTAACGGACAGGTGACCGACGTGCCATGCACGATGCCCTGCGACAACGGTCCACCCTTGTGTGGACAGGCGTCACGTAAGGCGAACACCTGATCGTCGCGGGTTCGAAACAGGGCCACATCCATGGTGTCGGTCTTGACGACGCGCGAACCCAGTTTCGGAATGTCGTCAATCTTGGCGATTTCGGTCCAGTTAGTCATGATGATTCCTCGGTAATACTCGTGCGCAGCGCGGCCAATCAGGCGGCACTGATCTCGATCTTGTTGAACTCGTGGGACTCGCCACCCTCGGCGCGCTCTTTCCAGGGGTCGACCTGCGCGAACTGCTGGCTGTACTTGAAACGTTCGAAGAGTGCCTTGCGCTGCTCCGCGTCATCGACGATCGCGTTCTTCACATAATCGAAACCGACACGTTCAACCCAGGGCGCGGTGCGCTCCAGATAGTGCGCCTCCTCACGATATTTCTGGGTGAAGGCGCCACAGTACTCAAGCACTTCCTCCTCGGTCTCGACCTTGCACAGCAGGTCTGTCACACGCACCTTGATGCCGCCATTACCCCCGATGTGCAACTCGTAGCCGGAGTCGACACAGACCACACCAAAGTCTTTGATCGTGGCCTCGGCACAATTGCGCGGACAACCCGATACGGCCAGTTTGAACTTGTGTGGCATCCAGGAACCCCAGGTGAGCTCTTCGAGTTTCACGCCAAGCCCGGTGGAATTCTGAGTACCGAAGCGACACCAGGTCTTGCCCGCGCAGGTCTTTACCGTGCGCAGTGCCTTGCCATAGGCATGTCCAGACACGAAACCCGCTGCGGACAGATCCGCCCACATGGCCGGCAGGTCTTCCTTCTTGACCCCAAACAGGTCTATACGCTGCCCTCCTGTGACCTTCATCTCAGGCACCTGGTACTTGTCGGAGACATCCGCAATCGCGCGCAGATCATTGGCCGTACAAAGCCCCCCGAACATGCGCGGGACCACCGAGTAGGTGCCGTCTTTCTGGATATTGCCGTGCGCACGCTCGTTGATGAAACGTGACTGCGCATCGTCCTGGTATTCGCCCGGCCAATTGGCCAGGAGGTAATAATTCAACGCCGGCCGACAGGACGCGCAGCCATCCGGATTCTTCCATTCGAGGAAGTTGCGCACGGCATCCATGTCCTTCAGTTCGTTGTGCCTGATCGCTGCGATCACCTCGTCATGGCTATGCTCGGTGCAGCCGCACATCGGCTTCTTACTTGGCGTGGCCGAGTAACCCTCACCCACGGTACTGGCAAGGATCGACTCGACCAGACCGGTGCAGGAGCCACAGGAACTGGACGCCTTGGTATGCGCCCGCACATCGTCCAGCGTAAACAGCCCCTTCTTGACGATGGTGTCCACAATCTCGCCCTTGCAAACCCCATTGCATCCGCAGATCTCGGCATCGTTGCTCAGCGCTGCAACACGGTGTTCATCACCATGTCCTGCATCACCCAAATCATGTTGGCCGAACAGGATGGTGCTGCGCATTGCCGAGATATCCGTGCCATCACGCAACAACTGGAAGTACCAGGTGCCGTCCAGCGTGTCGCCGTACATCACGGCGCCTTTAATCTTGTTGTCGCGCACCACCAGCTTTTTGTATACGCCTGCGGCCGGATCCTGCAGAACCAGGGTTTCATCACCCTCGCCCTCGATGAATTCACCTGCGGAAAACAAATCGATACCGGTAACTTTCAGCTTTGTTGAAGTTACGGACCCCTCATACTGGGCAATACCCATCTGGGCCAGATGGTTTGCTGCGACCTTCGCCTGTTCGAACAGCGGGGCGACCAGGCCATAACAGGTGCCACGGTGTTGCACGCACTCGCCCACCGCGTAGACGCGCGGATCATAGGTCTGCATTGTGTCGTTGACCACAATGCCACGTTCGCAATGAATACCCGCCTCTTGTGCCAGCACCATGTTCGGGCGGATACCCACGGCCATGACAACCAGGTCAGCCTCGATCGCTGACCCGTCGGCGAATTTCACTCCAGTGACACGCTCGTCCCCAAGGATTTCAGCCGTCTGCGCCTCCATCAGGAACTTCATGCCACGCTCTTCCAGCGAGGCCTTGAGCAAGGTTGCAGCGGGCTTGTCCAGTTGACGTTCCATGAGCGTGTCGAGCAGATGCACGACCGTCACGTCCATGCCGTTTTTCATCAACCCGTTGGCCGCTTCCAGTCCGAGCAGGCCGCCGCCAATGACAATCGCCCTCTTGTACTGCCTGGACGAGGCGAGCATGGTCTCGACATCCGCAATATCGCGGAATCCGATCACGCCTTTCTTCTCATGCCCCGGCACCGGGATGATGAAAGGGTTCGAGCCGGTGGCAATCAGCAGACGGTCATACCCGACTTGCTCGCCACTTTCGGTCTTGAGGCTGCGATGTACGCGGTCGATTTGCGTAATCGGGTCGCCGGTTTTCAAAGTGATGCCATTTTCGGCATACCACTCCGGGCTGTTGAGAATGATGTCATCAACGGTCTTCTCGCCAGCCAGTACCGGTGAGAGCATGATGCGATTGTAGTTGGGATGCGGCTCAGCACCGAACACGGTGATGTCGTACTTTTCGGCATCCAGTTTCAGCAGTTCTTCCAGGGTGCGGACCCCGGCCATGCCGTTGCCGATCAGAACGAGTTTTTCTTTGCTCATGGTATTACCTCTCAATTCACACGCGACGCCGCATCAGGGCACTGCCACGGTCTGGGTATCCGGCTGTTTCGCCGGATTGATTTGTTCAAGCTCTGACAGTGATACCGCCAGGTTGTCGATTTCGAATTCGTTCAGGTAGCCGACCGGATCCGCTGGGTCGAACACGCGCTCATCAAAGAACCGGTCTGCACCAAGGCGGGTTTTACCGAATTGCCAATTGTCATCGTGCTCACCTTCGCGCTTGCACTCGTCAGCCGGCACCGGGATTTCGAGTGCCTGGGCGGCCGTACGGTAAAGATCCGTACGATAGACGCGCCTGGCCAACTCACCGATATCTACGGGTTGATCGATCTGACCCCAACGCAGCATCTGGGTGACCAGCCACATGGCATGTGACACCCAGGGGAAATTCGCCGCATAGCGATGAAAGACATTGAAATCGGGCAAGCTGCGTGGGAACTCATTACGCGCGTACTGGAAGGTCCCGAGCATGGACATGCGCACCACATCCTCCGGCGCATTGACGTAAACCGGCTGAGCGATGATCTGCGCCACCTCCAAACGATTCTGCGGCTGATCCACCCACTGGCAGGCTTCGAGCAACGCCATCTGCAACGCCTGCAGGGTGCTGGGATTCTGTGCCGCCCATTCTTCGGTCACGCCAAAGACCTTTTCCGGGCTGTTGTTCCACAATTCGTACTTGGTGATCAGTACGCGTCCAAGACCTTCGCGGACCGCCAACTCGTTCCAGGGCTCACCCACGCAGTAGCCATCGATTTCGCCATTGCGCAATGCATCGACCATCTGCGGCGGCGGGATGACCACCAGGCGCACATCCACATCCGGGTCAATGCCCGCTGCAGCCATCCAGTAGCGGAGCTCGTAGTTGTGCGTGGAAGTCGGGAACACCACGGCGAACGTCAAAGGCTCACGCCCTGCCTCGCGATCGGCATCCAAAAGGGTTTTCAAGGCACTTGCAGACATCGGTGGTACGGACATGGCATCCGGGTCTGCGTCCACCATGCGCTGGTACAGCGCTTCCGAGACCGTGATCGCGTTGCCATTGAGATCCAGCGTCAGCGCATTGATCACGGGCTTTTTGATCGGCCCGACGCCAGCAGTCATGGCAATGGGCATACTCGCGAGCATCTGGGCACCATCGAGCATCCCGTAAGACAGCTTGTCACGCAGGTTGGCCCAGGAGGTTTCCTTCGAGAGGGTGACTTCCACCCCGTATTTTCCGAAGAAACCTTTCTCCAACGCAATCACCAGCGGGGCACAATCGCTTAGCGGAATGAATCCCAGGGTGACTTGTGGCTTTTCCAATGACACCGACAAAGAACCTCAGCCAACCAGCTTCAATGCGGCATCGTCACCGCCTGAGTCTTTGTCTTCTGCGACCGGGGCCTGGGCTGCCTGCTTCTCGCCATGACGTTCGTGCAGGAAGCGCACAACCTCTGCGCGATAGTGGTTGTAAGCCGTATCTTCAGCCAACGAGAGGCGATCACGCGGCCGTTCAAGTTCCACGTCCAGAATCTCACCGATGGTGGCGTGCGGGCCGTTAGTCATCATGACTATACGGTCGGACAGCAGCACTGCCTCGTCGACGTCGTGAGTGATCATGATTACGGTGTTGTTCAGGTCCGCCTGGATCTCCATCAGGGAGTCCTGCATGTGGGTCCGGGTCAGCGAATCCAGGGCGCCAAACGGTTCGTCCATCAGCAACACCTTCGGCTCCATGCAAAGGGCACGCGCAATACCCACACGCTGCTTCATGCCGCCGGAGATTTCGTCGGGACGACGATCCAGAGCATGTGACATGTGTACCAGCTCCAGGTTGTGCAGGGTCCACTCGTGACGCTCCTGCTTGCTTTTGGTCTTCTTGAAGACCTGGTCTACCGCAAGGCGTACGTTGTCGTACACGGTCAACCAAGGCATCAGGGAATGGTTCTGGAAGACCACGGCGCGGTCCGGACCCGGGTCCGTCACCTCTTTGTTTTCCAGCAGCACGCCCCCGGTGCTCGCCTGCAACAAGCCGGCAACGATGTTCAACACGGTGGATTTCCCGCAACCGGAGTGACCGATCAGGGAGATGAACTCACCCTCGTTCACTTTCAGGTTCACACCCTCAAGTACCGTGAGGGGGCCATTGTCGGTCGGAAAGGTGATGCCAACGTGGTCGATATTCAGGTAGGAATTCATCTTGTTGTCTCCCTCAACGCAATACTGCGGATTTGTCCCAATTGACCGAGCGCTGCAGCAATAACATGGCGCGGTCGAGCATGAAGCCGATCAGACCGATTACCAGAACAGCGACCATGATGCGTGCCAGCGAGTTGGAGCTGCCGTTTTGGAATTCGTCCCAGACGAACTTACCCAGGCCGGGGTTCTGCGCCAGCATCTCGGCAGCAATCAACACCATCCAACCGATACCCAGGCTCAGGCGCAGGCCGGTGAAGATCATCGGGATGGAGGAAGGCAATACGATCTTCACGGTCTTGGTGATCCAGTTCAGGCGCAGTACGCGGCTGACGTTGATCAGGTCCTTACTCACGCCGGACACACCCACGGCCGTATTGATAATGGTCGGCCACAGGCAACACAGTGTCACAGTGATCGCCGAAGTCAGGAATGACTTGGAGAACATCGGATCGTTGGTGACGTACACTGCAGAAACCACCATGGTCACCAGTGGTAACCACGCCAGCGGCGAGACCGGTTTGAACACCTGTATGACCGGGTTGAACGCCTGGTAGAGCGTGTTGCTCATCCCAATGATTATGCCCACGGGTATGGCGATCAGGGAGCCGAGCACAAAGCCGGTCATCACCGTCCCCAGGCTGGTCAGTATCTGATCGAAGAAAGTTGCCGGCCCCGTGTATTGGCGCGATTTGATCTTGTCGATCTTCTCCTGCGGCTTGCCGGCGGCTACCGCCTTGTCGACGCGCTTCTGCAGGCGCTCATAGAAAGCATCCTCTTTGCCGCGCTCGGCCTGATGCTCGTCATACAAGGCATTGAATTGATCCCAAACCTGGGTAGGCCCGGGGAACTGTCCAAGCGACGTAACCACCTGCTTGGCACCCACATTCCACAGACCGAGAAAAACGATGATGGCGAACAGCGGCACCAGCAGGTTTCGCGTGATACTGCTGAAAGTCCGGTTGATGCCGTCGCCGGACAGGTATTCAAAGACCCTGTCCTTGAGCGGCAGATCAAAAGTCTGCTTGGTGATTGCGCTCGACATGTTACTTACCTCGTGATTGATTCAGATGGGCCGTCCCTGGCCCGAACTCGTTGGTGCTTACAGCTTGTCGTCGCCCTTGAGACCGATCGAAAACTTGCTCAGGTACTCATTGGGCTTGGAACCATCGAAGGTGATGTTGTCGATGAATTCAGGCTGCGGCGGCTTGTAGCCGGTCTCGGAAGCAAAGTCCGGGAACTCGTCGGCGGTCGCATGACCTTCCGCGATCAGCTCCATAGCGGCCTGCTTGTAGATTTCAGGCTTGTAGACATCCTTGGCGACCTTGTCGAACCAGGAGTCGGCTTTCGGCTCGGCGATCTGGCCCCAACGACGCATCTGGGTCAGATACCAGACCGCGTCCGAGTAGTACGGGTAGGTCGCGTTGTAACGGAAGAACACATTGAAGTCCGGCACTTCACGCTTGTCTCCCTTCTCGTACTCAAAGGTACCGGTCATGGAGTTGGCGATAACATCGTAGTCCGCACCCACATAGTTGGACTGCGACAGGTACTTGACCGCTTCCGGACGGTTGGCATTGTTGTCCGCGTCCAGCCATTTGGCAGCACGGATCAGTGCCTTGACCACACGCACCGTGGTGTTCGGGTACTTCTCGGTGAAATCCTTGGACAAGCCAAAGACCTTCTCCGGGTTGTTGTTCCAGATCTCGGAGTCGGTGATGACCGGTACGCCGATCCCTTTGAAGACCGCTTGCTGGTTCCACGGCTCACCCACGCAGTAGCCGTAGATGGTGCCGGCTTCCAAAGTGGCGGGCATCTGCGGCGGCGGGGTTACCGACAACAACACATCGGCGTCGATGGTGCCGGCGATATCACCCTTGTGCGGGGCGTAGTAGCCAGGGTTCATGCCGCCGGAAGCCAGCCAGTAACGCAGCTCGTAATTGTGCGTGGAAACGGGGAAGACCATGCCCATCTTGAACGGCTTACCCTCTTCCTTGTACTTGTCGACCACGGTCTTCAGGTACTTGGCTTGAATCGGATGTACCGGCTTACCATCGTCCTGCTTGGGCAGCAGCGGTTTCATCTGTTCCCAGACCTCGTTAGAAACAGTAATGCCATTACCGTTCAGGTCCATGGAAAACGGTGTGACAATGTGGGCCTTGGTACCAAAGCCGATAGTCGCAGCAAGCGGCTGACCCGCCAGCATGTGCGCGCCATCGAGCTGACCGTCGATAACGCCGTTGAGCAGCACCTTCCAGTTGGCTTGGGCTTCCAGCGTCACATACAGGCCTTCGTCCTCGAAATAGCCTTTCTCGTAGGCGATCGCCAGTGGCGCCATGTCGGTCAGCTTGATAAAGCCGAATTTGAGATCCTCTTTTTCCGGATCACCGATTTCGGCAACGGCCTGCAGGCTGCTCAGGCCCAGGCCGACAGCGAGCCCCATCGCGAGCGTGAGTTTGCCCAGGCGCTTGGTGAAAGTTCTTCTGTTCATGACGTACTGCCTTCTCCACATAAAAAAAGCGCCCATCTCGCCTGCCCTGAATCGCGCAGGAAGATGGACGCCGTTGTCCAAATGACCACCACTGGTCGGATTCCAAGATTTGAAGTTCACACCGTCAGCCGAGGCTCGCCGTTGAGCCCCTTGGGAGGAAACGACTGACATGTCTCAGGAACAGCACGAGCCGTGCCAGTTTTTCTTTTTGTTGAATTTTCAGTCTGTTAGGGATATCCACGAGGGGATCGAAGGGGGCGCTAAGGGAAAACCCTGCACCATCAGCGCGCACTGATATGCTGAATTGCACCCAAATGGGACAGCAGGCGGGCTGGGGTCAGCGAAACAGCTGCTGTCATTTGCCGCCGAGCAGTTCAGCGGCTGAAACGATGTTCTCTGCCACTTCGGCAATCCGCAGATTACGATCCATCGCTGCCTTGCGCAGCAAACGGTAGGCTTCCGACTCGTCAATACGCCGCTGCTGCATGATCAGCCCCTTGGCACGGTCAACCAGCTTGCGCTCGGCCAACTGGACCTTGGTTTTGTCCAACTCATCCTCAAGGGCCTTGTATTGTTCGAACCGCGCGATGGCCGCATCCAGGATCGGACGCACGCGCTTGCTCTGCACGCCATCGACCACGTAGGCGCTCACGCCAGCCTGTACCGCACGGCGAATACTCTCACTGTCCTCGTCCTGGCTGAACATGACCATCGGACGCGGCGTGTGTGCCTGCACACAGCGCAGGTTTTCCAGAGTATCCCGATTGGGCGCATCCATGCCGATGATCACCACGTCCGGTTGGTGATGATTCACCGCCGCCAACAGGTCGTCATGGGCACCGGCTATGGCAACGATCTCGCAGTCAGGACAAGTCAACCCCTCCGCCAGAGCGATCGAGTGGGAAGGCTGGGCATCGACCAACATGATGCGTAGCTTGTCAGACATGACGGAAACCGTTCGGTAAAACTGCGCTATTAGCTTCCCACGGGAATACCTTAATCGACAAGACGCTCAAGATCCCGCCACCGCACGCCGGGGACAATCACCAGCCGGGCCGCGGATCAGACCAAAGACAATAGCGCTGAGACCAACAATTCATTGTCGTAATAAGGACTGCTGCGCTTACTGACCAGTTTCGTATCGATGAGTTGAATGCCCATGCTCTGCAGTTTTTTCTTCGGCAGCCTGGACGGGTAAACGCCGTTGCGCGTGTCGACCAGCACAAAGTTCAACAGTGCATTCGCAGCGATGTCTCCACCGGTATCGAGCCACAGAGGCCTGAGCAGGGTATCGAGCATCTGCCCGACACTCATTCCAACCTGCTCAGGGTCGTTTCCCAGGTTTGGCACATACACCTTCGGGCAGTCATTGGTCGCGACAGCACGCCCCACACCCTCCGGCAGCAAGTTGACCAACACACTCGAATAGAAACTGCCGGGCGGGTAACAGATCAGGTCGGCTGACTCGATCAGTTTGCGGCTCTTCTTGCCCAGCTGTGGGCGCACCTCGACAGCATCGTCCCGCTCGCTGGAGAGAAACAAGCGCCTGATCGGCGAGGTCAGCGGTTCCACCTCCTTGCCGGTAAGACGATGCTGCCCGATCACCTGTGTTCCATCTTTCAGGTCTGCGCCCAGGTGCAGATTGTCGTCGACAATCGCCCGAACCGTTCCCTGTACGTTAACGAGTTTCGAGAACAGGAAGATAATCGAATCCAGTTCCTTGTGATTGTTGAGATATCCGCCAGCAAGGATCAGGTTGCCGATACTGGCACCCCGAAGATTAAACCTCGCTGGCATGGCATTGCGAAAGTAACCAAGCTGATTGCAGATCAAGCGACGCATCGGATTGCTGATATCGGCAACCAGCCTGTCTCTTGCCGCGACCATGTCTTCCAGGCGTTGCCGCAGTTTCTTGTTGGATGAACGTCGATCGAAACGATAAGTGAACAGGCGATACACCTCGGGATGGCCAAGCACGGAATCGTCAGCCAGTGCCATCAATCGGCTGCGCAGATCACCGATTGCCGGCATATCGAAGGCCTGGCGCAATTCTGCCGAGCTGCCTCCGGAATCAAAAGGTGTGACCAGGTGCGTGCTGTTGTGGGTGTAATTCTTGAGCGTTTGGCAAAGACCGTTCAACGCCGTCCCGCCGCTGAAAAACAACAGTCGCGGCCCCAGTTCCGGGATCTTGTGGTAACGACTGACACGCAGCCGATCTGGCATCTCCACTGAGCGTGTGACTCGCACCTTGGCCATCGGACAATGCTCCTATCGAGTCTTTTTCCACTGTAACAGACAAAACGACACGTTACGGTCACAATTGAGGGGTGAAAGAGACAACCCCAAATCATCACGGCGCCCCAGCGGATCTGATCCCCCAGATTCGCCCCACCGCACGCGCCGTCATTCTGCAACAGCAGCAGATATTGGTGCTGCGCAAAGAAGGCTATGTGCAGGGCACACGTTATGCGTTGCCCGGTGGTGCCCAGGAGCCCGGCGAATCACTGCACGAGGCTCTGCAACGCGAGTGCGAGGAGGAAATTGGCACGCAGGTCAGCATTGGAGCCATGCTGCATGTCGCGGAACACTTCAAATTGCGTGACAGTCAGCCGCCTACCCGTCGTCATCTGCTGGAAATGCTTTTTCGCTGCGAGGTGCCGGCTGATTATCAGCCACGCAACGGTCACCACCCCGACCGGCACCAGGTGGCGGTGCAGTGGATGCCCCTCGATAGGCTGCTGGCGCTGCCCCTGTACCCACCTTACCTTGGCGAATGCATCACAAGGCTCAGCGAGCCACAACGCCCCTTTTATCTGGGGGAGGTCTGAGCTGTGCGGTTACCCCAGGGCATTCGCAACAACCTGCAGTTTCTGTGCATAGAAACCGACTCCTCGGTAGGCCGCTTACAGGCGTACATCAAAAGTCCATCGCAACAGATAGCGCGAACCATACTTGATCGCAGTGGTTACGCTGCCAATCTCAAGCAACGCATCCACAGCAGTTGTATCGAGGAACTGGCGCAATGCGGCGATGATTGCCAAGAGTCGATGAGCCTGCGCAGCGTGGAGTTCGTGGCTACCGAGCTCGAGCGCATCGGCGACTTCTGCCGCGATGCCGTCGCGCAGATGCAGGCAATGGAAAATACCAAGGTCATTGATGCCGATGACTATTTGCCCATGTTGGCAAGAGTTCGCACAGGCATTGAATTGGTAGAACCTGCTATCGACGAGAACGATACCCGCCTGGCCCTGAAGATCGCGCAGGTCGAAGACAAGCTCGATCGTGACTACCATCGCCAGCGTGCACAGTGCATTGATGAGCTCAAACAGAAAAAGCGCACCGAGGATCTGATCCGTGCACTATTCGTGGCACACAACATCGAACAGATGGGGGACGCCCTGCTGGCCATCAGCGAGTCGATCATATCCGTGAATCTCGGCCAGTTGGTCGATCTGGAACGCTACCAATCGCTTGCCGCCTCTGTGCGAGGCCTGGAGACAGACGGCGATGTCGATGAGCTGCAGGTGCAACAGATTGCGGAGACCCGCTCCGGCAGTGCCATCTCCGGCATAAGCACGTCCGACGCAAAAGACGATAACTATGTCGCCATCTTCAAGGATGGACAAAAACGCAAGGTGAAGGAGGAACGCGAAGGGGTGAAAAGCTGGCATGCCATATATCCGGGACTTGCGCCCCGGATCCTGTCTTACAAGAAGCGCGGCCGATCCGCGGCACTGCTGATAGAGCACCTGCCAGGCCTGACCTTCGAACAGGTTCTGCTCGAGGAATCCCCGGAAATGCTCTACGAAACGTTAGAGAAACTCGGCAAGACGCTGCGTTCGGTCTGGCG
>JAAUXZ010009771.1_pt1 | contig 21321 bp, 52 predicted proteins | sample 7278131 | NCBI WGS metagenome assembly JAAUXZ01 (sample SAMN14350119, study PRJNA611818) | marine sediment metagenome | isolation source: surface marine sediment (3m) | place: French Polynesia: Moorea | collected 2018-08 | reverse complement strand
GTGTCGAGACTGTAAATGGTGGGGAGCCTACAGGCGTAACTGCTGCGACTTTCCCGACACCATTCCCGGTGACAAGGCATTCAGTGAAGGTCACGGGGCGAGAATCAATGTGGAGGTCTGGGACGATTCAGGGCTGACAGTAGATTTAGAGACAGGGCCAGACTTTGGCTGTGTGAACGGAGAAGAGAAATGAAGGAAGAGGATTTGCTGAACTTAATTGAAATGCTGGCAATGTGCATTATTGACCTGACAACAGGTGAACATGAGAAACCACAGATGATGGCTTATGCCTCAATTGCCAGAGTGAACGCAATCAGAGAAGAGTTGGGAATACCAGAATGAATACAGCAGATTTAGTTTCAACAACAGCAATAGGGCAGGCTATGGGTTTTGTGATAACCGTTGACCTGCTAAAACATTTGGGTTTTGAACCAGTGGTGGAAACAGCCGTTGGTAAATACTGGAACCCGGAAGAGGTGCCTTCTATGATGATGGCACTGGGTAACTATCTTATTGAGCAAGGGAATAGGTTAGAGAAATGAAAGAAGGCGGAGCAAAAGTAACTATTACCCGGAGAGGAATGCACAAGGGCAATTGTGAGTTCGCCATTGTCATTGAAGATTCCTTGTCTGGATTACGGGTGGCAGAGATTGTCATGGAGCCAGAAGAATTTGCAGAAGCAGTGACCGGGATGGGTATGTGTAGGGCAGAGTGGAGATTCTCACCCACCCAGTTTGTTGCAGATAACATTGGCAAGATCAGGGAGACCATGCAAGTCAAATGTCCAAAGGTGAACTCTTATGACAAAGAGGAGCAGACGTTTGCTGTAGAAGATCATTATCAGAAAGGCGGTTTTGCCAAAGATGGTTGGATGATTCACTCAGATGGAACCGGGTCACAACAGCCCGGTCCCGAGCATAGATACCTGCTGTATCGTTTTGTGGAGCCGGGTGATGCATGAAAAAATAAAGAAAGCGGGTAATCCCAATATGAAACAACCAGTCTATACAAATCCACCCTGCCCGTATTGCGGGGAAAAATCTGTGTTCAATATTAAGAATGGATACGGCAAATACGAGTGCAAGCCCTGCGGTGCTTCTGTGGGCGTACATCCGAGCACTAAGAAGCCGTTAGGCACTTTAGCCAATGAAAGACTAAGATTCTGGCGATCACGAGCCCACTGGCTGTTTGACCCACTGTGGCAATCCAATAAATTAACCCGCACCCAAGCCTACAGCTGGCTACAGGAGAAAATGCAATTGAGTGCAGAGGACTGCCACATTGGGATATTTAATCTTGAGCAGTGCAAGCTGGTCTGCACGTATTCAATCAGTAAACAAAAAGATTTGAAATTAATTTAAAAAAAGTCTTGACAAACGTTTTATTTATGGTATTATTACAACCATAGACAGCAAACATGAACAAACGAACGGAGTTAAGATCATGAGAACAGAAGCAGCACAAGCAGCAGCAATCATCAGAAAAGAACTGAAAAAGAACGGCATCAAAGGTGCGAAAGTTCGCAGCGAAAACTACAGTGGTGGCAGCAGCGTTAACGTTACCCTGCCAGAAGATTTACTGCCTGCTACAGTGAAGAAAATCACTGACTACTGCAATCAGTTTCAATACGGTCACTTTGATGGCATGACCGACATGTACGAATACAGCAACAGCAATGCTGATCTGCCACAGGCTAAATTCGTTTTTGTCACAGCTTCATACTCTGACGAGGTGAAAGCAGCAGCCCGCAAATTGGTCGAAGAGGTCAACGGTGTTCCTTCTTACGACATCGACTCCCATGTTTGGAGAATCTTGAACGGCTCAAGCACTTGGTTTCCTGAGTTTTGGGCGAACTACAAGCCACGAGTTAAAGCAGCCTAATTTTTACCACGCCCCCCACATCGGGGGCAAGGAGTTCAACATGTCACAAGTTAAATGGAACAGACCAGATTTTGCAGGGGTCACAAGTAAATGCGGACGCTGGAATCTGCAAGCAAGCAGGGATCATAATGATAAGCCTATCAGCTGGTCAGTATTCGACAACACCACAAACCCTGAATGGCTTGATGATCGACTGACTGAGGTTGATACACTTGCCGAGGCCAAGCAGTATGTAGCGAGGTTGGCAGCATGAAGGTCTGGGTCACAGAAACCATCGGGGGATTCATTGAAGTGGATTCCCCTGAGAAAGCCAAAGATATGCAACTGATTGCAGAAGATGAAGGCATTGATGCTTTACCTGCTGCCGATTTTCGAGTGACACACAGAGAGGTAGACACATGGACGGATTAGAACGTTGCGGCTACCACAGAGGGAACGGCTGCTACCTGAAAAATCCCAAGTACTCTTTTCATGATTGTTTTGGCGAGGCCAATTGCCCATACAGCTGCAAATTCTTTGCTGCCAATCAATGTACTCACACAGAGGTCAAAGCGTTTCCCAAGCAGTTCCAGAAATGTGTATTGATTGCAGAACGTGCGAAAACTTGTCAACGTAGGATAAGGTGGATAGATGAACAAAAAAGTAATTAAACTGGCAAAACTGGGTAAAAAGAAACCCGTGTTTTATCTGAAAGGAAAAGACTACATCCACACGCATGAGGATGAGGTAACTTTTCAGTATGGCGGTTTTGTCTATGCGCGGGTGTTATTGCGTAGTGATAAGAAACTGGCACGAGTCATGGAGCCTGACTTGCAGGATGTGGGTTTCGAGTATGGTTCTTATAATGCAGTAATGCGGCGTATTGAGGCGATCCGTTTTTTCTATCAGGCGTATTTTAGAAGGAAGCGGGCATGAGGGAATTACAGCTGCATTGGCAGGGTGAGATATACAATCTTGATCTGGATTATATTTCGACCACGATCTGCAACCGGGATTCCCCGGAATGGCGATGTCATCAGATCAAGTTAAAGGATCGTTATGCTCTGTTGGGATTCACTGATAGCATGATCAGGATTCGTTCTGGTGAATGGCCTGTGTATATTAACTACGAGCAGGCAGTGCCCGAGGAAGGCTGGAAATGGCCTATGATCATTGATCTGGATGCGGTGACAGAGGTTGCATGGGATAGCGTGTTCAAAGAAACACCCAGAACCCGTGTATTGAACTGGATCACCAAGGCAACATTTGTCTTTATGGCTTTGGGCTTTTTGTTTTTTCTGGCAGATACAGTGCTAGATTTATTCACGGGAACGACCAATGGGCTTTAATAAAGACGACTGCCTGTACACCTACGGCGAGTGGGAAGAGGAAGGCATGAATAAGAAACTTGACCGGGCAGAGTTTCTGCAAAATAGAAATGTCCATTTGCGGATGGCACTCGAAATGGCAGTCAAGACAATGAAGCATAACGGATCACTTGAAATGACAGGGGCAATTCAAATGGCTGAAATGGCATTGGAGATAAAAGATGAGTGATTATCAGACATTCAGGGCAATGGAAAAAGTCCTGACGAGCAAGGAGCTGTTTATTAAACAGTACGTGTTGAATCGAACAATGGGTAACATAAACGGCATGGATGGTGCTATGGTTGCTCGTGAAGGATTAAAAGCATGGAACGAAGTTGAAGAAATGAAGAAACGGAAGGGTTGGTGATGCTTGATGACGAGCCTATATTCAGTACTAATTTTTTAATGATAAGATTTCTGGCAGTTTTTCTGATCAGTGTGGTTAGTGGATTATTTGGTCTTGGTTTGGGACTGATGGGATTTCCTTCCCATGTGATGTACCTTGTTGCTGTAATCTCTGCGGCAATCTTTGGGGCATTCAACGTCTTTGAACCAAAGACGCTCCATTATCTATTGAAAGAACGTAAAGGAGGTGATGTCAGTGAATAGTCAAGATGACTTTATTTCCAGAGTGATTAACGGAGAAGGGTGGGTAGAGGTATGAAACGTAGAGACTTTTTAAAATCAATGGGAGCTGCACCAGTGGCAGCAGTTGCACCTTCTGTGCAATCAAGTGCAAAAGAAAACCGGGATGTTGTTCGGGTGTTGGGCAACTTGGTGGATTTTAAAGAAATGAAAATCATCATGGCGGAAGAAACCGACATTCTGGAATTTCACCGTGCCGTTTCTGATGCCTCGGATACATACTTTTCAGCGGTGGACATCATGGATATGAACATGACATCCCCGACTTATCGCAATACCGATTTTATCTTCACCTTGGGGCAGGGCTGGTCAATTGAAAATCCCGTATTACTAAACAATGGTTGCCTGATAGGGCTTACTGATTGTTACAAGTTTCTCGCCTATGAAGAGAATGCAGAATACTTCCTAGAAGATCATCTGGGTGTATCCCGTCAGGTTGTTCCTACAGCGGAAGGCTTCGTGACATTGCCTGTTCGAATAGTTCCCATGCGGGGTGAAACGTTAATGGCTTACAAGATCATAGATCGAGGTATAGGCAAGGAACTGCAAGGCTATAGCTATCAGCCTGATGCCTATATTGTATTGCCGATGTGATGAAATTAATTGCAAATAAACACTTGACAAACGTTTTCAGTTTGGTATAGTTACACCATACAGACAATGAACGGAGTTAAGAAAATGTCAGACCCAACAAATGTAAATGAATTGATGGTTCAAGCAGCCCAAGCCCTGAATGACAGGGACGAGGATCGACTGATAGAACTGGCAAACATATCAGGCGACTGGTTGCAGGATCGTGAAGCGCGGGATGCACAGCAGGAAATGTTGTGGGCAATGATAGCCGCATTCGAGGATATGGAATAAAAAAATAGTTGACAAACGTTTTTTTATTGGTATACTTATCAACATAGACAAAATATTTAGACGAACGGAGTTACTAAAATGTCACACAAAGCAAACAAAATCGAAAACGGCACATACGAATATCGCGGCTACACCATCAAGAATGAAGGCGGTACTTGGTTCATATACAAAGATGTGAACGAACATTTCACAGGCTACACCAAGACACTGAAAGCAGCGAAAGCCCGTGTTGATCTGATTGCTGAACCTCCTGTTAAAGTTTGGGTTCCACGTAAAAACTATATGACTGGTGAAACTTTCTGGGAAGATGAAGATACTCCATATTTCTGCTCACCACGTTCACAGACTTATTTTCAAATGTAATTATGCCTTATTCACATAACTTTGAAGCCCCCCTTAATCCGGGGGCTGTTAAATCAGAAGATCGGTACTTGATCGTGGGGAGCCACAATCGAGCGATTGAAAGTCATTACTCCATCGGGCAGGGAAGACACGCCAAGCGTATTCTGAATGAACATGCAGCAGAGCATAATCATCCCATCACTTATCGTCTGGTGGACTTGGAGAACGGCCATGTCCTCTGATCCAGTTCATTATCTGTATCGAAAGAAACGGCTGGGGATGCAGTACACCCCAAATGCCCTTTGCGGGAATGGTGCGTATTACAAACACTTGAAATGGACAGAAACCAAAAGCCGGGTGACATGCCCGGAATGTTTAAAGAGACTGGGAGTAAAGAATGGCGACACATGACGTACCGGGCGCAGTAGGCGTCCATAATGATGAACTGGGAATGGGCTGCTGGGCAGAACATGAAGATGGTTCATTGATCTTTGTACAATCAACAGAAGGCGGACGTGTGGTGTACCAGATGTTTGATCTGTCAGTTGATCCGATAACGGAGTACCGTGATGCAATGCCTGAAAAGGGATTCAAGGAATTCTTTTCTTGGAATCCAAAAAAGAAAGATTCGATCAAGTGGAAGTGGCATGACAAAACTCCTTTTCCGTGGGAAAGAGTTATTAAAGCAGGCGCACGGGACGGGCATCATTTTGCCAGTGCCCATGACCAATTATCTGCTGCGGCTAAAGTTGCAAACTCAATTGATAAAAAACGAGGAAAAGGAAAGAAAGGCAAAAAGGGAAAGAAAATGAAAAAGCAAAAAGTCAATCCCGTTGCCTACGAGCATTTGATGGAAGAGGAAGTCAAAGGCCCACTGCGTAACCGCATCATCGACAAGGTGCAAGGTGCAATCAATAAACTGAGGGCGTGATGAGCTTAACGGAGGATCGAATTCGATGACTGATGAATACAGAATCCGAGGAACTGAGCACCACCATTTCAACATCACATTTCATGGTGGCGGGGTGGGTAGTAATTCATTGGGCCAGTTGTATGAGAAAGACGGGAAACTCCACTTCAAAGGGGATGTGGACGGAAGTGCCAAGATATTTTTCGACCATGTAATCAAACTGTTTGAGGAGCATACGAATGGTGTGCAGAAACAATGAGTTTTTTGGATAGAACTTCTAAAGGGTACGCCTTATCCAGTGATGGATGTTGGTGTTTGCCGGAAGAGGAGTTCCTTGATTCGAGAATCAGAAGGGGTCATTGGGAACGTGATCCCGATCAAAAGCACGGCCCTGTTAAACAGTGGTCACAGGAAGAGGTTGATAAACTGAATGAGCAATGAAAAAGATTTAAGGGCTAAGAATCTTCCTTATCAAAATGGGTATAGGGATGGGTACAATGACGGGAAGGCAGCGGCAGAAAGAGGTTGTGCTGAACCCACGTTACGGGATCAATTTGCTATGGCGGTAATCTCTAATTTACGGGCTAGTGATCTTATGGATACCAAAGAAGTTGTAGTGGCGGCGTACACTTATGCTGATCTGATGTTGGAGGTCAGGGAGTTACAGATATGAGTAACGAGCACCAGAACGAAGGCATTGTCCGTACTGACATGCACTGTCATGATTGCGGGAAGAATTTTATTGCAATGCTGGATTATGATATTGAGGGCAACCATGAAATCATCTGTCCTCACTGTGGGCATCACCATTGTCGTGTGATTGAGAACGGCGAGGTGACAGAGGAACGCTGGTCATCGAAACATGGCAATAATGTCGAAACTAGAACACAGAAAATCTGGACACATGATTCCAAGAAAATGGAAACCAGTTCAGCATCACATTTTTTAAGACAACGTTGGTTGGAGAGGACACAATGAGTTTGGGTGGTGATTTTGTGGATGCGATGCTCGGTGGTGAAATGATCGAGAATAAAGGGCAGGCTTGGCTAAAAACTGATTTTGCTTTGGGCTTTGAAAATAATGTCACCGTCATGACAGAGCAGGGAGTCAGATTGGTGCTGTGCAATGTGGAACATTATGTCAGTGCAGAAGGTGCGGGCATTCGATATACACCTGTGGACAGAAATGAACTAGAGGAACTCAAATGAATATTTATAAAGTTTACGTTATGAATTATGGTAATCTGGAAACGTATCTCGTGCAGAGCTACGATATATTGACCACGCTTCAAAACAATTCGTATGGTTTCATTATGAACCAGATTATCAAGATCGAGATTGTGGATTCTACAGAGGCTCCTAAGCAGACATTCTGATGGCAGCAATCTATACAAGTGGAACAGGAAGCGGTGGGTATCTGTATATCACGAATACAGGCACAACCACGACTGCATCCACTTCCAGTTATACGACCATCAATAATGCAACAGGTATCACGGTTTATGATGACGATGTGGATTGGAAGGGCGCATCCTTAGCAATCAGAAACAACAAAGTTGATCTGTATGCAGGATTGAAAGCCAAACTGCCTGATGGCTCGATTATTGATATTGATAAAGATGGCAATTACACGATTGATGACAAGAATGCCAAGCGAGTGTACAAAGCGCACCGCATTCTCGAATTCAACAAGTATCTGAATGCCAGTGATTTGCTGGAAAGCTTTATCGAGGATTTAGGAAAGGCAAATGTCAAACAGGGTGAAGTTCTACAAGTGCCAATCGAAATGTTTATCAATTGGCTTATCCACAGAGCAGCTGAGGCAGACAATGATCCAATGCCTCAAGATGTCCCAAGGCTTGAAGATTACCGTCAGCCACGACATCGTTGTAAGCACTGTGGGCGTTTTCTGCGAACCGACTTCGCCCAGAACGGATTAAACTTCTGCAATCAGTTGCACTTCCAAAAACACATGGAGAAATTAAATGGCAGGCATTGATAAAATCTACGGCACACGAGAGCAGGCCGCAGAACTGAAAGAATGGATTGAAAAGCATTACCCCGAGTGGGAAAAGTATTTGTATGACCCCAATGAAATGATGCAGTCAGCTGACATCATTCCGATTTCCAACTTCCCGACTGAGGCGGATTACCGTCTGTATCATGAATGCCCACTTGACTTTGTGAAGGCACGTATCGAAGATCAGTACAATGGAAATGGCCCAACTTGGGAAGACGTGATGGAAGAGAGAAAGTTCAGAGAAGAAATCGGCTGGGAACCCGTATAAGGAGGTTATATAGTCTGATTGAAGTATAAGGGGATGCAATCATGCCAAAAAAGATCGGACTGGTTAACGTTCAGCTGTGGGTTGACCCACATTCCAGTAATCTTGTCATGGAGGTAACAGACGGAACAGGCACCAGAGAAAATATCAATGATCCAGTACCGGGCGTTTTAGAAGACGAACCCTTGCTGGCAGCGTATGATTTCTTGGGTTTTTTATTCGGATCAGAATCAAAAAACACCATTCATTAAGCAGTATAGGAAATAATAATAATGTACTTGAGCGAAGTAGAAGGCGCGGGGGGTATCTCTGCGAAAGTGGTAGCCCATACCTTATCAACTTACAAGCCCGACATGATCACGTTGGAGCTTAATTATCCAAGATTTATCCATGCGGAATTCATGACCCACCGCATGTTCAGCAGAAACGCATCCAGCAGCAGGGCAATCCCTGTCGATAAGATGCTGAAACAGATCAGAGAAAATCCAGCAATGCCGATTCACTGGGGCAAGAATCAGCCCGGAATGCAGGCGCGGGAAGCTGTAAATAGTGAGACCAGAATCAGTGCGGAGTATATCTGGGAGAATGCAGCAGCGAATGCCGCCCTGAAAGCCGATATTTTGTCTGTAGACCTGAGTATCCATAAACAGGTAGCGAATCGTATCATTGAGCCATATCAGTTCATTAAAGTCGTTTGTACCGCTACTGAGTGGGACAATTTCTTTGAACTGCGGTTGCATGAAGATGCCCAGCCAGAAATTTACGAATTGGCACGGGTGATGAAAGAAGCCATCGAGAGCAGTGAGGGTACTCATGAAAACTGCCATTTGCCCTACATTGTCGAGAGTGAAAAGGCGATCATGAATCTGGCAACCCTCAAGAAATGCTCTGTTGCCCGCTGTGCCCGTGTTTCATACAAGAACCATGACAAGAGTAACCCCAATCCCGCAAAAGACGAGGAGCTGCACGATATGCTGCTGGAGGCGGGTCACATGTCCCCCTTTGAACACGTAGCTTGGCCTATGCACGGAAAAGACGTGGAAGCCTATTGTGGGGGCAGCTGGGAACAAGGAGCCACACACATGACAGAGAATGGGATCATGTGGTCAGGCAATTTCAGAAGTTGGGTGCAATACAGACAAGCCCTGTGACCGGGATGTTTGATTTTTTAATTATAGGGAATCTGATCACCTTCATTGGGTTGGTGATCATGTGTATATGGACGAGGTGCGATTAGGAGAAGAGAAATGGCGACAGAGCTATTTGGAGAAGATTTCAGCCGACATTTGTTGGAGGGTCTGAATGAAGAGTTGAAAAAGGCAGCAGAACCAATTCTGCAACAAGCAATGGCAGACATGGAAAAAGAAATGCGAAAACGTCTTGCAGCCAATCTGATTGCATTCCTGCAAAATAACTACCGGATCGAGTATGCCCATAATGAGTTGGTGATTCGAGTGGGTATGGATAAAGCAGGAAATATTTTTGAAAATTAATTGCAATTAATTGCTTGACAAACGTTTTTTAGGGGGTATAATTCTAACCATAGTCAAAACGAACGGAGTTAAATGACAATGATTGAAAATAGAATCGAATATAAAAGCCACTACAATTCTGGCACTGAGGACATCTATCTGGATGGCTATGCAGTGGGCAGCATTATCCAAAATGATGTCGTGGGTATGTTCAATGCAGTCATCAAGATTGATGAAGTTTTTCTGGAACTGGGTTCTCAGGATCGTGATGTACTGAAATCCAAAATTGAAGAACGTCTGGGAGAAGTAGCATGAAACGCGCACAGGTAATCAAGGCTTTTGAAACTTCAATGGATTATTACGACACACGGGCTGACCATGCGGCTGAGAAAGGTGACAAGGTTCGGGAACGTGAATATCTGAAACTGGCAGCTGCTTATTCTCAAGCTGCAAAAATGGTAGCAAAAATAGAGGACTGATATGGCAAAAGCAAAAGTGGTGCATAGCGCAGATGCTTGCACCATAATCTTCAAAGGCAATCCCAAAAGCCCTGAGCCTTCACTGGGGGTGATTAAATTCCCCGGTGGGCACGTAGAGGTCAGCAGGGCAAGTGATGACACGTACTGGGCGCATATAAGCGTGGATGAGCAGTCATACATCAAAGGCAGTCGCATTGACTACACCTATGGCGAAAATGCCGATATACCGAAAATAAACAACGAGCAGCGGGTCAGAAAGATTGCTGTTCGAATTGATGGCGAGTACTTAGAACCGGGAGACTAAAATGCAAGTACACAACATGAAAGAATGGCGTGAGGGATGCCGTAAAAATCGAATCGTGGATGGCGCAGTCATTCATGACGACAAGGGAGGGCAGTTTGTAAAATTAAATTCAGACTCCCCCTCAGTACCTATGAAGGTGTCAGAGTTCGGGGTCATTCGAACAATGGACGGGATGATTCTGGGAGCAGAGGTGATGATTTTCCCTGTCGGGGTAAGTGATCCAGATCAATATGCCTGATTGCAATCAAGTGCAATTCACGGCAACCGAAGACCTTGATAATTCTGTGGTAGTGTTGCACTCTACGGATCAAGGTTTAGTTACTGCAATGATAATTGCCCGCAAAGAGGTGGCAATTGAAGACATAAAGGGGCAGCCATTTTTCAGGGGACGGGATGAAATTCTTAATACAGATAAAAGGTAGAGAGGAGTGGCACGAGATTCGTCCATCCCACATGTACACCTGCAATCCAAAAAAGCCGGAATGGAGGTGCTACCGTTTCAAAGTAGATGAGATTAGATTTCTGTGTGCCATTAATGGCGATAGGCTCCGGGTCAGATCACCCGGTATAAAGCCGATTGAAATTAAGTATGACAAACATGGTTCTGTTCCAGAAATTATTGCAGAAGAGGAAGTGATTCATTATGAAAGGCCGCTGTCCTCCTTTCGTAAAAAAGCAGCATCAAATCTGATGGATGGCATATTAAAAAAAGGGTGGGGATTACCAAAATGAAAAGACCAAGATATTTTTTAATTGATAAGAAGACAGGCAAATCACACGGCTGGTCTTTTGATCGTAAATTTCAAGTACTTTGCCAAGGGGTGAATGAGAAAATCGTAAAACGTACCTACAACTAGGATCGGGTACAGGGAGAAGGGACATGACTTACATGAATAAAAAACTGTATGAGGCACTGCCAAAAGCTTACGTAGTTTTGGGAACTGCCTCACTACTTTTGTTGGACAACATCTTTGGACTTGTGGCGGGTGTTAATCTGATCACCGCAGGGTTGCTGGTATTTCATTTGAGGTTGGAAAATCGCGGATGATGTATCGCTACAAGGCATTGGTGACTCGAATCTATGATGGTGACACGATCACCTTGGATATAGATTTGGGACTGAACGTGTGGCTCCGTAATCAGTCAATCAGACTGTACGGCGTGAATACCCCCGAGATTCGCGGCGCAGAACGACCAGCTGGTTTGGAGTCACGCCTTTTTGTTTTGAGCCTAATGGATGTTGGCTCAGAGGTAGAACTGGTCACGATTAAAGACCGTACAGGGAAATACGGACGCTGGCTCGGCATTATCAAGTTACCCGATGGCGTTATACTGAATAGTGCAATAGTCGAGAATGGCTATGGAGAACCCTACATGGGATATGAGTTGATCAATAAATTTCTCGATCCCAATAATTATTAAACTTGACAAACGTTTTCTTTTATGGTATAATCGAACATGAGAATGAAAAATCATTCTTGATAAATGTTCTTTTAAAATCTGCTATGAAAGGAGTTAAGCTATGTCTAACGATAAAAGCTATTGTGGGATCATCTTTGTTGGAACTGGGTCAACTTGGCACTGGGGATCAACACCCGAAGAGGCGGCAAAAGAAACCGCGAAGTGGGCAAGAAAAGATTGGGGAGCGTGGTATAAATTTCCCAAGACTTTAAAGATCATGATTCTGGACATGAGAGAACGCAATGGCTGGTATGCAGATCACAGAGGCATCTTTGATAAGGATACCAATGAAGAAATTGAAGTAATGAAAGTAATCGAGGTATAAACAACAACAGCCCCCGTAACAGGGGGCATTTAAGGGAGAGTAGTATGCCACAGGCAAGAGAGTTAACCGCATTCGGAGAAACCAAAACGTTTATGGACTGGGCAGAAGATGAACGCTGCACAGTGACACTGGGCGCACTTCGAGACAGGGTTAAATATTATGTTGATACTGGCAGATGGACAATGGAACAGGCGATAACACATCCGCTGATGGACCCGACAAATCGTAGCAAAAGCGAAAAGTCTGCAAAGAGCGCAGCTGAAAAGCGTAGAATGGCAGACCTACGAAAGTTGGCATTAGGATTTCACGGGTGAATTGGGAATATCTATTTCTGGGATTGGCGTTAACAGTAGCATCAGGTCTTATCGGCTTGATGATCGGATTATTAATTTCAGGAAAGTGTAAGGGGATAGAGAAAAGAAAATGATAGAAATTCTTTTTGAGTACAGATGGTGGCTCGGCGGCTATCTGTTTGGGATGGTGTCATTACTGTGGTCGATTTACGGCACAGAAGATAAGGTGAAAAACGTTCAGGAACTTTTTGTTGTCCTGATCTGGCCTTTATTTTTAGCAACGGCACTATGGAATAAAATATTGTATTGTTGAGGTACGAAACATGAAGGGAGTTAGTTTTGATAAAAAAGTTCTATTGGTAGATGCTGCACGGATCGCCAAGAATTTAGGTTGCAGACTGATTTGTGACCCAAAGACTTCAAATGTGAAGTTGGTCAGGAGGGAGCCATGTCCGTCAAGATCATAAAGAGCAAAGGCATACTTGGACATCCTGCTTTATTGACATTAATTGCACAGAAATGGCACAAGCCAACAAGATGGTTGCAGGGTTACTTGAAGGGAGTTATAAATGCGGAACGCAATCTGAAAGCAGATAAAGGAGTGATCAATGACCTTGAGTTTCTGCTGGGCGTAATTGAAAAGAGGGAGTCATGTTAATAGGCGTTTCAGGTAAGGCTTTTTCAGGCAAGGATACTGTCGCTGACATTATCTGTTTTAAATTTGGTGGTACGAAATACCGCTTTGCATTTCCAGCGTATCAGGCAGTGAAGATTGCATTCAATCTGACTGAGCGTGATTTCCAACGTGATCGCAAAGAAAAGATCATGCCCGAATGGGGATTAAGTCCACGGCAATTGATGCAGAAGTTTGCCACAGATTTTGCACGGGACATGATTGATCCTGATGTCTGGGTAAAGCGGGCGGCAATGGAATATGAAAATCTAAAAGCAGCAGACCCGAAAGTTCTAATGATTATTCCCGATGTTCGATTTGATAATGAAGCGGATTGGATTCGTAGTGCGGGGGGCACAATTATTATTGTGGATCGCCCTGATAGTTGTTATCAAGTAGCAGAGCATAAATCAGAGAATGGGATAACTCGTTTACCGGAAGACATTGTAATTGTGAATGACGGTTCCCTCAGTGAATTAAACCAACTGACAGTAGAAGCGGTGGAGTACATTTATGGCGAGGGTGGAGTTTCCAAGCGGGACAAATCAAGTGTTATTTCTGGACACGTTGGAGAAGACAGAACCGCACCTGTATGATCGGGTGACGGACAAAGATGATTATTTGTTGATCAGTAATCAGATTCTCCACGACAACCCACAGGTTCATCAGATGATTTCAGACCTGTCGGGAATTTTTTACGATTATTGGTAAAAAAATGTTGACAAACGTTTTTTAACTGGTATACTTCTAAACATCAAAAACATGAACGGAGTTAGTTTGATGAAAAATTACATATATCATTTTGGCGGTAACACAGCAGACGGAAGTGGTTCTCAGAAAGAACTGCTTGGCGGTAAAGGTGCTGGTCTTGCTGAAATGAGTAAAGCGGGACTTCCTGTTCCTCCGGGCTTCACTATCAGCACAGAGGCATGTGTTGAATATCGTGCATTCAAAGGCATCAAGGGTGTGAAGCAGAAAAAAGAATTCATAGCGAATCTGGTTGATGAGCAGATCATCCCAGCCATGCAGAAAGTTTCAATGTACTTTCCAAATAACATGGCTCTGTTCTCTGTAAGATCAGGCGCACGAGTTTCAATGCCCGGTATGATGGATACAATCTTGAATGTTGGTCTTGATGCAGAGACCCTCCCATTCTGGAAAGACAAGCTTGGCGAACGTGCGGCGTTGGATTCATATCGCAGGTTCTTGCAGATGTTTGGCGAGACTGCACTGGAAATTCCAGCTGACAGATTCAGTAACGAAATGGACAAGATAAAATCTTACAAATACGGTAATGCAAAAGCACCAGAATCTGATGCTGAAATGAATGTTCAACACCTGTCAAAATTGGTAGAAAAATATCGCCACATTTTCTCAGTTGAAGGCAATCTGTTTGCTACCCAGTCAATCAGGGCACAGCTGATTTATTCAGTCGAGGCGGTATTCAAATCTTGGGACAATGATCGTGCCAAGCATTACAGAAAAATGCACGGTTATTCTGACGATTGGGGCACAGCAGTAAACATTCAGGCAATGGTCTTCGGTAACATGAATGATGAATCCTGTTCAGGCGTGTTGTTCACCCGTAACCCCAATGATGGCACTAATGAAATCATTGGTGAGTATCTGGTTAATGCACAGGGCGAGGATGTTGTTGCAGGTATCAGAACTCCTGAATCAATCGACTTCATGGGTGATTGGAACGCCAACATCAGATCACAGCTGTACACCATTGCTAGTGAAATGGAAGCCCATTACAGAGATATGCAGGATATGGAATTCACTGTTCAAGATAACAAGCTGTGGATATTGCAGACTCGTAGCGGCAAACGTTCATCAAAAGCAGCCCTGAAAATCGCTTTTGATTTGGTTGAGGAAGGACTGCTGGCTGAGGCAGAAGTTTTCGAGAGACTGACCTACAAAGATTACAAAGCGGCAAACGCCAAACAGATTGATCCTGATTTCGATGGTGTTTCAGTCGGCATGGGAATACCAGCATCGGGAAGCATTGTGTCTGGTGTTGCAGTATTCAGTTCTGAGAGTGCAGTCAATTGCACAGAGCCTTGCATATTGATTTCCAAAGAAACCACACCTGATGACATACACGGTATGGAAGCGGCTGTCGGTATCTTGACTCAAACTGGTGGCGCAACCAGTCACGCGGCTGTAGTCGCCCGAGGCATGAATAAAACCTGTGTCGTGGGATGTACTGATCTGATTCAGAATGCAAACGGCTGGACTTTGAATGGTGCGACCTTCACAGAAGGCGAGACTCTGACAATTGACGGTTCAAGTGGTGCAGTCTATGTCGGTGAAGTTCCTACTGTTGACGGGTCACAGAATGAATATGTGGAGCGTTTGAACGATCTGGCAGTTAAGCACACAGCAGCCATTGAAAGATACGCACCAGAGGCGGTTACAACGTCCCTGACAGGGGAACTCCTGCTTGAGACATACAACCTCACGCCAGCACAGATCGAGGCACAGCTGTCACCACAGAATTTGATAGGGGCGAAGAAAATTTACCTGTCAGTGAACAGAGTGGCTGATTACCAAAAAGAGGCTTCTGATTTCCCATTGTTGGCATTGGCAGTCAAATCTGATAAAGATCAGGTAATCGAGATACTGAAAAATCTGCCTGAGTCAGTTAAAGAAATGCTGATTCTGGTCGAGGACGTTGATGTTGAAGGCATCAAAAAATCAGTAATCGTAAACAGTCTTGAAGATATGCTGGATATGACAGATGACACCTACATCACCAAAAACAATATCGACATGACTTCCTTTGTAAAAATGTTGACTTTGTTACAGGCAAATAATGTGAATGTGAAAACAATTCCGAACGCCTCATATAACCACAGAGTCGTCATTGACATGTTTGGAGGGAACGCCTAATGTTTAACCCCAATATCAATAACTTGGAAGATGTTGTGGCTTACGAGGTTTGTCCTCACTGCGCATCGAAGCAAGCAATGTATCGGTGTGTGGAGGATGAGCTTGTTTTAACGTGCATGTGTGGTTATTACAAGGTACTTTATTCAGAGAAAGGCGGGGTCATCAAAACACATTGTACCCCGCAATCGAAGGCGCAACTGCCCCGGCAAGGAACCAAATTATCAGTTTGTCTGGGATCACTTGCCAGTTTTTATCCCAATCACGCGACTACCGGGCAAGTGGCAACCGTAGCCCAAGGAACCAGTAGTGACGTAGCCAGTCAATTGATGGTCTTACAGCACAAAGGTTTAGTCGAGAAAATAGCAGATGGCAGGGGAGTATCCGGTGGCAGTACTTGGCACTTGACTCACGCATCAATAACAAAATTAGGACTCAGGAGAGCATAGTCATGGCATTGGTATTAGCATTAAGCACAGAAAAGGGAATGTACATTGACGACATTCTGGTGTCTGTCGATCAGATTTTATCTACAAGTAAATTCAAATTGAAAGTCCACGGAAAAGCAATGGATGCAATTTACACGGTAGATAGTAAAATGGATGTGGAGATTCTGCCCAATGTAAAGGTCAGATCAGGCATCAATAAGGCGAAAGCCGCAAACTCCGTCAGAATCTTAATTGACGCACCCCGTAGAATGAGAATCTTGAGGCAGGAGTTATACGAAAATTCGGAGAGTTAATGGCTATTTTTATGAATGAAGTCAAAAGGAGTCAGTATTTCGTAGCCAAAAAAACAATAGAAAAAGCTTTGAAATTAGGTCTTGCAGAAGATCGAAATGGAGTAATCCTGTGGATCAATAACTACTGCGAAAAAGCAGAGGACATTGACCACAGATTCGGTAACAAAAAGTACGGCAGTTGGATATTCAGAGTCAATGAGGACAACGTGGTGAAAAATATTCACCTTATCCGATGTGAGTACTGTAACGATACAAAGAAGATCACGGTCTATGATGACTGTGCATGGTGTGAAGGCGCGGGCTGTAAACATTGTCATGATAACGGGCACATTGAAAATCAGATTCCCTGCCACCACTGTTCTTGACGAACGTTACATAAGATTGTAAACTTAGAGCAACAAATAACAACATGAGGTAAAACAAATGAGAGGGTCAATTTATTTTGTCACGGATCGAATTAATCAAAATATTTATGGCGGTCCTTACTATCAACGTCCTGATGAATTGAAGGGCGTAAAGATGGCAGCAGAGATTCAAGCCCACTGTGATGTCGATATTCCCACAGTGGATTTCTCTGTTCCCGATGTAGCGCACTTGCGGGCAGGTATGTTGCGGGCTGTAGGCTTGATGGCAGAAGGTCACGATCTGTACGTGGGCTGTATGGGTGGTATTGGTAGAACAGGATTATTCATGGCAGGTATGGCGAAGGTGCAGGATATATCGAATCCCGTGGAGTTCGTGCGCCATGAATATTACCCTCATGCCGTAGAGACTGACGAGCAAAGAAAATACATTTCTGATCTTGATGTCACTGCGGTGAAATTCATTGCAAACTTAATGTAAAAAAATATTTGACAAACGTTTTTAGTTTGGTATAATTACCAGTGTAATTGAACAACGGAGTGAATTATGCAATTAGGTAACAAAGACACCCTTTCTTATCAGATGTCAGTTGGGCCAGCTGCCTTAAAGCTGGACATGACCCAAGTCAAAGTTAAAGACGCGGTGAAGCTGGCAGAAAAATATAAGAAAGCCAATTCAGAAGTAAAGCCAGAGTCCGAGGCTTTCAAGTTCTATCTGGCAAATCATGCTGTGGCGAATACTCAGCAAAGACGGGACGAACTTGAACCTCTGGATGACGAGCTGGACATTGTTCAGGATTATCAGAAATACATCAGTGATTCTGGTATGAGGATGTTCAGTTACCTTTTGTATATTTGCACCCGTGAATCTCGCCACGTTTACGATAACTACCACTGGGAAAAAGCCAAGAAAGAATACGGCATTCCCGCTGTTGAATTCGTGAAGGGCATTCGAGGTACTGGATCAAGCGGTGCAGTAGCAAAGCTGGTGAAAAATCCACCATCATCGACTCTGGGCGAATACACCAATTTACTTGAGGATGTGTTCTTTAAAGGCAAGTTCTCTGGGGGCTACGGTGGTCCTGCTTGGGGCGAGATTGCACGAGTCTTGAGAAAATACGTGCATGGAGAATTTTCCACCGAAATGATGATGGATACAGCGTTTACCCTGTGTCATAACAATGGTCCGATTTTCAACAAAGGCATGTTTTTCAGCCATTACAGTTCAAGTTCAATCATGACAATTTTGGATGTTCAGCGTTCAGGTCAAATCCCGCAATTAATTGCAGACGGGAATTTTGATCAGTACATCGACATCCCACTCCGTGAGTTCTACAACAGAACCTGCAAGTTCAATCCCGAGTTTTCTGGATACGTTGATTGGTACTTGGTTGAGGGGCTGGGAGCCATGCAGTCATACGGACACCAGAAATCAGTGCAGGTGCAGAAGCACGGTATTCCTGAGAGCCAGAAGAAAATCGAGGCAATGCAGAAAGCAGAAGAGGCCAAGAAAGCAGCCGAGCAAGCTGAATTGGCGAAGCACAGCTACCAAGTGGATGCCACTTTGACTGTGAAGAAATTTGAAAGGAGTTAATGATGTATTTAGCACACAGTAGCAAAGGCGGTTTTAAGAGGTGCTATCACTCGCACCCACCATTGCCAATAGTCGTAGATGGTAAAGAATATAAAATCTACGGAGGCTCGTGTTCTGATCCCGTGGTGAAGGATGCTGACATTTATGTTGGGTTTGATTATTCGATGAACAAAACAGATCGACAATATCCGTGGACAGAAGGTAGTGAATTTCTGTATCACATTACCGACATGTCAGTGCCGAAGAGTGTAAAAAGTTTCAAGCAATTAATTGCATACCTTGCAGATAATCTGATATTCGGCAACAAGATTCACATTGGCTGTATTGGAGGTCACGGTAGAACAGGCACAGTGATGGCTGCATTGGTTCATCACATGACGGGCAATGAGAATGCCATTGAGTACGTGCGGAAGAATTACTGCAAGAAAGCAGTGGAATCCCAGACTCAAATTGATTGGTTAAACAAGCATTTTGGCATTAACAAAGCCAAGCCAGTGAAATCGTTTCACGGTTCAGGTGGTGGCTACAACTGGGGCAATGAACCCATCAAGCAACCGGGAACAAGCAGTAAGAAAAAATTCAAAGCCCAGACAGTTTCGCCCGTGTATTATCCGGGCTGTATCTGGGGTAAACATGCACCGATAAAAAAGAAAAAATAATATTTGACAAACGTTTTCTTTTTGGTATACTAGCCACTATAGCGAATACGAACGGAGTTAATTATGGCTATTTCATTTCAAACAAACAAACTGAGTGACCACGCATTATTAGATAAATTGCTGGCAAGTAATTTGGCTAAAGAAGTCGTGAAGTACAACCCAGATATTATTTGGGGTCACAAGTTTCTGACTATCAAATTCACCAAAGACAAGTTGGTGTCTGTTGAAGTCCCTAAAAATTTCTGCTCTGAGTTATTGCAGGGCAAAATACCTCTCGGTCTTCCTACTGTTGGCGGCAAGCTGACAATGGAATTGAAGGCATTGAACTTCAATGATCTGGCAATGGATGCAGTAACCGCCACGATTGATGTGGCAGAGAAAGTGGCGCAGATTGCAGAGCAGTACAATGCTTCCCCTGAAACAGTTCAGAAAATTAAAAACGGTGGTTGGGGAGAATCTTCTGATTTGACAACCCCACCTGTCCTATTGTCTGAGGCGACCAAACTGTATCAGCCTGTTCGTGGTACGAGCAGCGGTTCAATTTATTTTGTGGTTGCTCTGGGGGAAGATGTCAAAGTGGCAGCAAGAATGTCCAAATCCAAAATGTCAGTCAGGGTCGAATCATCAGATAAGAAACTGCTGAAAGATTTGGTTGATTATGGATACACCAGCGGCAATGTTGATAGCGGATACGTATCAATTCACTTGACTCCCAACAATGACGAAACAGTGGCAACCAAAACGTTAATGTCCCTGTTGGGTGGTCTGGTTGGTCGTATTGAAACACCACTTCCCAACACCAAACGAATCATGGGCAAGGGGAATTAAGATGCTGACAGCTGAACAGGTTAAAAAACTGGAAATCGGGGACGGGTTCTTATTCGGAACCCTCTTCGAAGGAGTCAGTGAAGAGAAAATATTCTGGTCATGTGATGCTATCGAGGAGGATGGAGACATCCGCACCGTGACCTTCACCATGTTTTATCACAATGTCAGGATGGGAGAAAAAATTCTGGTATTGGCAGACGGAGAACTCGAATGGGACTTGTAAGTAACAAATTATTATTTCCCATAGCCGACACCATTGGGCTGACTCTATATGCCCAACATGACGGTGTTATCGGTACAGGGGCAGCAGAAAGCATCACCATCCCGCTTATGGGGGACGACAAGCTGGAAATCACACCAGAGGTCGTGTCTGAATTCGCAGATAAAAAGAGTGCCGCAATTATTATTGATATTGGCAAAGATTTATTTGCAATGGTCTCTTATGAGACCGTGGGAGACCTGCTAAGATTCAGCCTGCTGGATTCTTCCAGATTGCAGGGCGATGTGACCAACATTCTGCATACCGCAGACAATTTAAAAGATGCCATCAATATCGTATCGGCTGGACTCGTAGCCAGTTGGAAGCGCAGATATAAAGGTGAAAATAACGAACAATGGGTGCAAGCCTTGGAGGGCTGAGTGGGTCAATTAATAATCTGGTCGAATGGTAACTTCAAAGAAATTAACGAGATTCTAAGGGACGTATTTATCGGGAAGGACATCCCACATAAAGTCGAGTATGAAACAGATAAAATCCCCAACATGCAGGATGGGGATGTAGTTCTGGCAATGGGCACAAAGCCTTTGCAGTTTATGCAAGCCAATGGAATGCTGCCCAAGAATCGAACCATTACCTCACTTCGAGGAAACCCTATTACCTTTAATGGGGCAAAACGACATATATTTCCCACTTACAGTCCCAGTCTTCCAAAATTCGATCACGGCAAGCTGGTCGATATTCAGT
>JAAUXZ010063333.1_pt1 | contig 21339 bp, 21 predicted proteins | sample 7278131 | NCBI WGS metagenome assembly JAAUXZ01 (sample SAMN14350119, study PRJNA611818) | marine sediment metagenome | isolation source: surface marine sediment (3m) | place: French Polynesia: Moorea | collected 2018-08 | reverse complement strand
TAGGCGGCACTGCCCCCCAACAGGTTCGACTGCAAATCAAGGCCTGTCGCGAATTGATCGGCTAATCTGCAGGAAGCTTACCGACAGTATGGTTAAATCGCCTTAACCGAGGGTATCCTCGATCCACTCGGCTATGTGCAGAATCTCCTGTTGCGAAACGCTATGGGCCATGCCCGGGTATTCGTTCCAGCGCACCGGCAAACCCTGCTGTTCGAGCAGACTGCGCGCCTGATGCGCCATACTGACGGGAATTACCGGGTCGGCAGAGCCGTGCGCGAGGAAAATCGGTAACTTCTCGTTGGCAGATGATTTTTCCGCGACCAGCTCTGCTTGCAGCGCGACGTAAGTCGACAAAGCAAGGATTCCGGCAAGCGGTTGAGCATGGCAAAGACCACAGTGCAGCGCAATCACACCGCCCTGGGAAAAACCGGCGAGTACGATACGATTGGATTCAATACCCAGCGCCAATTGTTGCTCGATCAGCTTTTCCACGCGCTCGATAGAATCACGAATGCCTTCCTCGTCGGGGAGTCGACCGATATCGAGCTCACTGATGTCATACCAGGCCCGCATGACGAAACCCTGGTTAATAGTGACCGGCATCATTGGGGCGTGCGGGAAGATAAATCGAATATTGAGGCCGGGATCGAGGCGCAATTCAGGAACAATGGGTTCGAAATCATGGCCATCGGCACCGAGGCCGTGCAACCAGATGACACAACTATCGGGTGCCTGCGTGCCTGTTTCTACCACCAGCGGTTCGTCTGCCATGCGCCCAACCTCTAAAAAGCGGCGATTATAGCGGTCGCCGTCAGCCCTGTTAACTATCAATCTATTCAGCCGGCGAAGATGTTATTACAATCAACAGGATTGCAAAGTAACGAGGTTTTTAATGGCCGATAGCGACGGTTTTATCGCGCTGGATTTCGACAGGCTGGACGAGGCTGATATGCAGACGGCCGCGGCAGCGTTTTATGCGGAAATGTCGAAACGACGCTCGGTACGCGATTTTTCTGCCAGAGCCATACCCGAAGGTGTGATCGAAAATGCCTTGCTGGCTGCCGGCACGGCACCCAGCGGTGCCAACATGCAACCCTGGCATTTTGTCGTCATTCGCGACCCGCAGACCAAACGAGAAATCAGGGAAGCCGCGGAAGCCGAGGAACGCGAACTCTACGAACATCGTGCCTCGGAAGAATGGCTGGACGCGCTGGCGCCACTCGGCACCGATGCCAACAAACCTTTTCTGGAAACTGCACCTGCGCTGATTGCGATATTCCTGCAAAAGTTTTCTATCGATGACCAGGGTAACAAGCGTAAACATTATTACACGGCGGAATCGGTTGGCATTGCCACCGGTCTATTGATCGCAGCCCTGCACAGAAGCGGCCTCGCCACCCTGACCCATACGCCCAGCCCGATGAAATTTCTGAATCAGATCCTGAAACGTCCAGCGCAGGAGCGTGCGATGATTTTGTTAGTTTGTGGATACCCGGCCGATGGCGTTAAGGTACCCGACATAAAGCGTAAAACACTGCAAGAAATCGCAACATTTATATAGGAAAGCAAAACCATGCCACTAGAACTATGGCTAGCTTACGTGGCGGCCTGTTCCGTCATCCTGTCGATACCGGGGCCCACTATTTTGCTGGTACTCAGTTACTCCCTGGCGGAAGGCAAACGAGCCACTCTGCCGGCAATTGGCGGCGTTGCGCTGGGTGACGTGCTGGCGTTAACGCTTTCGCTGGCCGGACTTGGCGCACTGCTATCGGCTTCGGCATTCTGGTTTACCCTGGTCAAGATGATTGGTGGTGGTTACCTGATCTACCTGGGAATCAAGATGATTTTGAGCAAGCACTCGATCACCGACCTGCAAACTATCGACAAGCAGCGTGATCGCCGTGACATCTTTTTATCCTGCTTTGCAGTGACCGCAATGAATCCAAAAAGCATCGTCTTCTTTATCGCATTGTTGCCACAATTTATCAGTGCCAATCATGCCATTGGCCCGCAACTGTGGATTCTTGGACTCACCTTCCTGGTACTCGCCATCATCGCCTGCAGCCTGTATGCCATCTTTGCTGCCGGCCTTCGCCAATGGTTGTGGCGCCCGTTTGCTCAACGGGCGTTCAACATCACCGGCGGTGGTCTGTTATGTGGTGCCGGTATCTGGGCACTGATGGCAAAACGGGTCACCGATTAACGGTTTCGCGGGTTGCCTTGCCCGAGGCGATTCAATAGCATAAGCCCTTGATTTCTCGTTCCCTTCACTGAACCGGCCAAGCGCGATGTCCAGATGGTTTGCAGCATTGTTTCTTTGTCTGCTGCTCGCAGGTCTTGTTGGCTGTGGCAACAAGGGACCGCTGATACTGCCGGGTGATTCGGATAACCAGATTGAAGACAACAGCTAACCGTGGACCATTTTAATTACCACAATAACGAACTGTTCTGTGAAGAGGTTCCTGCCGAAGCACTGGCTGAGCAGTACGGTACGCCACTCTACGTTTACTCCCGGGCAACCCTGGAGCGACACTGGCACGCCTTTGACCACGCATTGGACGGGCTCGATCACCTCGTCTGTTACGCGGTAAAGGCCAATTCCAATCTCGGTGTGCTGAATGTGCTGGCCCGACTGGGTTCCGGATTCGATATCGTCTCGGCGGGCGAATTACGACGCGTGTTAACGGCTGGCGGCCAGCCCGAAAACATTGTTTTCTCGGGCGTTGGCAAGCAGGCCTGGGAAATGCAGTACGCGCTTGAGCAGAATATCCTCTGTTTCAATGTCGAGTCGGCATCAGAGCTTGAGCTGCTGAATCAGGTGGCTGCCGGCTGTAACAAAACCGCTCGCATTTCGCTGCGCGTTAATCCCGATGTCGACGCCGGCACCCACCCCTATATCTCTACCGGCCTCAAGCAAAACAAATTTGGCGTGGCCCATGAGGATGCCGAGTCGATCTATCAGCGGGCGGCCGAGCTCTCTCATATCGAAGTCATCGGCATGGATTGCCACATTGGTTCGCAACTGACCGAACTCGCACCTTACATCGACGCGCTGGATCGTCTTTTGGAACTGGTTGAAAAACTTCAGCAACAGGGCATCACTATCAGCCATCTGGACCTGGGTGGCGGCCTCGGCATACGCTATCGCGATGAAGAACCACCGCTTCCGGCGGAATGGAGCGAGGCATTGCGTGACCGGCTGGCTAACTTTGACGGCCACATCGTCATCGAACCCGGCCGCGCGATTGCCGGTAATGCGGGCATCCTGCTAACCCGTGTGGATTTCCTTAAACCTGGTGAGGAGAAGAACTTTGCCATCATCGATGCGGCAATGAACGACCTGATACGTCCGTCGCTGTACAGCGCCTGGCAGGATATTATCGCGGTGAAACCTCGACAGGATGTTGAAGGCCGACTCTATGACGTGGTTGGAGCGATCTGTGAAACCGGGGATTTTATCGGCAAGGATCGCGAGCTGGCGCTGGCCGAGCAGGATTTGCTGGCAGTGCGCAGCTCCGGTGCATACGGCTTTGTGATGTCGTCGAACTACAACAGCCGTCCACGTGCGGCCGAGGTCATGGTCGATGGTGATCAGCACTACCTGGTGCGTGAACGGGAATCATTTGACGACCTGATTCGAGGCGAGCAAACCCTGCCGTGAAACTCGAATTCAGCAAGATGCACGGGCTAGGTAATGACTTCATGGTTATCGATGCGGTCAACCAGGCGGTTAACCTGCGACCCGAACAGGTGCGTGGCTGGTCAGACCGGCATCACGGCATTGGTTTTGATCAGTTGCTGCTGGTGGAGCCGGCCGAATCGGCTGACGCCGCGTTCAAATATCGGATATTTAATGCCGATGGCGGTGAAGTATCGCAATGTGGAAACGGTGCTCGCTGTTTTGCGCGTTTTGTGCGCGAACGCGGTTTGACTGATCTGGAACTGATTCCGGTGGAAACCAACACCGGTCTGATTACCTTGCAAATGATTGATGATCAGCGTGTACAGGTCAACATGGGCATTCCCGCATTTGATCCAGCCGAGATTCCACTAGACAGACCAAGACGGGAAGACCTTTACCAGGTTGAGTTCGAAGGCCATGCACTGCCGTTTAGCGCTCTGTCCATGGGTAATCCACATAAGGTTCTGCAGGTCGAGGATGTTGAGACAATGGATATCGAACCAATGGGCAAATTTTTTGAATCGCACGACATGTTTCCACAACGTGCGAACGTTGGTTTTATGCAGGTTCTGAATAGACAACAGTTTGCGCTGCGTGTATTCGAACGTGGCGTCGGTGAAACACAGGCCTGCGGCAGCGGTGCCTGCGCAGCAATGGTGGCGGGTTGCCAGCTCGGTCTGTTAGATCATCAGGCCACGGCCAGGTTATTGGGAGGGGAGTTATCGATGGAATGGCAAGGCGAAGGAAAGCCGGTTATGATGACCGGCGATACGGCAATGGTTTTCACGGGCGAGATCGATTATGAGTGAAGCTCCAGCTGATAAAAAAAATCCGACAGGCATCGAAGAATCGTCGGTTATCAGTTTTCTTAAAAATAATCCGGAACTGCTAATGCAGTATCCGGAAATCTTTGCAGCCTTGTCGGTTCCTCACGGTACCGATGGCGCTACCTCTTTGGTGGAGCGACAGGTCAAAATGCTGCGCAGCGAAAACCACAAGCTCAAACAGAACATTGAGCAATTGGTGAGCATTGCGCGTGACAACGAGGATCTGAATCAGCGTTTCCATCGACTTGCACTGGAACTGATTAACTCGGATCAGCTTCATGATGTGCTGGCCCTGGTGCAGGATCAGGTACAAACTTTCTTTTATACCGACTATGTGTGTTTTCGATTTCTGCCTGGTGTCAGCGTCGGCGGAGATCTGCTGGAAGAGTTAACACTTTCCGACGACGAGAGTCTGCTGAAAAGAATTTCTGAATGGGTCAGCAAACGTCAACCGGTCTGCGGCCAGCAACCTCGCGAGATTTGCGATGAATTATTCGGCCCAGACATCAATATCGGCTCCTGCGCGCTGATTCCGCTGTATGGCACCAGTGATTTTGGTCTGCTTTGTCTCGGCAGTACCGATCAGGAACGTTTCAAAAGTGACATGGGAACAATCTTCCTGCAGCAGCTGGGCGAACTGGTCAGCAGCCGGCTTAACCCGCTGCTGAGACAGTAACCACGAGTGATGCAAGATAACCTGGATAACTTTATCCAGTCACTGAAAAGTGAACGTTATTATTCGCCGCATACCTGTGCCAATTACCGCCGCGATTTACTGACCTTTGCCGCTTATTTAAAACAGCAGGGTATTGAAACCTGGAACGAGGCGAGTTACCGGGAAGTATCAGGATTCTCTGCCGGGCAATTCCGCAAGGGTTTGAAAAGCCGCACGATTCAACGGCAGCTATCCTCGATACGCGGTTTCTATCGTTTCCTGATCAATCACTCGCTTGCCAAAACCAATCCGGCAACCGAGGTCAGCGCACCGAAAGCCGATAAACCATTACCAAAAACCGTCGATGCCGAGGCGCTTGATCAACTACTACGTCCCTCCGCTGGCGACGATAATCTGACAATTCGGGACCTGGCAATTTTCGAACTGATATATTCATCCGGATTGCGACTTGCAGAGTCGGTGAGCCTGAATCTGGAAGATATCGACCTCGCCCATCAGCACCTGGTGGTCACCGGCAAAGGCAACAAAACCCGCCATTTACCGATTGGCGGTAAAGCGGTCGAGGCCATTAAACGCTGGCTTAGCGTGCGCGGAGATTATGCCGGGGCTATTGAAAACGCGTTGTTTGTCAGCAAAAACGGTAAACGGTTATCGCGCCGGTCGGTCGGTGAACGCCTCAAACAACTGGTATTAAAACGTGGCCTCGACCGGCACTTGTCTCCACACACGCTGCGCCACTCGTTTGCGACACATTTGCTTGAATCGAGCTCTGATCTTCGCGCCGTGCAGGAATTGCTTGGCCACGCCGATATTTCCACCACCCAGGTGTACACGCACCTCGACTTCCAGCACCTCGCCAAGGTTTACGACCAGGCACATCCGCGGGCACGTCGCCGTAACTCCGACAGCTAAGGCGGCGCGGGGCTCGAATTTCTGCGGCGATCACCCTATACTCGGCTCGTTGTTTCAGAAACAGCACATTCTCGGGGCGGGGTGCAATTCCCCACCGGCGGTAAGTGCCCTGCACAAGCCCGCGAGCGCTTCCCCTGTGGAAGGTCAGCAGATTCGGTGAGAATCCGAAGCCGACGGTCATAGTCCGGATGATAGAGAATGGGATCAACAGCCTGACGTGGACATTGTGCACGCTTGCTGCCCGTCGCCCTGATCCTGTTATTCAACCATACGAGGTGGTTTATGGATCAGTCCAATACAGCAGTACACTACCAGCAGACGTCATCGCCGATCGCGGCGGCGCATATCGCTTATATCCAGGCCGGATGGCATCGCGAGATTGTCGAGCAGGCTTATTTATCATTTACGGCACGTTGTGAAGAGTCCGGTCTCGATGCTTCGCAGATCAGTTGTTTTAATGTGCCCGGCAGTCTCGAGATTCCGTTACAGGCCAAGCTATTGGCAGAGACGGGTCGCTACGCGGCAATTGTTTGCGCCGGCCTCATCGTCGATGGTGGTATATATCGTCACGACTTTGTTGCCCGCACGGTGCTGGATGCAATGATGCAGATTCAACTGGAATCCAGAATCCCGGTATTGTCAGTGGTACTGACACCGCATCAGTTCCAGGAAACGGAAGCGCATGAATCGTTCTTTTATGAGCACTTCAAGATCAAAGGGGCTGAGGCTGCAGACGCCTGTTTGCAAACCATCGACAATCTGGCAATGCTACGCACCGGTGCCCTGTAATTTGAAATGTCTCGTCTGGTCCCGCTTTTTCTGCTGCTTGTTTTATCCTTTGCAGTATCGGCGCAGTCCCAGTATCTGACCGTTCCGGGGCAGAGCCGCCCTGCCCCCGGGGTTCTCCTCGGGGTGTGGGGTGACCCGGCCCAGTGCCAGGCCTTTGAGGATCAATCAATTGAAAATCCGGGATCCCCGGCCTATGAAATATCGCAGGACTGGATCAAGCAGGGTTGGTTCCACTGCCTGGTCAGCTGGCAGGGCGAGTGGCAAACCGACAATGGTTTGCAGGCCCAGGCATTTGCACAGTGCGGTGAAGATTTGATTCGAGAGTATCGAGTTTTTCTGCAGCTTGAAGCAGATACGCTGACGATTCGCTGGACCGATGACTACAGCACAAAAAGTCTGAATCGCTGCAGCGATTCAGGTTGATCAGAGACCCAGGCTATTTCTGCCAGTACCAGGCGGTGGTACGAAAGCCACCGACGCGGTCGTCAAACCAATTGGTAGCCGGGCCACCACCGAGGCCCGCACAAATATGCAGCGGCAGCAAATGCTCCTCACGAGGATGGCAGTACAAAGCACCGGGCGCCTGTTTCCACGCGGCCAGGTGCTGCATTCGCTGTTGCTGGGAAATGCCCTCGTCCGCCAGCGTTTCAGTTAACCAGTCCTCAAAGGCAATATTCAATTCGTCGGGAAGATCGTCAGCCTTTGACATCAGCGCTCTCATATTATGGAACGAATACCCTGAGCCCAGCCACAACAGGTTATCGAGCTCAAGATCAGCGAGAGTCTTGCCCAGCTGCAGATGAAACGATGCATCGAGATCCGGGTGCAGGGAAAGCTGAATCACCGGGATATCGGCCTCCGGGTACATCAGAATCAGTGGCACAAAAACCCCGTGGTCAAGACCGCGTTCATCATTCAGGCTTGAATCGATACCCTGTAGTTGCAGTTGCTGATGGATTTGCTGCGCCAGCTGTGGATGGCCGGGACAAGCGTATTGATACTCGTAAGTCTCGGCGGGAAAGTTGTAATAATCGAAATACAGCTCGGGTGAAACCGCCGAAGTAATCTGTAGCGGATTAGCCTCCCAATGCGCACTCAACACAACAATGGCATCGGGTTTTTGCAAACGATCACCCAGGCCTCGCAGGAAATGGGCCAGAATTTGTTGATTGGACCCGGCCATTAATGGCAGGGGGCCACCACCATGCGGTACATACAGGACTTCAGACGTCATCGATCACTCGTTGAATTGATTGGTTACCCGAAAAGCCGGAATGCAAAGCTGCTCGTACAGATATTTTTTGAAATGAGGATGATAATCCTGCTTTTCAATCGCCTGCCTCATGCACAGCAGCCAGGCGTCGCGTTCCGCAGGACCTATGTTCAAATGCATATGTACCGCAGGAATGCTGATTGGACCATAACGTTCGGCATAGAGTCGCGGCCCGCCCAACCAGCCGCACAGAAAACAGCTCAGCTTGTCTCTCGATAGCTGCAGATCTGATGGGTGCATGGCGCGTATTTCGTTGGCCTCGGGAATGGTGGCCATGAAATCATAAAAGTCATCGACCAGTTGCCGGATGCCCTCGCTGCCACCAGCGGCGCGATAAGAGGTATCGCCGTCACCGTAATTGGATTGCTGCTTCACGAAATAATAGCCGTCAGAGGTTTCATGTTTGATGCCCAGGGGCAGCCAATAGACAGGGTTTATTTATTTATCCACGCCCTTATATCACAATATCTGCTTTTCATTGGGAGCATCTGGGGTGCAACAATTCGACGGAACAACGATACTTTCCGTGCGCCGGGGGAACAGCGTCGTCATCGGTGGCGACGGCCAGGTCAGCCTGGGCAACACCATCATGAAGGGCAACGCCCGCAAGGTCAGGCGCCTCTATAAAAACGAGGTGATCGCCGGATTTGCTGGCGGTACCGCGGATGCATTTTTATTGTTCGAATTGTTCGAAGGCAAGCTTGAAAAACACGGTGGCCAGATGATTCGTGCGGCTGTCGAACTGGCCAAGGAATGGCGATCCGATCGAGCTCTCAGACGCCTGGAAGCCCTGTTGTGTGTCGCCAATGCCGAGGCATCCCTGATTATTTCAGGCAATGGCGATGTGATTGAACCCGAGGACAGCCTGATGGCGATTGGTTCGGGTGGTGCTTACGCGCAGGCAGCAGCGCGCGCAATGCTGGATACTACTGAACTCTCTGCCAGGGAGATCGTCGAAAAAGGGCTCACGATCGCCGGCGACATCTGTGTTTACACCAATCACAATCATACCTTCGAAGAACTGACTTTTTAGCCTAATCGGGCATTCAATTACGTGGACAGCATTACTATCAATCAGTCACCGATGACTCCGCGAGAAATTTCGCAGGAGCTCGACAAACACATCATTGGCCAGGACAACGCCAAACGTGCCGTTGCCATTGCGTTGAGAAATCGCTGGCGACGTCAGCAGGTCAGTGAAGAACTGCGTAACGAGATTACGCCGAAAAATATCCTCATGATGGGACCTACCGGCGTGGGAAAAACCGAGATCGCCAGACGCCTGGCTCGACTCGCCAACGCGCCATTCATCAAGGTAGAAGCAACCAAATTTACCGAGGTGGGTTATGTGGGTCGAGACGTCGAATCGATTATCCGCGACCTGGTCGACGTCTCTATAAAACAAATGCGCGAAGACGAAATGAATCGGGTCCGCTATCGCGCTGAAGAGTCAGCCGAGGAGCGTGTGCTGGACGCCCTCTTGCCAAGACCCAAAGACTTTGTTGCCGAAGCCGCGGACAGTAGTTCAGACACCCGTCAAAAGTTTCGCAAAATGTTGCGCGAAGGCAAACTCAACGATAAAGAAATCGAAATCGATGTTCAGATGCCCAACATGGGCGTCGAAATAATGGCACCGCCCGGTATGGAGGAAATGACCAACCAGCTGCAGGGCCTATTTCAGAACCTTGGCAATCAGCGCAGCAAGGTGCGCAAGTTACGCGTCGAGGAAGCGCTGAAACTGCTCACCGATGAAGAAGCCTCCAAGATGATCAACGAAGACGAGTTGAAAATGGCGGCGCTGGAGAACGCCGAACAGAATGGCATTGTTTTCATCGACGAAATCGACAAGGTTGCCAAGCGTCAGGAAACCGGTGGCGCCGACGTTTCCCGCGAAGGCGTGCAACGCGACCTGTTGCCACTGGTCGAAGGTTGTACGGTTTCGACCAAGTCAGGCATGATCAAAACCGACCATATTCTGTTTATCGCTTCCGGTGCTTTTCACCTGTCTAAACCCAGTGATCTGATTCCTGAATTACAGGGCAGATTACCGATACGCGTAGAACTGGCAGCGTTAACCGTTAAGGATTTCGTTCGCATCCTGCGTGAACCCAATGCCTCGCTGACCGAACAGTATCGGGCCTTGATGGCAACCGAAGACATCGAACTGGAATTTACCGATGAAGGACTTGCCAGAATTGCCGAGATTGCCTGGCAGGTCAACGAAAAACAGGAAAACATTGGTGCCCGTCGCTTGCACACCGTGATGGAACGTTTGCTTGAAACCATCAGTTTTGAAGCATCAGACATGACTCATCAATCGCTGAAAATTGATGCCGACTACGTTAACCAGCAACTGGGCGACCTGTCTCTCGACGAAGACCTGTCACAATACATTCTTTAGGATTCCCTGAAATGAAACCCACCAACATTAAATTGCACAAGCAATCACGCGTGCTCGAACTTAGTTTTGAAGACGGTTCAATGTTTGAGTTGCCAACCGAGTACCTGCGCGTTTACTCCCCCTCTGCTGAAGTGCGCGGCCACGGTCCGGGTCAGGAGACCCTGCAGGTCGGCAAACAGGACGTCAACATTAACGCCATTGAACCCATCGGGCATTACGCAGTGAAACTGGTTTTTGATGATAACCACGATTCCGGCATTTACAGCTGGGAGTATCTGTACGAGTTGGCCAGTAATTACGAAGGCTACTGGAAGGATTACGTTCGACGCCTGAACGAGGCCGGGCACACCTATCACACGCAGGCCTGATTAGCCCTACCAGGCTGGTTTTCACAGCCTTGCCGGCATGACGCCACTGTCACCATCTGGTATGGTACGCTGACTTTTTTTCGGTACCGCCATGAGCAATAAATCGACGACAGATTTCGGTTATCAGGAAGTCGCAACTGACGACAAACAAGGTCTTGTTGGTGGCGTATTTGATTCGGTTGCCAGCCGCTATGACATCATGAATGACGTCTTGTCATTTGGCATACACCGAATCTGGAAATCCTATACGTTAGAGCTTTGCGGCCTTAGAGCTGGTCATCGCTTGCTCGACATTGCCGGAGGTACTGGAGATCTGGCCATCAAGGCGGCCGAACGTGTCGGTGATAACGGCCAGGTCATACTCGCAGACATCAATGCGAGTATGCTGCAGCAAGGCAGGGACAGAGTCATTGACAAGGGCCTGGTTAAGCGTATTGACGTCGCGCAATGTAATGCCGAATCTTTGCCGTTTGCGGACAACTATTTCGACTGTATTACCATCGCTTTTGGCTTACGTAATGTTACCGACAAAGCGGCGGCCCTGGCCTCCATGTATCGCGTGCTTAAGCCAGGCGGTCGCCTCTGTGTGCTGGAATTTTCACAACCGATCTCGCCCCTACTGGGAAAGGCCTACGATTTTTATTCTTTCAACATCCTGCCGCGTCTCGGCCAGGTTATTGCCAAAGATCGAGATTCCTATCAGTACCTGGCTGAATCGATACGTATGCATCCCGACCAGGAAACGCTAAAACAACTCATGCTTGAAAGCGGCTTCGATGAGGTTGAGGTCCACAATCTCAGTGGTGGTATCGTCGCGTTACACCGCGCTTTTAAATACTAAAAGCAACACTGCTGTCGATGATCTCCACACCCTCTGTTAATCCTGTTCTGCTGGCGACCATACAACAACGCCTGTTGGCCATTGTTGAAATCATCGGCAACCGCCTGGCGCAACTCGACGACAAACTGCTGGAAGGATTTGAATCACTGCAGGGCAAATCAATTGCTATCGAGATTATTGATTTGCAGCAAACGATTATCTGTTATCCCGGTGCGGCTGGTATCAGGCTCAGCATGCAGGAGCCCGCAGATGACGTCGATGCAACCATTCGGGCGCGGTTGATTGCACTGCTCAATCTGGCCACACAGTCTGAAAAAGTCAGCACCTCCATTCAGGAAGGTATCAGTTTTCATGGAGACGTCGCGGTTGCCCAACGCTTGCAGAAATTGTTAGCAAATGTGGACATCGACTGGGAAGAGGTTTTATCGAAACAGTTGGGCGATGTGGCCGGCGTTCAGGTCTATCGCCTGTTGAGTCAGGCCAAATCGGTAGTAGAGCAATCGGTTAACTCGATTTTGCAGTCCGGCAGTGAATACATGCAGGAAGAGGTAAGAGTGACGCCGGCGCCCGTTGAATTGGAGCGCATGCGTGCCGATGTTACCCGCTTGCGGCACGACGTAGATCGCAGCGAAGCGCGCCTTAAACGCCTGGTCGACAAAATGAATGCATCGTCATGAAACGTTTAGCACGCCTCATTTCGATTAACTTCGCGCTGGCTCGTTACGGTCTCGATGAAATTATCCTGTCGATACATTTCTTTACGCCATTACGCTGGCTGCAGCGCATCAATCCATTTAACTGGTTTCGTAGCCGGCAAAGCTCGCAGGCAGTCAGATTACGATTGTGTATTGAATCGTTGGGCCCGATTTTCATCAAATTTGGTCAAATGCTGGCTACCCGCCGTGATTTGCTGGGCGATGAAATTACCGATGAGCTGGAAAAGTTACTCGATCAGGTACCACCCTTTTCCTGGGAGCAGGCCCGGATAATCATAGAGAAACAGCTCGGTCAGCCCATCGCCGAATGTTTTTCAGACTTTGATAGAACACCTATTGCTTCAGCCTCAATTGCGCAGGTATACGGCGCGACATTATTTAGCGGTGAAGAGGTCGTGGTAAAGGTGGTTCGACCCGGAATCGAGCAACAGATTCGCCGCGACATCGAAGTACTGAAGTTTATCGCTAATATGGCGGACCGTTACTGGAGCGAGGCTAGCAGAGTCAAACCCAAATCGGTTGTCGCCGAGTTTGAAAAAACACTGGAGAATGAACTCGATCTGGTCAGAGAGGCGGCTAACGCCAGCGAACTGAGACGAAATTTTGAAGGTTCTCCGGATCTTTATGTGCCGCGGGTGTATTTCGACTACTGCAAACCAAAGGTCATGGTAATGGAGCGCATTGAAGGCATCTCGGTGACCGACATTAGCAGTCTCGAGGACAACGGTACTGACTTCGAAATGCTGGCCAGAAAAGGGGTAGAAATATTTTTCACCCAGGTGTTTCGAAATAATTATTTTCATGCGGACATGCACCCGGGCAACATTTTTGTATCGCGCGAACATCCGCAGGATCCACAGTATATCGCGGTCGATTTTGGCATCATGGGATCGCTGTCGACTTCTGATCAGCGTTACCTGGCAGAAAACTTCGCCGCATTTTTCAATCGAGACTACCGCCGGGTTGCCGAATTACATGTTGATTCTGGCTGGGTCGACGCGGATACCCGGATAGATGAATTCGAAGCGGCGATTCGCGCGGTCTGCGAACCCATGTTTCAAAAACCGATCGCCGAGATATCCTTCGGACAATTATTGTTACGGTTATTCCAGACAGCCCGGCAGTTCAACATGGAAATTCAGCCGCAGCTTCTGTTGCTGGAAAAAACCTTTCTACACATCGAGGGACTGGGCAGGCAGCTGTATCCGCAACTCGATTTATGGGACACCGCCAAACCTTTCCTGGAAAAATGGTTAAACGAACAAATGGGGCTGGCCGCACTTGGCAAAGGTTTGAAACGCAATCTGCCCTTTATCGCAGAGCACCTTCCCGATGTGCCAGAGCTTGCTTATCGAGCACTTAGCAATTTGGCAAGCGGGCAGATCGAGTACCGATTGAGTGAACAACAACTGCAGGAAATAAAAAATGAAATCCGTCACTCCGGTGGCCGAACCAGACGGGTAATCGCCGGCAGCGCGCTCGTTTTGAGTGGTGTACTGATTCTGGCACTCGACGGCATTGCGCCATTGATGGTTGGCGACGGAGCATTGTTTTTTCCGCTGACCAGTGCGTTATTGTTGGTGCCGGGTCTCTATCTTCTGTGGGTTACCGACTAACTGCCGGTTTTCCTGATCTGCAGATAATTTTCCAGTTCGCTGATCGGCATCGGTTTGGCGAAGTGATAACCCTGAAACCGGTCACAGCCATACTCCGTCAAAAGCTCAACCTGCTCAGCATTTTCAGTGCCTTCCGCTAATACCGGTATGCCCAGATTCTGACCGATACCAATAATGCTCTGAATCAGCATACGGGCATCGTCACTGACTAAAATATCGTCAACAAAGGATTTATCGATCTTTAATTCGTCAATGGACAGACTGCGAATCAAACTGAGTGATGAATAGCCGGTCCCGAAGTCATCCAGAGAAATCTCGTAACCATCATAGCGAATGTCCTGCAACAGTTTTGACAGGTACTGGAAATCCTCGACGAAAAGACTTTCAGTTATTTCAAGCAGTACCCGTTTCGGTGAGATATGGTACTCCGCGGTTTTTTGATTCAGAAAATTAACAATGGCGCCGTACATGAACTGGTGTACTGAAATATTCAACGAGACGTGTTTGATTTGCTTAAAGCATGGTGACTGGCTCAACTCTTTGAAAGCCTTGTCGATCACCATTTCTCCAATCTCGATAATCTTGCCCGTTTTTTCGGCAACCGGAATGAACACTGCAGGGCTGACATATCCAAGTTTTTCATTCCGCCAGCGGGCAAGCACCTCAACACCAACTAACTCGGAAGATCCTTTATGAATCTGCGGCTGATAAACCACCTCGATTTCCTTTTTAAAGTCGGCAATGCCTAACTGGTTTTCTATTTCGAGCAATTCGCCCTGTTGACCGTCGAGCGCTTCGTCATAAAAGGCAAATTGATTACGAACTTTTTTCGCTTCATACATGGCATGGTCGGCGTGAATCATTAACTGATCGAGTAGCGACTTATCGCCAGCAACACAGATACCGATACTGGCGGTCAAAGAGACCTTGATTGAATCCACCAGCATCATTTCATTAATACGATAAAGAATATGTTCGGCGAGATAGCGCAACTTCCCGGCATCGGTTTCCGCTGTAATCACCAGGAACTCGTCACCCCCGAGACGGTAAAGCTGTTCCTCGGCAGTCAATACGTTTTCAAGATTGGCAGCAATGTTAATCAATACCTGATCGCCGACCGCGTGGCCGAAATGATCATTGATAAATCGGAAGTTATCGAGATCGATGAACAATACCGAAACGTCGCTGGCAATGTTCTGCGAAGGATTCCAGCTATCCTCAAAGGCGTATCGATTCGGCAACCCCGTCAAATAATCCTGGCGTGCCCCGGTTTCCAGGGATTGCTGGTATTCACGAGTCGCCAGGTATTCACGGCGCAATACGAATGCCGTTAACAAATTAAAGAGTAGAAGGAGAAAAGTCGCAAAAATTGCGTAGTTGATGACTTCCGCATTGATCAGCGACATTGGTCGTCGAACACCCAGAAAATACTGATGCGTAGGATCAAAACTTATCACTGCAAGCGCCGGATCATCGGCAATAAGCTCGTTCAGGTAGGCGACTGTTTTTCCACTATCAATAAACTCATCAAAACTGACACCGGAGGTAGATTCGATCGTTGCGATTACCCGCTCCAGTACTTCAAGTGGCAATGATTGCTGATAAAAGTTTTCGCGCCGATCAGCCAATAATGGCTCGTAATAAATAGGAAAAGCCTCCCCATTATCATAACGCGCCGACGTCACCGCGATACCTACATCGTCTTTAACACCTTTGATACGCCAGGGATTATGAATGCCCTCAAGAGCAATAGCGGTGGTGACGACCACAATAATCTGGTTATTCAGGTCACGGGATGCGTATCTGAATGGAATGAGCCAGCGGTTCAGCGGTGGAAAGAAATAGGTATCGCCAATGACAATATTCTGTGATTCGATTGTTTTTTGAAATGACCGCGCAGAACCTTTTGCTTCAAGCAAGTTGGGTAATTGTTTGCCACGCAGTTCCTCGGAGACATATAACAAATTGCCTTCTTCATCGGCAATACCGTAGGCAAGAAAGATAGGATCATTAAAAAGGGCTTCGTCAATCAGCCGCTGGATTGCTTCTTTATCGCCACCGAGATTTTTAATTTGCTGCCCGAGGTTTTTGAACAATACCTCCATTTGCAGCAAACGATCGTTCGCAGATCGTTTAACCAGTAACTGTAACTCGGTTAATTCCTTTTCGTGTTCGGCCAGTAAATCCTGGCGTTGATCAAGGACAGCAATAATCGTCAGTGCTATGGACGCCAGTGAGATAAAGAGGAAAAGGCGCCCGTACTGCGAGCGTAGAAATGTCCTGGCAGATTTTTCTGATGAAGTTAATCCATTGGCAGATGCCATCTTGTACAGCGAATAGATGCTGCCCCTATGTGGCCATCAATGGATTGAGTATAGCCTACATCGTAAAGACTTTTTCAATCACAGCTTTGTTATTTCTCAGCGGTCCTGGGTCAGTATTAAGGAACAATATTGTGTAGCGGCTTCCATGCACTGGTTTTCAGTTTTTCCAGGTATTCCTCTAACTCTTTGATAGGCATCGGCGAGGCGAAATGGGCACCCTGGAAGCGGTCACAACCGTACTCGGTTAGCAACGCTACCTGATCGGCGCTTTCCGTGCCCTCTGCCAATACCGGGATGCCCAGGTTTTTACCGATACCGATGATACTTTGGATGAGTGCCCGGTCATCCTTGTTATCAAGAATGTCCTCGACAAAAGACTTGTCAATTTTAAGCTCATCGATGGCTAGCTCTCTTATCAGGCTCAGAGAAGAATAACCGGTACCGAAGTCGTCGAGAGAAATTTCATAACCATCGTGGCGGATATCATGTAGCAGGGATGACAGGAACTGGAAATCTTCAACAAACAGGCTTTCGGTTATCTCGAGCATAATGCGTTTGGTAGCAATGCCATATTCAGAGGCTTTTTGATTAAGATACCTGGTGATCGCGCCATACATGAACTGATGCATCGATATGTTTAAGGCCACATGTTGAATCCGCGCAAAAGCAGGAGAAGCGCTGAGCTCTCTAAAAGCCTCGTCGATGACAACTTCGCCAATTTCAATAATCTTTCCTGTTTTCTCGGCAACCGGAATAAACAGGGCCGGACTCACTAGTCCGAGCTTCTCGTTGCGCCAGCGCGCCAGTACCTCGACGCTGATGACATCCGGTTTATCCAGAGATATTTGTGGCTGATAGACAACCTCGATCTCCTGCTTAAGATCGGCTATTCGGAGCTGACTCTCAATTTCCCGTAGTTCGCCCTGCTGGCCATCTTTGGTCTCATCATAGAAAGAAAAGTGATTTCTGACTTTCTTGGCGACATACATCGCATGGTCAGCATTTATCATCAACTGTTCCAGCAACGATTCTTCGTTGGCAACACAAATACCAATACTGGCGGTCAGTGAAACCTTGAGAGAATCGACCAGCATGACTTCATTAACGCGGTGAAGAATATGTTCCGACAGATAACGTAATTTGCTGGTATCGGTTTGTCTGGTGATCACCAGGAACTCATCGCCGCCGAGGCGAAACAGTTCCTCGCCTTCCGTCAATACGTTAGCCAGGTTTTTGCCAATGTTGATCAGCACCTTATCGCCGACTGCGTGCCCGAAATGATCATTGATGAATCGGAAGTTATCGAGGTCGATAAACAACACGGCAATATCATTGGCACTATTTTTTGCCGGATTCCAGCTGTCTTCGAAGGCAAACCGATTGGGTAATCCGGTCAGGTAATCCTGTCGCGCCCTGGCCTGCAGCGTGGATTCGTGGATCAGGCTGGCGCGATGCTCACGGCGCAATACAAAACCGGCGAACAGGTTGAACAACAAGGCCAGCGCTGAAAACAAAGCCGCGTACTGCCATACCTCTTTCAGAATGATGGAAAGTGGACGTCGAATACCGAGATAGTAGTCATGTATCAGGTTGTAACTCAGCACTTCAAATGAAGGCTCTCCACCATTCGGACTGTTGGTGTAGGCCAGCGGTTTCCCGCTTTTGGTAAACTCGTCAAAGCTCAGGCCCGAAGCCTTCTGGATCCCTGCTACAACTTCATCGCTCAGTTCGGCGGGCAATGCCTGCTGGTAAAAACTGTCTTTTTCCTGCGACAGCCTGAGCAATGGTTCGTAATAAATTGGATAAAGTTCGCCATTGTCGTAACGGCCAGAGGTTACCGTAATTCCAACGTCATCTTTAGCGCCCTTTATGCGCCAGGGATTATGAATATCGTCCAGCGCAATTGCGGTGGTTATTACGAAGGTAATATCACCATTGAGATTTCTCGCCGCGTATCGAAACGAAAGCAACCATCGATTGAAAGGTGCATAAAAATAAGTATCGCCAATGACAATGTTTTCGGAGTCAAGCGCCTTGCGGAACGATTTTGCCTCGTTGGGATCTTCCAGCAGGATAGGTAGCAACTTGCCTCTGGAATCGTCTGACACATAGAGCAGGTTGCCGTTAACGTCAGCGATTCCGTAAGCCAGGAACACCGGGTCCTGGTGAAGTGCCTCATCAATAAGGCGTTGAATCGACACCACGTCGTCGCCGAGTTTTTCGATTTGTTGACCGAGATTTTTGAACAGAATCTCTTTCTGCAGAAAGCGATCGTCAGCCGAACGCTTCAGCAACAGATGTAGCTCGGTGAGTTCTTTCTCCTGCTCCTCAAACGTATTGTTGTAGTTTTCGACAGTGGCAAAAGTCACTAGCGATACAGAAACAACCAGGATAAAAACAAACAGCCTGCCGTACTGGGAGCGAAAAAAAGGCGACACCGAGCCTGGTTCTGTTTTCATGGGATTAATAAAGTGCCATTGAAGTTGCGGCGGGTTGTCCGCCAATTCTCTCTGCCGATTGCCGGCAGGAATATAACCTACATCGCGGAGACTTTTTGGATCACCGGTTTGTATTCTCGCAACGGCCTGATGTCGGCGTCGGGAAACAATATTTTAAATCGTGTTCCCTGCCCTGGTTCACTGGTCACGCTGATATTCCAGTCAAAACGGTCAATCAAGCGTTTCACAATCGTCAATCCTATCCCGAATCCCGAGGCATTGACATTACTGCCCCGATGAAAAGCATGAAAAGCCTGATTAAGGTCTTCTTTATCCATGCCCTGGCCTTCGTCGCTGACGATCACCTGCTGGCCATTGACAATCACTCGAATCACACCGCCATCGGTGTAATTGATAGCGTTGCGGATCAGGTTGCCAAAGATGACCGATAACACGGTATCTGACGCAGTCAGGCGAATCTCATTGTTTTGCTCGAGTTCGATCGAGATAGGCTTGATACCCTTGATAATGTTACCCCTTTCAACCTCTTCCTGGAGAATGTCGTTAAGAGTAATAAAGTCTTTACTCAGCGCCTGTGCATCTTCACGCGCTAGCAATAGAAAAACCTCGGAGAGTCGTTCCATGTCGGTGATCGCACGTTTGATTCGTTCGACCGAATGTTTGGCCGGCCTGGAGAGTTCTTCTTCACTTTCCAGAAGATCGGCGGCCAGATTAATTACCGTCATCGGGCTACGCAATTCATGGCTGGCGTCGCGGGTGAAATAACGCTCACGCTCAATAAAATCGCTGAGACGCTCACCCAAATGCACAATAGCGTCGGCGAGTTTGGAAATTTCATCCTCGGTATTGTATCCAAGGCTTAAATCCTCGAGTCCGCTGAAGTCTGGATGGTAGAGGTCGAGCTCATTGATACGGTTGGCTAACTTTATTACCGGGGATACCGCGCGACGATTAAATCGGTACATCATCCAGAGCGACAGGTACAAGACCAGCAGTACGATGAATAACGGAAATATTCCGTAATACAAAACAAGCAGGTCAACTTGACCCCGGTAATACACCAGGTAGAGCTTCTTGCCATCGTTCTCAGATACGTGTAATACCTTACGATCGGCACCCGTGCCAAACTCGACGAAACCTTGCTGGTTGATCATCTCACTGTCGATATCAGACGGTAAGTCGGCAGGATTAAAATAACCTGTCAAATTGGTAGTATCAGGTAGCGGAAAAGCAGGATTTTTATTGAATTGTGACCAGAAGTAATCTTCTTCTTTATACATTGCTTCACGGATCAAAATCTGTTCGATGACCACCTTGGCGCCGAGAACGCCAACCATAGCGGCGATCGCAATCAAACCCGCCTGTAACAGGAAGGCACGATTGATTCTCGATATCAGGCTTTTTCCGTTATTTTGAATCATCCGTAGTGATCAGCTTGAAGCCACCGCCTTGCACGGTATGCAGTAAATGGGTTTCAAATGGTTTATCGATAATTTTACGCAGGTTGTAGATATGGCTGCGTAATGTGTCACTATCTGGCAATACATCTCCCCAAACCTGCCTTTCGAGGTCTCTGCGGCTAACCACGTTGGGAGAAGCACGCATCAGAATACAAAGTATCTTGTAGGCAATCGGGGTCAGAGTAAGCGAAGCGTCCCCACGTTTCACGGTTATCGTCGCTGTATCAACCGAGAGGTCGCCTACCTGTAGAATTTCCTGGGCAACTTCGCCGCGACTACGACGAATCAGCGCCTGAACCCTGGCTTCCAGTTCCTTGATTGCGAACGGCTTGATCAGATAATCGTCGGCCCCTGTTTCCAGGCCTGAAATCTTGTCTTTCAGCGTATCCTTTGCTGTCAACATGATCACCGGGGTGTCCTTGCGACCCTCATTCCTGAGTTTGTTACAAAGGCTGAGGCCGTCCATACCAGGTAACATGAGATCCAGGATGATGGCATCGTAGTCGTTACTGATGGCGAGATGTAATCCCGTCACGCCATCTGCGGCGTAATCGCAGGAGAAACCGCGATTCTCGAGATAGGCGATCACCATCTCGGCGATATCGTTGTGGTCTTCAATCAGCAGTACAGAAGCTTCTGGCTTAACAGATTTCACAACATTTCCTGGTTCATGACTTGGAACTATTTTATCCCATTCACTGTGACGCGGCAGAAGTTTCTACGGCCCGTTCTTCCTTAACTTTCTCAATCCACAGCGTGACTTCGCCGACCCGAAAGCCAAACTTCTTCATGGCGGCGCGATTAATCAATCGATTTTCATCGAGTAAATACATCCAGTCGTCAAAATCGATATCCCAGACTTTTCCATCGACCGGAATAGCAAGCGTGTATTTCCAGTTGAAAGCATAACCTTCAGTAAAACCGAGGGCATCCTTGGTTACGTCTGAAGCTGTACCCGCGTACTGGTTGGGGCCCAGTTTTTCCAGGTACCAGAT